>Ga0172379_10003321_pt1 | contig 25921 bp, 26 predicted proteins | sample GrowelOW334metaG_FD_119756 | JGI IMG/M metagenome (GOLD analysis project Ga0172379, IMG submission 119756) | Groundwater microbial communities from an aquifer near a municipal landfill in Southern Ontario, Canada - Groundwater well OW334 metaG | ecosystem: Environmental > Aquatic > Deep...
ACGGACACCGTTGTAACGGACACCGTTGTAACGGACACCGTTGTAACGGACACCGTTGTAACGGACACCGTTGTAACGGACACCGTTGTAACGGACACCGTTGTAACGGACACCGTTGTAACGACCACTATTGATGTTGTTACCAGTACTGTAACGGTTGATACGACTGTAGCAAGTTCGACCGAGCCAGTGCCAGTTGATCCGGTGGTAGTTCCGGTTGTTGTCGATGTTGTGCCGACTACGACACCGTGATTTAAAATCCCCGCCCAAGCGGGGACTGCAAAAAACACCAACTTATAACATTGACAGTTGACAGTCAACTGTCAACCAGGTAAAATGGCTGTGATTAGCATAATATGACAACACAACAAATAAAAATCACCAATTTTATCAAGCAAAAAGGTCAAGTTACCGGAGCGGAAATTTCGAGTTATTTTGGTATTTCTCGGCAAGCGCTTTATAAACATATACCGAGATTATTGGAAGCAAAGATTATTACTAAAATTGGTAAACCGCCTAAGGTTTTTTATTCAATCAATGCTGATGTAACGGTTACGAAAAATCAGGATGAGTTAACCGAAATTGAAGCAAATAAAATTGCCGATCAATTTTTTATTATTACTCCACCAGGAGAAAGAAAGCAGGGGGTTTCAGCTTTTGTTTATTGGTGTGATAAAAATAAATTACCGCATAAGAAGACTGCCGAAGAATATTTAAACACGCTCTCAAAGTATGAGCAATATAAAAAAGAAGGTTTAATTAATGGAGCACAGAAATTGAAAAATACTTTTCCCAATGTTTATTTGGATGAAATATTTTATCTTGATTTTTATAGTATTGAGCGTTTTGGAAAAACTAAGCTTGGACAACTGTTGCTGTATGCAAAACAAAGTCAAAATATTAGTTTGATGAAAGAAATAATTATGCTGGTGAAACCAAAAGTAGACGAAGTTATAAAAAAGTATCACATTGACGGTATTGGGTTTATTCCGCCGACGGTAAAAAGAGAAAGACAACTTATGAAAGTGTTAGAGGGTGGCCTGAATGAAAAACTTAGAGTTATTTCTATAGAAAAAGCAAAGATGTTTGTAGCTGTTCCACAAAAAACACTCAATAAACTCGAAGATCGAATCGAAAATGCGTCAAAAACTATTGTAGTAACGGAGAACGCAACTTTTAAAAATATTCTTTTGGTAGATGATGCGGTGGGGTCTGGCGCGACGTTAAATGAAACGGCGAAAAAGATTAAGGAGAAAGGTATTTGTAAGGGAAAAGTGATTGGTTTGGCTCTGACTGGAAGTTTTAAAGGTTTTGATGTGATAAGTGAGGTTTAAATTTTAATTCAAAATAATTTAACCGCCACCTATGTTTGTCTTACCACGTCTAGGAAAAATTTTTGACAGCATTTCATTTGCCATATTGGTGGTGAGTATTATTATTTTGCCACTACTCATTGATACCAGTAGTAGTCAAATATTTACGTTGTCAAAACAAACAACCCTGGTGCTAGTGACCGGAATATTATTATTGGTAATGGCTGGGAAACTAGTGGTGGAAAAACAATTATTTGTCCGTCTATCTATTTTTGACAAAATAGCACTTTTACTCGCCGTAGTTGGGTGGTTGTCCGGCTTTTTTGGTATAGCGATGTCCACTAGTCTGCTTGGGCGCAGTGATTATTTTGTTCTAAATGCTGTGTTGCTGAGCACGTTGGTTATTTTTGCTTGGTTGACTATCCAAAACTTTACTACTGTCGAACGCTGGCGTACAGCACTCGATGCGTTGCTGGTCTGTGGTGGAGCGACCGCCTTTGTGTTTCTTTTGCGCGCTCTTTTTCACTTTGACTTACTCGGTAAAATCGCTCCCGGTATTTGGAGTACTATTGACGTTACTAATATTAATTTTGGTTTGTGGCTGTTGATGATTTTTTTACTGTCCGCCGGTCAACTTATTAAACGTGATGTCGCGTCTGGGCGACTACTATTATTTTTCTTCGTAGCGGCGGAATGTTTTCTCAGTCTCGCGGTACTGGGTTTTTCCGTGCTTTGGTGGCCGCTGGCGGCCGGGCTAATTTTGTTGCTTATCGCCGGCGTTAGTTTTTTACGCTCAGCTCGTCGAGGTTGGTTAATTACTTTATTTATTTTATTAATTACTACCACCGTATTTATAATTTTTGGTGCTCCCCAATCTTTGCAAACAGCCGTACCGAGTGAAGTGTCTTTGAGTTTACAGCCATCATGGGTAATTGTGTCGCACGGATTATTCTCCGGAGCCAAAAACTTTTTACTGGGCACCGGTCCCGGTTCGTTCGCGGTCACTTTTTCGGAATATCGTGATGCTACTTTTAACTATGATCAAGCGGCGGCTGGCTTGCGTTTTAATTATCCTTTTAGTACGGCGTTAGCTTTACTTGCTGAACATGGAGTGTTGTTTAGTTTGAGTTTTATTTTCTTATTCGTCTTTATCTTGGGGTACGTGTTATTTGGTTGGCGACGCGCGCGCATTGTCGAACAGGTAGAAGACCGACAGAGCGCTAATTTTTTTATCGAAGAAGAGAATTTGAACGCCACCGCAATCCTCGAAACACTTTTTGTGTGTATTCCGTGGATTATTCTTTCAGGAAGTTTATTTTTGGTATTTATTACCACTACATTATGGTGGTTGTGGTGGCTGCTTTTAGCTATGACCATCGCCGGGTTAGCGCTTGCCAATCCGGATTTAGTTCGGATGCGAGAGCTTGTTCTTCAAGAAACACCGGAACAAAGTTTGTCTTTTTCTTTTGTACTTATAATTATCGTGTCGGTACTTATTATTTTTGGTATTTGGGACGGTCGTTTATATATCGCCGATCGGGCCTATGCCAAAGCGATTCATGCTACGGATACTGCGACGGCTGAAAAAAATCTTTTAAACGCGATACGATATCGCGATAATTATGATTTATATCATGTTGCGCTCGCGCAAGTATATTTGAACGAAGCAGTACAAGCGAGCCAGGGCAGTAAACCGGATATGCAAGCAGTGAGTAATTTGGTTGGTCAAGCGGTAAATGAAGCGCGCCGCGCTACCGCCATCGCACCGCATTCCGTGTTATTGTGGGAAAATTTAGCTACAATGTATGAAAACGCGGCATTGCTCGTACCAGAGGCGAGTGATTGGGCAATCAAAGCTCTTCAGTCAGCGCTGGAACTTGAACCAAGTAATGCTTTTTTAGTATCACGACTGGGCGATGATTATGGTTATAAACTAAAAAAGAATGATTGGGCTGGTGCTATAAAGCAATATCAAATAGCTATTAATTTAAAGAAAGATTATATTGACGTTTATATCGCGCTTGCCAATGCCTATGAACAAAATAAAGAAATTGATAAGGCAGTAAGTACGTTTGGTGTGATTGTTTCAGCAGCCGGACAAAATGTCGATGTGCTCTACAACTATGGTCGGCTTCTCTACAATCGGAATACTAAGGGTGACCGCGACCAAGCCGAAAAAATTTGGCAACAAGCACTTTTGGTAAACCCCAATCATTCTAATACACTTTTTAGTCTGGGTTTATTTAATGAGTTACGTGGAAATAAGACAAAAGCGTTGGAGTATTATTATAAGGTAAAAGATTTGAATCCAGACAATAAAGATATTGTGGCAAAAATTGCTAAATTAGTTGGGCGATAAATATTATGCGTGTCCTCATTGTTGTTATTTCATGTTTGAGTTTACTCCTGCCTCAAGTGGTGTGGGGTGATATGTCGTCCGCCAATTATCAAATCTATTCCGATACGGTGGGAGTCAATGGTGGTGATGTGGCGATTGGCGGAATTTATACTCTCACGGATACGATTGGTGAATCAAGTGGTATTGGTGTTGTGAGCAGTACAACCTATAATGTGAGTGGTGGTTATCAAGCGGCAACACGTGGAACGCTGAGTTTTAATTTGAGTACTACTACAGTCAATTTAGGCACACTTTCGAAGTCGGCCATCGCGTCAGTCTCGATTATTTCTACTATTTCTTGCACGGACGCCGGTTATAATCTTATCATAACAAATGTAAGCGGAATTATGCCACAATTGGTGGCTGATGGGGTGGTAACAACAGGTGTAGAAGAATATGGAATATCGGTAAGTGGTCCGAGTCAGGCATTTGTCGATGATCAAGCGATTGTCAACAATCTCACTCTGGTAAGTACTTCGACCCCGGTAGACAATGACCAAGAGACACTAACTTTTAAAGCTTCAATAGGTAATTCAAGCGTCGCCGGCACCTATAATCAAAATATAAACATTATGGCCTCAGCCGCTTTTTAACTAAGTTGATTGTGGTCGCTATGAAAAAATGGTTTTTAGCTTTGGCGGTTGTTATTTTACCCCTCCTGTCCATTCAAACGGCACAGGCTTTTTCGGTTAGTCCATTAAAGTACGAGATTACCGTGGATCCCGGTACTAGTGAATTATTAAAAGTAACAGTTGGTAATAGCGAAGCAACAACTCAGCAGTTCCGGCTTACATCAGTACCGGTCACTATGGATGAAACCGATCATCCACAATATGGTGTGGCAGGAACAGAAGCGTCAAGTTGGTTAAAATTCGAACCAACTCAGTATACTATTGGCGCTAAAGGGAAAAAAGAAATTACCATTACAATTAACCCACCAGCTGGTATCGAACCGGGCACACGAGTGGTGGCCGTAGTGGTACAAGAAGTAGCGGATAATAAAGGTACTGTTGGTTTATCTCCTCGAATCGCCATTCCCTTGTATATTACCGTTGCTGGTAAGGTGTCGGAGGCTTTACGGATTAGCAGTTGGCAACCGGTGCAAAAAGTTTTTTCTTCACTTACTTGGCCAATACAGCTCACGCTTCGTAATGAAGGAACAGTACGTGTGCCACTGCTCGGAAAAGTAGTGGTGAAAAATAGTCAAAACGAAGCGGTGTCGGAAAAAATCATTAGTTTAGGTAACGAACTTTTTCCTAATACTAATCGGTCATTGTCACTAACCGTTATCGGTGAAAAAACCGAACCATTTTTGCCTGCTCGTTACACAGTCAACGTTCTAATACAATATGGCGCGTCAAAAACCGTGTTGAATAGTACCGTGGTGATTTGGGTAGTACCAGTTTTTTGGTGGATTGTTGGTGGCGTATTTATTTTAATTATTATCGGAATCATTTTGTATAAACTATTTTTTAAAAAACGAAAATTCGTTTCTCCGGTATGAGAGATCTAGTAAATAAAATTATTCTTCTTTTTTTCTTTAGTATTAGTTTGAATTTTTTAGTCTTACCATTTTTCGCACAAGCGGTTACGAGTACGGATTCTATTAATGTTGGACTTACTATTCCCCCGCCTAGTGGTGGCGGTGGTGAAAGTGGTGGTTTGCCATCAACAGATAATCCGCCAGCGATATCAAGTATAGTGTCTACCCCCTCAACAACGAGTGTTGTTATTACTTGGACCGTGACTGATGATAATAGCGTTCCTACTATATCATTTAATTATGATACTAACTCAACGACGCTTAATAATAGCCATCCAGTGTCATTATCACCACCATCATCGTACAGCACTACTCTCATTGGTCTAAGTAGCGCACAACTTTATTATTATAAGATTACTGCCGTTGATTCAATTGGACAAACCACTTCTTCGACGGGAAGTTTTACCACTGTTTCACTTATCGATACGACACCGCCAATCATTAGTAATATTGTGGTGACCTCGACTCCCACTACTGCGACCATCACTTGGACGACCAATGAAAACGCGGATAGCCAAGTGAAATATGGTTTAACTTCGGTCTATGGCACAACATTGTCAAATCTAACTTTGGTCACCAGCCATTCTGTCGCGGTCACGACTCTCATACCAAACACTTTGTATCATTTTCAAATTATTACTACGGATGCCGCCGGCAACGCTACTGCTAGCGCGGATAATACATTTTTAACTACCGCTAGTGCTGTGCCACCACCCGATGTCAGCAATCTACAATTGGCTGTTGGAACCAACAACATGTCTCTCTCGTGGATTAATCCAACGGTACCGGATTTAAGTGGTGTTAAGGTGATTCGCACAATCAATGCGCCAGCCACCAGCATAGCCGATGGTTCTGTACTCTACGACGGAATGGCTATTTCATTTGTCGACAACACAACAGTAGCGGGCATTAATTATTTTTATACGGTTTTTTCTTACAACACCTCCAACCTATATAGCGGTGGCACTTATAAAAGCGCTACGATTGTTATTCCACAAGTTTACGAAATTTGCGGTAACGGTGTCGACGATGACAACAATAGTTTGACTGATTGCGCTGACTCGGCATGTAGTACTTTTCCGGCTTGTCTGATGATTACCCCTTCAAGTACGCCGTCTACAACCACTCCACCAATTAATATAACTGCCGGTGGAAGTACAACAACAATTTACACTCCTCCCACTATTACCGTGCCCAGTTTCGCACGTCTTGGTTTGAGTGATCTGCGTTTTTTTGCCAACAATCGGCAGGTGGAACTGGTTCCAAACAATACCGCGGTAAGCGCATTGCCAGGCATCGGTTTTACTATCATTGTGTCGGCTTCTAGGCTCGCTTCTACTCCCACTGCGTTTGTCGCAAAAATTAATGGAACGGAGATTCATCAGTTCGCTCTAAGTGGTGACAAGATTGTTTATGCAACGGATTTCGCTTTTCCGACAATTGGAACGCACCAGGTAAACGTGGAAGTAACTTATGAAAATAATGAACAGGATCATATTGATGTTTATCTGAACAGTCGGCCGTATGGTGTGGTGGCAAGCAATGGCGTCGCTCTCACTGGCGCTACTGTGTCTTTGTATAGTGGTAGTGGCGCTCTTTATGATGTCGGTCGGTTCGGCTTGACCAACCCAATGCAAACCAACAGTAATGGAAGTTATGGTTGGGTAATACCCAATGGTCGGTATTATTTAATCGCCAGTCTGGATAAATATTCCACTCGACAAACACCCGTTTTTACCATCAGCGGAAATATTATTAATGGACCACTGGAACTGTTACCAATGCTCAATTTTGAAGATCTGAGTCTAAAAAATATCGTCGGCGATACAAAAATTCTTACTCAAATTGGATTGCAAAAATTTTCCGATACTGCCACGGTGGTTGAAGAAATAAAAAGTAGTCCGGCAGTACAAAAAACAGTAAATACTGTCGTCGCGTCTACCATTGTCGGTGTGGTAGCGGTCGGTACAATATCTTTGGCGTTGTGGGCCAATCTTTTATCACTTTTACAATTATTTTTTCAGCCATTATTATTACTTGGACGTCGCCGTTTAGTCGGCTGGGGGCAAGTATATAATTCGCTTAACAAATTACCGATTGATCTAGCGACCGTACGTTTGTTGAATGCTGAAACTAACCAGGTAATACAATCCAAAGTAACTGACGCCAAGGGTCGGTATGCTTTTATGGTCGGTACCGGCACTTATATACTGCAAGTTTACAAAAATAATTTTATTTTTCCCTCAAAAAATTTATTAAATATTAAAGAAGATGGACAGCGCGGAGAAATCTATCACGGCGAGCGTATTGTTATCAACAATGAGGACGCTGTCATTGCCGCGAATATCCCGCTTGATCCGGTCGGCGAGCGCGACAAGCCCGTCCGAATTTTTTGGCAACAACTTGCTCGTCATCTCAAAATCGGCCTCTCTTGGTTCGGACTTTTGGTCACCATTATTTCGCTTTATATAGCGCCACGGTGGTATATGTGGATATTGCTTTGTGTACATATGATATTTTTGGCGATTTTTTATCGTTTGTCTATTCCCGCTAAAATCAAAAGTTGGGGAACGGTATATGATAATTTATCCAAAGTCCCGGTCGGACGCGTTGTCGCTCGTTTGTTTAACGCCCAGTTTAATAAATTGGTTGCCGCTCAGATTACCGACCGACAAGGGCGTTATTACTTTTTGGCTGGCGATAACGAATATTTTGTTACGTACGACCACCCGAGCTACCAGTCGGAAAAGACCAATCTTATTAATTTAAAAGGAAAAGACGCAGAAAATATTGCGGTGGATATCGCCTTGAAGAAAAAAGAAGGTGAACAACTTTTAAATCAAAATCCAAGTTAAAATTTTATCAGATAAATAAAAAACCCGCCTCGATGCACATCGGGGCGGGTTTTTGTTTAGTTTTTTAAACTACCCACTCGTTACAACTCCAAATATTGAAGTTATAGTGAGTGTAGTAGGTAGTTTAAGGTTGAGCGCTGCCACCACGGTCCAGAGGTCGGAGCCGTGGTGGCAGAGTGTTAGAAGTTGATGGAGAGGCCGTTCCGTATGTTGACGGAGACAGCCAACAACTCAACCCCAAACAAGGCTATTGGAACACCTCGTCGCCAAAAGTTCTGGCAACCAAATGTTTTGGGGTTCCAATACCACATGAATCCCACAACTGCCATCGCAGTGACAGCTGACCCAATAAGTCTAGCATCGCTTGGGTGTTTTCCAAGCAAAGGGTTGGCCTCCGTGATGTCGTAACACCCCGGAGCGGTGCAGACCGGGTGGTTCTTGATATCGAGCGACAGCCAGACATCCAAGACCACCAATCCCGTCGTCACACCAAGCAGTATCACTTCGGGTTGTTCGGGCGCTTTCCACTTTGCCTCATCGGGAACTGCCGTGACCAAAGTGGATGAGTCTTCTTTCGGTTCCAGCTTTTCCGTCGAGTCATTCATGACGGTGAGCTTGTCAACATTCAGATTCAGTTCGAGAGGTGGCACTTCGTTCATCGCCACTTCCGTCGTCGTTTCCGCTTCCTGCGCGAAAGCGGAGGAAGTGAGAAGGAGGGCGGTGAACAAAGTGGCGGCGAGAGACTTCATGGGGTTCTCCATTCTCGTGAGCTGAGATCTCAACGAGGTGGCTAGGGTTTGTAATCTTGGACTACGGACAGGCAACTATTTTTAGTAGTCTTTCTGCAATCCAAGAAGTAAAATTATTTTTAAAGAACAACAATTTATTTTACATTATTTAGTAAGAAAATTTTCTTACCACATTAATGTGGCCAAGAGGGGCAGCGATTGCTCGCCGCGCCCCCTCTAGCCGTGTGAAGAGCATCTTCACGGTGGTGGGCAGGGCTTCACCACTGGTTTCACGATCGTGTCAGACCGGACACCGTTCGTTCCGAGGCCCTGAACCTCGACTCGGTACAACGCGCCACACTTGAGGCCAAAGTAAGGCCTCGAATACGTTTGTCCTGCCGAAAGCTTGGTGGTTTCCGGCGTTGAGCCGACGTACCCCGCCAGGTAGGTGGTAATCCACCCGTCGATGTTACGCAGGGTGAAAACCGCCACCATTTCATCCTCCTTGGAGGGGTCATCGAAAACTTCGACACTCACCTCTGGTTTGATGGTTGGCGAGCAGTCGAGTGTTCTCGCACTCACGGGGGGTAACTTAGCAAAGTTTCCCACCGTATCATACGCATTGGCCGGAATGATGAAAGATCTTCCGCAGGCCAGCCCATCAAAAGTGAACGGCTCAAAATCACCAGTCACTGACTTGAGCGTGTAGATGCGCACAAAGTCCTTGTTGTCGTTGATCTCAAACGCCACGGTGGCTGGTTCCGGCTCATTGAGCAGGAACTCCACCGTGATGGAGCTCATTGTTGCGAGCTCCTTGAACACCACGATCGATCCTCGCGGTGCGGTGGTGTCGGTTGGCTTGGTGGCCACTTTCGTGGGTTCGGTGCCGCCGCAACCTGCGACGACGAGCAAAACGATAAAAAGAGCGTTCCGCATTGTGGTATCCTCCGCTAGTGGGTGGTTGAAAGGGATGCATTTAGTTTACCACAAAAAAACGCAGTAAACATTTGAGTTTAGCAGAATAGATGTGTTTTGTCAAGTCCAGGCGCCAGATATTTGTAAAGAAAAAAATCAAAAAAAGCTAAAATTAGCCAAGATTATCTATTGACTTTTTGGCTAAAATATGCTATACTATCATTGTTGTTAAGTTATAACATGCGTTTACACTCGCTGACCAAGCGGCGTTTGTGAGCGGATAAACTTTGCGTTTACCCAAACGTATTTTTTTATTGAAAATTTTTTTAAACTATATTATTTATTTTAACCATAAATATATGTCGTGGTTCAAGGAGCTAGAAGTGTGGGTCGAAAAACATAACCACCATATTTCACCGGTAATTTTGTCATTGATTGTGGTGCTGGTGCTTGGTCTCATTTCACCGACGCTGTTGTTAGCACAAAGTCTTTCCCCACTACCAACAATGATACAACCGAACATCCAACAGCCAACAAATAATTTTGGTAGCAGTACTATCTTTTGTGACGCGCTCGGTAGTCAAACTACCAAAGACCAATGTGACGCCAATAATAGCCGTCAACAACCCCAACAAAACCAGCCACCTCAAAATATGATGGGTGGCGGTGACAATCAAGGTGGTAATAATGAAGGTAAGCAACCGGGGCAAAATTTCAATTCTCCTGGTCAAAACGGCCAACAATCTGAGGCTCAAGCGGCTCAACAGCTTAAGAGTCTTAAGAGTAATGTTAGTCGGATGAATAGCAACATCAAGAATTTTCAAAAACAACTTGATCGGCTTACTAAGCAAAAATTAACGATTCCAAGTGATGTTGTGGATATTTTAAAGCAGGCCACTACTGCCATCAGCGATATTCAGAGTGCTACAACTCTTGATGACGCTCAGAGTAGTTTGAGTGATTTTCAAGACGCCATGCAATCGCTCCAGATGAGCCAACAGACAATTCAACAGCTCTCTCGCTGGCCACAAACTTTAAAACAAGTGGACACGATTCTAAAGAATTTAAATCGTCAACTCAAACAAGATAAAATCATCGCGACGCGGTTGGCTAAGACTAATTTGGATATCAGTAATTTAGTTACCGATTTGACGAATAATATTGCTTCCCTTCAGAGCGCGCGTGATCAAGCTATCGTTCAAATAACTACGGATCCGGAAAGCGCTTTTACTACCTTGGAGGATGACTTCTTTGGTAATATGAGTGACGCTCAACAGAGTGATCAGCTCATCAAGAGTCTTTCCAACCTTAGTCGTTTTGCCAGTGACTACAAACGTGGATTGGCGCAGGCGCAGAGTACTATTGCCAGTTTAAAACGCAAGCAGATTGACACTAGCGATCTGGCATCTCAGTTGGTTACTCTCAAAGAAAAAGCTGACGCCGTACAAACACTCTTGAAAGCCAAGCCGCTTGATCCAGAGGAGGTAATGAGCGCTTTGGCTGACCTCGATACGGTTCGTCAAGATTTTCAGACTGCGGTCGAAGATCTCACCGGTGGTACCACCCAGCCATTACCATGGCAACAAGGTGCAAGTTCAGTGAATTTCAACAACCTCAACACCAACAACCTCAATCAGTTCATGCCACAAAATAATTCATTTGGTAGCGGACCAATGGGGGATGATAAGCAACAGCCAATGGCTCCGATGGTTCCTTAACAATTTATATTTCCTCTAAACCGCCCCGATGTACGTCGGGGCGGTTTTTGTTGTTAAATATTGACAATTAAAAGAAAATTTTGTATAATTTGAACACAAAAATGGGCCGTTAGCTCAGCTGGTAGAGCGCTTGCATGGCATGTAAGAGGTCATGGGTTCAAGTCCCGTACGGTCCACAACGCTAAGCGTTGTCAGAGGCACGCTCAGCATGCCACCAAAACGCTCTCACTAGAGCGTTTTAAATTTAAATCATATGTCATTTTCCATCGGAATCGTCGGGCTTCCTAATGTCGGTAAATCCACTCTTTTTAACGCGCTCACCCGCAGTAAACAGGCAAACGCCGCCAATTATCCTTTTTGCACCATCGACCCAAATGTCGGTGTGGTTACTGTTCCGGACGAACGATTGCAAAAATTAAGCGACACTTCGAAATCTCTCAAAATTATTCCCACGGTTATCGAATTCGTGGACATTGCCGGTTTGGTGAAGGGGGCTTCGGAGGGTGAAGGTTTGGGAAATAAATTTTTATCTCATATTCGCGAAGTCGACGCCATCGCGCAAGTCGTGCGGGCTTTTTCGGATGATAATGTTATCCACGTTCACAATCGGGTTGATCCAAAAGACGACGCCGCGATTATAAATACCGAACTCGCGCTCGCCGATATTCAAACCGTGGAAAAGAAATTGGAAAATGCCAAGCGCATGTCAAAGGGTGTTGGCGTCAAAGAATTTGGTCCACAAGTAGAATTGTTTCAACGGGTATTTGAACATTTACAAAATAGTCTGCCCGCGCGCGAGCTCAGTTACACTCCGGATGAATCATTAATCATGAAAGAACTGCATTTGCTGACAATGAAGCCGATGCTTTATGTTGTGAACGTCGACGAAGGAGTAAAAGATGGCGCGACCATTCCAAAAATTAGTGACACGGCCAGCCAGATTGTTGTGAGTGCTAAGTTGGAAGCGGAACTCGCTGATTTGTCCGAAGCTGAGGCGCGTCAGTATCTTAAAGAACTTGGCATTACCGAAACCGGTCTTGATAAATTGGTGGTAGCAAGTTATAAGTTGCTTGATTTAGTTACTTATTTTACTTCCGGAGAACCGGAAACTCGCGCTTGGACCGTCAAAACCAATACCATCGCTCCGGAAGCGGCTGGTGTTATTCACACGGATTTTATCAAGGGTTTTGTGAAGGCGGATGTGATTGGTTGGGCGGATTTTGTCGCGTATGGTGGTTGGTCAAAAGTTCGTGAAACTGGTAAACTACGTCTGGAAGGTAAAGATTATCTTATAAAAGATGGCGATACGGTTTATTTTCACGTTAGTAAATAATATGCGTCATAAGTTGGTGCTACACGAAGCCAATCCACATTTTATTCATCACCAAAAATCTACGCCGAGTACGGCGGTTTTTCGGGAGATTATTTTTGGCATGGAAGATGGAATGGTTTCTACGATGGGAGCGGTGACCGGCATTGCCGCCGCCAGTCAAAACCATTTTATGGTGGTGCTCTCGGGCATAGTAATCATCGCTGTGGAATCCATTTCTATGGCGGTTGGATCATACCTATCGACGAAATCGGAAAAAGAAATTGATGAACGAAAAATTCAAGAAGAACTTGTTGAGTTGCGCGATTTTCCGGCGGAAGAACAGCAAGAACTAAAAGAAATGTATACGGCCGTGGGGTGGCCAAAAGAATTGGCGGGAGCGATGGCCGCCGCCGCCGCTAAAGACGAAAAAATATTTTTACAAGAAATGGCTTTCCGGGAGTTGAAAATTATTCCAGAAAACATGCAACATCCGCTTAAAAATGGTATTGCAATGGGGATTTCCTATATTGTCGGTGGTGCCATTCCATTGCTACCATATTTACTTTATAATAATTCCTCGCAGGCCATACCGGTTTCTGTCGGTTTTACATTGTGCGCCTTATTTGCTCTCGGAGTTTATACCACCAAATTTTCTAGACGAGCGTGGTGGAAAGCCGGGTTTGAAATGTTGGCATTGGCCAGTGCCGCTGGTTTTGTTGGGTATTATGTGGGGCAAATGGTGGATGTATTTTGGATTAAGAAATAAAATTAAAAAACACCTCACCCGTGTGCCCTCTCCTGTAAAGGAGAGGGGTGGGGGTGAGGTGTTTTTTAATTTATGGTTTTTTTAGCTTAAAGCGCCAGATTTCACGGGCGACCAATTGATTTTCTCGGCGGTAGAGTAGGAATGGTTCGCGACGAATACTCGCGGGTAGTAATGGGTCAACGATAAAACCGATAGTTTGTAATTTACCAATCAGGGTATCGGAAATCATGGTTGATTTTAATACTCGTTCAAATCGCGGAATCACGAAAACCACCGTACCATCCGGAGCAAGGATTTTTTTAAATTGTTCAAACGCTTTGATGTATAGTTGTTCAAGTTCGTTCGCCGACTTCCTTAATTCTTCAACGGTTTCACGTCCGGTTTGTGGCGGACCCATGTATGGTTCGGTGGCAATCGCGGCTATCGACGTTTTTAAAGTTTCACTAAGTTTTGTCACATCAGCAATAACGACCGCTGGTGTAACATCGATAATACGAAACCGTTCCGTTATCCAAGATAGATTTTTTTGGCAATCTTCCACTGCTTGGGCGGACAAGTCAGTTCCAAAAAGCGCGGTGTAACCACACAGCATGGCTTCCGTCAGAATTGTTCCCGAGCCACAAAATGGATCGAGTAGGGGTTGGTTCTTGGGGCACTGGGTTAAGTTTACCAGCATGAGGGCGAGTTTGGGTGGAAGCATACCACTCGTACTGTCGCGACCGGGTCGGCCATAGTCGCGCGCGCTGAGTGCTTCGAAAGGCTGAACCACTTTGGTAATGGCCAAAGATACCGTTTGGCCGGTACGGACAATGATAAATTCTTGACCGGCAGTGAGCAGTTTATTTTTTTCCACTGTCACCGATGACAACACCGCTTCATTTTTGTAAATATAACGCACGGAGCGACCCTCAGCCTTCAGTATTTTTTTTAATTCTTTGCCAAATTTTTCCAGGAGGTTTGTTTCTTCATTGGTGGCCCCATACCAGCTACAACCAAAGGTGATTTTTCCGACTTGTTTGCGTAGTTGTTCTAAAATAACGTCGGATAGTGTATTTGGATTGATTCCCGTTGCCACTTCTTCGGCAATTTTTACTGTTCCACCGAGAGAATTTATAAGTTCGTTTGGTACAACCGATTTTTCCACTCGTAAAATAGATTGTCCCAGCGGACTGGCCTCAGCCGGCAAAAGATTAAGCCGAGCAAAGAGCTCGGCGGAAGAGAGGAAAGGTTCGCGTCCAAGAATAAACCAGAAAGTCATAAATTATTTTTTAGTGGTTGTTACAGTCGTTGGTCTTGGTTTATTTGTTTTTTCCGCAAAAGAAAAAATATTTCGAATGGGGAAAACCAACGGTAAAGAGGAATTTTTTAGATCAATGTAGGCCCTGGCTTTTTGGTAGTTGTCCATATTGATTGTATCAGTTGGCGCTTCTGAATTTAGGAGAATAATGGTGTGAGCATCTTCTAGTTTACTAAAAATAAAATTATAAAGAAAGTAAGAAGTAGCAAAAAAAGCGCTAAACATGAGACCAAACATTAAAATTGCCGAGAGCCGCCACCACTGATACCGGCTAAGTGATAGGGAAATATTTTTATTATGGGGCAGTGACATATAATCTTATAGAGAGGTTCATTGATACTTGGTTGGTATTGGTGGGATTGTTTCGGTCGACTATTGGTGCGATATTGAGCCGGCTGACCGTAATAAAGTAAGGTAATTTTTCCAGATCACCCAAGTAGGTTAGAACCTTTTCATAGTCGCCACTAATGGTTAGCGTAATGAGGATTTGTTGTTTTCCGGTGGAATCGATATTTGAATTATCGATGCGTTGGCTGATGTTATTTTTGTTGGCCAGATTCTCGAGGGTAGTGATAAGTTTAAGCTCTTGCCCACCAATGAAGAAATGGGAAGAAAAATCCGGCGCTTCGTTTTTTATTTTTTCGATCTGTTTGATTGTCGAACGGAAATTAATGGCACGTTCATTTTTTTTCTCCAAGAGCAGGCGGATTGCATCGGTTTGTTTATCAAGTTGTAAGATGTAGCGAACAGTTGGAATAATCACGAATCCGATTATAAGAAAGGTGCAACCGGTAAAGGCGGCAATGCTTAGGAATGTTTTCTTTTCTAAAGCAGAACGCATATATTTAAGGGGAACTTTTAAGTGGTGGAAAATTGACCAGTGTAGCGTGCAAATCAAAATTAATATTATCCTTTTGAAAAAGTTGTGAAGCGGGTGAACTAGCGCTGTTCATCCAAGGGATGCTCGCGATGATGGTTTGATAGTTCAGTAAATCATCGCGTGTTTCCGCGGTACCGTTGATGGTTATACTATTGGTTTCACGATTAATACTTATGGCATTTAATTTAATTGTTGGTGGCAATGAATTTATTATATCGAGTAGTCGGGGAGTAAGTGGATAAAATTCTTTACCGGCAGCCACTAAATTTTTTGTATTATAATTGAGTCTGCGCACATCTTGGTTGATGGTGGGGGTTTCACGGTTGACGACTAGCGCGCTTTCGGTGACGTCACTAAATATTCCCGCGAGAACGTACCAACCACAAAGCATCATTATTGCTAAAATAGCTAAAGTAAAAATGAGAAATTCAAGCATTTCTTTCAAAAAAAGAAAACGAGCCAAGTTGAGTAAGTTGGTTTTTTTCTCAGGGGAAAGTAGGTTGAGTTGCAATGACATCATATATTTAGGTGTACTAGGGGGTTTTCGGCGGCGCGCAGTGCCAAACCGATGGCCACGGCGTAGTTCAGTCCTTCGCGACGCCTGGCATCAGTAATTTCTTCGGAAGTAACATTTTTCCACACGTTACCGGTTTTGGCTGAAATACGCAATTTTTTGGATAATATGCTATCTAGGTTGATAAGATTGGAAAGACCACCACACATGGTAATGTGGGTAACGGTATTGGTATCAACAAAATGTTCTTTATAAAAATGTAGAGTTTCATTAATTTCTTTCACCAGACCTTCCACGATACCATCAACAATCGTAACATAGTTTGGATATTTGGTAGAGTAGGCAAGACCGGTGGCAATTTTTAACGTCTCGGCCTCTTCGCGGCTAATTTTTAGTCCTAGTGAAATCGCTGTAGTAAGCAACTCACCGGAGAAGTTTAGACTATGGCTAAATTGAATACTATCTTTATCGTAAATAATAAGGCTTGATCGAGTACCACCAAGATCAAGAAGCGCTCTGGCGATGCCAGCGTAGTTTTTAGTGCCGGTAATAAGCGTGCGCGCAACGGCGATTGCTTCCGCTTCAAGCGCAATCGGGTTTAAATCCGCTGATTCAAGAAGATAAGTGTAGGAGTCGGTGATCACTTTTGGTACACCGGCAATTAGCACTTGTGAAACTTTGCTGTTTACTACTTCGGAATTGAGTAGTTGCCAATCGAGGTAGGTGTCTTGGATATCAAATGGTAAATGTTTGCTGGCGTGAAAACTAACTTCATCATATACCAGATCTTTTGCCGGCGTGGGGATTTCAATGAGCTTTAGAAAAGTTTTTGGTTCCGGTAAATTGGCAACCACCCACGACGTTCCAACGTCCGGATAAGCGCCGTCTTTACCAAGTAAATGTAAAATCTTTTTACGAATTATTTCCGGTTGTAAGATTTCGCCATTGAGGATGGCTCCGGAAGGAAGGGAGATGCTACGTTCAATTGCTACACTAAAATAAGCCGGTTTACCAGGAAAATGGTGTCGGCGAAACTGAATAAGTTTGATCGATAGATCGCCGATATCAAGACCAAAAGCTTTTGGAAATGGGTTAGTTAAAAACATACATTACATGCTGGTGGTAAGCGAATAAATCGGCATGATAACCGCGATGGCAATGCCCGCCACACCGACACCAAGAATAAGAATAAGCATTGGTTCTATAATGGTAGAAAAATTGCGCATGGTTTCATCAACTTCATTTGAATAGTATTCGGCTAACTCTTTTAACATCCCTTCCACTTCACCGGCTTGTTCACCGACCATAATCATTTGCGTGACCATTGGTGGAAAACGTTCGGGATAGCGGTTGAGACATTCCGAAAGTGGTTCACCTTTTTTTAATGAATCAGCGACCGCAAGCAAATCATCACGATAGCGTACGTTGGATACGACGCTTGAAGTGATGCGGATGGCTTCAATAATGGGAATAGCACTTTGGAGCAATGATGATAGAGTAAGGGTAAAACTGGAAATATTAATTTTTTTGATAACTTTACCAAAAACCGGCAGGCGAAGATATGTGGTATGCATGAAGTGTTTAACCGGGGGTTTCTTGTTGAGCCAAATCGCCAGACTAACAAGTCCAACGGTAACAATTAGCATTATTAGGCCATAACTTTGGGTGGTGTTTACAATAGCGATCAGCATTCTCGTGGCCAAGGGAAGCTCGGCGTGAAAGTCCTGGAACATACCTAGAATTTTTGGTAGAACAAACACCACCATGCCGATGCCGATGCCGCCCATAGCCGTCAAAACAACAATTGGATAAATAAGAGCGCCACGAATGCGCGAGGCAAGTTCGTGCGATTTTTTCATTTGGTTGCTTACTTGTACCAGGGCACCTTCCATTTTTCCGGCCGCCTCGCCGGCCGCGATCATACTAACGTAAATTGGCGGGAAAACTTTTGGAAAGTCGGCAAGCACTTCGGAAAGCTGACGGCCTTTTTCCACCTGTAGTTTTATTTCTTTTAAAACACTTTGTAATTTTTTATTTTCTACTTGTTCGGAAAGAATACGCAAGCCATCCACAATCGAAAGTCCGGCTTTGACCATAATGGATAAATTGTGGACAAAAAGAATTTTTTGCACGAAGGGAACTTTGGCAAAATGTTCTTGATACCAAAGATCAAAGGCGTTTGGTACAACCGGTGTTGGTGATTTTTTTCCTCCAAATATCGGCATAAATTATTCTTTGGTAACGCGTAATACTTCACTAATCGTCGTAATTCCCATCTTCGCTTTTACCAATCCATCTTCCAGCATGGTAAGCATGTTTTCTTCACGCGCTTTTTCGTTAATTTTGGTAGCGGTAGCGCGTTCGTTGATTAACCGAATGATTTCCGGCGAGTTTACCAGCACTTCGTAAATACCCTGGCGTCCCTTGTAACCGGTATCGCCACAGCGGTGACAGCCGGCGCCTTGGTAGTAGGTGGTCAGATCCGAATTAAGTTTAAGTTCCGCGGGGATGTTGTGTTTGAACAGTTCGGGCAATCTTTTGGAATCAAAAGCCTTGGCCAATTCGTCTTGGGCTTTACCTTCCAGTTTGTATTCTTTTTTACAAAACTGACAAATCCTACGCACCAGACGTTGAGCGACGATAATATTCGCTGTGTAGGCGACCAAGAATGGTGGTACGCCCATGTCCGACAAGCGAGGTAAAGTGGTTGCGGCATCGTTGGTGTGTAAGGTTGATAACACCAGATGCCCGGTCATCGCGGCATTGATGGCAATTTCCGCGGTCTCTTGGTCGCGGATTTCACCGACCATAATAATATTTGGATCTTGACGAAGCAGAGCGCGTAGACCAAGGGCAAAGGTAAAACCAACTTTAGGATTAGTTTGGCTTTGGTTAACGCCGGACATGCGGTATTCGATTGGGTCTTCGACGGTGGAGATATTTACGTTTGGTTGATTTAGAATACCAAGTAAAGAATATAGGGTAGTGGTCTTACCGGAACCGGTCGGACCAGTGACGAGAATCATGCCGTGTGGCTTGGTGACGGCTTCATCCATGAGTTTACGTGGGCCAGGCAGGAAACCGAGTTGGTCGAGGGTGAGTGGCTTGGTGCCTTCGTGGAGTACGCGCAAGACAATTTTTTCGCCATCATAAACTGGTAAAAATGACACACGAAAGGCTACTCGTTCATCGGCAATCTGGATCTTAAAGCGTCCGTCTTGGGGTATCATGTGTTCATCGAGTTTTACGTTCGCCAAAATTTTAACCCGCGCGGTAACACCACTTTGCAACCCTTTTGGTAACGTCATGATTGGTTTTAAAATACCATCAATACGATAGCGAACAGTAATTTCTTTTTCCGTTGGCTCAATATGAATATCGGAAGCGCCTTCGTATACCGCATTTTCCAAAATACTAGTCACCACGTTAATAACCGAAATGGTTTCCGCCGCTTTTTTGAGGTCACTGCCTTCTTCACCGGAAGTTTCTTGAATAATACGCAGTTGTTCACCTTCCATGTCCGAGTGATAGCGGCGCATCGCTTCTTTAAGGTCGCTCGGCGGGGTAATGTAAACTTTTGGTTCCAGTCCAATTTTACGGCGCAAAAATTCAATCGTTTGAATATCGGTGGGGTCGGTCATGGCGAGTTTTACCTCGGTGGTACTTTTATCGAACGCCACTACTTGGTGAGTGCCCGCTACCGGACCAGGAATGAGAGCTAGTACTTCCTTTTTTATTTCTTTGCCTTTTAAACTAACAAAAGGAACCTCAAGAAAATCTCCCATCTTTTGGTATAAATCATTTTCATCCAGAATCCCGTCGCTGTAAAGCACTTCTTCCAGTGTTTTATTTAATTTTTTCGCTTTGAGTTCGGCGTTTCGTATCTGGGTACTGGTCACTTTAAGATCATATTTTTTAATGACCTTTTTGAGTGTGATTAAATTGATCATACAAAAAATAAAGACAAGCAAAGTACAAAACACCAAATGGTATTTTGTGTTGAAAGTAGTATAGCATAAAAAATGGTTTTGCTAAAGCACATTACCGACAATTTTATAGTTCATTTGTCCACTCCTTCTGAAGGAGGGGTAAGGGGAGGTCTGGTTGCTCCAAAACATCGTCATCCCTCAATCACTTCGTCGAGCCCTCGTCGGGCTGGCGATACTTTTTTATAGAAAAAAGTATCCAAAAACTATCGGGGGTCCATAACCACTCGCTTGGCTCGGGATGGCCCCCCGAACCCCCGCGAGCGATTTGGCCAGGCGCAAGCGCCGTTGGCGATTTTAGAGAGGTACAGTTGACAATTTCCCCCTTTATGCTATTATACTCACGCTTATTACAGCGAAATCCACTTGGTGTGGAAATAGCTATTTTTAATTTATTCGTTCTCAAACACCTTAGGGTGTGCCAGCGTATCTAACTGGTCCGCACCCCTACCCATTTTTTATCGTGTTACGGTAAAAAAGGTGTGAGAATAAAACTCTCCTATGAACAAGTATGAACTCATGCTCGTCCTACCAGGAACGCTTGATGACAAGCAGGTAGAAGAGCGCGTCCAAGAGATGGTGAAAATCGTGAAAGAACACGCTAGTGCCGTCGAAACCCACCCCATTGGTAAGAATCGTTTAGCTTACCCAATTCAGCAAATTCGTTACGGTTATTTCTACACGGTAACCTTTACCGCCGAAGCCGTAGAATTAAAGAAACTGGAAGACAAACTCCGTCTAAATCGGGAAATTTTACGTTTTCTCGTCACGCACTACAGCACCCAGCTCACCGCTCAGCAAAAAATTGCTTATACGGCGGAAAATAATCAAGTTACACCGGTATTTTCACGTGACTCGGTAGCGGTGGAACGTCCACGATTTGTGGCCGAAGCGCCAAAAAAGGTTTTTGTTGAAGCGGTTGTTGAAAAAAACACTGCGCAAGTAGCAAAACCACTTGATTTGGACGCTGTCAACAAGAAACTCGACGATTTGATGAGTAACGATGTTATAACCGGCGTTTAATTCTAATTTACTCCTATGGATTTAAATCGCGTCATGATTATCGGTCGTCTCACCCGTGACCCCGAGCTCCGGGCGTTGCCCAGTGGTCGCTCCGTGGCATCATTTAGCGTGGCTACCAATCGCCAATGGACTGATGCGCAGGGTCAAAAGCAAAAGCAAGTGGAATATCACAATATCGTCGTGTGGAGCAAATTGGCCGAAGTAGCCAATCAATACCTCAAAAAAGGCTCACAGGTGTACGTGGAAGGTCATTTGCAAACTCGTGAGTGGACTGCCCAGGATGGCACGAAGAAAAATCGTACGGAAATTATCTGCGACAGCTTTATTATGCTTGGTTCCCGCCCAGCCGGTGAAAGCAACGATTTCACTTCGCAACCGGTAACCCACACTCCTTCTACCGCTCCCATCACGACTTCCGCTCCTCAAGAAGTGGTCGAAGAAGAAATAAAAGTTGAAGATATTCCGTTTTAAATTATATTATGAAACCATTTCAATCTAACAAAGAAACCAAAGCCAAGGCGTGTCATTATTGCCTCAACAACAAGCTGATTGTTGATTACAAAGACATTGGTACACTCCGCCGCTTCGTTTCTTCCTACATGAAAATCGCCCCTCGCCGCCGTTCCGGACTTTGCGCCAAACATCAACGTCAGGTGGCTCGCGAAATCAAGAAAGCCCGCCAAGCCAGTCTCATGGCGTACTTCGCTCGCTAATTTGTTAAATGAAAAATTCAAAGATACAAGATACAATTTGTTTCTTGTATCTTTAATTTTTTTTATGTCTACTTGGCAAGATCTTAAAAACAATCCGCGACTAAAAAATATTTACGATACTCGACTCGCGATTATTCGTGCCGTGCGCGAGTTTTTTTGGTCGCAAAATTTTGTCGAAGCGGCAACGCCAATTGCTGTTCGTTTTGCCAGTCAAGAACCATACCTCAACCCATTCACTGTTACAATAAAACACCCAAGTGGTCAGGAATATCCATTTTTTCTTCATACTTCACCGGAGTACGCGCTCAAAAAACTACTTGCCGTAGGCTACCAAAATCTATTTGAAATCACCCAATGTTTTCGGAATGTTGAAGATTTTGGCGGCACGCACAATCCCGAGTTTACCATGCTCGAATGGTATCGCTCGCCAGGAAAACTTTCGGACATCATGGACGACACCGAAAAACTATTTCGCTTTGTTTTGAAAAAAATAAGTAAAGCGCAACTGGAATATCAAGGTAAAAAAATTGTTGTTAATGAATCTTGGGAGCGCCTAACCATGAAAGAAGTTTGGCAAAAATATTTAGGTGTTAATCTTGATGAATATCTTGAATTGGCAACAATGCAAAATTTGGCCGCTGAACGAGGTTATACGGTAGCGACAAATGATGCTTATGAAGATTTGTTTTTTAAATTATTTCTCAACGAGATTGAACCAAAACTAGGACTTACCAAACCAATTTTTGTTTACGAGTATCCGGCTCGAATGTGTAGTTTGTCGCGAATCTCCGATCGCGACGCGCGCTATGCCGAGCGATTCGAATTGTATATTGGCGGGTTAGAGGTGGCCAACGCCTTCGGTGAGCTCACTAATGCTATAAAACAAGAAAAAAATCTTGAAGAAGACAAAAAATTACGACTGGATTTAGGCAAAAGTACTTGGCCAGTCGACCCGGATTTTATTTCGGCATTAAAAAGTGGTATTTCGAAAGAAAAGGGTGGTTTGGTCTCGGGTATTGCCTTGGGTCTAGACCGTATGGTAGTATTGTGTACTGGTGCGAAGGATGTGAATGAGGTGATATTTGATAGTATAAAGGACCAAATTACATAATTAACAAACTTGTCATCTTGAGGGGGTTCACCCCGAAAGATCTCTGGCGTACTAACCATTGTTGGGTGAGCCAGAGATCCTTCATTATATTCAGGATGACAGTTAAAAACTGTTTAAAAATTGTAAAATTAAAAATTGAAAATTTTCACTATATGGCCGTAACAACCAGTGATATCAGAAAAGGAGCCGTCATCCGCCGCAATGATAATTTATACGCGGTGGTGGAATTTCAGCATGTAAACCCGGGCAAAGGCGCGGCTTTTACGCGTACGCGCATGAAAGAATTGGGTTCCGGAAAAGTCATCGAAATCACCTATAAAAGTGGTGAAGCGATTGATATTGTGAGTGTTCAGTTTCAAACCATGCAGTATCTCTATAAAACTGGCGACAACTACGCTTTCATGAATAATGCCACCTACGAACAAATTGAAATGAATGGTGAGTTGGCCGGCGAAGAAGCAAAATATTTGAAAGAAGGCATTGACGTGGTAATCGGTATGTATGGAGAAATGCCAGTTTCGATGGAATTGCCAAAGAAAATTGTATATAAAGTTACCGAAGCGGCCCCGGCAGTGCGCGGTGATAGCGCCGGTGGCAATGTAACTAAGGAAGTGGTACTGGAGAATGGTCTCAAAGTTCAAGTGCCAATCTTTATTAAAGAAGGGGAACAGATTTTGGTGAATACGGAGACGGGGCAATATTCGGCGCGGGCTTAAATAAATTAGATTTAAAAAACACCTTACCCCACCCTCTCCTCAAAGGAGAGGGCTCACGGGTGAGGTGTTTTATTTACTATTTAAAGAAGTAGTATAGTGTAGCTATTTGTGCTAATAGAATAATACCGAGCGTTACCAAAAAACCATCTTTTCTTATTTTGTGCCGAAATATCTTGATTGCGAGTAATGCACCAATGGTGCCGCCAAAGAGCACAAACGCGAGTAAAGTGGTTTCACGGATGCGCCAACTTTGGGAGCGGGCATATATTTTATCGAGACCGTATAAGAAAAAAGTAATAATATTCATTCCCGCGAAATAATACACGGCAATGGGGTAGTTTTCGTAAAATGTGCTAAGATACGTAAACATAAATTTTACGTTTTGGTTGTTTTTTAAACAATTACACCAATTTAATCATTTTCACCATTTTGGCCGCTTCGCTATGCAATGTTCAATACCGAAAAAAAATATAGGCAATTCCGATGTATTTTTACGTCGCGCTGGTTATGGTCTGCACCAAAGTCGTGGCGAGAAAAGTTTTGTTAAACGGCTCGATGCGGGAAATTTTCCGCGATTGCATCTTTACGTGGCAGAAGCTGGCGAAAACATTACCTTAAATTTACATCTTGATCAAAAAGCACCACTTTATGAAGGGATGACTGCTCACGCCGGTGAATATGATGGCGCGGTAGTCGAAGGGGAAATAAATCGTTTGAAAAAAATCGCCAGAGTTTAGCGGACGAAGCATTCTCGACACATCGCTTGATACGTAAAAGTACCGTCTTCAGGAATTACCGATGGCATACCACTCGCGCTCGTGAGTGGTTTTTTATTTAGCAAAACCTGAGTATACATCGCATCAAGTTTGCGGCACTGTTCACAGGCCGCGCGTTTTATGCGGATTTCTTTGGGTCCGAGTTCCAACAATTTTTGAATAATACCAAACAGTTTTCCTTGATAATCCATATCCAGACCGGCGGCAACTACGCGCGTGCCTTTGAGTAAAAGCGTTTGGATTACTTCCACATCGCTTTCCGGAAACATGTGTACTTCGTCGATGCCAATGACCGTGTAATCCTTGGCTAAGGCTTCGGCCAGGGATTGAACTTTTACCGCTTCGAGGCCACTGCCATTGCGCGATTCGATTCGCCCGTCGCGCACATTGCGAGCGGATTGGAAAAGGGCAAAAGAGGCGTTGGTATATTTCAGCGGTGCAAAATGGTTGATTAGTTCAAACGATTTTCCACTTTTCATTGGTCCAAGGATGAGGGTAAGTTCCATAGATAAAATTATTAGCGCGTCTATGGTACCATATTTATGGTGGCTATGCCAGGCTTTTTAATCTTTGATAATTTCGGTGGATGATCGAGGGAATATTTGAGATCAAAAAAGAAATATATAAATAAACTGGCAATGGCGGCGAAGAAGCACCAGACGGAAATAAAGTTCGCCGTGTACAAGAACCAAGAAATAACGGCGAGCAGGCCGGCGAGACCGCTCGCGATGACAATAACTTTGTGACTGGAAATAAGCCCAGCTCCAATCGCCACCACAATATAAAGAATGCCCCAAAACAATTCATGGGTGTTGTTGGTTTGATAATGTAGACATGAATTGATGACGGTGGCGGGGAGGGGGCGAGTCAAAAACAAACCAAATATATAGCTTCCGATACCGATACCGACGATACCAAGAATAGCCATAATTTTTTTGCGCCAAAAAACTTTTTCCACAAGGTAGACACTGAGTGGAACATAGATTGGCCTCCACAATAGCGAGAAGAATAAAAAGAAGTAGGTAAATGGCAGTGTGAGTAATGGGTTGGAGGAAAGCGTTAACCACAGTCCACCCTCGATAAATTGCTGAAGACTAAACCACAGCGGTATTGCCGCCATCGGTAGCGTTCGAGCATCTCTCACTTTGACAACCGTCAGAACGCCGACAATTCCCAGTCCAGCACTGGCGACAAAACTAGCGGTAGCGGAGAAACACATAATTTATTTTGATTAGAGTATCTTTACCCCCTAGTTAAGACCTACTTTATCCTAAATTCCTGACTCCAAATTGCCCCCCAACTGGTCGAACGACTGGTTGAACAAGTGGTTGAATCAGAGTTCAACCAGCAGACACCT
>Ga0172379_10003322_pt1 | contig 25920 bp, 22 predicted proteins | sample GrowelOW334metaG_FD_119756 | JGI IMG/M metagenome (GOLD analysis project Ga0172379, IMG submission 119756) | Groundwater microbial communities from an aquifer near a municipal landfill in Southern Ontario, Canada - Groundwater well OW334 metaG | ecosystem: Environmental > Aquatic > Deep...
CAGGACGAGGTCTTGGTGCCCGCGCTGACCTTTGTGGCGACGGCCAATGCGGTCACGTATTGTCACGCGGTTCCCCATTTTGTCGATTCCGAGGAGAAAACGCTGGGAGTGGATGCGCAAAAGCTGGAAAAGGAGTTGTCTTCGCGTACGGAAATCCGAGGCGGCCATTGCTATCACTTGAAAACCGGCCGGCGCATCAAAGCCCTCATCGTCATGCATGCCTTCGGCCATCCCGCCGACTTGGATGAAATCGCCCGTTTATGCCGGCATTATCACCTTGAGCTGATCGAAGATGCGGCGGAATCTCTGGGGAGCTTCTATCAAGGCCGGCACACCGGAAATTGGGGGAGGGTTTCGGCCCTGAGTTTTAACGGAAATAAGATTGTGACCACGGGCGGAGGAGGCGCTATTTTGACCAACGACGCCGAGTTGGGGCGAAGCATTAAACATTTGACGACGACCGCAAAGCGACCGCACCCATGGAGTTTTTTTCACGATCAGATCGGTTACAATTATCGGCTGCCGAATCTCAATGCGGCCATGGGCGTCGCGCAGTTAGAGAAGCTCCCAGAGTTTTTGCGCCGCAAGCGCGATCTCGCGATGCGCTACAAAGCGGCTTTTGCGGGAATCGCCGGCATCCGGTTTTTTGAGGAGCCGTCTTTTGCCCGGAGTAATTACTGGCTGAATGTCGTTTTGCTCGATCGGGAAGTCGAGGGCGAGAGGGATGACCTCCTGAGGGCGCTTCACGAAGACGGCATCAAAGCGCGGCCGGCATGGACGTTGATGCATCGGTTGCCGATGTACAAGGATTGTCCCCGCATGGATGTTTCGACCGCCGAGGGCATCGAGAGGCGGCTCATCAATATTCCGAGCAGCGCGGGGCTTATTGCGTAATCTTTTTAAGGCCGGATCCAAGGAGAGTCGGAATGCTGTCGCGATTACTTAAAGAGCATATCCAAGTCGATATCGCCAGAATGAGGAAGAAAGATTTTCTGAAATTCATGGAGGAGCATGAATCCGAGGTGCTGAAGCGGATCATGGCCAGGCACGGCCGCAAAGAGGTTCGGGAATGCCCCCTTTGCGGAAGTTCGGAATTTACCGAAGAGCTGATCAAGGACGATTCTCCGCTCGTCCGGTGTCATCGCTGCGAGCTTCGATACCACCAAAAGATTCCGAGGGATTTGATGGATGTCTACGGTGATTCCGATAAAATCATCTACCCGATGGATGATACGGAGGGCCATTACGAATACCGTCGGGAGCGGTTCGGCAAGGAGCGGGTCCGGCTTCTCGAGCGGCATTGCGGAAATTTGTCAAATAAGAAAATCCTCGACGTGGGCTGCGGGAACGGTTTTTTTTTATCGGCGTTAAAAGAGACGGGGGCCGAGTGTGTGGGCTCCGAGTTGTCGGAGCAATGGCGGCAGTTTACCGGGAAGAAAACGGGGCTGCGGATTTACGGCGACCCCCTGGAGAGTTTTCCCGTCAAAGATTTCGACATCCTTACGATGTTTGATGTGATCGAGCATCTCGAGAAGCCGGTCCCGTTTATGGCCGCGGCTTGTAAACTGCTCAAGCCGAAGGGGCACATCCTGGTGTACACGCCTAACTTTGACAGCTTTAGCCTGCGGGTCATGGGAAAATGCTCCAATAATATCGGGCCCAATGAGCATCTCATCCTTTTTTCTTATCCCTCGCTTGAAACTCTCGGCCGTCTGACGGGTTTAACGATCCTCCATAAGGAAACTCGAGGCCTCGACATTCATAGCATTTTATCGTATCAAGATTACCTCGATGTCGGACGAGATCCGTTTCTGACTCAATGGGGCGACGAACTGCAGGCGATGATCGATGCCGCGGGCTGCGGCGACTATATCCGTGTCATTTACTCGAAGGCGTAACGGCGGCTCATGGCGGTGGCGAGGGGGAGCGAAACGATGCGATGCGGGGCCAAAAAGATTGCGACAGGCGCGGTGGCCGAGAAGCTCAAACGACAATTGAGCTACACGCTTGGGGAAAGCCGGTTTTATCAGAATAAGCTCGCGGGGATTTCCTATTCCGGCACGGAGGGACTCGAGCGATTCGATGAAATTCCTTTTACGACAAAAAATGAGGTTTTGGAAGACCAAAGGAGAGAGCCTCCCTTCGGGACGAACCTTTGCGTCGACACCGCAAAGGTTCAGCGCGTCCATAAGACCTCCGGATCGACCGATAGGCCCCTTTTCGTTGCCCTTTCCCGAAACGATGTCCGGCTCACGGTTAAAATCGGTTCCGAGTGTTTTGCGGCTTCGGGTCTCCGGGCGGCGGATACCGTCGTTCATTGCCTGAATTACCAAATGTGGGCGGGAGGCTATACCGATCATCAGAGTTTAGAGGCGACGGGAGCGGCCGTCATTCCTTTCGGCGTCGGGAATTCCAGGAATCTCATCGAAACGATGCTGCAGATAAGACCGACGGCGATTCATTGTACGCCGTCCTATTTGGCAAAATTGGAACTCATCGCGCGAGAGGAGTTCAAGATGACTCCGAGCGAACTAGGATTACGATTGGGTCTTTTTGGCGGGGAGTCCGGATTTCAGAACCCGGATTTCAGGCGCCATATCGAAAAAACGTGGGGCCTCAAGGCGATGAATGCCAATTACGGCGTTTCCGAGGTGTTGAGTATGAGCGCTTCGGAATCGGTGAAGCAGGATGGCTTGTGTTTTCGCGCCGCGGAGGCGCTTTTTGCGGAATTGATCGGCGGAGGAGACGCTCCCACCGTGCTGCCGATCGAAGAGGGCGTTCAGGGGGAATTGGTCTTGACCCACCTGTGCAAGGAAGCTCAGCCCCTGATCCGCTACAGGACAAACGATATCATCAAAATACTGGCGGTGGACAAGTCCCGGGACCGCGGGAGCTTTCGTTTTGAAGTGGTGGGACGTTCGGATGACATGATCGTGGTCAAAGGGATCAATCTCTTTATCAATAATCTCGATACGGTGATTAAAAAGCATCTTGACGTTTTGACGGGAGTTTTTCATATCTTTGTCAATCAGTCCGATCCGATTGGCCGGATACTGCTTAAAATTGAACGCCGGGATATTTCGGGTTTTGCGGACGGTGCTGTGAAAGCTTTGCTGACGCAAGAGTTTAAAGACCACTGTTCGGTCAAACCCGAAATCGATTTTTTGCCTCCGGGGAGCCTTCCGCGAACCGAAGGTAAATCAAAACGATTGTTTCGAACGCTATAAGTTCAAGGCAGGCAAGGAGGCCGCTTTATGTTTAAACTTTGGTCGAATTCAGTTCTCGCTTCCGAGATTGCCGAGTTTCTCGGCAAGAAACTGTTCGGTCCCGACATCGCCGTTTATGGCCCGCGCAATATCGACGATCTTTCCGACAACTGCTTGATATGCCTGAGCGGCGGCCAAGCCGGTGATTGGAGCCTCATCAATGAACGGGAGGAAGTCCTCGTCTTATCGAGCAAGGCGCCGAAGAAAACCGTTCGGTGTTCGACGATCATCACGGCAAATCCAAGGATCGATTTTGTTCATGTCATCGAGCAATTTTTTCTCCAAAAGATCGTTCCCGGAATTCATCCGACGGCCGTCATCGAGAAAGGGGCCAAGATCGGGGAAGGGGCTGCTGTTCTTGCCAACTGTCATATCAGCTCCGAAGTGGAGGTTGGCGCACACACCGTGATCCAGCAGAACGCCGTGATTAGCGGCAGGGTGAAGATCGGGAAACATTGCGTGATCAAGGCCAATAGTGTGATCGGCAGTGACGTCTTTAATTTTGTGCAGGGCGAAACGGAATGGGAGCATTTTCCGCAAATCGGAAGGATCGTGATCGGGGACCATGTTTGGATCGGCGCCGGCACGACGGTCGAAAAGGGGGCTTTTTCCGATACAGTCATCGGAGAAGGGGTGAAGATCGACGACCTGGTCCAAATCGGGCATGATGCGGTCATCGGGGACCACTCCATGATTGCCGCAGGGTCCGTCCTTTGCGGGCAGGTGAAGATCGGAAAGCATTGCTGGGTGGCCCCCCAGGCCTCCATTTTGCAAAAACGAACGGTCGGGGATAAAGCGGTGGTTGGATTGGGGGCCGTCGTGATCGAAAATGTCAAGGCAGGCACGGTGGTCGTGGGGAATCCGGCCAAGGTGATCAAAAATACTCGCAAGCCCGTTTTTCCGATGTGAAATGATTTCCACGGCGTCCAACTCTTTTTTTATTGAGGAGTAACAATGGCGGGACAAAAAGATTCGATTTTTAGGGAGAAGTTAACACCGTATCTCAACGAGCTGATCGAGACTTTGGGCCGCAGCGGGCCCGAGACGCAAGCGTACCAAGCCATGACGGCGCAGTATAAAAAAAGCCCGCTTGAAGAGGTCGTTCGCGAGTCCGATCGTTTGCGCCATTACCAATCGGATGTTCATGTGGTGTTCGAAGGCAAACAGCTCCGGGGCATCGAGCGCCTGTACCGGCGCACCATCGTGATCGAGCCCTCGTCGGTCTGTGCGGCGCACTGCCGTTGGTGTCTGAGGGGGCAGTACCCCATTTTTTCGCTTCGCGAGGACGAACTGGAAATGATCGCGCGTTACTGCGGAAGTGCCATGATCCGGGAGGATGTCAAGGAGGTGCTGATTACCGGGGGAGACCCTTTGATGGTTCCGCAGCGCCTCGGATTTCTTTTCGGGCAGTTAAAAAAGCATGCGCCCAATATCCGGATTTTCCGCATCGGGTCCAGGGTTCCCGTCCAGGATCCCGACCGCGTGGATGAGGATCTCATGAGCGTTATCAAAAGCGCGGCGCCCGTGAAGGTCGAAATTGCGACGCATGTGAACCATCCCGCGGAGTTGACCGAAAAAGCCCGGCGGGCCTATGCCCGGCTGTATGAAGATGTCTTTAAGATCTACAACCAAACCGTTTTGCTCAAAGGGGTCAATGATCAGGTCCCGGTGCTGAACGAATTGTACGATGAAATGAGATACCTCGGAATCGAGTCGCATTATCTTTTTCACTGCATTCCGATGCGGGGGATGGCGCATCACCGGACCTCCGTCGAAAAAGGGTTGAATCTGATCGCCCGGGTCACCAGTTCGGGAGCGTTTTCGGGCCGTGCCAAGCCGATGTTTACGCTCATGACGGATGTGGGGAAAGTGACGCTTTATCAGGGCACGATTTTGGAGCGCAACCGGAAAAATGAGCTGCTGATCCAGACGGGATATACCGTCCGGGATTTTAAAGCCAGGAATCCTTCCTGGTCGATGCCCCAATCGGTTTCCGAGGATTCTCGCGGGTATTTGAGAGTATGGTACCCCGACGGGTCGGACGAATCATGAATTTCAGGCAGGGAGCGAGGGCGCTATGACGAAGAAAAAAATCATTCTCATTGGTTGCGGGGAACATGCGCGGATGGTGATTGATAACCTTGAAGACCAAGGGCTTTACGAACTGTTTGGGTTGACGACGCATACCGCCGAAGAACTCGACAAAAAGGTCTGCGGATACACCGTCGTGTGCAAGGACGAGGATATCCCGCGGCTGATCTCGGAAAATCCCGATATCGCGGGGTACGTCCTGGGGGTCGGGAACATGCAGGTCCGGCACCGGTTGTATACGGTCCTGGATCCCATGCTGGCTGCCGTCAATATCATTCACCCGAGCTCGATGATTTCGAAGCGTGCCACCCTGGGCACGGGAAATTTGATTGAGGCGTTTACCAAAATCGCCAACGGGGCGAAAATCGGAAATCATTGTATCCTGAACAGCTTTTCCGCGGTGAATCACGACCAAATTCTCGGAGATAACGTTTTGATTGCCGGTAACGTCAGTATGGCCGGAAGAAAAATAGGGAGCCATACCATTATTGCCGACGGCGCCTCGATCGGTTTCAAAAAGAGCGTCGGGGCTCACTGCATTGTCGGCGACGGTGCGGTGGTGACCAAGGACCTTCCCGATCACGTGATTGCTTATGGAAACCCCGCGCGCATCGTCCGCAAAAACGGGTCTTTCGATGTTTGACGGGCGCGGGGGAAACCATCCGACCTTTGTGATTGCGGAAGCCGGGGTCAATCATGACGGCGCGATCGCGAAGGCGTTCCGATTGGTGGATGCGGCAGCTCGGGCGGGAGCCGATGCCGTCAAATTTCAGACGTGGAAAACCGAAAATGTCGTCACGAGAAACTCTCAAAAGGCGCGCTATCAGCGCAAGACGACGAGTGCCGGCGAAAGCCAGTTTGAGATGCTCAAAAGGCTGGAGCTTCCGTTTGGGGATTTCCTCCGGTTGAAAAAATATTGCGACCGGAAAAAAATCCTTTTTCTCTCCACAGCGGATGAGATTGAGAGCGCTGAATTTTTGGTCGCTCTTCAACCGCTCCTGAAGGTGGGATCGGCGGAATTGACCGACTTGCCGTATTTGGCGAAGCTGGCCAGGTTCCGTAAGCCTTTAATTCTGTCAACGGGCATGGGGACGCTCGCAGAAGTGCGTCGGGCGGTTGCGACGCTTGAGAAAAACGGCTTGGCCAAAAATCAGATTACGGCGCTCCATTGTACGACGGCCTATCCGGCCCGGTTTGAGGAAGTGAATCTGCTCGCCATGGTGACGATGAGGAGGATGTTGGGTGTTCGGGTAGGTTACTCGGATCATACCCTTGGCATCGAGGTCCCGGTGGCGGCGGTTGCCCTCGGAGCTTCCGTGATTGAAAAGCACTTGACGCTTGACCGGAGGTCCAAGGGGCCCGATCACAGCGCGAGTATCGAGCCTCCTGAACTGTTCGAGATGGTCCGAGCGATACGGAACGTTGAGCGGTCTCTCGGGGACGGGCTGAAGCGGCCGACTCCCGCGGAGAAAGTCAACATGCCTTGTGTGAGAAAGAGCATTGTGGCTCGCGGGCCCATTCAAAAGGGCGATGTGTTGAACGAGGGAAACCTGACGGTGAAAAGGCCGGGGCTTGGGATCAGTCCCGATCGCTGGAGGGAAGTCGTCGGAAAAAAGGCTCAACGGAATTTTACAAAGGATGATTTCATTTCTCTATGAAAAAGAAAATTTGTGTTGTGACAGGGACCCGGGCGGAGTACGGAATACTGAAACCGCTGCTCGATGAGATCTCGCGCGATCGCAAGCTCCTTCTGCAGCTTGTCGTGACGGGGACTCATCTGTCACCGGAGTTCGGCCTGACTTATCGGGAAATTGAAGCCGACGGCTATAAGATCGATGAGAAGGTCGAGATTATTTTGAGTTCCGACAGTTGCGTTGGCATTGCGAAAGCCATGGCTCTTGCGCTCAGCGGTTGCGCTGAGAGCTATGAGAGGCTTCGCCCGGACGTGGTGGTAGGCCTTGGGGACCGCTTTGAGTTGTTGAGCGCGGCGGCGGCGGCATTGGTCTGCCGCATTCCCTTCGCCCATATCGGAGGCGGCGAAATCACGGAAGGGGTTTATGATGACGCTTTCCGTCATGCGATTACGAAAATGAGCTGTCTTCACTTTGCATCCACGGAAACCTACCGCAGACGCATTCTTCAGATGGGGGAAGCTCCGGGTGCGGTTTTCAATGTCGGAGAAATAGGATTGGAAGGGATACGGAAAGCGGATTTTTTGCCGAAGGCCGACCTGGAAAAAAAGCTGGCATTCCGGTTCAAAGAAAAAAACCTGCTTGTGACTTTTCACCCTTTGACCCTTGAACGAGGTGTGTCCAAAGCACATTTCGAGAGCCTTCTTCGGGCTTTGGACGCGAACCCGGAAGTCGGGATCATCTTCACTCATGCCAATGCGGACAGCGAAGGAAGGGGCATCAACCAGAGGATCGAGGCCTATGTCGCGGGGCGCCGGGAAACGGCGGTCGTGCTTCCTTCCTTGGGGCGCAATCAATATCTCTCCGCCATGAGATGCGTGGATGCGGTCGTCGGCAATTCGTCCAGCGGCATCGTGGAAGCGCCGTCGCTGGGCAAGCCCACGGTAAATATTGGGGACCGGCAGAAAGGCAGAATTATGGCGGCGAGCGTCCTAGAATGCGCGCCTGAGTTTTCCTCGATTCGCCGGGGATTGGCCAAAGCGCTTTCGGTTCGATTTTCCGATTTCTGCCGTCATGTCAAGAACCCCTACGAATGCCGCGGTGCATCGCGACGGATTGCCGGCCTATTGAAAAAGTGCCTCCGGAGGGGGATCGATTTGAGAAAGTCTTTTCATGATTTGGGAGGATGGAGATGAAACCCTTGACCGCCCAAAAGGTCATGATCGATTCCGAACTTGTTCCGGTGAGCGACTGGAGAAGCTCCCTGGCGTCCCCCAAGACCCCGATCCGTAAAGCCTTGGAGATCGTCGATGCCAGCGCCTGTCAGATTGTGTTGGTGGCGGATGAAAAAGGCTGCCTCGTGGGAACGATGACAGACGGGGACGCCCGGCGGGGGATTTTGCGGGGCGTATCGCTCGAAGAGTCCGTCGAGTGCGTCATGCAAACGATGCCGGTTTCCGCGACCTGTCAGAGCTCTCCGGAGGAGAGATTGTCGAAGGTGGACCCAAAGCACATTCGGCAGCTTCCGATCTTGGATCTTGAAGGCCGCATCGTGGGATTGGAAGCTTTCCGCGCATCCCGGGAATCGTCGATCAAGGAAAATTGGGTTGTGCTCATGGCGGGAGGCGTTGGGCGGCGCCTTATGCCGCTGACCGAGGAGTGTCCCAAGCCGCTTCTTAAAGTGGGAACGAAGCCCATCCTGGAAACCATTCTCGAGAATTTTGCGGCCTACGGCTTTCGGAAGTTTTTTTTCGCGGTTTGCTACAAAGATGAAATGCTCAAGGAATATTTCTCAGACGGCTCGAAGTGGGGAGTGGATATCCAATATTTGAGGGAAGATTCGGGGCTTGGGACTGCGGGGGCGTTGAGTCTGCTCAAACGTCGGCCGAAAGCGCCGCTCATCCTCATGAACGGAGATCTGCTCACGAAAGTCAACTTCAGCCAGCTCCTGGATTTTCATTACGAACAGAAAGCCGATGTGACCCTGTGTATCCGGGAATACGATTTTCAAGTGCCTTACGGCGTGGTCAAGCTCCACGATCAAAGAATCCTCAAGCTCGATGAAAAACCCATTCAGCGTTTTTTTGTCAATGCCGGGATTTACGTTCTGGAGCCCTCTGTTTTGAAGCACATTCCCGCGGATGAGACGTTTGATATGCCGCAGCTATTGGACAAGTTGTTTGGCCTGCGACTGCATGTGGCCGCGTTCCCGATCCGGGAATATTGGCTGGATATCGGCCGGATGGATGATCTGGAGAAAGCCAACGTCGATTTCTTCAGGATTTTCAAATGAAGGCCCTTGTCATCGGCTACGGCTCCATCGGCTCAAGGCATACCCGTATTTTAAAAGGGCTGGGATGCCCGACGGCGGTCTTGTCCAGACGGAAAATCGATGTGAGGCCCAGCTATCGGTCCCTGGAAGAGGCGCTCGCAAAGGAATCTCCGGACTATGTGGTGATTGCGACATCCACGGGCGAACATTTTGCCAGCTTGACGGGATTGAAAAGGGCCGGCTATCGGGGATACGTCCTCGTCGAGAAGCCGTTATTTGCATCCGAAGAAACCTTTTCTTGTTCGGGGTTCCGGGGCGTCTTCGTGGCTTATGACTTGAGGTTCTATCCTTTGCTGATTCAGCTCAGGAAGGCCTTGCAAAGTGAACAGGTCCTCAGTGTCCAATGCTATGTCGGCCAATACCTCCCCGAGTGGCGCCCATCGACGGATTACCGGAAAAGTTATTCCGCTTCGAAGGCCAGGGGGGGCGGGGTCCTTCGGGATTTGAGCCATGAGTTGGATTATCTGACCTGGATTTTTGGGCCCTGGCGGCGCTTGGCGGCTCTCGGAGGACATGTCAGCCACCTCGAAATCGATTCGGACGATCAGTATTGCGTCCTTTTATCGACGCAGCGGTGCCCGGCCGTGACCGTCCAGCTCAACTACCTTGACCGGACATGCCGTCGCGAGTTATGGGTGAATACGCAGAGGCATACTTTCCGGGTGGATCTGATTCACGGGATATTTCAAAAGGATAAGGAGGGGCCGAAGCAAACGTCCTTCGACGGTGATTGGACCTACCGTTTGGAGCATGAAGCGGTGATCAAGCACGGGGGCCGTGGGCTGTGCACCTTTGATGAAGGCAAGCAATTGGTGAGCATGATGAGCGCGATTGAGACGGCGGCCCGCAAGAAGACATGGAAGGTCAACCCGCGAAGGGGGGAGGTGCGTCGATGAAACGGCTTTGTACCATTTGTGCCCGGGGGGGCTCCAAAGGAATCAAAAATAAAAATTTGAGGATCCTCTGCGGAAAGCCTCTGATCGCTCATAGCCTTTTGCAGGCGAAACGATCGGGCTTGTTTGACGCAATCGCGGTGAGCAGTGATGCTCAGCCGATTCTGTCTGCGGCAGAGAAATGGGGCGCCGATTATTGCATCCGGCGTCCCCGGACCCTGGCGACGGACCGGGCCCCCAAGCTGCCTGCGATCCAGCATTGCGCGCGCGAGGCCGAAGCCTTGAGCGGTTTACGTTTTGATACCTTTGTGGATTTGGATGCGACGGCCCCTTTGAGAATCCCTCAAGACCTCCGGGAGTCTGTCCGGCTTTTGGAGACCTCGGGCGCTTCAAACCTTGTGACTGCGATGGCGGCTAGAAAATCGCCGTATTTTAATATGCTCGAGATCAATGCCCATGGCTTTGTCCGGCTTTGCAAGAAGACGCCCGCCCTTGTGGTCCGGCGTCAGGATGCGCCCGAATGCTTTGATATGAACGCTTCGATTTATATCTGGAGACGCAGCAGTTTTTTCAGGAGCCGGGATGTCTTGCTCAAAAAGACCCTTCTCTATGTCATGCCCGAGGACAGATCCATTGACATCGACACGGAGCTTGATTTCAAATTTGTCGAATTTTATGCGACCCAAAGGGGGATTTTATGAGTCAGGTCCGTTTTAAAGAACTATTCGATCTCAAAGGTAAAACGGCTGTTGTGACGGGCGGGGCCGGAATTTTAGGCCGGCAGTTCTGCCGCGGTTTGGCCGAGTTCGGCGCCGATGTGGCTGTGATCGATCTCAATGAGAGTGCCGCTAAGGAGCTGGCGGGTGAATTGTGCCGGGACTATCACGTCCGCTCGGAGGGGGTTGCCTGTGATCTGACTTCACCGGACTCCGTGGACGCGATGGTGAAGAAAGTCACGAGGACTTTCGGCGGCATCCACATCCTGCACAGCAATGCCACCAAATCGGTCGACCAGGATGCCTACCTCGACCGGTACGAGGATTACTCCCTGGAGTCATGGCAGCAAATGCTTTCGGTCGACTTGAACGGCATGTTTCTGGTGACACAAGGTGTCGGCAAACAGATGATTTTGCAGGGGACCGGAGGCAGCATGATCCAAACGGCATCGATTTACGGGATTATGTCTCCGGACCAGCGTATTTATGAAGGCTCTTTTTATAACAACCGGCCGATAAGTTCGCCGGCGGTGTACACGGCGGCCAAAGGAGGTGTGGTGGCCTTGACGCGCTACCTCGCGACTTATTGGGCGCCGAAAGGAATCCGGGTCAACAGTATCACTCCGGGAGGCGTCGAGAGCGGTCAGAACGAAGAATTCAAAAAGCGATATTCCAATCGCATTCCTATGGGCCGGATGGCGCGCTCCCACGAAATGGTCAGCGCCGTGATCTATTTGGCTTCCGATGCGTCAAGCTACGTGACGGGGCAAAATATCATCATCGACGGGGGACTGAACGCCTGGTAACTCCGGAGTTTAAATGAATACGGTTGTGATCTCCAACCTGTCTCAACTTGACCGCTTTTTGGCCGAAGGTTTTCAGCCGGGGGATTTCGCCGTCTATTGCGACAATTTGACTTTGGCTCCGGCACTCAAAAATCGAGGGATCCGCTTTTCAGAGCTTGGCGAATTAGTCCTTCACGACGATTGGGAAAAGGTCAATGCCTGGGGATGCGGGGCTGCGGCCGCTTGGGTGAAGTCCGCCAAACAGCATCCGATCCATTACGATTTTCCTTCCGTGTTGTACTTGATCGTCTCGCATATTCTGGTTCACATGGTCAAAAATTTACTCTACGCCCGGTGGTTGATCCGAACCGTCGGCCCCGAGCGGGTGGTGGTTTTCGAGGATAAACCCCAAAAAGTCTACCCCCAGTTCTCCGGCAATTTTTTTCTGAACTATTTTATCGCGTGGGTTGCGAAGGAACAGGGGATCCCGTGTCAAAGGATCGGGGAACGCGATGGTGCGGGAAGATCCGCTTCGAGTTCCTATGCGCCGTCCTTTTTGGAGCGCGGGCGCATTTTTATCAGAAGTTTTTTCCAGGACACCAACGCCCTGTTTTTTGCGGGAAAACGAGCGGGCGGAATTTGGGCTTATGGCTCTCTCCATCATCTCGGGCCGGTGATTCTCGAGCTCAGGGCAAGAAAAATCCCCGTTTTTCTTTATGACCGTGAATTTAATTTCGGGCAGTTCTTTTTTGCGCTTCGAAACGGGATCTCTTATGTGACGCCCCCTGTCAAAGCGAAGACGTCCGCGTCGGAGCGCGCCCGTTTCGTCGAGACGCATCGGGATGCGATTCTCGAATCGTTTGATTGTGTTGCGCGCAGTGGCGTCTTTCATTTTGAGGGATTCGATGTGGCCCCATTGTTCCGAGAGCATGTGTTGGGGACTTTGAGCGAATATCTGGACCGTCTTGCGGAATCGGAAGCGCAATATCTGACCGTCGTCCGGACCTTTCGGGTTCGAGGCTTGTTGATCGAGGAAGATTACGCCCATCGGGGAGGTTTCCTCGCCGCTTTTTTGAGGCGGTTGCGTATCCCGGTTTTTTGTGTCGCGCATGCGGCGACGGCTTCGGATTTCGAGGTTCCCCGGAAGTGGTGCTGCGTCGGCCAGTCCACGACTTTCGTCCATTCGGGGTTTGATCGCGATGTCCATATCGCCCGCGGATGGGATCCCGGCCGTTTTGTTTTGAGTGGTGTCCCAAGATACGATGCCCTTCTCCGGAAGCGCCGTCCCAGTGCCCGAAAGCCTTCACGACCCTTGAGGCTTCTTTTTTGCGCAAATCGCTATGTTTTTGACTATGAAAATCCTGATCGTTACGGTTATTTGGGGCACATGTATTATGCCATGTCCGAAGTCGTCAAGCCCACCGCCGAGATTTTTTTCGAAACTCTGAAAAAGATGGGCGGCATGAAGGTGATCTTAAAGCCCCATGGGACCGAAGGCCTTGAGCAATGGGGGCGCTTTGTGGCGAGTTTCGGGCTGCAGGAAGTGATTAGAATTATCCGGGCTCGGGTGAGTATCGACCGTTTTTTTGAGTCGAGTGACGCCATGATCGTTTCTTATTGGTCGACGGCCATGATTGAAGCCGCCATTTACGGTCTGCCGATCATTGTCATGGATTTCAAGAAACTCAGGCGTCCGTCCGTCGACCATTTCGCCAAGGCAGGTTTTTGCCGGATCGTCCAGGACGCCGACGAACTGCGCAGTGCCCTTTTTGAGTTGAGTCAGCGGAGATCCGATGGGTCAAAACGGATCCCGGATGCCGCATCCCAAGCCTATTATGTGGGACACAAGGATGGAAAAGGCGCCAGCCGCGTCGCCGATCATATTCGGACGGAGTTTAACCTCGGCCAAGGGAGTGAGCATGTCTAGAAAAGACGATATCATCAGTGATGCAAGCCTTTATTCGATGATGTCCGTCCTGACACAGATCATTACGTTAGTTGCCGGAATCCTGACGAGGCGGTTTCTGGGGCCCGTGCAGACCGGGATTTGGTCGCTCCTGCAGATTATCCTCGTTTACTCGGCCTATGTGCCGTTGGGGGTGACTGAAGCGACGTCCCGCGAGATCCCGTTTTACCACGGGAAGGGGGACTATGCGAAGGCCGATGAAATAAAAAATGTCATCTATAGCTTTTCGACGGTGATGTCGGCTCTCGTGGCCATCGGCTGCGTCGTTTATGCGCTCTTCATGCACGGGAGCCTTCGCCCCGAACTCTTTTACGGCCTCCTCATGATGGGCGTCCTGGTCATGCTGCAGCGCTCCAGCAATCTCCACATCTCCTTCCTTCGGGGTTACAAGCTTTTCTCCATCGCGGCCGTTCAAATGGTTTTGTCGGCGATCGTCAACGCCTTGCTGGTCGTTTTTTTTACCATGCGGTTCAAGGTCTACGGGTTCATGGTGGCGATGGCGCTGAGTTTCGTCTTCAACGTGGCCTACATTCATTTCCGCCACCGGTTTTCATTCCGCTGGAACTTCGATTTCCGGAGGATCTGGGATCTGATTCAGTACGGTTTTCCGCTGATCCTCGTGTCGCTATTGAGCACGATTTTCCTGACGATCGACAAGCTGATGATCGCCAAAATCCTCGGCGTCGAGGCGCTCGGCCTGTACAGTGTCGCTCTTTTGGCTTACACTTATCTCCACAACCTGCCCAATTCCATCGGGATTGTCCTGATTCCCAATTTTCACCAGAAGTTCGGCGAAACCCAGAATGCCGAGGGTCTCAAAGGCTATCTCGAGAAGTCGACGCAAGTCTTCGAAGTGATCATGCCTTTGCTCATTGCCACGGGGTGGTTTTTCATCCCTTATTTTGCACGGCTCGTTCTACCGGACTTCGAGGGCAGCATCCCGCCGATGAAGTACCTGATCACGAGCGTTTTCTGGGTCGCGCTGATCCACCCTTACAGCTATTTTCTCGTCGTGATCCGCAAACAGGTGCTGCTTCTTCCCATCATCGGCGGGGCCTGCGCGCTTGCTTTTTTGGCCAACCTCTTTTCGCTGACTCACGGGTTCGGCATTTTGGGGGTTGGGATCGCGACCACCTTCGTCTATTTCTGCAATTTTACCGCCACCTATTTTCTCGCGTGCCGGTGGCTCTACCCGGCGGGCGTGACCTGGCGCCGCTACGTCCTTCTGCTTTTTAAGTACGGCCTGATGGTGGGTGCCCTGCTCCTGCTGAATGCACTGTTTCGGGGCTCGGAGTATTCTTGGGCGAGTTCCCTGGCTCAGTGGGTCATATTTCTCCTCGTCTACGCGCCCTTTTTATTCAAGCTGAACCGGGATTTGAATATCTTTGCGACGTTAAAAAAGAAATATTTCAACCGGTTCAAAGTGCAGGAGCCCATGGTGGAGGATGAATAAGAAACAGGAATGGTCTCTTCAAATTCTCCTTGCCGCGGGCGCGGCGGTGAGCCTCTTTCTTTTCCTGACGAATGCGATCCCGCTGATCCAGTGGGGATGGATCGGCGAGATGGCCAAAAAGAGCCGGTATGTCCGGCCGATGCAGATATCCGTCGCGATATTTTTTACGATTCTCCTCGCCGTGAACCTTTGGGCGCCGGCTCTCTACGCGCGGCTGTATCCGGTTCGTGCGCTCAGGCGTCTGATGCGCTTACGGCTGCGCTACCTTCTCGCCGGGATGGGGATCGCCTACGCGTTGACTTTCATCGCGGTCGGTTTTGCGCGGCATGAGGCCCTTGAGACGCGAGCCTTCGACCTTGGAATCTTCGCTCAAGCGGTCTGGAATACCCTGCAGGGGGATTTTCTCCACTGCTCGCTAAAAAATGACATCTGCCTTCTGGGGGACCATTTCAGCCCCCTGGTGGCGGCGCTTGCTCCGCTCTATGCCTTGTGGCAGGACCCAAGAATGCTTTTGATTGTTCAGGCCTGTGCCGGGGCCGCGTGCATCGTTCCCATCGCCTGGGTGGCCCGAGAGCAGCTGAAGGAACGCGGATGGATCCTGGCTTTCGCCGTGGCCTTCTGCCTGTTTTGGCCTGCCAAAAGCGTGCTCCACGAGGACTTTCACCCGGAGGTCCTCGTCGAGCCCCTGCTTTTGCTTGCGTTTATCCTTCTCGAAAAAAAGCGGCTCGGCTGGTTTCTTGCCTGCCTGCTTGCGGCCGTCTCGGCGAAAGAAAATATCTGGGGCATCGCCTTCATGTTTGGCGTGTACGCCTTTGTCTGGAAGCGCCTGAGGGGTTTGGGTGCGGGCCTGATGGCGGTTTCGGCCGGGATGTTCCTCGTCTCGGTGAATGTCCTGATCCCTTTTTTCGGGGATGGGAGCTATCTGTACCGCGGCAGTTACGCGGGACTGCTGCAAAACCCCGCAGGGGGAATCGTTCGGAGTCTTGTGAATCCCGAATCCCTGCATTACATCTCGAAATTGTTCGGGCCCCTTCTCTTCACGTCCTTTTTCCACCCTCCGACCCTTGTCTTGACGTTTCCGGTCCTGTTTCAGAACCTTCTGTCACTGAACCCCGCGATGCGCTCTACCAATTATCATTACACTGCGGGTCTGACGCCATTTTTGTTCGTCTCCTCGGTGTATGGGTTGAAAGCTCTTTTGTCCCGGAAGATTCTGCCTGGGCGCACGGGGACGTGGGTGATCCTGGTGTTTCTTGCGGTCGGCGTTTTGAATTCCGGGGCGTCCGAATATTTTTATATCTGGAAGAGCCGGAAACACATGACGCCTCATTCGCGGGCCGTGATCGAAAAGCTTCGGGCCGTTGCGCCGGGCGCTTCGGTCCTGACTCACAATAACTTCGTTCCCCAGCTTGTGAACCGCAAACGCATTTACCAGTTCGAATACATTCCGTCTCCGACCAAAGCCGAGCAGGCCCGGAATCTCGGCGTCGATTTCGTGATTTTCGACGCGGCCTTTTGGGAGCCGGGCACGGCGCCGGTTGAAACGGCCGCAAATGAATTGATAAAATACGGATATGCGTTAGAGTATACGCAAGACGGTTTCTCCATCTACCGAAAGGCCGGAAATATCCGATGAGAAGAAAAAAAATCCTCGTGGTGTTCGGAACGAGGCCCGAGGCGCTCAAGCTTGCGCCCGTGATCCGCGTTCTGGAACGTTGCAAAAGTTTCATGACCCGGACCTGTCTGACCGGCCAGCACCGTGAAATGGTCGATCAGGTTCTGCGTCTTTTCCGTCTCAGGACCGATTATGATCTCAACCTGATGCAAAAGGACCAGACTTTGAGTAGCCTGACCGCGCGGCTGTTCCCGAAGATGGACGAGGTGCTTCAGTCGGCAAAACCGGACCTGATTCTCGTGCAGGGCGACACAACGACGAGCTTTGCGGTCGCCCTGAAGGCGTTTTATTCGAAAATCCCGGTCGGACATGTCGAAGCCGGCCTTCGCACGTTCGACAAATATCAGCCCTTTCCCGAGGAGATCAACCGCGTACTGATTTCCCGCCTCGCCGATTATCATTTTGCACCCACGAGGAAGGCTTGCGAGAACCTGGCTGCCGAGGGGGTGCCTCGAGAGCGCATTTATAGGACGGGAAATACGGTGGTGGATGCGCTCGACATGATTCGCCCCGGGCTTGCCCGACAGACGCTGCCTGTGCTTCGGCGCATTCGGCCCGGGAACAAAGTGATCTTGATGACGGCCCACCGGCGGGAAAGTTTCGGGGAACCGATGGTCCGGATATGCCGGGCCGTGAAGGAAGTGCTGGCCCGTTCGCCCGGCGTTGAGGTCATTTATCCGGTCCATTTGAATCCCAATGTCCAGGCCGTGGTGCGCCGGGAACTCGGAGGGGTCGAAAGAGTTCACCTGACGGAGCCGGTTTCCTACCGCGACATCCTCATTCTGATGGAGCGCTGCGACTTTGTCCTGACGGATTCGGGAGGCATTCAGGAGGAGGCCCCGTCGTTCGGAAAGCCGGTGCTTGTGATGCGCGAGGTCTCGGAGCGTAACGAGGGGGTCGAGATGGGGGTCGCAAAAATTGTCGGAACGGACCGCGCCGGGATTGTCCGGGAATCCCTTCGGCTGCTAACGGATTCGCGGGCCTACCGGCGGATGGTCGGCAAAAAAAATCCCTATGGCGACGGCAAGGCCTCTCAAAGAATCGTGGCGATTTTGAGGAAGGAGAAGTTCGGATGACCCGTCTTCCCCGAGTCGCTTTTTACGTGTATCCGACGGCGTTTCAGAATCCGGGAGGCGGAGAAGTCCAGCTTCTCAAGACGAAGGAGTATCTCGAGCGCCTGGGTGTTCCGGTGAAGCTTTTCGACCCGTGGCATGACCGGCTTCTGGATTTTGATCTTCTCCATACGTTCGGCTCGGTCAAGGACGCGCTGCCCATGATGGAAGAGGCACGCCGTGCCGGGATCAAGAATGTCTTGTCGACCATTTGCTGGTATAGCTGGAAATCGGCGTGGGGGACTTATCCGGATTTGCGGACGCGCGCCGTTCAGATGGTGCGGCACGCGGCCAAGGTCTGGGCGCCTTTTTTACCCTCCGAGCGCCGGAGGATGATGGAGATTTCTGACCTGCTTTTACCGAACTCCCTGAGCGAAGCGGAGCAATTGACTCGTTTTTTTTGCGTTCCTCGAAACAAGGTGCGGGTGATCCCCAATGCGGTCGATCCGGTTTTTGAGGGGGTGAAGCCGGACCTTTTCCGGAATCAGTACGGACTGGAGCACTTCATCCTCGTGGTCGGGCGCATCGAGCCGCGCAAGAACCAGCTGGGCGTGATCCGCGCGCTCAAAGGCGTCGACGCCGACGTCGTCGTCATCGGCGATTCTGTTTCCAGGTACCGGGATTATGAGGCGCAATGCCGCAAGGAAGCGGGTGAGAAAGTTCATTTCTTGGGCTACCTTCCGCATGATTCCGAGCTCTTGCGGTCGGCGTATGCGGCCTGCGATACTTTCCTTTTGGCGACTTGGCTCGAAACGCCCGGCCTGGCGGCCCTCGAGGCGGGCTTAGCGGGGGCCAAAGTCGTCGTGACCCGCGAGGGCGCTACGGAAGAATATTTCGGCCCTCACGCGGCTTATGTTTCACCGGACCGTCCCCGTGAAATCCGGGACACGGTGATGTCCGTTTTTCGCAAGGCCCCGGGCCCGGGCCTTCGGGAGCATATCCGGCAGAACTATCTGTGGCCCGCGGCGGCAGGGAAGCTTCTGACGGCCTACCAATCTCTTATGGGGCCGGCATGAGTAAAAAATTCGAGAGCGAACAGGAATTTCACAACCGTTGGGCGGAAAATATCCCCCTCGAGGATTTGCGGGTCCGCGAATCTTTCGAATCTCCGACGGCCCTGGAAAACCGGTTCGCTTTGGAGCGGATGGGAGACCTGCGGGGCAAAAGGATTCTCGATCTCGGGTGCGGCGCTGGGGAAACCGCCGTCTATTTTTCCCTGGCGGGCGCGGAAGTCACCGGGTGTGATATTTCGGAGCGGTCGCTTGAAGTGGGAGAAGCCCTTGCCGGAAAATTCGGGACTAAAGTGCGGTGGGTTCACGGGAGCGCCAGCAGCCTTGCGGCCCGCGATTCGTCCTTTGACCTTGTTTATGCCAACGGGGTGCTCCATCATGTGCGACTCTCGGCGGCGCTCAAAGAGGTCCGGCGGGTCCTCGCGCCCGGGGGAACGGCCGTGTTCATCGAGCCTTTGGCCTACAACCCCGTCATCAACGTTTACCGGAAAATGGCCGCCGGAGTCCGAAGTGAATTCGAGCAGCCGCTTCGCAGGGCCCAGATCGAGAAGATCCGCACTTTTTTCCCGTCGTTCGAGCGCCGGGAGTTCTGGCTGTTCAGCCTCCTGATTTTTCTCCATTTCTTTTTTGTCAGGCGTTGGCATCCGTCGAAGGTTCGCTATTGGAAGAAAGTGATCGACGAAGGCCAAGCCTACCGCGGGATGATTGGTTTTCTTGAGAAGCTCGACCGCGGCCTGCTGCGGATTTTTCCGTTTTTGGGGTGGTGGTGCTGGAATACCGTCATTGTGGTTCAAAAATAAGTCCAAGTCAAAGGACGTGCCATGACTTTTCTGCGTTACTTGACCGAATATACGAAGGTGAATCCGTTATTCACTTACGCGCTGCTTCTTTTCGCGCTGCTATCGTCAGTCAAGTACCTGCCCTTTTTCAGGCAGGTCCGGATTTCCCCCCGATGGCTTTTGTGCCTTATCCTTTTGACGGGGCTTGCGCTCAGAGTCGGCTGGCTCTGGGGCTCTGCTTATGAACCCGTCATGCACGGGCTTGCGGCGAACCCGACCGAAAACGATCTCATGCAAATGCACGCGGTTGGGCTGACCCAGGGGAAGTGGTTTTTGAACCCCGACGGAACGGCCTCGGGAAGGCGGCCGATCGGCTATCCGATGCTCCTCGGAGCGTGCTATCAGGTTTTCGGGGTTGACGTTCGAGTCGTTTGGGTCCTGCATCTGGTCCTGTTTGCGGTGACGGCGCTCCTTGTTTACCGGATCGGCAAAGAAATTTTCGGGAGAGGCCCGGGCCTTGTGGCCGCGTTCTTTTATTCGATCTATCCGGTTTCGGTGTATAGCGTGAAGCTGATCACCGACGAGCACCTGTTTCTCCCCGTATGGTTCGCCGGCCTGGCCCTCTTGCTTTACGAGTGCCGGACGAAAGTCCGTCCGTGGAGCTGGTTGGTGTACGGCGTTTTGTTCGGGTATGCGGCGATGATCCGGACCCATGTGATTTTCATGCCGCTTGTGATGGCGTTGACGTATGCTCTCAAGAGATTTTCTTGGCGGGTCGTTCTCGGGACTTCGTTTTTGACCCTCTTCGTCATGCAGGCGGTGAATGTGCCCTGGGTGATACGAAATTATAGGGCCTGGGGGGTTCCGGTGGTGTATACGGCGACTTCCTGTTTTATTTTTGCGCAGTTACACACAGGGGTGACGCCCGAAGGCGGCACGATGCTGCCCAAGAAGGGGGAGCCCGACTACTCCGAAGAACTGGAGAACGCCCCCAACGAAGGAGTGGCCCATGCCATTTGCTCGCGGCAGATGAAGCGCTGGATCGTGGCGCATCCGGCCGAGTTTTTGGACCTCGGAATTTCACGGGTGCTTCTCTTCATGCACTGGAACCGGTGGGGCGGGGTTTGGCCGCTCTTTTATCAGTTCGATCAGGGAGGACCAGGCGCAGCGAGCCTTCAGGGCGGCGCGCGCAAGGCACTGGAAGAAATCGCTTACGAAGCGTATTATTTTCTTCTCCACAGCTTCCTTGTTGCCCTTTTGTTTCTGTGGCTGCGCAGAAAGGCCCTGCTTGCGGCAACGAAAACCGGTTTGGCCGTCCTCGGATTTTGCTTTTTCTTTTATCTGTGCGAGCATATGATCATTTACCCTGACCGGAAATACCGGTTTCCTCTGGAGCCCTTGATGATGATTGTTGCGGCCTACGGGCTCGAAAAGCTCATACGGGGATGGCGATGGGAGGCGGTAGGGGCTAAGGGGCTCGCGGTGTTTCGGTGGATTCATGGGGTGATGGGCTCGAAAGCTCCCCGGACGGAGGACGTGAAATGAACTCTTTTTTGCTGAGCCTGGTGGTGCCGGTTTTTAACGAAGAAAAGGTCCTTCCCGAATTTTTTGACCGGACGGCCTCGGCCTTGTCAGCTTTCGACTATGAGGTGATTTTCGTGGACGACGGAAGCCGCGACGATTCCTGGCCGGTTCTCGAGAGGATGATGAAGAAATCCTCCCGGGTCCGGGCCGTACGCCTCTCGAGGAATTTCGGCCATCAGGCGGCGATTACCGCCGGCCTCGAGCATGCCGCGGGGGACGCAGTCGTGGTGATGGACGCTGATTTGCAGGATCCTCCGGAAGTGATTCCTGCGATGGTGGCGCGGTGGCAGGAAGGCTACGACGTCGTGTACGGCACCCGCGCCGAGAGGCGGGGAGAGAGCTGGTTCAAGAAGGTGACGGCCGGGATTTTTTACCGGTTTTTGCGGCGCGCGAGCCCTGTCGACCTGCCGCGCGAAGCCGGGGATTTCCGGCTCATGTCCCGTGCCGTGGTGAATTCCATCAACAGCCTTCCGGAGCGAATACGCTACATGCGCGGTCTTACGAGCTGGGTGGGATTCCGCCAGGTGGGACTGCCTTACACGCGGGACCCGCGCTTTGCGGGCGAAACCAAGTACCCGCTCGGTAAAATGCTGAGGTTTGCCTGGGACGGCATCACCTCGTTTACGAGGTTGCCCCTTCAACTTGCCATTTATTTGGGGCTGATGGCGACCGGTCTTTCCCTTCTCTATGCCTTCCATTCCCTCTATGTCTGTTTCGTCACGAAAACGGCGGTGAAGGGATGGACTTCCCTGATTATCGCGATCGTGTTTTTGGGCGGGGTTCAACTGCTCATGATCGGCATCATCGGCGAATACATCGGGCGGATTTACGAAGAAGTGAAGCACCGCCCCCTTTATCTGGTTCGCCAGCGATTGGGGTTCCCTCCGTCTGAAGGCATCAAAAAAGAGAAACCTTAAAGGCCCGGGGCCCGCCATGGAATGCCGAATCATCGTTCTGAATTATAACGGCGCCGAGTTGCTGCCTAAATGCCTGCCGAGTGTGGCGGAGGCTGCCGCTTGCGCCCGTTATCCCACGCGACTGACGGTCCTGGACAATTTGAGTCAGGACGACGGCTTAACCTATGTACGTGAAAATTTCCCGAAGGTCGATATTGCGGTGGCGTCCGCGAACCGGTGCCTGTGTTCCTACAATGATTATCTTCGGACGGTTTCGGAACCCGTCGTGATTTTGCTCAATAACGACATCCGGGTCGAGAAAAATTTCGTGGATCCGCTGGTGGAACCCTTCACGCGGGATTCTCAGGGTTTCCTGGTCGCGCCGTGCGTCAGGAGCTTTGACGGGGCAACCGTCGAGGCGGGCCGCTCCTATGCGGGAGTGAAGTTCGGCATGTTTTGGTGCGATGCGCGGCCCTCGGGATACGAAAGCGAGTTTGCGAAGCCCTCGGAGACCTATTCGTCGGGTTTCGGAGGCGTCGACCGACGGAAGTTCCTGGACCTTGGAGGCTATGACGAGCGGTATTTGCCCGGGATCATGGAAGACGTTGACCTTTGCACACGTGCCCGCAGGGCTGGCTACCATCTCTATTACGAGCCCCGAAGCGTGGTGTATCACATGGGGCAGGCAAGCTTCAAGAAGCGGTTCGGAAGCCGCGGGATCGCTGTCATGGCTCACCGGAATAATTTTCTTTTTATGTGGAAGAACTTCAGGAGCCCCTGGTTTTGGGCCGCGCATCTTTTCTTTTTGCCGCTGAGGCTCGTGTTTTCGATCGTGCGCGGAAACCGTGCCTTTGTAAAAGGATTTTTTCAAGCGCTCAGATTTCGGGGGCGTCATGAAAAATAATTCAGTTTCGGCGGTTGTGATCACCCTGAATGAAGAGAGAAACATCGAGGACTGCCTAGCGAGCGTCGAGTGGGCCGACGAGATCGTGGTGGTCGACGGGGGCAGTACGGACCGGACTGTCGAAATCGCAAGGAATGCAAAGGCAACCGTTTATCAAATTCCCTTTACAGATTTTTCAACGCAAAAGAACGCTGCGCTTGCTAAGTGCACTGGAGACTGGATTCTTCTGATTGATGCGGATGAGCGGGTGACAGGGGACCTGGCACGGGAGATCCTGCAGTTGACTCAATCGCATCCTTCGGCGGATACGGCCTATGCGGTCAGGCGTCGGACCTGGTTTTTCGGCGCCCGACTGCGCTATAGCGGAACGCAGGAGGATGCCCCGATCCGGCTTTTCCCACGGGAAAAAGTCCGCTATGTACAGCCGGTGCACGAGGAAATCGTGACGGATCTTCGGGTGCGGACGCTGGAGCACGCGATGGATCATTACAGCACCCGGGATCTCGAACACTACCGCCGTAAACTCGGGCAATACGTAGCCCTCGAAATCCAGTTCATGCGCGCCGCAGGGCGGAGGGTCAGGTTTTATGATTGCCTTCTGCGCCCCCCGGCCAAGTTTGTCGATCTCTATTTCCTGAAGCTTGGGATTTTGGACGGGTGGGCGGGGTTCTTGTTCGCCGTTTTGTCTTCGTGGTATGATTTTAGAAAATTTTGGGGAATGGGCTGCAAGAGGGGAACATGAAACTTGATTTCTTCGGCGTTCATGCGCGTACGATAGGCCTCTATGCGTTGCTGGTCCTGTGGTGCGCGATCGCGTTTTCATTGGCTCTTGCGGAAATCGCGACCGTCGTCGCTCTTTTATTCTGGGTCCTGTGGCGTTTTCGAGAAGGGATCCGCGCACCCCGGATCGACCGGGCCGCGGTCTGGCTGCTGGCCGGTTATGTCCTGCTGTGCCTCCTCTCCCTTTTTTGGACCGAGGCCCCTAAAGAAAGCTATCGGGGGATTTTCAAGGTCCTGAAATATGCGGCGATCTTTTGGATGAGTGCCGAGATTTTCAGGGAGAATAGTGCCCGGAAAAAGTTCCAGACCGTTTTCCTCGTGTTTTACGGGATTTTGATTTTGGACGGATTCATTCAGTATTACGCTGGCCGGGACGTTTTGCGCGGAGTCATCCTTCAGGAAGCAAGCTCGGGAGGGCGTGTCTCCGCGTCCTTTAAAAGCTTCGGGCTTTTAGCCTCCTATTTGGTTTGCACGATCCCTTTTCTGATTGCTTTGGGGTGGGCTTACTACTGCAGTGGCAGGAAGCGGTGGTACGCATGGACGATAGGGTTTATGGCCGCCGCTGCGTGTCTGCTGCTTTTCTGGACGCGTTCACGCGGGGCCTGGCTTGCATTGATTGCGGGGGGAATCTTATGGCTGTTCTGGTCCCGGAAGTGGAAATGGCTCTTGGGGCTTGGCATCCTTCTCGCCGGTCTTTATTTTGTCCTGCCGCGTTCGATGATCATCCACCAAAACGCGGAGGGCCAGGAACAGTCCATTGTCGAGCGCTACTACCTGTGGGACAGGGCTCTGAACGTCATCAAGGCGAAGCCCTGGACGGGAACCGGTATCAACAGTTACGTGAAGGCGCACATCCGTTACGATCAAACAAAGAACTGGCGCGTCCGGGACTATTACGCCCACAACGGTTACTTGCAGGCGGCCGCCGAGACGGGAATCCCGAGCGTAGTGTTCTTGCTGGCGTTTTTAGGGCTGATCTTCTATCGCGGCTTGACGTCGGGAAAACCCGGGGACAAGGACGACGGCCTGCTTTTGCAGCGATCGCTTCTTTTAGGTTTGGCCAATTTCCTGGTTTTGACCGTGGTGGATACCGTTTTCCACAATCCGCAGGCCGTGACCGTGTTCTGGTATTTGCTGGGACTGCAGGCCGCTTACCAGAAAACGGCTCCCAGTTGACGGTTGCGCTCGATATCTGTATGCTGTCCCAAAATATTAGGGGTCTATGAAAATACTCGGGATTTCGGCTTATTACCACGATTCGGCCGCTGCGCTGATCGACAACGGAGACATCGTTGCCGCGGCGCAGGAGGAGCGCTTTACCCGCAAGAAGCACGACCACTCGTTTCCGACCCATGCGATCGAGTTCTGCCTGCGGCAGGCGAAAATCACCGGCCGGGAGCTCGATTACGTCGTGTTCTACGAAAAGACTTTCACAAAATTCGAGCGTCTGCTCGAGACCTATCTGACCTTTGCCCCCGCCGGCTTCCGCTCCTTTGTCATGGCCATGCCGCTTTGGATCAAGGAGAAGCTCTGGATCAAATCCCTTGTCGAGGAGGAAATCGGCTTCAGTGGGAGAATGCTTTTCCCCGAACACCACGAATCCCACGCAGCGGCCGCTTTTTTCCCGTCCCCTTATCCGGAAGCCGCCATTATCACGGCCGACGGTGTCGGGGAGTGGTCCACGGCCAGCTACGGGGTCGGGGAAGGGAACCGGATCAAGATCCTGGCGGATATCCGTTTTCCGCATTCCCTGGGCCTTTTGTATTCGGCCTTTACCTACTATGCGGGCTTCAAGGTCAATTCGGGTGAGTACAAGCTGATGGGGCTGGCGCCGTATGGCGAGCCCAAATACAAGGATCTTATCCTGAAGAATTTGGTCGACGTGAAGGAAGACGGCTCCTTCCGGCTGAACATGGACTACTTCGACTATTGCGCGGGCCTGACGATGACGAGCGCCAGGTTTCACGACCTCTTCGGAGGGCCTCCCCGCAAGAGCGAATCCAAGCTGACCCAGCGCGACATGGACATCGCCAAATCGATTCAGGAC
>Ga0172379_10003323_pt1 | contig 25912 bp, 18 predicted proteins | sample GrowelOW334metaG_FD_119756 | JGI IMG/M metagenome (GOLD analysis project Ga0172379, IMG submission 119756) | Groundwater microbial communities from an aquifer near a municipal landfill in Southern Ontario, Canada - Groundwater well OW334 metaG | ecosystem: Environmental > Aquatic > Deep...
CGCACAACAATATACCGATACGGCAGTGAGTGCGGGAACGTATTCTTATCAGATCATAGCGACTAATTCTCTCGGCTCAGGATTTTCGAGTATCCAGACGGTAACTGTGCCGTCATCGGGTACTACTCCGGTTCCTGCTCCGATACCAGTTCCGACACCGACACCGACACCAGTTCCCACACCGACACCGGTACCGACTCCGACTCCCGTTAATTCAGGAACGGCTGTCAATGGTGTAACGAATCGTCTCATTTGGGGAGCCTACGTCGGCAGCGGACAGACCGCTTCCGGTTTTGAATCCCTTGTCGGACACAAAATGGATGTTCAGGCTGTCTTCACCGGGTGGGGAAGCAACGGAAGTTTTCCCGGCGGATTCGGCACGAAGGAACGTGGAGAAACACTCTTCGTTTATTGGGAGCAATTTGGAGTTTCTCTCGATGATATTATTTCAGGAAGTCAGGACTCCTACATTAAGCAATTCGCCGCATCGGCAAAAGCCTATGGCGCACCCGTCATTCTCGCACCGTTCCATGAAATGAACGGCGAGTGGACTCCGTGGAGTGGCGTCGTTGGAAACAACTCTCCAGCGAAGGTTGTCTCTGCTTGGCAGCGAATTCATAGTCAGTTCGCGGGAATAAGCAATGTAAAATTTGCGTGGGTTCCTAACGCTGATTCCGTACCAAACACTTCCGCGAATGCTATTTCCAAGTATTGGCCGGGAGCTTCCTATGTCGACTACGTAGGTCTCGATGGATTTAACGGACCATCATATTCTTCATCGCTTTCGTTCGATGCCATCTTTTCAGATGCTATCGCACAAGTGAACGGATATGGAAAACCGATCATTATTACCTCGACCGCATGTGCCGAGAGCTCCGGTAAATCCGCTTGGATCACCAATGCCCTGACAGTAGCAATCAAGAAATATCCGAACGTCATCGGGTGGATATGGTTCAATGAGAACAAAGAAGCGAATTGGTTAGTAAATTCCGATGCGGCATCGCTCACCGCTTTCAAAGCAGCGATTCCCGCCTAACCCCGATCGTTTAATCAATACTTACCCATAAGTACAAAAAATCTCCCGAATAATTTCGGGAGATTTTTCGTACTTATGGAGAAGAAACAATTATTCTCATGAGTTCTTCATGGTCGATTTGTTATAATGAACGTATGCAGCTTGTTTTATATAAAAAACATCTTATGACCGGTGAGGCGTTTATCGGGATTGTTGCACTTACCGTATTTGTTTTTTATGCTGTCGCTTTTATGTGGCAGTTGTTTCTTATGAACGAACGATTCTCGCCATCAGAGAATCCTCCCCTGAATGCACTTTTCACGGCTGGCACAACAACTCCTTTACTGAACGGAACAACAGCGCTTCCGCCTTCTCTTTCCTCTGCGTCCAAAAAACCCGCGGTCTTTTCGTCGAGTCCTTTTACTCCGACGACAGTGACGAATAACAATAATCTCAAGTGGGGTGCGTATACCGGTTGGGAAAACCAAAGCGTACGTGTGTTTGAACAGTTGGTGGGACGTCCGGATATCGTCGCCTTCTTTGTTCACTTTGGAAATGATAATGAATTTCCGAACGATTTTGCCGGTGAAGTGAAGGCTAATGGCCAAACGTTGGCTATTTTTTGGGAATACACGAATTACAACATTACCTCGGTTAATCAGCCGAAGTATTCATATGATGCAATACTTCGGGGTGATTGGGATACGTATCTGAGATCGTTCGCGGTAGAAACAAAAGCTTACGGCGGACCGGTTGTGCTCATTCCGTTTTCAGAAATGAATGGCGATTGGTTCCCTTGGGCAGGAACAAAAAATGGTAATACTCCGGAGAAAGCCATCCTCGCATATCGCCATGTTCACGATATGTTTTCCGATGTCCCGAATGTGAAATTCGGATGGGCGGTTAATCAGAAATCCGCGCCCGACACTTCGGAAAACAGCATTGCACGTTATTATCCGGGGAGTGCGTATGTTGACTACGTCGGAGTTGACGGTTTTAACCAGGGAGGTGGTCAGGATCAATCTTTCGATGAGCTTTTTGGAAATGCGCTTTCTATTTTGTCCTCCTACAACAAACCGATCTATATTTTTTCGATGGGGACGGCAGAAGGTCCGAATAAAGCCGCTTGGATCACTGATGCCTTCACTGTACAGATCCCGAAATATCCGAACATCGTTGGCTGGATATGGTTCAATGAAAACAAAGAGCGCGATTGGCGGGTAAATTCTAATACAAAGTCGCTAGAAGCATTCAAGTCGATATTGCCGAATAACTAAAATATAATAGACCTCTTTCAAAAGTCACGTTTATTTAACTCGTCATTCTGAGCTTTCGAAGAATCCCGCGATAAGCAAGATAGACAACGAGATTCTTCACAAGCTCAGAATGACGAAACCTGACTTTTGAAAGAAGTCTAATAAATAAATTATACGTACACAAAAAACTCCCATACGGCAAAATGGGAGTTTTTTTGAAGGTATTTTAGAAGGAGGATCAGTTGCTGACGGTCACTGAGACGGGTGTGCTTGTTGCGATATTTCCGGCAGCATCACGAGCTTCGGCTGTGATCGCATGCATGCCGTTTGTAAGAAGTGTGGTATCACCGGAGAACTCGAATGGTGAGGAGGTGTCTTCAACGGCCACCACTGTTCCGTCGATCTTGAGCTTAACCCCGACAACTCCGACGTCATCCGACGCATTTACGGAAACGGAAGCTACTCCCGAAATAGTTGCGCCCGCTGCCGGTATGCTGATCGAGACGACCGGAGCCACAGTGTCGGCAACAAGCGTGTTATTTATGGCGATCGATACTGAGGTACTGGTACCAATATTTCCCGCCGCATCGCGAGCTTCGGCTGTAAGCATGTGCGTTCCGTTCGTTGCGCTCCCCGTGTTCCAATCGAAGCTGTAGGGTGCAGATGTTATTTCCGTACCGATCATCGTTCCGTCAAGCTTGAATATGACTCCCGCTACGCCGACGGCATCAGTTGCTGTTGCGGAAACGGTTGTGGTCCCGTAAAGGGTCGCTCCGACAGCCGGTGCATTAATCGAAATGAGCGGTGCAACGGTATCAACCGTAGTGGTTCCATTGTTTACCGTCACTGAAACATCTGTACTTGTTGCGATATTGCCGGCGGCATCACGCGCCACCGCGGTGAGTGCATGCGTTCCGTTCATCGCAGCCGTGGTATTCCAGACGAAGTTGTACGGCGTCGTTGTCAGTTCTGCGCCGACCATCGTTCCGTCAAGTAAGAGTTTAACACCCGCGACTCCGACGTCATCGGTTGCGTTCACTGCGACCGGAGTGGTTGTTCCGGAAACGGTACTGCTTGCGGTTGGCGCGGTGATCGAGACGACCGGCGCGGTTGTGTCAGGAGTTACACCTCCTTCCGCTTCCACGAGAGAATAGTTGTCTGTCGTCAGGTATCCGACTCCCGCGAGTTCGTGGAAGACAGTGAGTGAGACCGCCCCCTCCGGAACAGTAAATGTGAATTGGTTCATTTTCGGAGAACTTTGAACGGGAATAACTCCGAGATGAACGTATTTGAATTTCTTTACTTTACTCATCATACTTTGGTCGCGTTCATTCATGCTTCGGAAGTTCCACGAGTTTTGGTAGGAGTCGGCTTGATCGCGCATCTCTGTGTTTATTGTATTTCCCGTTTCCATTCGATATCGGACATCGACCTCTGTCGGGACGTTCGATTGCGAAAGATTAGAAAATACGTAGGTTTTCCCGGGGGTTACCGGTACATCGGCGAAGTACCATTTTGCATCGCCGTCATCGAAGGAAGTCATATCGATGCGAAACGCTCGATTTCCATCGAGACCTGTCGCCGGATACGTAAAGGTTGCCGTATTTGAGCCGAAGCCTCCGCTCAACCAAGATTCCGGAATAATTATCGATGTTTCAGCGGAAGGATTCGGGATCAGGTTTGTTGCGGCTTGTGCATAGTTTACGCCGATTGTTGCATACGGCATGATAACTCCCGCTATTAAAAGTATGGGAATCACAAAACTATGAACCGCCTTTTTTTGCGAATCGCCATGGCGATTCGGGACAAAACGAGTCAAACGCGACCTCGTCCAAGAAGACTTTGTTTGCGGTGTTTTTGCAGACAAAGTTGTTTTTTTATCGAATAGTGTTTTCATGATGTATTAATGATTAAAAGATCGACTTAAAAATACATGTATAGACATTATTATATATAGACATATAGATGTATTTTTCAGTCGTTTATAATTACTAGTAATTTGCCGTACCCGTCTCTCTGGTATGAATACGCCATTCCGAAAAATATTATGACAAATGCAGTCAAGAGAAATCCCCGAATTCATTCGCAATTAATGGTAGTGCGTATTTTGTTTTTCCGTTGTCTTTAAAAAATATTTTTGATAAAATATAAATATGAAAAAACTAAATGTTCGTTACGTGTTTGTTATTCTCGTGATCATGGGAATCATCGGAGGTTGGTATACGATATATATCAACACCCTTGCGTCGAAACGATCAAGGGATATAAAACAAACGCCGATACAAAGACAGGCAGTGCCGGAGGCGGCAACAAACGCGGTAGTGAAATAACCGGAAAAGACCGATAAACATCTGACGACAAACAACGAACTCCGCGGTGTGGATTTTTGCGGAAAGACGCGCAAAGTGAAACAAAATTGCGGGGAGTGGTGGTGTCAATTTTCTGTAAAAAAAATTCCCCGCGCGGGGAATTTTTTTCAATTGTTTGATTGTTCTTATTACGGATTCATCTGTGCAACTCCTTGCTGAACCGTTACTACATCCACATCGGCCGTTTTGACGTAGTCAACGATCTGTTGGAGGAATTCGACGGTTACTCCGAGATCATGAGCCGGGTTGTCATCTTCTTGATGGAACATGAGAACGAGCCAAGACTTATCCGCAACTGCTTGAGTCACCCAGCTCTGTATGTCAGTCATTGTCGTTGTTCTATCCATTTGCTGAATTTTTAATGCGTATTTATCCGTATTCTTCATATTGAATCCGCGGTCAACGCTTCGTGCTGCGAGGTAGCCGGCATTTTTCGCCATTGTTTTAACTGATTCATTGTAATCGCCGTACGGGTATGCCATTGTTGTTAACGAAGTAATTCCCATTCCAAACAGGTCTGTTTTGGAACCGACAATCTCCGCGTTCGCTTGTTCCGGTGTGACGATCACACCTCCTTCAAGGTTGCCGGAAAGAGAAACATGCGTTTGTGTGTGCCCGCCGATTTCGTGACTGCCATTCTCTATTTGCAGCATTTGCGCTTGGTTGATGTAGATTGATATCATCGTCAGAGAGTAGTTGTCTACCGTGAGCGAACCGTTTTCTCTGAGGAGGTGAAATGCGGTCATTGACACAACATTTGCTGGAATGGTTAATGTTTGGGTCAAATTTTTCCATGTTCCTCCGCTCGAAGGAAGCGTTGCGATATCCACATACTGAATGCTGTTATCTTGGTAGGTGTAGCGAAGAGTTATGACAGAGGTCGCGTCTGATCGGTAGCTGTCGGAAAAGATATATTTTTCATTCTGTAGAACAGGCGTGTCTCCGAAGTACCATTTTGCATCACCGTCCGTGTAATTTGAGACAACGATCTTTGCCGCATTACCGCCACTTTGCCCTGGCTCGGGATAGGTAAAGGCAACAGTGTTCGTTCCCCATCCTCCACGAAACCAGTTTAGAGGATCGCCGTTTGCTCCCAAGGTATCAAGCGATGCATTTGTTATTTGCTCAACAGGATTTGCCCGAAGAGTTTCTTGGGTGATGATATAGAATGTTCCTTTGAACCCGGCTGCGGTTAAGATGGGAAACGCGTCATCGTATTGGGTGATCCATCCGTCATCGAAAGAGAAAGAAACAAGACCTCTTGTGAATTGATTTAATGGTGATATCGGAGTAGCGCCAAGTATGAGAGAGAAGTTGTCGACAGAAAGAGAGCCGTTTGCCGCAATCGAGTGAAATACGGAAAGGGCTGTTGCCGTTGCCGGTACTACGATATTAAACGTCTCGGTTTTCCATTCCGCAGATGCCGGAACCGTGTCTATATATTGATATTGGATCCCGGTCGGCGTTTGGAATTGTGCAACGATCTCAGTCGATACATTTGATTTGTACGAGTCGGTGAAAGAATACGTTTTTCCTCCGGTCACGGGGACGTCCGCAAAATACCACTTGGCATCCCCATTCACATAATTGGTTATTTCAATGGTTGCCGCTTTTCCGTCATCTAATCCGATAGTGGGATAGGTAAAGACGCTTGTGTTGGAACCCCAACCTCCTCGCAGCCAGTTTTCCGGATCACCGTTTACTCCGACGGTTTCAAGTAATGAGTTTGGGATAAGGTTGGGAGGGAGAACAATGTTATTTACCGTGAGGCTCACTCCTGTGCTCGTACCGATATTCCCTAATGTATCGCGTGCGCTTGCCGAAATGATATGCGAATCATTCGTGTAAGCGTTCGTGTTCCAGAGAAATTCGTATGGAGCAACGGTGTCTTCAGAACCGACGGGAATTCCGTCAACAAGAAAAGTGACGCCGGCGACGCCCGCATCATCGGTTGCTCCGAATAAAAGGGGAGTCGTTGTCGCAACCGCGGTACCGGCGAGGGGCCATATCAGGTGAACGTCCGGCGGTATCGTGTCAGCGACCGGATTTGATGTTGTTACTGCAACGGGCGCGGATGTCGCAACGTTATTTGAAGCGTCGCGAGCTATGGCGGTAAGCGTATGAGACCCGTTAATTGAGTTTTCGGTATTCCAAGAAATAGAATAAGGAGCAACCGTATCTTCCGCACCGGTTACTACGTCATCGACGAGAAGTTTTACTCCCGCCACTCCGATGTTATCCGCCGCATTTATAGAAACGGTAATTGTTCCGCTTTGAGTGCTTCCTTCAATCGGGGCGGTAATTGCTGTTGTCGGTAAGATATTATCACCACCTCCGCCGCCGCCATTATCGTTCGGAGGAACAATAAAAGAAACAACGGAAGAGGTTGCGATATTTCCCGCCGCGTCATGGGCTGTTGCAAAGAGATCATGATTTCCCGCCGCCAGGGTCGAAGTGTCTAAAAGTTGCGTGTACGGAGAGGTGAGATCCTCACTTCCCAGATTTGTTCCGTCAAGAATGAACTGAACTCCGGTGACTCCGATAGTATCGGTTGCGGTTGCCGCAATGGTAGATGTTCCAAAAAGCGACATTCCGTTTGTCGGAGCGGTAATCGCGACGATCGGCGCGGTTGTATCACCAATCGGCGGAGTAGTGGTTGCAAACTCGGTCAAAGAATAATTATCTGTTACGAGATATCCCACTTTGGAGATAAGATGAAAGATCGTAACGGAAGCGGTTCCCGCTGCCGGCGTGAAGGTAAATTGTTTTGTTGAGGTTGAGGTTGAAGCGGGGTAAGTACCAAGCAGAGAAAATTTTTTCGTTCCGGCTGTCATGTTGTATTGAATATCCGCTTCGGTTGCGACGTTTGAAAGATAACTATCGGAAAATACATATTTAGTTCCGGGCTTAACCGGAACATTGGCAAATACCCACTTGGCGTCGCCGGTCGTGTAAGCGGTCATATCAATCCTCATGGATTTTGCGCCATCAATACCGGGTGCCGGATATTTGAAGGTCGCCGTATTTGTGCCCCATTTTCCTTTGGTCCACGAGGTCGGCGTCGCCGTGCCTGTTTCTGCGGAAGGGTTTTGAATGAGGTTTGTCGCGGCTGCAAGTGTTATCTTCGTTTGGAAAGGAACGGATGGTGCGAGCAGTCCAATGATAAGCAGCATTGCTACCGGCATTTTTCTTTGCCATAACAGAGCTCGAGCAGGTGAAGGGTGGTTTGTTTTTCGAAATGAAGTGAATAACGTATTTGCGTATTTTACCGCCTTTTCTGTGCGGCTGATCTGTCGCATTTTTACCGTGCGGGGTTTTTTTGTCCGAAAGGAAGGAGCCTCTTCGGATAAACGAACGGCACCGCGCGTATCTTCTACCCCCTGTGGTTTACTATGAGCGAGCGGTAAAGAATTTTTCCGCGGAGCCGTCTTCTTTTTTGTTTCTACTTTCATGGTATATTTGTTTATTGAATAATTGATAATATATAAATGATGTGATTCTTCGTTACTCTATAAATTAGAATTTTCGGAAGAGGCGAGAGAATTTCCTTCTCTGGACGGCGGTGTATCTATTATCGGTGTCGGTTTCCGGTCGGGTATTTTTGGTATGGTCGTCGGCTCTACTTCGGGGGTAGATTCTTGCCAAACATTATTCGTCGCGTTGACAATGAGGTCCATCGTATTCGGTTTGCTTTCAAAACTTGCTCGTAGCGTGAAAAATGATAACCCGCTAACGGTCAAAATAACGGTCGCGATGACGAGAGCAGGCAACAGTCTTTCTTCATTATCTCGAGCAAGGACGGTAATCCTTTGTACAGTGTTCTTTTCGAAGCCAAAAACCAGCTTGTACGCAAACAAAGCCGTTTGGTACAAGAAAAGGATGAGGACGTGTATTACGATTGATAACCCTAAAAATGGTGACATCATACAGTTTTTTTAAATTAGATAACATTTCAAACATTTGTTCTTTCCGGAGTAAACCAATACAGATTCTTTTTCCGCAAAAATAGTTCTTTCACCATTTGCTCGAGAAACAAATAAGAATTCACGTACATGATGAAAAAGTAGGTAAACGGAACAAATATCATATCCCATCTCCTTTCTTTTATTCCCGCGTACAAGCAGAGAATGGAGGCGAGGATAAAGTAAGAAACTAAGAAAAGAAGAAAGGAACTGAGACTTATGAACGGAAGCAGAAAAATAACCAATGCAAAAATAACGCACTCTGTGTATACCAAAGACAGTTCCATGGCGGAATTGAAGCGGTGATAAATGACCGATCTGTGCTTGATCAGATTTTGCCATCCACCCGCATACCACCGGCGTAATTGATTGGCATATGCACTGAGAGTCATCGGGTCTTGCGTATGCACTATCATTTTTCGATCATAGCTCATTTGAAGCCTGTTTTTATGAAAACAGTAGGTAAAATCAAGATCCTCGGTAATCGTGTCGTGGTCGAAAGTGATATATTTTTTAAATGTTTCGGTTCGAAAAGCTCCCGCTGCACCGGGGATCACCACAATATAATCGATATATGACTGCGCGAGTTTATAAATATTTTGTCCGATAACATACTCGAAGGATCGGCATGCGGTTAACCAGTTGTATTTCATACTGCGCACGTATCCGACAACGGCATGAACGTTCGGGTTTTTAAAATTCAGAAGTGCACGTTCAACGAAGTGTTTGTCGAGGATTGTGTCGCCGTCCGTTGAAGCAAAGAAATCGGTTGTTACGAACCGAAGTCCGTATTGTTGTGCGTGGCTTTTATTTCCCGTTGCTATCGGAATGGTAATGATCTTTATTTGTCCGACAAAGGAGTTTAATATCTCGGCTGTTCTGTCGGTACTTCCGTCGTTGACGACAATAATTTCATCGGGAGCTCTTGTTTGCCGAAGACACGACTCGACCGTGGCGCGAATCGATTTTTCTTCATTGTGTGCGGGAATAAGTATTGATATGGTCATATAATTGGTTGTTATTTGGAATTGCGATTCTCGCGTGCCTTAGTACTCGTGGCTAATCGTGTTTATTTCATTAAATTTATTTTCATTAATTCATTAAAAACTCATCAGTAAAACGTGATTGCGATCCGAAATATTGCGTAATCGCCCTATTCCTCTGTGGATTTCGACGGAGACGGCATTTTTTGTTTCTCCCGTAATTTGTGAAATTTCATCCAAAGACAGATCCTGTTCATATTTCATTCTCAAGATATTTCTGTATTTTTCGGGGAGAAGTTCGAGAAGCAGGAATATAAGTTTTCCTTCCTCTCTGTCGAAATATCGCTCCCTCCAATCTTCTTCGCTCGGTTCGAAACCCGTTTCCATCATTGAGTCGAGTGATACATTTTTTTTCTTTCGGTACTCATCAATAATAAGATTATTCAGAGTGTGATATAGAAAAGATTCCATTGAGTCGATTCGGTGATTTTTTAAGAGATACGCCCACGTCCTCATGAAAGTTTCCGAAACCAGATCTTCGGAAACTTTCATATCATGTACCCTCCGAAGGGCATAGCGGCAAAGGTTTTTGGCGTAGAGAGAGAAAGCCTCTTCTATTACAGAATGCTGTTCCTCTCGGACCGTATTAATCGTTTGTTTTGACATAAAATTCTTTTTTATGTTTGTTTATGGTCGTCTCACAACTTGACAATGGACCTATCACATGAAAAAATAATGAAGAATATCATGAAGCGTTACATCTAAACTTAAGGCGCTTTGCACTCAAAAAAATACATACAAAAACCTCTCCGTCGAACGGAGAGGGGGGGGAGAGAAAAGTCTATGTTATGAGAAACTATTTGTTATGTTCAATTTACGTTACCGCATCTATTCATTTCGATAATGACACCTCTTTCTCTTTTTTATGGGAGGAAAACTGCTGTCTGTTCGGGCTTATAAACGTTTTTTATGTCTGTATTTTTTTACGGTTTAACAATTTATTTCATGAATTGGCTTTATGTGATTTTACGCGATACTTCCTCCCATCTTTTCTGATGAACGATATCATCAGTAACGTTTCTTCGTCCACCAATTACTACGCACAACTTTTGAAAATATTACATCTGTCTTTTTTGGGAATATTTACCAAAAAACATCATAAAAATCGGGTTTTTTCTTCACTTAAAGTTTACTGAGAGAATGTACCATTCGAACAGAGTGTGAATATAGAAATGGGAGGTAACGTTGTATGATCAAAAAAACGGCAAGAAATAAATACAGAGAAAACATAAAGCAAGAAAATATCATGTTGAAAAAGAGAGTGCGGAAATTGGAGAGAATCGCTTTCTTCGATGCTCTTACAAGGCTGGTGTATTCCAGAGAAGATATATTTGTACAACGACTGAGAAAGTATTCTTCATGGAGCTATCTTTTTGTTGAGATTGGCAATTGTGAATCAGAAAATACTCTCTTCGGTCGTTGCTGTGCGAATATGTCACAAAAAAGAGTCATTGTTATACTTTTGCGGCGATTGCGTCTCGGAACATATCCATTTATTATGTTACGATCAGATTGCAGCGGGGAGGTCGGCGCAATCCTTTTGGGGGCTCCGGAGAGCGCTGCCGTTTTAGTTGCAAAAGATCTTTGTCTTACGGTTGTCTCGGACCGTTGCATGAAACAAAAGGGGATCACCCTCCATATCGATGTTTCCGGGATCGAGTTCGGGAATGGTAAATTTGACCGAAGATCTGTCTCAAGAGAGATTTTTAAACCTCAAAAATACTCGAACAGTATTTTCCCCGAAATCGTAAAAAGCATCGGAGTAAGCCGATGGGGTGGGTGTACATAATGGACATCAAGCGTTAGACGTTATAAGGAAGTCTTAAAAAGAGTTGTTTTGAGCGGATTTTGACAGCACTGTCAAAATCCGCTTTTTATCCGGATGTAAGTCCTCACCCCTGCATAAAATCCTTATGTATCCGTCATTCTGAGCCTGCGAAGAATCTCGTTCTTTTGCAAACTGAAAGTGATTTGGTATCGTTTGGCTGGTAAAACAACGGGATTCTTCGTAAACTCTGACATGACGGGGTGTGAGGAACTTACATCCGGTTGACTTGACAAAATATATTATAGTTGTATAATGGTTATATAGATAAAACTTCATGAAAAGTTCATTTGACCGTAGTTTTCTATACCTATCAAGAGGGGCAGACCGGTGTAAACCATAAACCCCTTCGGTAAAAATTTACTCGAAAATATATACGAATAATTTAGTATCACTTTTATGAGAATACTCATTGTTGAAGACGAAGAGCAGTTGGCCCAGTCAATAAAAGCATTTTTAGAGAAACAGGGATATGCCGCTGATTATGTTTTGGACGGCGATATTGCTGAGCGGCGGATTCGTGTGTCTCAAAAAGACTACGATCTCATCATTCTCGATCTTATGTTGCCTAAAAAAAGCGGATATGAGATTTGTAAATCCATTCGCGGCGCAAAGATTGACATACCGATCATCGTTTTGACCGGAAAAGATAGCATGGAAGATAAAACCCTGCTTCTTGATTCCGGGGCGGATGATTACTTGACGAAGCCGTTTCATCTTCCGGAACTCTTGTCGAGGATACGAGCACTCTTGCGCCGACCTAAGGAAGTTTTGCCGACAGTAATAACCGTAAAAGATCTCACCCTCAATACGACGACGCACGCCGCTATTCGCGGTTCAAGCAACATCATTCTCACTCTCAAGGAATTCAACGTGCTTGAGTATCTTATGAGAAATCCGAATATGGTGCTTTCCCGTTCACAGATCACGAATCATGTATGGGACTTCGCTTTTGATTCGTTCAGTAACGTTGTCGACGTGCATATCATGAGCATTCGGAAAAAGATTGGCGACCCGAAAGGAAAACTCATTGAAACCGTTCGCGGTATCGGGTATAAGATCCGCGCCTAAAATCTAAAACCATGGAAATTCAAAAAACCGAAGGAAACACAAGGAAAATCATGCATGACATACGCAGTCATTTGTCTGTCATGCTGGCTTCCGGAGAGATTGCTGTCATGGATGAAGAAACGATTTCTCGGGAAGACGCTGTTTCTGTGATCAAAAAAAATCTTGCGGAAGTTGAAGAGATAATGAAACTGCTCGAAGCGTTATAGAAAAATAAGAAAATAGAAAAATAGGAAGATTACTCCGACAGTTCGGTAATCTTCCTATTTTTCTATTTTCTTATTTTTTTATCTATTTTTTGAAACAATCTTCGATAACTTTTTTTATCTCACTGATCGAGACCGGTTTTGTCATATGGAAATCGAAACCGGCTTCTTTTGCGAGAAGCTTGTCTTTCTCTTGTCCGTACCCGGTCAGAGCGACCAGTTTTATCGATCGTCCGTATTTTTTTCGAAGTTCCGTAGCGACCTCGTATCCGGTCATATCCGGCAGTCCTATATCAAGAAAAGCCATTTCAGGGAGAAACTCCGATGCGGAAAGGATTGCACCTGATCCGTCGTTTGCCACGTGAACGGTATTGCCAAGACGACCAAGCACTCGGCGGAGAGAATTGGCAATATCTTCGTTGTCGTCGACGACAAGGATTTTTCGTTTTACAGATTTCGGAAGACTTTCTCCGTTTTTGTTCGATTTTATATCATCAAGTTTATTACGTACCGGTAAGAGGACGACGAACTCGCTTCCAAAATCGGTTCCTGCGCTTCGTACTTCGATCGTTCCGCCATGCAATTTCACTATGTCTTTTGTGATTTTCAGTCCGATGCCGAAATCTCCATGTGATTCAACGAATGGTTTTGATGTTTGTGTAAACATTTCAAATATTTTTTCAAGATTGTTTTTTTCTATCCCGATACCATTATCTCGAACGATGATTGAGACCATGTCTTTTTCGGGGGTAACCGTTAGGGTTATCTGTCCTCCCGGCTTTGTATATTTTGCTGCGTTATTGAGGAGATTAGTAATAATTTGTTCAATCCGTATCGGGTCAGCATTCAGATATATGGGCGTTTTTGGAAGGGCGAACAGAAATGTGTGTTTTTGAGATCGGATAAACGGTTCCACCGCCTCAATCGCGGTCCTTATAGGGGAAGAAACATCGATAATTTGTTTTTTTAGTATAATTTTTCCGTGGATGATCCGAGAGATATCCAACAGATCATCAAGAAGCCTTGCCAATGTTTTAGTTTGTCGAACTATGATACTCGCCGATTCTTTGATCTGAGGTTCTGTAAGGCAGAGTTCTCCTGTGGCGTCCGAAGCATACGTTTCAAGCAATTCCGCATTCACCGATATCGGCATGAGCGGGTTTCGGAGTTCGTGCGCCATTATCGCTATGAAGTTGTTTTTTGCATCTTCCGCTTGTTTTTGTTCCGTGATGTCGTTTAACATTGTTGCAAATTTACCCGGTTCCGTCGAAAAGGCGACAATGCTGAGATATCGTTTGAGTGCTTTTGAATATTTAGTAAAGTGTATCGGTGTTTGAGTTTTTACAACTTCTTCATATATTTTTACAAACGCAGGGTCTTCGTCCGGAAGTATTTCGCTTTGGAGTTTTAAAAGGATATCGTTTCGATCGATCCCAACAATTTTTTCGAAAGCATCATTGACTTCAAGAAACCGGTAATCGACAGCCTCTCCGTTTTTGTCTGATACGATTTCATGGAGGGCGAAGCCTTCCGTCATTTGTTTGAAAAGAGCGCGATATCGATTCTCACTCGTTCGAAGTTTTTGCTCATCTTTTTCAAGCAAGGATTCCATTCTAAACGTGTTAATCGAGGTTGCTATATCCAATACCAGATCCGATAGCAACTCGACTTCTTCGGGATCGGCAAAGGCGTCAGACTCTTCCGCATAAATGGAGAGCGATCCGAAAAATTTGTTGTTTATGTTTGAGGCAAAAGGGAACGCAATAGCCGAACGGTATCCGAGTTCCAGAGCATCTTTTTTCCAGGGTTCGAAATTAGGGTCGGTACGAATGTCTTTTGATACAACCGTTTTTCCCGTACGAATGGCTGTGCCGCTCGGTCCGCGACCATGGGGGTTGTCTTCCCATGTTACTTGCAGTGAATTAATGTATTCCGGTTCGAAACCGGCGTATGCCACAGGCTTAACGGATTTTTCTTCATCGTTGGAAGAAAAACCGATCCACACCATGGGGTGTTCGCAGACTTCGGCGATTATTTTGCATACTTCGTTTAAGTATTCTTTTTCATTTTTGATTTTCAAGCGTGCCTGATTGCTTTTATTGTGAGCCAAAAGTACGCGATTCAGCTTCATAAGACGCTCTTCGCTTTTTGAGAGTGCTCGTTCGATCTTTTTGTCTTCGGTAATATCGCGTCCGTACAAATTGATATAATTCATCTGTTCTACGGGGGCGACAAAAATTTCATATGTTCTGTCTTGACAATCTATTTCGATCAAGCTCTGTTTGTCTGATAGAGCCGCTTGTTTTATCATTTGAAACTTGAGTGTCGGGATCGGTTGGCCAACTGAAGTTTCCCATACTTTGAGCATCTCTTTGCTTGCTTCGTTAGCGTAGAGGAGTATTCCATCCGCGCTGATGCGCAGTATCGGATTTGGATTTTCCGAAGGAATCCTTGAAATATCTCGCAGGTCATTTTTTGCACGTTCCTCCTCAATAATATTTCGCAGAAGAGTGATCGTATATTTTTTTTCGTTTAACGAAAGGGAGGTTAACGAATACCTCACGGGGATGATTTCTCCCGTTTTGGTGATCATTTTTTTTTCTCCGTTGAGAGATTGATCCGATTCGAGTTGTCTGAGTTTTTCGACGGATTGTATCGTGTGATCAACGGTCAAGTCTCCGGATCTCATCTGCAACAACTCCTCTCTCGTGTAGCCGAACATTTTTTCCATTTGAGGATTGCAATCGATATATTGTCCGCTTTCTATATCTATAATAACCATTGCCTCGTTTATTTTTTCAATAAAGGCATTGAGAGCCGTCTTCTTGAAGATGAACGGAATTTCACGGTCTTTTGATGCCGCGTTTTTTTTCGGATCAGTGGAGTTGTTTTGTGTAGTGGTTTTCTCCATACAAGTAACAATTTAGATAATCTTTTTGTTCATGTAATAATATCATAATAATATATATTTGTCAAGATAATTTTCTAATATTATTGCCAAGGCTATTGTTGGTCGATGAAGATTTGATGAACCTGATCCTGTAATTATTTCGCTCTTCGTCCGTCATTAGGGGTATGGACGAGAAATATACAGCAAAAGAAGAAATCTCAGACGAAGATCTTGCCGTGCTTGCCGTCAATGAACCGGCGTATTTCGGCGAGATAATGAAGCGGTATGAAAAGCCGCTTGCGAGGTATATTAAGCGGACTATGCCGTCCTTCCGGGAGTCTGTCGATGACGTTCTTCAGGAAGTTTTTTTGAAGACCTATATGCACCTTAAAGATTTTGACCGAAGCAGAAAATTTTCTTCGTGGATATACCGCATTACCCACAATTATCTCGTGAGCGCTCTTCGGAAAGAAAGCATACGCCCCAAGATCGTTTCCCTGGATGGTGGGGCAACTCCGGGCACATACGACAGATATCTTGCAGATGAAACCTTGGATCAAAGCGATGCGACCTATGCAAAAGAAGAAGTCGATCGGGTAATGATTTCGATCCCGGAAAATGATCGCAAAATTTTGTTCATGTGGTTTGTCGAAGAGAAACGCTACCACGAAATAGCGCAAATCCTCGATAAACCGATCGGTACGGTGGGTGTTCTTATCCGCCGCGCAAAGAATAGATTTAAAGAACAATATGTGCTTGAACGCGATTCGCGCGAAAAGAAAGCGGGGATCCGATTGTCTCGATCCTCATACCCGGTAATGAGATTATCATAATTATCATAAATGTATGCACGCCTATTCTTTTAAAAATAATGATAGATCCGCGATCCAAGGCGCACAGATCACGCTCGCGCTTTTGTTTATTGTCGAGACGCTTCTTATCGTTCGGTTTATTTTGAAACTTTCGGGTGCTGATCAGGGTGATTTTGTTGTTTCGGTAATTTACAATATTACCTCTCCGCTTTCCGATCCGTTTCTTGCACTCTTTTCACTCGGACCATTTTCTCCCGGTTTTGTATTTGAATGGTCGACGCTCGTGGCAATGCTCGTCTATTGGTTTTTAGCTTCCTCTTTTGCTCAGATGTTCCTCGATCAAAGAAGGGTACCGAGGAACGAATCCATCTGGAATTATTAGGACCTATTTCCTAACAAACACATAACATGAACAGAAAAAACATACCAAGCGAGGATCAGATGAGAGCTTTGTTCCGTCGTTTGTCGTACGGGCTTGAAAGGGAGTCGGCTGTTTTTAAAAAAAAGAAGAATGATGCCGATCTGTGGCTCGCGGAATATACCGAAGCGGATCAGGTATGGCGGCAAACAAAAACAAAAAAGAAAGTTGACAAATAATATATTATAGTGTATAATGCAACCTACAAGTTAACATCTTTTGGCAAGTGGCTAGTTTAAACAACACTACACCAATTATATGCCAGCATCTTTGTTTATTTTTGTTTTTATTCTTCTCGGAGTTATTATTTACTTTGCCCACGTGGTTTGTTCGTGGAAACGCTACAAATGCGTCTTTCGGAGTACACGATTCAAGGTTTTAAAAAGAAACCTTGAGACGTTGGAAAAAGAGCTTATGGAAGCTCAGCATCTTGCTCATATCGGAAACTGGTATTGGGATGCAAAAACACGTATCCTCACCGGTTCGGAAGAGTTTTATCATAATTATGGAATTGATCCCGCATCCGAAACAAAACCATCATTCAACGAAATGAGAGGAGTCTATTATCCCGAAGCGGAATGGGTGCGGCTTCGAGATGCTGTCGTCGAGACTTTGAAAACGGGGGTTGGGTATGAACTTGATCTTCGTGCGTATCGCAACGGTACGCCGATCTGGATCACGACGCGGAGCGAAGTCATTCGCGGCAAGTCGGGAGAAATAATCGCCCTTCGCGGAACGGAACAGGACATTACCGATCGCAAAAGATTGGAGGAAGAGAACCAAGAAAGCGAAAGGCGTTACAAACATATCGTGAAATTCGCACCGGTCGCTATTTTTGAAATTGATATTTTGGGTACAAAACTCATAAGTGTAAATGACACCACCTGTAACCTCCTCGGATATTCAAAAGAGGAGTTACTGCAAATACAACCTCTTGATCTTCTTGACGAAAGAGGAATTTCCGTCTTTAAAGAAAGGATGGCAAAAAAACTTGCCGGAGAAAAAGTGGAAGAATACGCCGAATATAATCTAAAGAGGAAAGACGGAAAATGGATCATTGCTTCAATGGTTATCGGCGACGTAACTTTCAAAGAAAACGAAATCCCCATCGTGCTCGCGGTCGGACATGATATTACCGAAAGAAAGTTTTTGGAAAATAATTTACAGAGCGCCGTCAATACGGCGGTCAACGATAAAAATAGGCTTGAGGCGGTTTTTGAAACGGCTCCGGTCGGTCTCGCATTTTTTGATTTCCACGGAGAACTAATGAGAAAAAATTCCATGTACGCTGCTATATGGGGAACTTCCAATCCGACGAACCGAACCATTAAAAGGTCTCTCGACGATCATAATACGCACCGTGCATGGTGGGCGGACAGCGGTAAACCTCTCGATTCTCTCGATTGGGCTTCTGCGAAAGCGATCCGTGAAGGAAAAACAACCGTCGGACAAGAAATTCGCATCAAGCGGTATGATGGAGAAATCGGTTATATATTAAATAGTGCAACTCCCGTTCGTGATGCCCTCGGAAACATCACCGGCTGCGCAGTTGCTATTATGGATATAACAGACAGAAAGAACTCAGAAGACCGTCTTCGAAACTTTGTTTCCGTGCTTTCTCACGAGATCCGGAACCCGCTTTCCCCGATCCTCAATGAGATTGAATTGCTTAAAATGAAAGAAGACACCCCCGTTGAAATTCGCGAATCCGTGGATATAATCAGCCGTCAGGTCGACACAATGGTCAGTCTCGTCAAAGATTTGCTTGATGTGTCGCGGGTTGAAAGAGGAAAGATTACCCTTAATAAATCTGAGATCGATTTGTCTGAAAGCATTCGAAATGCGATGGTGACAACGAAACCGCTCATAGATGTGGCTTCGCAGCATATTACCGTCTCTGCTTCTGAAGAACCGATCCATATTTTTGCCGATCCCCTGCGGATTGAACAGATCATAACAAACCTTCTGAATAACGCTTCTAAATACTCAGATAGGAATAGCCATATTAAAATAATTCTGGAGAAAACAAAAGAAAACGCTGTGATCAGGGTTGTTGATAACGGTGTCGGTATTCCCTCTGAAGCATTTGAAAGTATATTCGGTCTTTTTACCCAAAATGAAAAAATGAGCCGTTTGAAAGGAGGACTCGGTGTCGGGCTATATCTGTCTCGCGAACTTGCGCGTTTGCATGGCGGCGATGTTTTTGTTCAAAGTGAAGGTGCAGGAAAGGGAAGCGAGTTCACTGTGATATTGCCGCTTCATCAAGAAAGAACAAAGGAATAAAAATGTAAAAAGTATACCCGAAAAAACGGGTATTTTTTTTGTATCCTGAGAGATTTCCACCGAAATGCCATTAACAGTCGTTCTCTTGAGGAGTATAATTTATTTGTTGGGGTAGACTTTTATATTATATGGTACATATTTGGTATTTTAGCATTTCGCTTACAGCAGGTTTGATCATTTTAGGAATCGCATCGTATGTGTGGAAACGTCGTCATCTTTCGGGAATGAGGGCTTTTTCCGTTGCGCTGTTTCTTTTTTCTATTTGGCCTTTGGTACAGGCGATTGATATCTTGACCTTCGATCTGTCTTTAAAGATCTTCTTCATGAAGGTGCGGTTGGAAACTCAAGTTCTGGGATCAATCGCGCTTATCATTATGTTCGCCGATATTACCGGTAATAAAAGGTGGCGAGACCCCCCGGCATTGCTTGCTTTGTGTATCATTCCCGCTTTTGGTTCATACTTCTCGTGGACAAGTCCGAATGTTTTGTTTCGGCACTCTTATTTCATTGATACCGGCGGTTTATTTCCCGTTCTTCGATATACCGATGGAATATTGTTTCCTTATCTATTGTTCTATTCTTACTTGCTCTTCTTTATACCTCTTTTTTTAATTTGGACTCGGCGCCGGGAAACTTCGCTTCTTATCTTCGGACAAACGATAACCTTGTTTGCTGCTCTTTTTCTTCCTCTCGTTACCTCGGCGTTATTTCAATTCGGAATAAGCCCAATTGCGGGATTTAATTTTACTCCGCTTACTCAATTCGTGTCGGGTATTATTCTCATTGCCGGAATTGTCCGGCACAATCTGTACGATTCGTCTCCTTTTCCCAGGGGGGAGATTGTTTCATTCATGAAGGATGGCGTCGTAGTTCTTGATCTCACCGGTCGGATTATTGATATGAACGCGGCAGCACAATCAATGATGAAAGTTTCGGAACGTGAAATAGTAGGAAAACAGGCGAAAGATATTTTTACAAAATGGTGTGCCGAAACAAGCGCTCTTTTTGATCTGGACGAAGGTTCGGCACAAATTTTCATCGACGAAAAGCCTCCTCGTTACTTTGATCTTTCTCTTGAACCGGTGCGTGACAAGAAGGATGTACTGACTAATCGATTGGTGATCCTGCACGATGTAACAAGAAACAATATGATCGAGGTTGCTCTTCTTCGCAGCGAGGAGCGCTACCGTAATTTGTTTGATATGATAGATGAAGGTTTCTGTATTATTGAAGTTCTTTTTAGTGAATCGGGTATCCCGCATGATTATCGATATCTTGAGGTCAATGAAGCGTTTGAAAAACATGTCGGTCTTTCTCTTGTCCATGGAAAATTGATGCGCGAGCTCGTTCCAGATCTTGAAGAATATTGGTTTGAAATTTTCGGTAAGGTTGCAAAAACGGGTGAATCCGCGCGTTTTATCCACGAAGCGAAAGCGCTCGGTCGTTGGTTCCATACGTATGCCTATCGGGTCGGGGTTCCGGAACATCACCAAGTTGCGTTAATAATCAACGATATAAGCACGCATAAACGCGAACAGGAGGAACTTAAAAGGAAAGAGGCTGAACTTCGCGATGCACAGCGCGTCGCTCGTCTCGGTAGTTGGTATTGGGATGCAAAAACAAAAATAATGACAGGTTCTGATGAACTTTTGAATATTTACGGAATCGATAAAACGCTTGAGCCGAAGCCGACATTTCGTGAAATGAGAGGAGTATATTATCCCGTAGAGGATTGGGAACGTCTCAACAACGCGGTTGTAGAAACACTCAAAACCGGTATCGGTTATGAATTGGATATTCGCGCCTTTCGGAATGGCGAACTGATTTATATCACGACAAGAAGCGAGGTAGTGAGGGACGAGAGCGGACAAATTATCGCTTTGCGCGGTACGGAACAGGAGATTACCGAAAGAAAACATCTTGAAGAGTCCGTCAGCGCCGCGCACAAGGAAACAATGCTTGAAAAAAAACGTCTTGAAGCCGTCATTGAGGCCTTGCCGATAGGTCTGGCGATCTCGGATTTTTACAGCGGAAATATCCGAAGCAATAACGCGTTCAACAAGATTTGGGGCACTTCGTTCTTATCTGAAAAAGTAACCATAGACTCCATTGCCTGTTATCGCGCGAATCGGGCATGGTGGGCGGACAGCGGCAAACCGATTCTGCCCGAAGAGTGGGCTTCCGCTCGCGCCGTATTGCACGGAGAAAGTGTCGTCGGAGAGGAAATTCGAATAGAACGCTACAGCGGAGATGTGGGTTATATCCTCAATAGCGCCTCGCCGATATTTGATATTGAAGGGAAGATTGTCGGTTGCGTCGAATCCGTCATGGATATCACCGACCGCAGACTTGCGGAAGAAAGGCTTAAAAATTTCATCTCGGTTTTGTCTCATGAAATTCGAAATCCGCTGGCTCCCGTTTTGTATGAGGTTGAATTATTGAAAATGCATACCGATGTGAATACGGAAATAAAAGAATCGGTCGATGTTATCGGACGGCAGGTCAACACAATGGCAAATTTACTGAAAGATCTTCTTGATGTTTCGCGCATCGAAAGGGGGAAAATCGAGCTCAATAAATCTGAGACGGATATATCGGAGATCATTCGGAGAGCGGTTGAAACCTCAACGCCTCTCATCTCCGAAGAAGGTCAGCATGTTTCTCTTTTCTTACCAAAAGAGCCGGTTACGATCATGGCGGACTCGTTGCGGCTTGAACAAATAATGATCAACCTCTTAAATAATGCATCGAAGTATTCAAATAAGAACGGTCACATAGAAGTGATATTAGAGAAACAATCGGATGCTATCGTTATTAAAGTGAAAGACGATGGAATGGGAATACCGCGCGAAACATTGGAAAGTATCTTCGCTCTCTTTTCTCAAAACGAAACCGCTGGTCACTCAAGAGGGGGACTCGGCATCGGCCTGCATCTGTCGCGCGAACTTGCGCGCCTGCACGGCGGCGATATAGCGGTTAAAAGCGAAGGACTGGGAAAGGGAAGCGAGTTTACCGTGACTCTTCCGTTTTCTGCCGGCAAATAGAAAATAATACCATCTTTAATTAACCGCTTCCTTTACCGTCATTCTGAGTGAAGCGAAGAATCCCGTGGTTAGCAAGATTAATAACGAGATTCTTCGCAGGCTCAGAATGACGGGAGATTTTAAAATGAAGATGCTAATTAAAGGTGGTATAAATCAAATAAACTGTTCGTCTCAGGCGTATGAAAGACTGAAGATAATAACTACGTCTTATGGAAACAAATATAAACAACGAAGAAGAAGTCGCGGTGTTCGGTGGCGGATGCTTTTGGTGTACAGAAGCGGTTTTTAAGATGTTGCGCGGCGTTGTTTCCGTTTCTTCAGGGTATTCGGGAGGTTCAGTGAAAAATCCCACCTATAAGCAGGTCTCAACCGGAGCGACCGGGCATGCGGAGGTAATCCGGATCGTGTACCGACCGAACGAAGTATCGTTTCGCGATCTTCTTGCTGTTTTTTTCGGCAGTCATGACCCGACGACCCCGAATTGCCAAGGAGGAGATGTCGGTACGCAATATCGTTCAATCATACTTTATACGACCCCCGAACAGAAGGTGGAGACGGAAAAGATCATCAGTGAGATAAATACATCGAATGACGGCGGATTGCCCGTTGTTACTGAGGTTTCGCCTCTTACGGAGTTTTATGAAGCGGAATCCTATCATAAGAATTACTTCCAAAAAAATCCGGAGAAACCGTATTGCGAGATCGTTATCAACCCGAAGCTCGGCAAAGTCCAAAAAGAATTTGCCGACCTCTTGAAAAATAAGGAAAAAGTCATCAGCCTAAACGATTAATAAGTACAAAGGCGAAAGAAAAAATTCAAAAGTACAATACTGTACTTTTGAATTTTTTCTTTCGCCTTTGTACTTATTGTGTTTCTCCGTGAATAACAGACACGGTCGTTCCTTTTGGTGAGGTTTCTACGACAACTCTTGCCTCCAATTGTTTTGTAAGAGAATCAATAATTCCGGTCCCCAACCCTTTTTTCTCTAAGTTTTCCGGAGAAATACCGATACCGTCGTCAGCGATGGAAAGTTTCCAATATTCTTCTCCGACTACTTTGTACTCGACCGTTACCGTGCCCTCCCTCCCGGAAACAAAAGCATGCTTGAGGGCATTAATAATGAGTTCGGTTGTGATGAGTCCGAGTCCGATCGCTTCATCGGTCGTCACTTTTTTCTTTTCCGCTGCTACTTTTATGGAAATCGGTCTTCTGTCTCCTATCATTGATGCGGTAAGACTCTCGCATAATTTTTTTAAATATGTTGAGACGTCCACCTCTGTCCCCAATCCTTCAGGGTCAAGGTGTCCTTGAACGGTGGCTATCGACATGATCCGGTCGTGTACATCCTCAAGCTGTCGGCGTGTTTCTTCGGACGTCACGTTTTGCGCTTTCAAAATAAGAATACTCGCGATAATTTGGAGGCTGTTGGCGATGCGGTGCCGCATTTCTCGCAGTAAAATATCTTTTTGCTGCGCCAAATTTTCTCTTTCGCTTTCCAGTTGGCGCTGCCGTGTGACATCAAAAATGGAAAGTAGCATTTTTCTCTGGCTGTTCGCATTCAGTATTTCTCTGGCGTTTACGAGCATTCTCCGGAGTCCTTGCGCTTCGAGATCGTAAGGCACCTCGTAATTATCAAGAGTCTTGTTCTTCGACAAAACTTCTTCGAGAAGTTTGCGGAAGTCGGGAATATTCCATTGTCCGCTTCCTATTTCATAAAACAGTTTGTTTCGGGTTCGTGCATGGTCAAGATCAAAAATCCTGTAAAAAGATTCGCTTGCAGCAACGAAGCGCAAATCCCCATCAAGAACAACGAGCGCTTCTTGAACAGTGTCAATAATTGCCCGGCTGAGAGTCGGATCGTTGGCATCGAGAAAATCGACGAATTCTTTTGTTTCAGTGGTTGGGTCCATATATTTATATATATATATATTAAAGTCTCATAAATAAAATAGAATGACGTTCCTTTCAATAATAGCACAGTAGCGAAAAGTAACCTATTAAATGGCTATTGTTTCCATACTATAATATGGTATCGAATAAAATAATTCATCAGGGTTCATTTTGACTCGTATCCATGAACAATACATTAACATTTAAAGAATAATATTCATTAATTTTTCATATAAAGTTTTTATGATGAGAGCTGGTTCTGGAGTCTTGACAACAAAGACCATAAAAATAGATAGACGACGGATCTTTTTGCCGTCTTCTTTCTTGACTTGTTAACTGAAATTCAATAATGATGAGGAGAAACACTATGTGCGGCATAATTGGCGCTATAAAAAAACAAAACGTAATACCGGTCCTTTTGGAAGGGCTTCGGTCTCTTGAATACCGGGGATATGATTCTTCCGGAATTGCCGTGGTAGAGAATAAGTCTCTGGTCTGCGTGAAATCGATCGGCAAGGTTTCCGAGCTCGAAAAAGAATTGAAAATGTATCCGCTCGACGCAAGGGTCGGTATTGCGCATACGAGATGGGCGACTCACGGAGTTCCCTCTGAAATCAACGCGCACCCCCACATTTCTCATGATCAAATAGCTGTCGTACACAACGGCATCATCGAAAATCATGAGTTGCTTCGACGAAATCTTAGGGAACTCGGGTATGAATTCACCTCAGATACAGATACGGAAGTTATCGCTCATTTGGTTCATTCGCATCTTGCGGAAACCGACAGCCTTTTTGAATCGGTGAAACTTGCCGTTAAAGAAATGGAAGGGGCGTTTGCGATCGCTGTTGTTTGGTCTTGCGACGACGATTCGATTGTTGTTGCAAGACGGGGAAGTCCGCTCGTTATCGGTAAAGGGGATGGTGAAATGTTTATCGCTTCGGACATTTCCGCTCTTATAAAGGAGACAAAGCGTTTTATATTTCTTGAGGACGGCGATGTTGCCGATGTTTTTTCCGAAGGGTGTTTGATACACAATAAAAACGGGGTGTCGGTTAATCGCCCGACAGTAATCAGTGAACTTACTGCTGATGATGTTTGTCTCGGTAAATTCAAACATTACATGAGGAAAGAAATGTATGATCAGCCGGAGGCGGTTCGTTTGACGGTGGAAAATGCACTCGTGGAAGGAAGGATCGACGATAAAGCATTCGGTGAAAAAGCGGCGTCTGTTTTTTCTGAGATAAAAGCAATACAAATTATCGCCTGCGGAACAAGCTATCACGCCGGACTTGTCGCGCGATACTGGATCGAGCCGCTCGCTGATCTTCCCTGCAACGTCGATGTGGCGAGCGAATATCGCTACCGGAATCCACGTTTTCGTAAAGGAACGCTGTATGTGCTCATTTCGCAATCAGGAGAAACAGCCGACACACTTGCTTGTCTCAACATGATAAAAAAAGAAAGCCCCGGCGCTCTGACCTTGGCGATATGCAATGTCCCGGAAAGCTCTCTTACTCGCGAAGCGGAACTGACCTTCCTCACTCGCGCGGGAAAAGAGATCGGAGTCGCTTCCACGAAAGCGTTCACTACGCAGCTCGCGGCGCTTCTCATTCTGACGGTCGTTCTTGGTCGCATCCGCAAAGTCATTACGCCGGAAAAAGAAAAAGTGATCACCGATAGTTTGCTTTCAATACCGAAAAAGATTACAAAAGCTCTTTTGCTTGATTCCGTTGTTCGCACACTCGCCGCAAAGTTCATGAAAAAAGAACACTGCCTCTATCTCGGCCGCGGTATTCAATATCCGATCGCTCTTGAAGGAGCGCTCAA
>Ga0172379_10003324_pt1 | contig 25911 bp, 48 predicted proteins | sample GrowelOW334metaG_FD_119756 | JGI IMG/M metagenome (GOLD analysis project Ga0172379, IMG submission 119756) | Groundwater microbial communities from an aquifer near a municipal landfill in Southern Ontario, Canada - Groundwater well OW334 metaG | ecosystem: Environmental > Aquatic > Deep...
AAGCAGTTGTAGTGGTATAAACTAATGAATAAGTAGAAACCACCCCGGCAGAACTGATCTTCTGACCAACGGCTGCGCTAATTGGTATAAAGTGGATATCACCGTTCGGAGCTAATACACCACCCTCATAGGCCAATGAAGTGGTATAAATAAGCGAATAAGTGGACACAACACCATTTTTAAACGTAGTTCCGCCGTTCACGCTTTTGTATAGCAACTGCTGGAACTGTTGCCAGCTATTCAGGTCTATTGAACTGTCGTCCCCACTGGGTAATTTACCATTACTGTTTAGGTGTGACATAGAATTAGCTTAACAACCATCGTGTGCCGTCCGATGTATAGGTGTAACAGTCATATTGGGCAATATAGGTTATCCCCGTACCGGCCAGTATGCCATCAATCGTCCCGCTTGCACTAATTACCTTGACCTCATTGGTGATATCAACTGCTTTAACAACAAAATCCCATCCTTCAAAAATAGTCGCATCGGGTAGTGTTATAGTTACTGCATTGGAAGACGCATTTACAACTAGGTAATAATCTGCGGCGGTAACGGAATAGGCTACCTCTGTAATGGTTTTCATTTTTGGCAAAACTCTGGTTATTCTTGGTTTCATTATTTATTATTTAATCTGAAGATTCGTAAAAACTTCCATACCGATCCACAATAAAATGCGCATCACAATAGAACATCCCTAAATCCGAATCATAGGTATCCGAACCACCACCCGTTGAATTTCGGATCATCTTCACCAGTAAAATTGAGCTATATTTTTCAGACAGTGGGGCTGCAAGGTTCGTGATAATAGAAAGAAGCCCCGTTGAATATTGCGCCTCCGTTCCGGCAAAAGTGTGTGTTTTGGTTGATTTTGTCCACGTAGCGGTTGCAGGGATAGTGTCGCCATCATTAAACCACGTCCATTCGTAATCAAAAATAAGGGTATTACCCGCACCCGGAGCAACCGGAAGGTAATAGTGAATATGAACACTATCTAGTGCTGATTGCAGTTTTTTTCGGTGTGGGAACTGGAAAACCATATACAATACATCGTCATTTGCATTCTGAAAGGCGAGTATCGGAAAGCCCGTATCCCTGATGGTAATCGTACCCAGAGCCGATGCCCCGGTTGCTGTTCCCACGACTCCCTGTATGTCGTCATGGGCTAACTGATACCGATTTGAACGGTTAACCTTCAAAATTAAATGGCTTTTTGTCTTACATTATACTGAACTGCATTCGTTGCATCTGCGGTTACGCATTTCACCCGAATCGTTTTTACGTTCAGGTTATCGTAATCAAGGATGAAGCTCTTATCCACAAAACTCGAATTACCAATTGAATTGGTTAGTAAATCATACCCTGCCAATGTGATATCAATCCAATCCGGGGTAACAGCACCATCCAAAGTGGCTTCAATAGTGGTAGTTACGCCACCAGTGGTAACCCCTTCAAAACAAACGTCTTTATATCCGGACATGGATAATCCGGAAGACGAAGGATAGTAATAGGTATTGGCCGGTAAATCAGTAGTATCAACCAAATCGGCCTGATAGATATGATCGTTTAGCGGTGATGCTTCAACCGTTTTATGATTCCCGTTCACATCATACTGGTTCATTGCCACATCACCATCCGTATAGGTCGGAGCAGCAGCATTGTATTTACCACCAACGGGTATGGTTTTGGTCACACCCGCACCTGCACCATTGTCGGCAACTACTGCTTCACCACCAACCGATGAAACATCCCCTTTCAAGCTATTGATCGTAGCAATGAAAGAAGCGTTATTCGTTCCGTCTGTTAGTTTAGCGAAAGGCGCATTAGTATTGAGTGATCCGGTCGGTGGTACAGTCCCATCCGCACCGATTTCCTGAACGGTCAATACTTTCGTAGTTACCGCCCGCCCGGTGTTTGCCGCATCCACAGCCGTTCCACCCAACGAAGAAATGTCTTCTTTAAGCGAATTAACCGTAGCAATGACAGCCACATTGTTTGAGCCGTCCGTTATCTTAGAGAACGGAGCATTGGTATTTAATGAACCCGTAGGTGGAACCGTACCGTCTGCACCCACTTCTTGCGTAGTCAGCACTAATGTACCGGTTGTCCTTCCTGTATTTGCAGCATTAACCGCAGTACCTCCCAACGAAGAAACATCGCTTTTCAATGAATTAACCGTGGGAATCACGTCCACATTGGTTGTCCCGTCCGAAATTTCAGTTGGCAAAGTTTTTATTGTACCCGTACCCAATACCAATGCTGTTGTGCCGTCATGTATTTGCGCAGGAACGGTTTTAGTGGTTCCCGTACCCAGTGTCAAGTTTGACGTGCCATCAGTAATCTTGGCAAAGGGAGCATTTGTATTCAAACTACCTGAAGGCGGAACCGTACCATCGGCAGCAATCTGTTGAGTAGGAACAACTTTTGTGGTTACCGCCCGTCCTGAATTGGCTGCATCAATAGCCGTGCCGCCAACGGAACTAACATCTTCTTTCAGACTATTCACCGTGGCGATAACAGCCACATTATTAGAACCATCTGTTATTTTTGAAAATGGGGCGTTAGTATTCAGTGACCCGGTAGGCGACACGGTTCCGTCTGCGCCCACTTCCTGAACAGCCAGAACCAGTGTGTCAACGGTTCGGGCAGTATCCGCTTCCTTAATATTCGCCCGGTTATCCGTGTCAGCATCCTTCAATTCAACCGAACCAATCTCACTATCGGTACTGAGTATAACTTTTAATTCACCTTTCGATGAAGCCTGAAGCATAGCCATATCCCCATCGGCATACGATTGATCGGCCAGATTGTATTTCGCACCAATCGGAATTACTTTTGTTACACTTGCACCTGATGAATTATCGGCTACGACCGCTTCCCCGCCGACACTGGAAACATCACTTTTCAAGCTGTTTACCGTGGCAATCACATCTACACCAGTTGTACCATCGTGTATTTCGCTGGGTATGGTTTTGGTAGTACCGGTTCCCAGCGTCAGATTTGATGTCCCATCCGTTAGCTTACTAAATGGTGCATTGGTATTCAGTGAACCTGTTGGCGGTACAGTTCCGTCCGCACCTACTTCCTGAACGGTCACAACCTTAGTGGTTACTGCCCGCCCGGTATTCGCTGCATCAATGGCCGTTCCCCCTACTGAACTGATATCCTCTTTCAGAGAATTAACGGTCGCAATTACATCTACATTATTTGTACCATCCGATAGTTCAGTAGGAACAGTCTTTATTGTGCCCGTTCCCAACACCAAGGCCGTAGTGCCATCATGAATCTGTGCCGGTACGGTTTTTACCGTTCCGGTTCCCAGCGTCAGATTACTCGTGCCATCCGTAATTTTTGCAAACGGGGCATTGGTGTTTAAGCTACCCGATGGCGGAACTGTCCCGTCAGCAGCCACTTGTTGAGTGGTTAATACCTTCGTGGTTACCGCCCGACCCGTGTTCGCTGCGTCAACAGCCGTGCCACCTAATGAAGAAATATCCTCCTTTAAACTATTGACTGTGGGGATCACATCTACATTAGTCGTGCCGTCCGATAGTTCAGCAGGTATGGTTTTTACCGTACCCGTACCTAATGTCAAATCACTGGTTCCGTCTGTTAATTTACCAAATGGGGCATTGCTATGCGTTGATCCCGTAGGCGGCACTGTCCCATCTGCGCCAATCTCCTGAACGGATAAAACCATTGTGTCCACCGTCCGGGCAGTGTCGGCTTCTTTGACGTTTGCCCGGTTTTCGGTATCGGCATCTTTGATTTCAACCGCACCGATCTGGATATCATTCGACATGATGACTTTCAACTCTCCTTTGGCGTTCATCTGAAGCCCGGCCATGTCACCATCGGCATAACTCTGATCGGCTGTATGGTATTTCCCGGCTACCGGGATTACTTTCGTTATTCCAGCCCCGGCAGCGTTATCGGCTGCCACTTCCTCGCCCCCTACGGCCTTAATATCCGTCCAGTGATTAAAGGAAGCATTAATACCCAGTTCATACACATCGCCCGATGCAAACGGGGCAGTAACTCCGGTGATCGTAATCACTCCCGTAGCATGGGTTAGCTTGATATTATTAACCCCTTGCACATAATACATGGGATCGCCGGTCGTAGGCACAACCTTAATATACACCAGTTGTGCATTACTGGATATAGTCGGATATGTACCACCCAGCGTAACGGTCGTACCCGAAGTATAAGCGATTGTTCCTCCGTCCGTTCCGACATGGTAATCAGCAGACGGAATTGCCCCTGCTTCAATAGCCAGCGAAGAACCTAATCCAAATTGTAATTTAGTCATTGTTTTGAAAATTAAGCAATTGTGATGCTAGTTGCGATCACGCCGGTAGCGACATAATCTACGGTTGTTCCGGCAGCATTAATAGAAAAGCCTTTGTATCCCAGTACGGTAGCATCCAGTGAAAAAATACCACCATTCCGTCTAATAGGTATAGTGGAACCATCATTGAATGTGATGGTTGCATTGGTATCACCCACGTTTTGAGCCGTGATGCCTAGTATCCCATCGGGGAAAGTAGCCAGTTGATTCACAATGGTTCTCCCGGTAATGGGTAAATAAAGTTGATTATCGCTCATGGTTTTAAATGTATTTTTTCCAATTTGTTGGTAATAATTTGGTTAACCGCATGGCTTTTGCCCGGCTGATGATATGAGAACGGGCTATCCGCTTGTCTTTTGCCCGTCCGTAAGATGAAATGGCGTTGGCTAAATCCTGACGGGTAGCGATTGGGAAACTGCCGTCTCTCATGGCTTTTCCTTGCTTGGCAAGATTTGCACGTTGCTTATCCGTATAAGGATTTTTCCTCTTTTTCACAAATTTTCGGAAACTGGCCGGATTCTGCATGACTTCACTTTTTTGCGTTCATAATTAATTTTTTCAGCACCGTATCCGGTATGAATACCGTTTCTTTCCTCAAGCCTCCGTCACGGGTAATAATAATGTACTTACTCGCACCCGATCCGTTTTTCCCATCGAATTTCATGACAAACTCCAAATCCGTTTTTTTACAATTTTCCTTGATCGCTATTTGGGTAAAGATCGTGTCAATGTACTCATTCACGATACTATCCATATCCATATTTCCCAGTATAAAACTCCCTAAACTCATGTTATTAAATATTGCAGTTTTACTTTACATTCACCACCATTTTTTAAAACCATACACACCGATTCCCAGAAATAATAGGCACGCCGGGATCAATATATAGTATTTGTTATTGGCAAACCATCCGTATTTCAGTTTGTCCACGTGCTTTAAATTGGTCATTAAATCAGGATTGTTATCCTCCAGTAAGGCTTCGTCTTCCTCGGACATTTCGGAAATTTCGCACGAAGCATTGCGGAAAGTCGGTAGCCCGGTCAATGACCAGTATTCAGCATCGCCATAATCATTGGAACAACGATCTATCCAGCTTTGCGGCACACTGTCACGATTTTGTTCCTCGGCTGCTTCTGTAAACTTGATTTTACGTTGTTCATTGATATGATAGAATAATGTTTTGGGATCAACCCGGTTAATAGCATCCACTACGCCCGAACTTAGCGTTGAACTAACCGATATAGTTACCCCCATAGCAGCTAATGCAGTTTGAATAATATAACTGAATGAACCGGGCTGAACGACTTTGGTATCAAAAATATTATGGGCGACATACTTATCATTGATATAGTCTCCTTTCATCTTATCCCAAAAAAGCGTTTTATAAATTGCGACCGCCTGTGATTTAGCTAAAGATTGCATCTGTTCAACGGTCGGGCAGGATTTTAGATATTCCTGAAGGGTTTTTGCCCCAATGCCATAATTCGTTCCGATACATACGCTTTTTGAACAACCATAGGCACTGCTCAGGCAATTACCTGCCTTATCGGAAGGATGGTTCTGATACCCCTTTTCGATATCAATGACCTTTTTTAATATGGGTAAAAAATCTGCCATTATCCAAAAAGTGTAAGTGGGGGAATTGACCAGAAATCACCTGTATTATCGGTCTTGTTTTCTTCCTCAGTTAGTTCAGACACAACAAATACTTTCATGTTATCGTATTCATTTTTAGAAACTGTTGTCTTCCCGGTTATTCGCTTCAATGCGCTTTCTGTATTGGAACCAAACCTGCCGTCAATCGTTAATAGGGAGAAAATAGGCAGGTCGTTCCGGTTCAGGTAATTTTGCACCAGTTCGACATAAGGTTGTTCGCAAATCCGTGATCCTATACCAGAACCTTTGGCTAATGGGAAAGTCGGCGTACAGGTTGCTGTACTATTGTCTTCTATATCCGTTTCTGAATCCGGTGTATCTACTTTTTTATATTTAATTTTATAAAACCAATAAGCGACACCCAAGATTGTCAGTGTAATCCCGCCAATAATCAATCCTGTTTTTAAATTTTTGTTCATTTGAGCAGTGCTTTAATTTTTTTTTGATTCGCAACAACCAGATATGCGCCCACACCCACAGCAATAATGATCAGGGCAATAGTCATGAATTTAACGGGCGTAGCCCAATTCCTGTTCCATTCCAGCGTTTTTAACCGGTTTAGCCAACCCGTTAAATTTTCGGTATATTTAGCTGGGTTTTGTTCAACCAAATACCGATACCGTTCTTCCCGACCATCCTTTAGGTCGTTAAATAACTTCTTCTGGTTCAGTTCATTTAAGACTTTCAGTTCACTGTCTGAAAACGGACGGTCAAAGGTTGAAATAAACATCCGTTGCTTAATAACGGCATTCTCTAGTATGTAGTTAAACCAATAGGTCTGATTAACATACATATCGAACAGCATATTGGCGGTGTTCTGGTTCTCAATTTCATCCCCACGGAGCGGATTCCAGAAGTCTTGCTTATAAACAGCTTTAGCCTGATCACTGGTCAGGGCTTTCATTTCATTAACGGTTGGGCAACGTCCACCCAGTAAACTGTCGGCAAAGGTCTCCGCAGCAATGCCACGGTTCGTGCCAATCAGTTCACCATCGCAATAATTACCACTATCATTAGCGTTGTTTTGATAACCACCTTCGATCTTGCGAACAATATTATATGCCGTGTTAAAATCAGCCATTGATCACTACTTATTTATTGCACTTTCTATGGGCTGTTATATTCGCAACTACTGAACCTAAAATAGTTCCGGCAACGGCAGCCAAAATATAATACCATATTTTAGATTTCATTTCCAGCTTCCTTTCTCTTTATCATAATTTGGGCAATTATATGTACCATTTGTAATCATTATTGCATACCCCTTTGCTGCCATTATATTACCAATCGTAAATCCAGCAATCCCTAATAGAATTAAAATTCCCCAATTTATCTTTTTCATAATATTATTTCTTAAATAGTTTCCAGCCGATAAATCCAAGCACCAGAACAATCAGGATCGTTTTCAAATCAAGGTTTAAACCAGCAATAATAATAGATTCATCTTTTACTTGTTCTAAATTACTAACAGGAACTTTTAGATTATTATTTCCAATAGGAACAGTCACACCCTTTCCGGCATAGGTATCAAAAAACATATCTTCAGGAACACCTACAATAATTTGACCAGCCTTAACACATACCTGATAATGATAATCACCATTATAAGTTGTTTCACCTAAACATTGATCTTTTATTACACGCCATTCCATTTCTGGTTATTTATGTTTTATCACTTTGAATATTAGAACAGCCATTAATCCCACGCCAACTAGTGTAACCGCATTAATCGGTATTCCGAAAATAACCGGCTCCACGCTTGTCCGAGCAAAACAAAAATCATAGGTTACGCTCAGCACCGTTTTCTTCCCACAAACCACCCGATTACCGTTATTGTCAATGCCCGCAGTACCATCAAATATTTCACCCACTCTGGGATATAACTGCTGAAGAACAGAATTGGCGATATCATTTACCTGATCCCAACTAGTGCTAATCGTTGTGGCAACTTTTACTCGATATTTCATATCAACTTTCTTTTAGTCATTAAGTAAACCTTCAAAAGAACCTGAGATTTTTCCGGGTTCATCTATGTAACACGATGAATCTGTTACTATTCCTGAAATAGGTGACCAAATGGTAAAACCAGTAGACGCACTGGAATAATAACCTAAAAATTTAAGTCTTGACCCACGTATTCTTCTACTTTGGGGTAATAATACCAAACTCCCTTTAATTTTTGAATCCACCCCATCAGATTCTCTTAAATTTGCTTGCATTTCCCAACCATCTCCAGATTTGTTGGCCTTCCCTTGAAAATAACCTCGATGTTTCATGACTACTTATGTTTTTTCGGTTTAAAAATCATCCATGCGACAAGTGCGATACCGGCATAAAGAAGTAATTGCTTTGTCGTAATACTCAATCCGGCAATATTTATAGTCGAGTCCTGCCCAGCAACAGATGATTTTTTCACACATTTACAACCTATTTTTACTTCATCACTTTTGCAAGTTACCTTATCGGGAGTAAGACCAGTCAATCCGCCACATCCCGTTTCTGGGTCTTGCCAATCTGGAATTGGCTGACAGTCATTAGTTCCAATATTAAAGTAGCTTCCTTCTGGACATCCCGAATTATTGACGAAAATTTGCGGGTCAATATATACTTGTGTGCTCATTTCCCAAACCTCCTTAATAAATAAGTTACTAGCATAAAAACAACCAACCCGCCGCCCAGAACATATAGCCCCGTTTGCGAAGGTAGTCCCATTGTTACATCAAGTCGTCCGTTGGTTGCTGTTAATGCCATCAGTTATTTCTTTTTTAACCAAGTCTTAATTTTCTTTGCACCGTTTTTGGCTACTGATTTAGCCTTTGCAGTCCCGGATTTTAAAGCCCTTTGCCCCTGCTGTTTTGCATAATGACCCACAATGGACAGTGATTTTTCGGCTTCCTTTTTACTAACCGTCCGGGTAAATTGACGTTTCCGGCTTTTCTGTTGACGTTCATAGGCTGCCAGCATTGCCTTAGCCTTTGCCACGTCAGCTTTGGATATCTTGTTTTGCATGGTTTTTGTCATTAAATTGATTTACCAACAAAATGCCAAACAACCGCCCCAGCAGCGAAAATTGCTATACCGGTCAATACCAAATACAAGTATGTCTTTGCCGTCAGGTCTATGTTTAATTTCACCCCGTCTGCATCAATGGCCTGACTTAACAAAGTTAGGGCATCCGTTGTCGTTGCGTTATGGTATTGGACACCCGATGCACCCAAAAAATCAGGGGTATTTTGATTATGGGAACTACCTAGTTGTTCGTAAAGCGGCAAAGCAAAGCCCAAAAAATCAGGCCGGATGTTCTGTAAATTTTCCATTGTTGTGTTTATTATTGTTAAGCAACCGCTAATTCGGCTTGGATTTGTCGGTAGAAGGTTTCATCCACCACCTTCACATTCGTTATATAATACAGGCTATCTTCCGTTTCAGACCCGAATTTCCCGTCTTCATCAATAACTGGCATTGACCAGTCGGAATTATTATTGATCCACCGTTGGATCAGTAATACGGCTGCACTCTCACAAGTTTTCGTATAACCCGCACCTTTGGCAATCGGGAAGGTTAAGCAACTTTCCGTTGCGGCTGCCTGAGTAGCGATCTGCTTATTGGTTTTACCGCTTTTCACCTTCTTAAAGATCATCCACGAAATCATTAATACCGCAAGGGTTATTCCGCCAACGATCAGCACGGTTTTTGTTTTTTTACTTAATGCCATTATCGTATTTTTTTTGTTTAATAGGGTACATTTTTTGCATCAAATAAAGCCTTCATTTTCTTATCCTCTTTATTGCTTAGTTCGGCCTTTAACCATCCTTGTAATGATTTGTCTTGACCCAGAACTGCACCATAACCACTACCAAAGTAGGATTTTAACCCAAATGCAGCAATCACATCGAGCAATTCAGATTTTGTTAACGGAGTGATGCTGTCAAACAAGGTTTTTTCGTCCGTCCCCAATCGGTTCATGGCATCAAACAAATTCCGGGCAATCAGGGTAGCATCATTTGTGCTGGTTTCTGGGTTTGTGCCTTCATCTTTACCAAGAAATCCAGATAATATTTTTTTGATTAGAAGGATAGCCACAATTGCCCCTACTACATAGATAATCGGGGTAAAATTCTTGGTTATAAATTCACCCGCTTTACCGAAATTGACCTTTGGTAATTTTTCTGCTACTGTTGCCATGACTGATTATTAGTTAAATGACCATCTAAAATCACTTTCCAACGAACGCCGGTTATACCCATTTGCATATCGCATATTATTAGAATCCGGCGAATAGCCCGTAATATCCTGTCCACGGAAATATTGATTATTCGGATTCATGGGATAATTAGACATGAAAATAGCCCCAATATGACCTGATCCGGCATCTGTTCCATCATACGCCGGTTCTGTTCCATCACTTCCACTTTCTGAACCTGTAATCGTTTGATTCGTTGTCTTTACCCCGGTCGCTTCTTTGGCAAAGGTTTCTACTTCAGCGTCCGTTAAATTGGAATCCGCAAAATTGGTCTTGATCCATGATTTGACATTGTTCACTACCTTATTGACGTTAGCAGCAACACCGGCTTCCGTTGTTTCGGTTGTATCCGTTGTTTTCACCACTGATCCAAACAGTTTTCCGGTCAGCAAGTAACTTGCCGTACAATATCCTGCGGCGAAGAACAATAGTCCTTTAAAAAAAGAATTATCCATTGTGTTTATTTTTTACCAAATTTCGCTTTCAATTTTGTTTTTGTGGCTATGGATACCGTATTTAATCGCAAAGCCCACGGTAACCATTCGCTTTTTGGCATTTTTACCCATTTGCCACCTTCCAATTCGTGAACAATTAATTCATAGCCTTCAGTTTGCGTTTTTGACATATAGGTAAATACTTCATTTGCATAACCCAGTCTGTCTTTTTGGAATTGGTAAGGATATGTTACCCTTATAATTCTTAAATTTTTTAATTCAAGTAGTGCCATTTTATTGATCCTTTTCTCTATTAATCAGTATATTGAAATCATCCACGAAATTACGGTTTAGTATTCCTTTCGTTGGGTTTACCAGTGCGTGTGTATCAGCGAAAACCATCCGGGCTGCTGCTGCCGTTTCCTTGTCGAACGTGCCTGATTCCGGCACTTGCCCGTTCAGTTGAAAAAATGCGTTCATGTTCTTTTGCAAGTCTAGCACATCCGTTCCTTTATCTCCCCTACCCATCGTAGATTCCGACAATTCACCGCTTGCATTTTTAAATACCCCCTTTTTGTTCAGGATATACATAACCAATGCGCCAACCACTACACCAGCAGCACACCAGATAACCGTTTTTTTGTCCAGTTTCATTAGTTTAAATTAAATCTTATTTGACCTGAGAACATATCTTGCTCCGGCTCCAATAACTGACCGGTGAAATTCCGAAATTCCTTATCCACATCCACGCAATTTTGATTGATCCAAATGCCATCGCAATCCACTTTATACATTCCGTCTGCCTGTGCAAATACCTGAACCCGTTGTCCACGGTTAAAAACTGCCTGTAATTCAGTCATGCTGCCATTCGCATTTAAAAACATTTTAGTCCCATCCTGATTGACTGTGCCTGAAAATGAATGTTTCTCCGGTGCAGGTATATCTGTATTGTTTTTCGCAATCAAGTAAATTCCAATTGCGACTGCTGCGCCAATAGCTATCCATATCCAAGTTTGTTTACTCATTTTTTCTTAGGATTAATTATCTCAATAGTTTGCTCTTTACTGATTGAAACCTTGTAATCTGAATAGTCTTTTGCTAATTTTCTTGCTCCTAAAAGAGTTTTGCTATAAGCAACCGGATTCCAATCTTTTTTACGGACGTTCCAAGTATTAACAGTATAACTTATCGAGTTTTTCATTTGATAATCAATCATTTTGGTCAATATATAGTTGATGGCTAACCATGAAATCGTACATCCAGTTCAGCCGTTCCATAGATTGCTGATTGTCATGCAGGATTTTTGTAAAGGCATAGATACCCTCCATGAACGGATAGCCACGGCTTAAATAAATAGAGAGTGCATGAAGGTCGGCTTCAATTTCACTGTTGGGATTTCCGTTCAGGAAATTATGCGAAAATTCATGCAACAGGATCAATACCCGGCGTGGAACAGTCATTGTAAGAAAATCGGCTTTGGATACCTCGATATAATCAAAATTACTTTCGATCCGTGCGGGTGTACTGGTCGGTAAATCTTCAAACAGGCGTACTTCAAATCCGTTTTCACTATAATCCCCGATCCGTAAATGCGGCATTTCAACCGCCAATTGTTCCGCAAAATGTAGAAAATTAGTCGAATCTTTGTCTAGAGATAACGGGCTGGTTCGCAGTCCGACAATCTGTGGCTTATCCAGCTCGAACGTGGATGCCATTGTCAATATCCGATAGTCCTGATCAAATATCTGAACCTTCAGCGTCTTGGGCGACAGGGGCATCCCGAAAAAGAACGTATGCAGTTTACCCGGAATTAATTCGCAAATTCTCCGGAAATACTTGTCGTTATTATTGGCATCATATCCAACAACAAAGATATTCCTCGGATACGTACTGCGCAGCCGTAACTGCATGGCACAAGGTTTATTTCCAATCTGAAAAGTATAGGTCATTAATTATTAACTTAGTTTGGCGACATTTCGGGCACGTTAATCATAACGCCTTCACCTACTGTCTCGCTGGATATAGGTGCTGCAATAGTTTCACCCACAGTAGTAATTCCCTCTGGTAAACCCGAAGCATCCGTAAAATCAGACTCAACAGTTCCCTGACCCGCTTTTTTCTTACGATTCAGAATGAAATAGGTGACAGCCCCTATTAACAGGCCAACCCCGACAATAATCAGGATTTTTTTCGTGTTAACAGGTTTTTTCCCAGAAGCATTTTTTATGGCTTCTGCTTTAACTCCGCCGATGGTGTTTTTGATCGTTAGCATTTGTAATTTAATTGTGGTTAATTTCCAAAATTACAAAAAACAATTCACGATTTTTAATCTGAACTTTTACCGGCGATTTTTTTATACGCAACCACACCAATCGTTGCCACGGTTGCCACAATCAACACCACAACCAATGATCCGGCGACCGGTTCCATCCCTAACACTTTTTTCTCTTTAACCGTTGTCGGTAAAGAAGAAACGGGATCGGTCACATTCCCCTGAAGGATGCTATCGGTCACACTACCCAATATATCGAAGGTATCCGATAGGGTGTTCAGGACTTTTTTCCACTTGCTTTCGGTTGGAACACATTCAATTGCATTACCGTTTGCATCTACACAGGATGCTGTATTATGAAACTTGGGTTTAGCAACATTCCATGTCGGATACGGCGGTAAATCGGGTATAATCGGCAATGAAGCATTATGAAACTTCAATCCCGGTAAATACATTTGATTTAAAAAAGGAGCATCAACCATAACTATTTATTTAAAAATTTCTTAATCATTTTTTCGCCATAAATGCCGATTACGGCGCATAGTGCCACAACGAGTATCGCCCGTCCCCAATTGGGCGTAAATCCGGTCTGTTCTTCTGCATCCGCAGCACGAAGTTTAAATTTCATCACTACCTATTTTAAGAAGATTTTCCATAACAGGATCGTTCCACCAACCAGAACCAAAACGGACATCCAATTAAATTTAGAGGACGTTGAAGTGGTATCTCCTTCCGCACCTAAAAAGGCAGCAGCAGCACAAGGGGCGCAAGCATTGCGGTATTTTTTCGTGGTCGATAAATCAAGCCCGGTAGCATTTGAAAATTTACGACCCGTAGAAAGGTCTAATCCCACTGCGTTTCTATATCCAAAGGACATATCTAATCCCGTGGCGTTCCGGCCATCAAACCCAACATACGGCGTTGATCCCGATGTGCCAGCCGTAATATAATTCGTTGCCGAAAAAGCGGTCGGCATGGATACAACGGTTGGTCTGGCGGCTGATTTAGTCGCACAGGTAGCTACTTTTGCATCATACGCTGCTTTCGCTGTATTATAGGCAGAGTTCATGTTTGTATTCGCCAGATCAGCAGCAGCATTGGCGGCTACCGAACAGGGATCAGTCCCGGTCACTTTTGTCTGTAAAGTCGGTGCGGTCGGTGCGGTCAGTGTAGTACCACAACCAGCAGCATTATAATCAGTCAGCCATGTATGGTAGGCGGTAAGATAATTATTGTATGCCGTCATGTTCGCAGTGTAGGTTGCATAGGCAGCCTGACACGAATTGTAATCAGTCAATAGTTGACCGGAGAGGTTAAAGAAATCTTTTTTAAAGGGATTCGTAAATTCCCTTCCAGAAGCACCCAGAAATTTCCGGGTCTGCGGAAGCATCCGGCCAGACTTCCCATCAACCGGGCTTTTGATTTGATTCAGTACGTCCATTGTATTAATTATTACTTTTTAATCATTAAAAAAATTACTGCTGCAATGCCAATCAAATAAATTGGCTTTAGGGTTAACCCAGATGTTTGAGTGGTAGGCGTGACAGTTCCCAGATCAATATCGTCACTTTGCAACTGACTTAAACAGGCTTCATATTCTGCCTGAATTTCGCCATGCAAATTGCGCCATGCTCGTATGTCCGGAAAATTTACCATTGTTACCCTTTTCTCCTTCGTCCCAATACAAATATTAATATACCCGTAAAAGCAATCGCACCGATAGCCACGTAAATCAATGTTTTCGTTGTCGTATCTTTTGCCTTTTCGCTTGTTGTGGTAGTGGTTGTATCTGTCGTATCCGTTGTGTCCCCAACCGTAAACCAGTTACGATACCCTGCCGACTGACCCGAAAAATCATATTCTGATTCCCCGTAGGCTATTGTGGGTCTGGATTTCCTTCTTTTCTTCATCTTTTTCCTTTTTTTACATAACGGATTACTGCATACGCCCCTACGCCAATAGCAATCAAGCCAACCACGCCAATAATAATATTCAGGGTGGTTTTCCTTTTTTCCTGTTCCATCAACAAATCATATTCGAGTTGTGATTGTGCATTTTCGGCTTCTAGCGCAGCCGTCTTTGCCCCGAATATAGAACCGACAGCAGAGCCAATCCCAGCCAGCGCAGTCGCTATCAAAGCAACTTCCCCCACGTTTCTGTATTTCGGTTTCGGGCGTAAATCACCCGTGGCTGAATACGTTGATCCATAACATTCCGGATCGCTGGTAAGCACGCTATCGCAGGGTTGACCCTGTAACTCCGGGCAATTATACGTTACCGGTGTCGTTGTGGTAGCTGTATCTGATACACATTGCGTTCCATTCCAATGATAACCATCCTGACAGGTTGGCGCATCGGCTGCCACGGCATTCATAAATCTTTTCCCAGTCAAAATATCACTTGGATATTTACCATTTAAAACATCCATATCAGATCAGTTTAAAATTCGTTTCAAGGGTGGCCAGCAAGTAATCCATTTACGGAATCCTTTAGCTGGCCTTTCATTCGTGTCCACGATTATTTTCATGACTTCACCCCCTGTTTCTTACAGCACGTACAGCAAAAACAGCAATCGCTAATATAGCCAATCCACCGGCAATGTACCAGACGGTTTTACTGGCAGAAAGACCGGTAGTAACTACTCCCCCTTCCTCTACTTCAGGAAGACCCGTAACAGGATTGGTTGTAACAACAGGATTAACTACAACCGGTGTATTAGCAGCCGCTAATTGGGCATCCAGTGCTGCACTTTTCTTCTGCCACGTAGCCTCAATGACTTCCCCCTTTGTATATTCCGGGCTGATGATAAAATAATCATCGCCCGAAACTTCTTTTGCAATAACTCCACCCGGCCCAAATATCGGCGACACATTCAATAACCCCGAATCCCCTGTACGAACAACGGTAAAATAACCCGTATATTTCTTAACGGTTGCGGCGTCCGTACCACCGGTCGGCAGAATATAGACACTATCACCCTCTTTCAACCCATGCGCTTTCCCGCATTTAACCTTTGTCATTTTCGCACCACCCAACCAGTTCTTTGTTCCTGCACCAATACTAACAATAGTTTCTGGTACATCACCAGTAGCGAAAAAAAACCGATTCGCCAGTGGGTGCGGATACTCGAAAGGAGAATTATACTCACTTCCCAGCGCAGAGGAATAGTCATTGATTAAATTACCCCGTTTGGGATTCGTGGAATAACCGATTCCACACTGACCGAACGTATTTTCATCGGGTTCATTTTCAGATTGAAATTGCCCCATTGGTATGATCACTGCTCCCATTATTTATGTTTTTTTATAAATACTTTATAAAATAAAAAAGCTACCCCGGCGATTAAAAAATTCCGGGTGGTAAATAGTTTATCGAAAGTTGCTCCCAGTGTAGTTTTAGTAGAGGACACAACACCAAGATCAGTGGTTGATTTCCAGCAGAATCCACGGCTATCCCATGCTCCACCAGCAAGCGTACAACTGTTTTCAGTAGTTGCATCCGCAATGATCGAACTGGGGTCAACCGGTGATCCATTATCTTGTACCGCATCGCCCTCTGCCATTCGGTAATTCAATTCGTAATCGTTTAATACAAGGCTCATGGTTAATTAAATTTTGCTTCTTCAGGTTTGGGCTGTTTAATCGGGAAGGCTAGCGCAAAACTGACGGCTAATACCGATATGGCAAAAGCGGCAACTTGTCCCCACGTATAGGTTTTTCCCATCAGGGTTAACCCAGCCTTATCTATATTCAAATTAGTTTCCGATCCCGTGGCCGATAATTTTTGAGATACGGTCGGAACGGGATCGCTATTCATTTCATTTGTTTGGTTTATTTGCTTTTCATCCTGCTGTTTGATCTTCTTTAATCGCAAAATTTCAACAGACAATTCCTTATCCTGCTCAATCAGCCGGTAATATTCCTGAACCAATATATCTAATTGATACGCAAGGTCGGCATCCTGAATACTTTTCATTGCTAATTGCGCAACCCGTGAGCCAATCAATTCTTTTTCAGAACGAATGGACTCAATTTCTTTTCGGACATCACTTTGCTGGGATTGCAAACGTGCCAATTCCCGGACGATATCATCCGGTGTCGGATTAGAGCCTAGCGCATTAACAAATAACGGGCTTTCGATTGAATCCAGAAGATCGGTTGTCATTTATAGTTTTGCTTTAAATAAAATATATCCCGCATAAAGTCCGATCAAAAAACCAGCAAACATACTAGCCAATATTCCCACGGTAGTTTTTTTTTCTTCTTCTGTTGTTAATTTGTTCTCTGCCATCTTTAATATTATTTGGTCTTGTTTTTGAATAGTTTTCGGATGACTAAAAAGGCAGCCCCGGCAATAATAACATAAAGGGCAACCTTCGGAATGCTCATACCCATCACCGTAACGGTTTTCGTGGTAGTGGCGGGAACAGTAACGTCTAGCGGTGTAACTTCTTCATTTAGCAACGTATCGGTTGTTACTCCATAATCTTTAATTTGTTCAGAGGTTGCGGTTTCAGCATTACCAATCACAATTTCACCATGGGTCACTACCGTATTTTCAGGCATTTTACCCGATACAATAACTTCCTGTTTTGCATTGTGTGCATTCAGGTTCAGGTTATAGGGGCTTAAATACCCGTTATCTTCGGGGTAAATATCTTCTACACAATAACTCCCAACAGCATGATATCCCTTTTGACAACCATACCCGGCAATAAACACATCCTTAACACATAGATTTCCTTCCCGGTGATAACCCGTGCTACACTTTTTTGTCGGATCATACGGGAAATTCTGAATATTTGCATCCTCTAAAATATTCCCGCTTGATTCCAGTATTTGCACATCTTTAGCATGGAAGCAGGTTTCGTACCATGATTCATATAATGGATTGGTATTACCACCCAATTTGAGCAAATCAATTTTACCGCAAACAAATTGCTTGCTTTCATCGTAATAGAAGGCTTCAAACTCATACCCGGCTGGCAACATATACCTTCCGTTCGTCCACAACCCGCCATCATTGACAATATTGGGCGTGTAATTATTGATGATCTTGACTTTCATGAATTACGGTTTTTTAGAAAAAAACAATTTCTTTAGTATCAGGAATGCAGCACCACCGGCAATCAGGTACAGGGCTAGTTTGGAAACACTTGTACCCATCACGGTTTTTTCATTCGACACATCCAATGAGATATCTTGCGGCAGGTCTTCCGGTAGGGTTGCGGTCGGTTCATCTGCCTTAATGACCGAACTGGAATAAGTATTGGCATTTTGTTGTAACACTTCTTCCGGCGTTAACGGGTTCTCTACATTGACCAGAACGGTTGCTGCATCAAACAATACCCATTTACCGGTCACGGTTTGATACGTACCCATTGAAATCTGATCATAGACAATGATTCCATTCGCCTGAACACCCTGAACCACATAAATCTTTACCGTAGCAAGCCCGGAAATACCGGCGTGAAAATCCAGCGAAACCTTAATCCGGTTTCCAGCCTGTAAGGGATGGGCTTCCCCCGTATAAAGAAGGGTCATCGGTTGCCCGTTGTACGTAATGGATTCAAACCGGGTAATCGTACCGCTAATATCCATCGGCTCTAATTTTACATCCGAGCCAGCGTCTTCGGTCGGATATAGGGTCGTTCCGGTTTCAACACCCGTAATGATCTGCTGCGTGAGCGCATCATACTGACTCCGTAACGAATTATAGGTATTGGCCTGTTCCGCTAACAATTTGTTTAAAGCCGTGCAACTGGGAGAAGTAGTAGGTTGAGTACCCATGCAGCACGTTTGGGTATATTCATTTTTAGTCGCTTCTTTAGCCGACCAAGCTGCATCCAGTTTAGCCTTTAATAGTGATTGCTGTTGCTTCAGATTACTGACGGTTACGCCACCAGTGGAAGCATTGCGAAATAAGGGGCTACCGCTTCTGTTTAATACATCCTTCATTGATTGTTGTTTACGGTTAAAACAGTTTCTTAATCACTAAAAATCCAATCCCGGCAATCGCTACATAAAACAATATTTTTGGCACATCAATACCCAATATAGATATTGTGTTAGTGGGAGTGTCAGGAACAGTAGTTTCCTGTTCTACTTCGTCTTCCGTATTATGATATCTTACTCTAGCCGGAGTTGATGCACCCAAAAAATCAGGGGTATAATCTTCAACTACATTATGGAACCTGCCATATTGCTGATAAGGAGGCAAAGCAAAGTTTAAAAAGTTAGGTCGATAATTCTGTAAATCTTCCATGATATTAGTATTTGTTATTTTTTGTTTCTTCTCAAAACTACCCAAAGTAAAATGACTCCACCGGCAGCAAGGGCAGCCCACTGAACCCAACTGGGTAAATTGCTTAAAAAGCCGGATTCTTTTTCTTCCGTATCAATTGGCGTACAGACCCCGGATAGCATTACATAACCAGTCGGACAATCATTAGTTCCGGGATCAGGTGTGGTACAAACCCCATTAACCCGCACTTGTCCGGTTGGGCACTTTGCCACACAGACCCCATCAACTTTTTCCTGATCAGAAGGGCACGTATTGGTAACCGTATTTTTAACACAAACCCCATCTACTTGGGTATAGCCACTATTGCAGTTCGTATCAACGGGTGTCGATCCGCCACGGGGTGTAAGGGTTGTTCCGGATATGGAAACAGGCCGGAATACACCACTAGCCGTTTGGCCAGCCTCCATGACCTGATTAATAACCAATAATGTACCGGAATAGCTGCCATCATCCAAATCAGCTATTGCCAATACTTCATACACTCCACTATGTTTCCACGTGCCGGAATTAACTTGTACTTCAACCCGGTCACCCACTTTACGTCCGTGGGGCAATAGGCTATGAATACCGGTCACAATAACCCCATTCGAGGTAGTTTGGCGACCAATCCAGTCAAAACCTAAAGTGGGTTCAGTCGTGGAAGCACCACCAGCATTGTGAAAACCGGGTTTAAAGTGATATAAATCAATCATTTCAATAGTTTTTGTGTCAATAGATAGAGCAGTCCGAAAACGGCTGCTGCTTTTACTATATCGTTTATCGGAATCGAAATAATTTCCGATGCAGTATTTTCATTTCCAGTGGCATTCAAGGTTGCGGACTCAACAATAACCGGATCAACCTTGATCGCTAATAAATCCCGGATGGCTTCGTATTCGGGCTGGATTTTGAATAAATCCCGAATGGCATCCGTTCCATTCTGTTCAATCAGTATTTCAATCGCTTCCCGGTAATCTTCTTCATCGACAGGCTGATATCTTCCCGTAAATCCATAACGGGAAAGTATCTTGTTGACTCCAATTGGATTGACCCGTAACAGATAGATTATCCATTCAGCCCTCATATCGGTCTGGGTCTGATTGGCGGGATCAATAAACTGTTGGATGTTCACAAGCGAGAAAGTTTAGAAAAAAACAAAACAGGTGGAACGTGGTCAGTTTTATAACCTCGTCCCACCTGCTTCAATACGTACAATAACTCTTGTTCCGAGTTAGTTAACCAGCCTGACCAAACATATCGACATAGCTTACACCAGTCGGTACAACAGCATTGGTCGAAGATACAACACTCTCACCCTTCAGGGCATTGGAAACGCCAACCTTCTCTTTAATATAGAATATGAAAGTCACTATCTCACTGGCATTCAGGGTCAGCGAAAGGCGAATTTCAGAATGTACCATTAAAGCGAAAGACAGCATATCAACCTGAGTGGTCAGGTTCTGAAGAGCCGACCGGAAGGTAAGCGGCTGAACCAAACGGGAATCGGTTTCACCGGTGCTGGATGCACGGGTGACCGTCCACGGGTTGTTCAACTGTGCGGCAGTTGTAACTACGTATCTTGCACCGTAAATCTTGATAGGTGAAGATAACAGGTCAGTTTTGAGTGCCAGATAGGACGAGGCTTCTTTTACCGTGATGGCAATAGCGGCGTCCTGCGTGGCATCGGTCAGGTCATAAATTGACCCAAAAATAAATGCTGATTTGCTCGTGGCTGTGTTCGTGTTCTGAACGGTAATAGTGAGTGTGCGGCCGTTCGGGTCAAGCTCATTATTTCCACTTGCATTCATAAACCGTTGTCCGCCGAAATTGGCGAACTGACGTTGAGCGTTCTGCTCAAATCCCCCTACTCTGTTACGAAAGTTCATAATTTCCTTTCAGTTTTTTACCCCTTTGACCCTAGGCGGTTTTGTTGATCCACTTATAATAAATGATCAGACCGAGAATGGTTCCACCTGCGGATGTCAAAACGGGAATTAATGATTTCCAGTTCATGATAATTAAAAATTAAGTTACCCAGCCTATCGAACAGACCGAAGATAGGGGTACACCATATAAATAAGGGGAAATTTAATTTAAAGAATTTGCAACTATTAATTGCAAAAATATAAAACAAAAATCCTGATTACTTGAAAATCAGGACAATTGCACGAATAAAAAATAATGCAAAAAAAATGAAATAATTTAATAATTTACGGTTGCCAGTAATATTTATGGTCGGAAATCCAGCCTTTCATTGCTGCGGTTTGATTAGCGTATTTTTTCTTACCCTTGTTTAAATCAACATCGTTCAGGTAGGTTTTTAATTCAGAACCTCCGTATTTGGTCAGAAATTCCATGCAGCTCTTTTCAAATTCAGCCCACGGAATACCCTGAATTTTCTCAAAAGTAGGACTAACATACAGGAAATAATGTTCGTTACCTTCCCGGTATATGCGATCCACGGTGAGTTCAGCGATCTTTAGCAGGGTGAAATTAGGCAACCGGTTCTTGTACCGGTCAATCGGGTCAGATTGTTTATGGAAGCGGATATATTCGCAGTTCTGAAACATACGGGGTGTTGCTCCGGCCAAGGATTGAAGATGCAAATAGATATCCTGCTGGATATGCCGTGTGCTGATCAGTAAGTCCATGATCTCATCCTGATTCTTAGACGTAACAACCTTATTGATATCTTCCAATACCAGTAAGCCCCTGCGATAATATTTAGATATAGTCTGGTAGGCTGCTACCATATCCTTTGCGCTCATGGGCTGCCCGTTCCGTTTGGCAGGAATAATCCGCCTGACGCCAATCACGGGGCTATTGGTAAAAGCAATGATGTTTTCCGCCCTCTTTAATTCATCCTTTTCGTCTGCATCGTAATACAGTGTAGGATATTTCGCCCATGTCGGTTCTTGCTGGATATCAAAGATTAAGACCTTCATTCCCTTGCGTGGGACAGAAGGGTCATCCATGACATAACTACTGACTTCCTGTGCGGTACGATAGGTTTTACCGACCCGTTTTTTACCCGTTACAATAATTAATGAAAAATCTCTTTCTTTTTCTTCAGTCATCGTAATCGTCATTTCGGTGAAAAAAATGTAGAATCGGATTCCAGACAACTTTCAGGAACCATGCCCTAAATCCACCCTTCATTGTACTAACAAAAATGACTGCTGGATCAACCATAGTGGATTGGCAAGTCATAGAAACATTGTCCGGTAAATCCTTATTCTCACTTGCTTGCTGCCGGTCAATAAATTTCCGGAAACGCTGATCCCTGATTTTTTGTTCTTGCTGCGACCAGATTTTTCTTTGGGCAGCTTCGTTTTGCTGAATGTAAATCGGAATAGTCATCATTATTTTAGTCCATATAATTTGCTAAATCTTGCTGAATTTCTTCATCTGATTGGTTATTGGCAAACCGGTTTTTAATCATTTCACAACCGGCTGTCAAAATTAAGCCCCGGACGTATTCATCGTATTTCCCATTATCAATTTTAGTAATGATTTTATTATCCATCACATACAGGAAATAACCTGTTTTAAAAATTTCATCTGAGGATAATAAATTGATATTCCACTGGGTATTAACCACGTGCTGTGCAATCAGGAAAGCTATCGCTTTATCTTGTCCGATTTGAGTGAACAACTCACTCGCATAGACCCGGTTAATGGGTAATGTCGTATCGGCATGAACCCGGAAGCAGTCAGGGATTACCGGAGTAACCACGTTAATGTCCTTTATGGTTTCCCGGATCAGGGTCACGTTGATATTCCGGTCTTTATACACGAGTAAAACAGTTTTGAGTACATCCATGTATGCCGGGCAGGAAGGAATGATGAGTAAGCAATCCTTGAGCCGTGGGATATACTTTTCAATTAATTCTGCCCGGTCATGCGTATCGGGTATGGTCAGTTCATAAATAGCTGGTTTACGGGTGTTCCCCGTTTTTTCCAGCGTGATTTCTTTGGCTGATTTGATCTGAAACCCTTTGAAGGGCAAGATATAGGCTGATTGCTGAAAAGTAGTCGTATATTGTTCGGCTTCCAGTTCATTGTAATAACGCCTTCCCGTTCCGGCTTGACCGGTCACTAACATGAAAACTGCCACGGTTTACCCCTCTTTCTTTGTTGGTTCTTCGGTCTTGACTTCTTCCCCTTCCAGATTACTGAACTGGGATAAGAATTGTTTATACATGGCTCGGTTTTCGGCCATAAATTGCGCAGTAGCTAGTCCTAATCGTAAAATGACCGCACCGACCGCAATAGCCAATGCCGTTCCCGGATTCGCTGCCTCAATATTCTTCCATTGCAGATAGGATTTCAGGGCACTGAGTAGCATTTTCTGTTCTTCTTCCGTAATAGCAAGACCTTGTTCAGTTTTCAGGTTGATCTGCTTGAAAAAATCAACCGTTCCGGCTGGAAATACGCCCTGATGTTCTCCCAGTTCCAGTTCGGTAATCTTAATTTTGGCAAACTTGCTTAGAAAAACAGGAATATACATTGAGCCTACCTGTACAATGACTTTGGCAAACTCATGAACTTCAGCCTGTGGTAACTTGATATTCTGCTTCCCACCTTCATCCGATCCTTCCGAGGATTCATCACCACCGTCACTACCCATTTCATCAAAGGACATGGTTCGTAAATTGGGATCATCCATTGGATGCGGCGGGCTTAAATGCTGGGTGGATGGATCACCGACTTGCGTTCCACCACTTCCGGGGATGGGTTGCTGGGGCGGAATAGGTTGCTGTATGGGTTGTTGTGGTTGTGGCTGGGGTTGTTGTACCTGTTGTGTTTGCTGACTGAAAATAGGGTCGGAGATGGGTTTGTCCACGACCGGTTTATTGAGTAACGGGCTGGCCGATATTTCGGGTACTCTCGGTTCTGTTGTTGGCATAATCTTCTATGAATTTTTTGTAATCGTGCATGATCATATTGAATCGCTGTTTAAATAGCGTATTCTTGCTATCTTCTTCCAGCATATTCAACCCGTCATAATACAGGTTATAAACGTTTCGCAGCCCGCAATTCAATTGAACAGCGACCTGACGTTTTTTCATTTCAAGTTCATTGATTAACAGGATAGTATACGCACGTTTGGCATTAGCCATGTGTCGGCTGACACTGATAGATGCGCTGATTTTACCCGGAAATGGAAAATGTTTACGGATGATTTCTTCTACGCATTTAACTAAGAAATAATCCTTTTTATAAAATTCAATATCAATATTTTCAATGGCAATAATAGCCACTCCCATTCCCAGCAGGGCAACTACTTTGGCCTCTGCATTACGTAACCGTTCGACAAGCAATTGCTGGTTTTCCATCGTAAAAAAGGATAAGAAGCCGGGTAGAATCCTAAGTTGCTAATTCGATGGGCATGGGCTACTCACTAATAGCAACCAATTCAGATACCCGGCCAAGATTGTTATTCCGGTTTGGAAATAGTCCAGCGTTGACCAAATATCGGCCGGTCGAAGACGTATCCTTCAAAATTAAAGGATAGTTTCTCGAATAACTTTTCCGGAACACCCAGTAAAATCAGTTCATCCTTTTTGATGGTTTTATCCAGTCGGGCAGCTTCCGATAAAGCGGATAATAGCTTTTCTCTCTTTTTTCGTTGTAAATCAGCCTGTATGTCCGCTTCAGTCGGTTTCGGTGGTTCCGGTGGCTTGGGCGGTTCGGGTGGCTTCGGTGGCTCTACTGGTATTTTTTTACGGGTTTCTTCCAGTTCGATATCCTTTTCAGACAGTAATCGGTCTTTGTCTGCATTCTCCGATTGTAGTTTATTAAGTAATTCCTGATTATCCTGCAATTGTTTTTTCAGGGCATAATTCTCACGGATAGCATCAGCCTTTTCCAAATCTTCTTCTATGTCAATCTTATGCCACTTATTAAATGTGGCCACCAATTCTTCATCCAGTTCATCCAGTTTTTCTCTGCTGGATTCAGGATTTTGTGTCAATATCAAAAATTGCTTTGCCTGTTCTACAAAGTCCTTGCGTAATACGGGATCGTCTAAATCAATCCCGGCATCTTCTAATACTTCTTGAAATTTCCAGTCTGCCATGATAATAAAGAACAGAATATTAATTCACCAAATATAATAATAAGTTTACCAAAATTGCAATAAAAATTTGAAAAAAATAATAACTAATTGATTATCAACTATCGAAGCGATTTTTGAAAAATTTGTGAAAAAAGATTTGGAAAATTGAAAAACCTGTTGTACGTTAGTACCCACTTTTGATGCTAACGGCAAAACAAACTAAAAAAAGTTGCCTATGCGAAACTGAAAAAAAGTCCTTACTCGATGCGATGTAAGGCGGTTGGGAAAAACGCTGTAATGACGATTACAAGACGATTTTCAGCTATGACGCAGCCGGAGAACCGGTAGAGACAACAAACACTTTCTTCATGCAAAGCCCTGATCCTAAAAAAGTCAGGGCTTCCTGTTGTATAAAGTAGTTACTGATTTAACGGATTGTAATTTTCCTTAAACTCAATCAGGCTTAATTGTCGCTTTAGAATATTGGCAATTGCAAGACGGGCATAATAAATAGTTATATCTACCTCTTCCAATGAGTCCAGTGGATATTCAAAATAATGGTCTTGATCAATCAATATGCCCTGCTGTATTGGGATATCAATCACATCGTTTG
>Ga0172379_10003325_pt1 | contig 25895 bp, 21 predicted proteins | sample GrowelOW334metaG_FD_119756 | JGI IMG/M metagenome (GOLD analysis project Ga0172379, IMG submission 119756) | Groundwater microbial communities from an aquifer near a municipal landfill in Southern Ontario, Canada - Groundwater well OW334 metaG | ecosystem: Environmental > Aquatic > Deep...
GCCTGCTGGTGTGGGGTTCGCTGGCGCTGTTGATGATCGTGCTGCCGCTGGTCTTCAACAAGGGTTTTGCCCTGTCTCTGCTGTGCCAGATCAGCATCATGGTGATCTTCAGCCTGTCCTATAACATGCTGCTCGGCCAGACCGGGCTCCTCTCTTTCGGCCACGCCGTGTATTTCGGCACCGGCGCCTTTGCCACCATGCATACCCTGAACTTGCTGGGGAAGGCCGCCACCCTGCCGGTGAGCATGCTGCCGCTGGTCGGCGGACTGGCCGGCCTGCTGGCCGGGGTATTGTTCGGTTATGTGTCCACCAAGCGCGCCGGCACGACGTTCGCCATGATTTCCCTGGGCATAGGCGAACTGGTGGCATCCGCATCGCTGATGTTCCCCGCCGTGTTCGGCGGCGAGGGCGGGGTTTCCGGCAACCGGGTGGTCGGCAAGGCGGTGTTCGGCATCACCTTCGGTCCCCAGATTGAAATGTACTATCTGATCGCCGCCTGGGCTTTCATCTGCATGTTGGCGATGTACGCCTTGACCCAGACGCCGCTCGGACGCATGGCCAACGCCGTGCGCGACAACCCCGAGCGCGCCCAGTTCGTCGGTTACGATCCGCAGTGGGTGCGCTACATGATGATGATCCTGGCGGGCTTTTTCGCCGGCGTCGCGGGGGGCCTGTCGGCGCTCAACTACGAGATGGTCACCGCCGAGACCCTGGGCGCGCAGACCTCGGGGGTCGTTCTGTTGATGGCCTTCGTCGGCGGCATCGGCTTTTTCTACGGACCGATCATCGGCGCCGTGCTGATCTCCATGCTGTCAATCGCCGTGGCCGGCGTGACCAAGGCCTGGTTGTTCTATTTCGGACTGTTTTTCCTGACCATGGTGCTGTATGCCCCCGGCGGCATCGCCAGTCTGCTGGCCATGCACAAGCGGCTGTGGGATGCGGGACAGTTCGGCAAAGTCATGCCCGCCTACGTGCTGGTGGCGATGCCGTTGCTGATCACCTTCGGCGGCCTGGTCGGCCTGGTGGAGATGGCTTATCACCACGCCGAGGGCGTCGATACGCCGCTACAGATGCTCGGCGCGGAGATTGACGTCATGTCGGGCGCGACCTGGTTTGCAGCGGTACTCATACTGGCTGGCGGCCTGATCCTGCTGAAGCTGAGCTGGCCCAGGGTGTCCGAGGCATGGCGACAGGTGCTGGCGGGCATCAATGGCAAGGAGGCGGCATGAGAGCCCCCGCGTTACAGCTGACCGACGTCAGGAAGAGCTTCGGGCAGACGGCCATCATCAATGGCGTCAGCCTCAGCGTTCCGCAAGGCGAACGCCATGCCATCATCGGTCCGAACGGCGCCGGCAAGTCCACCCTGTTCCACCTGGCCAGCGCCCGCTTTCCGGTCACCAGCGGAGACATCCTGCTGAACGGCGAATCCGTCACCAGCCTCAAGCCGCATCAGATCAATCGACGTGGACTGAGCCGCAGTTTTCAGGTGACGAATATTTTCACCAACCTGTCGGTGTTCGAGAATGTCCGCTGCGCGGTGTTGTGGGCACTCGACTACAAGTACTCGTTCTGGCAGCGCCTGGCGGCCCTGCGGGACGCCAACCAACGGGCCCGCGGGGTGATCGCCGAAATCGGCCTGGCGCATCGCGGCGACACCGTTGCCGGTATCCTCTCCTACGCCGAACAGCGCGCCCTGGAAATAGGCATCACCATCGCCGGCGGCGCCGAGGTGATCCTGCTCGACGAGCCGACCGCCGGCATGAGCAAGTCGGAAACCGAAGATGCGGTGGCATTGATCCGTCGGGTGACCGAAGGCAAGACCCTGATCATGGTGGAGCACGACATGAGCGTGGTATTCGACCTGGCCGATCGCATCTCGGTGCTGGTCTATGGCGAAATCATCGCCACCGGTTCGCCGGCGGAGATTCGCGCCAACCGCGCGGTCCAGGAAGCCTATCTCGGCACCACCTTCACGGAGGCTCAAGCATGACCGAACTTCTCCTGGAAGTTCGGGATCTGCATGCCTTCTATGGCAAGAGCCATATTCTCCACGGCGTGCATTTCAACGTCGGCAAGGGCGAGATCGTCAGCCTGCTTGGCCGCAATGGCGTCGGCCGCTCCACCACCATCAAGGCGGTGATGGGCCAGGTCGTGGCCAAGGGCAGCGTCATTTTCAAGGGCGAACATCTGCTCGGCAAGAAGCCCTTCGAGATTGCCCGCAGGGGGCTGGGCTACGTGCCTGAGGACCGTGCCATATTCGGTGACCTGACGGTGCGGCAGAACCTGATGCTGGGTGTCAAGGGCAGCCCGGGGCGGTGGACCATGGAAGACATGTTCGAGTTGTTTCCGCGCCTCGCCGAGCGCATCGATACCCCAGCCGGGGTGCTCTCCGGCGGCGAGCAGCAAATGCTGACGCTGTGCCGCACGCTGATGGGCGATCCCGAACTGGTGATGATCGACGAGCCGACGGAAGGCCTGGCGCCCAAGATCGTCGTCCAGGTCGGCAATTTTCTCGCGGCAATCAAGGAACGCGGCATCTCCATCCTGCTCATTGAGCAGAAGCTGGCGATTGCCCTGGACATCTCGCAACGCCTCTATGTCATGGGCCACGGACAGATCGTTTTCGAAGGCACCCCACAGGATTTGCGCAACAACGAAACCGTGCGCAAGGAATGGCTGGAAGTTTAACTCGCATGGTCAACTGACCCCACCCGCGCCATGAAAATGTTCAAAGACAGGAATTACGCCCCCACCCCCGACCCCCGCCCAGGCGGGGGCTACGGATTGTTCGCTGCGCTCATGGGTTACGGGGCGCTTTCGAAGCGGGTTTCACGCTTATCAATGCAGTAACAAGGACCACAAGGAGAAATGAGCATGAGTGCAGGACAGTACGAGGTTCGCGGCGCGGTCGCCGTGATCACCCTGAACAACCCGCCGGTGAACGGGCTGGGCCATGCCTTGCGCACGGCCATCGCCGACGGCGTCAATCGCGCCAACGAGGACGCCGCTGTCAAGGCCATCATTCTGATCGGCGCCGGCAAGGCCTTTTCGGGCGGCGCGGACATTACCGAATTCAACAAGCCGGCTGCATTGGCCGAGCCCAACCTACACACCGTGATCAATTTCGTCGAGGCTAGCGACAAGCCGGTGATTGCGGCGATCCATGCGGTGGCCATGGGCGGCGGGCTGGAACTGGCGCTGGCCTGCCATTTCCGCGTGGCCGCTGCCGGCGCCAAGATCGCCCTGCCGGAAGTCAAGCTGGGTCTCCTGCCGGGTGCCGGAGGCACCCAGCGTTTGCCGCGGGTGATTGGTCTCGAAGCGGCCTTGAACATGATCGTCTCGGGCGCCGACGTGCCTTCGGAGCAGTTGGCCAAGGCCGGGCTGTTCGATGAGATGATAGACGGCGACCTGCTGGAGGGCGCGCTGGCCTTCGCAAACAAGGTGGTGGCGGAAAATCGTCCACTGAAGCTGGTGCGCGATCTGAAGGTCAACTATCCGAATCACGAAGCCTTTCTCCAGTTTGCCCGCAATATGGTGAAGGGAGTGGCCGGTCCTTTCCCCGCGCCGATGAAGTGCATCGAAGCAGTGGCCGCCGCCGTGACTTCCAAGAGTTTCGAGGAAGGCCAGAAGATCGAGCGTGAGGGCTTCCTCTACCTGATTCAGACCCCGGAGTCGAAGGCGCTGCGCCACTTCTTCTTCGGCGAGCGCGCCGCCGGCAAGATCGCCGATGTGCCGGCGGATACGCCGCTGCGCAATGTTGCCAAAGTCGGGGTGATCGGCGCCGGCACCATGGGCGGCGGCATCACCATGAATTTCCTCAATGCCGGCATTCCGGTGACCATGCTGGAAATGAAGCAGGAAGCGCTCGACAAGGGCGTCGCCACGATCCGCAAGAACTACGAGAATTCCATGAGGAAAGGCAAGTTGAGCCAGGAAAAACTGGATCAGCGCATGGGCCTGCTGACCCCGACCCTGAGCTACGACGACCTCAAAGGCATGGACATGGTCATCGAAGCGGTATTCGAAGAGATCGGCGTCAAGGAACAGGTCTTCAAGAAGCTGGACGAGATTTGCAAGCCCGGCGCGATCCTGGCTTCCAACACTTCGACGCTTGACGTGAACAAGATCGCCAACTTCACCAAGCGGCCGCAGGATGTGGTCGGTCTGCACTTTTTCAGCCCGGCCAATGTCATGAAGCTGCTGGAAGTGGTGCGCGGCGCCGCCACCGCCAAGGATGTGATGGCGACGGTGATGCAAGTCGCCAAGAAGATCAAGAAGACCGCAGTGGTCTCCGGCGTTTGCGACGGTTTCATCGGCAATCGGATGATCGAGCAATATGGTCGCCAGGCGGGGTTCCTGCTGGAGGAGGGCTGCTTGCCGGAACAAGTCGACAAGGCGGTCGAGAGGTTCGGTTTCGCCATGGGTCCGTTCCGCATGGGCGACCTGGCCGGCAACGACATCGGCTGGGCGATCCGCAAGCGCCGCATCCAGGAAAATCCCGACACGAAATATTCGAAGACCGGCGACCTGCTCTGCGAGATGGGCCGCTACGGCCAGAAGGCCGGCGCCGGCTGGTACGACTACAAACCGGGCGACCGCACCGCCTATTCGAACCAGCAGGTCAACGACATGGTGGTGCAACACTCCAAGGATCTGGGCATCACACGGCGCAAGATTTCAGACCAGGAAATCGTCGAGCGGCTGGTGTACTCGCTGGTCAACGAGGCGGCCTATATCCTCGAAGAAGGCATCGCCCAACGCGCTTCGGACATCGACATGGTGTATCTGACGGGTTACGGCTTTCCCTTTCATCGCGGCGGCCCAATGCTGTATGCCGATATCGTCGGTCTGCCGAACGTCGTCAACACCATGAAGAAATATGCCAAGGGACGCCATGGTGAGTTCTGGAAGCCGGCGCCGCTGCTGGCCAAGCTCGCGGCTGAAGGCAAGTCCTTCAACTGACCCACTGGAAATACAAGTTAACCTAGCGCACGGCCGTCAGACCACGCCCATACCATGAAATTGTTCAAAGACGGGATTGATGCCCCCACCCCCAACCCCCGCCCGGGCGGGGGCTACAAATTGCTCGCTCTGCTCGTGGGTTACTGGTGCCCGACTTTGGGGTTAGGGTACGGGGCGCTTCATAACTGAATTTCACGCTAACGAATTCTGGAGAATTGCAATGACTGATGCAGTAATCGTATCAACCGCCCGCACCGGGCTGGCCAAGTCCTGGAAAGGCGCTTTCAACATGACTCACGGCGCCACCCTCGGCGGCCACGCGGTGCAACATGCCGTGGCGCGCGCCGGCATCGACCCGGCCGAAGTCGAGGATGTCCTGATGGGCTGCGCCACCCCCGAGGGGGCCACGGGCGCCAACATCGCCCGGCAGATCGCCCTGCGCGCCGGCCTGCCGGTGACCGTTGCCGGCGCCACGGTGAACCGCTTCTGCTCTTCCGGCCTACAGACCATCGCCATGGCGGCCCAGCGCGTGATCGTCGACCAGGTGCCGGTGATGGTCGCCGGCGGCGTCGAGTCCATCTCCTGCGTGCAGCAGGAGATGAACCGCCACATGATCGCCGAGAACTGGCTGGTGCAGAACAAACCTGAGGTCTACTGGAGCATGCTGCAAACCGCCGAGCAGGTGGCCAAGCGCTACAATATCCCGCGCGACAAGCAGGACGAGTATGGCGCGCGCAGCCAGCAGCGTGCCGCGGCGGCCCAGGCGGCCGGCAAGTTCAACGACGAGATCGTGCCGATGATGGTCACCATGGGCGTCGCCGACAAGGCCACCGGGCGCTTGTCCACCAAGGAAGTGACCATCTCCGCCGACGAAGGCATCCGCGCCGACACCACGCTGGAAGGCGTATCCAAGATTCGCACGGTGTTCCCCGGCGGCGTCATCACCGCCGGTAATGCCAGCCAGTTTTCCGACGGCGCCTCGGCCTGTGTGGTGATGAACGGCAAGCTGGCCGAGCAGCGCGGCATCCAGCCGCTCGGCATCTTCCGCGGCTTTGCCGTGGCCGGCTGCGAGCCGGACGAGATGGGCATCGGCCCGGTGTTTGCGATTCCGCGCGTGTTGCAACGCGCCGGCCTGAAGGTCGAGGACATCGGGCTGTGGGAATTGAACGAAGCCTTCGCGGTGCAGGTGATCTATTGCCGCGACAAGCTGGGCATTCCCGACGATAGACTCAATGTGAACGGCGGCGCGATTGCGGTCGGACATCCTTACGGCGTTTCCGGTTCCCGCCTGACCGGCCATGCCTTGATCGAAGGCAAGCGGCGCGGCGTCAAGTACGTGGTCGTGACCATGTGCATCGGCGGCGGCCAGGGCGCCGCCGGCCTGTTCGAAGTTTGCTGAGGAAAACCCCATGAGCGTCAAGAAACTTTTCGACATTAGCGGCAAGGTCGCCCTGATCACCGGCGGGTCTCGCGGACTCGGCCTTCAGATGGCCGAGGCGCTGGGCGAGATGGGCTGCAAGGTCGCCATCACGGCGCGGAAGCAGGCTGAACTGGATGAGGCGGAATCCTATCTGAAAAAGCTCGGCGTCGAGGTGCTGACCATCGCCGGCGACCTGTCGAAGTTCGATTCCATTCCGGCCATGGTCGATGCGGTGCTGGCCAAGTTCGGCACCATCGACATCCTGGTGAACAACGCCGGCGCCACCTGGGGCGCGCCGGCCGAGGACCACCCCACCGACGCCTGGAACAAGGTGATGAACCTCAACATCAACGCCATGTTTCAGCTCAGCCGCGAAATCGGCAAACGCGTAATGATCCCCAAGAAATCCGGCAAGATCATCAACATCGCCTCGGTCGCCGGCCTCTCCGGCGGGCCACCCGACATGACGACGCTGGCTTACAACACCAGCAAGGGTGCGGCCGTCAATTTCACCCGCGCGCTGGCCTCGGAATGGGGCAAGTACAACATCAATGTCAATGCCATCTGCCCCGGCTTCTTCCCGTCGAAAATGTCGCAGGGACTGCTGGCCACCATCGAGAAATCGGTGATCGCCACGACGCCCTTGCATCGCCTGGGCGGTGACGAGGACCTGAAAGGCGCGGTGGTGTTCCTGGCCTCGGAAGCCTCGCGGCATATCACCGGCCAGTATGTCGCCGTAGATGGCGGCGCCTGTATTACCTGAGGCGCCATCAAAGCGTGGCCACCGACTACTTCGGCATCCAGGTGCCTTTTCTCGACATGCTCGGGGTCACGGCCGAATTGGATGCCGAGGGTCGCCCTGTTGTGTCAGTCGAACTGCGGCCCGAACTGATGAACAGCTATCACGTTTCCCACGGTGGCGTCATCATGACGCTGCTCGACGTGGCCATGGCCATGGCGGCGCGCACCTCCTTCCAGCACAAGGGTGGCGTCATGACGGTGGACATGTCGATGAGCTTTCTGCGCCCGGCCACAGGCCGTGTGGTGGCCCAGGGCCGGGTGCTGCGCGGCGGCCGCTCGCTGTATTTCTGCGAGGGTGAAGCGCAGGATGCCTCCGGCCAGATGATCGCAAAATCTCTGGGTACTTTCATGCTGCGCAAGGAGATGCACGACGGCGAGGGCAACTGAGCTTCGCTCCGCCGCTTTCAACACAACGACAGGAAAATGAAATGAGCGAAACCAATCTGCAAGTGTTGCTGGCCAGCCGTCCCATCGGCTGGGTCGAAGAGAGCAATTTCAATATCGTCGCCACGCCGATACCCGAGCCGAAGGACGGGGAAATCCTGATCCGCAATCATTACCTGTCGCTCGATCCCTATATGCGCGGCCGGATGAACGACACCAAGTCTTATGCCGCGCCGGTCGCCGTCGGTGCCGTGATGGTCGGCGGCACGGTGGGCGAGGTGGTCAAGTCGAATCACTCCGGCTTCAAGGCGGGCGACAAGGTCTCGGGATATGGCGGGTGGCAACTGTATTCCATCAGCGACGGCACCATGCTACAGAAAGTCGATGACTCGAAAGTGCCACTATCGGCGTATCTGGGCGTGCTGGGTATGCCGGGCGTCACCGCCTGGGTGGGCCTGATGGATATCTGCGCACCCAAGCCCGGTGAGACGGTGGTGGTGACGGCGGCATCCGGCGCGGTCGGCAGCGTCGTCGGCCAACTGGCCAAGATCCATGGTGCGCGCGCCGTGGGCATCGCCGGTGGCGCGGAGAAATGCAAGTATGTCGTCGACGAGCTGGGCTTCGATGTTTGCATCGATTACAAGGCGGGCAAGCTCTGGGCCGATCTCAAGGCGGCGACTCCCAAGGGCATCGACTGCGTGTTCGAGAATGTCGGCGGGGAGATTTTCGACATGCTGCTGGGACGCATGAATGCCTTCTCGCGCATCGCCGTGTGCGGCCTGATTTCGCAGTACAACAGCGAACCCTATCCGATGAAGAACATTGGCTCGGTGCTGATCAACCGCATCAAGATGCAGGGCTTCATCGTCTCCGAGCATCTGCCGCGCTGGCCGGTGGCGCTGAAGGAATTGGGCAGCGAGGTCGCGGCGGGGCGCATCAAGTATCGCGAGAGCGTAGCCCACGGCTTGCGCAAGGCGCCGGACGCCTTCATCGGCTTGCTGAAGGGACAGAATTTCGGCAAGCAGGTCGTCAAGCTGATTTAGCATTCATGATGCGTTGGCTACGCCCCCGATCATGAAAGCTAGCAAGGCTCGCAAGGTCCCCCACCCCCTGCCCCCGCCCCAGGGCGGGGGACTAAGTTTGCTCGCTGCGCTCGTCGTCATACAGCGCGCTCAGCGGCGTATTTCAAGTTAACGGACAAGACTCGACTATGAACGACAAATTCATCGGTACCCGCCCGGTCGCGGCCCAGCATGCCTTCGACATCGAACGGCTGGAAGCGTGGCTAGCCGGCCACGTCGCAGGCTTTCACGGACCGCTGGCCGTCGAGCAGTTCAAAGGCGGGCAGTCGAATCCAACCTTCCTGCTCAAGACGCCCGGCAAGTCCTACGTCATGCGCCGCAAGCCGCCGGGCGTGTTGTTGCCCTCGGCCCATGCCGTCGATCGCGAATACCAGGTCATCAGCGCGCTGTCCCGGACCGATGTGCCGGTGGCGAAAAGCCATGCGCTGTGCACCGACGAGTCGGTGCTTGGAGCGATGTTCTACATCATGGACTATGTCGAGGGCCGCATCCTCTGGGACCCGAGCCTACCCGGAATGCAGCCCGCCGAACGCGGCGCCATCTTCGACGAGATGAACCGGGTCATCAGCGCCCTGCACATGGTCGATTACCAGACCGTCGGTTTGACCGACTACGGCAAGCCGGGCAATTACCTGGAGCGTCAAGTAGCGCGCTGGAGCAAGCAATACAAGGCTTCCGAGACGGAGAAGATCGAGGCCATGGACAACCTCATCGCCTGGCTGCCGGCGCATATCCCGGCCGGCGACGAGACCCGCATCGTGCATGGCGATTTCCGCCTCGACAATGTGATCTTCCATCCGACCGAGCCGCGCATACTCGCCGTACTCGACTGGGAGTTGTCGACCCTGGGCCATCCGCTGATCGATTTCGCCTACCACTGCATGACCTGGCGTTTGTCGCCGGGTCAGTTTCGCGGCCTGGTCGGCACCGATTTCGCGGCACTGGGCATCCCCGGCGAAGCCGACTACGTGGCGGCTTATTGCCGGCACACCGGTCGCGGACCGATTGCACCCAAGGAATGGGAATACTACATGGCCTTCAACATGTTCCGCCTCGCCGGCATCATGCAGGGGATCATGGCGCGGGCGGTGCAGGGCAATGCATCGAGCCAGGAAGCAATAGAGACGGGCAAGCGCACCCGGCCGCTGGCGGAAGAAGCCTGGCGGCAGGTGGAGCGCATCATGGGTAAATCGTAAGTTTTGAAGTTTTCCTGAAAGGACGCAGCATGGATTTCTCACATAGCGACAAGGTCAAGGGGCTACAGAAACGGGTCAACGCCTTCATGGACGAGAACGTCTATCCCAATGAAGCGACGTTCTTCGCCGAGATCGAGGCGAACCGCCAGAAGGGTAATCCCTGGATTCCCACCCTGATCATCGAAGAGTTGAAGCAGAAGGCCCAGGCGGCGGACCTGTGGAACCTGTTCCTGCCGGAATCGCCGCGCGGCGCCGGGCTCACCAATCTCGAATACGCGCCGCTGTGCGAGATCATGGGTCGCTCCCCGATCGGGCCGGAAGTCTTCAACTGTAGCGCGCCGGATACCGGCAACATGGAAACCATCGAGCGCTACGGCAATGAGGAGCAGAAGCGGCAATGGATGCTGCCCCTGCTGGAAGGCAAAATTCGTTCGTGTTTTTCCATGACCGAACCCGGTGTGGCATCGTCCGACGCCACCAACATCCAGGCGCGCATTGTCCGCGATGGCGATCATTATGTGATCAACGGCCGCAAATGGTGGTCCTCCGGCGCCAACGATCCGCGCTGCAAGATCATCATCTTCATGGGCAAGACCGATCCGGACAACGCCAGCCGCCATTCCCAGCAGTCGATGATATTGATTCCGATGGACACGCCTGGCGTCAAGGTGCTGCGCCATCTGCCGGTGTTCGGCTACGACGACGCGCCGCACGGCCACGCCGAGATCATCTTCCAGGACGTGAGGGTGCCGGTCACCAATATCCTGCTGGGCGAGGGGCGCGGCTTCGAGATCGCCCAGGGCCGCCTCGGGCCGGGACGCATCCACCATTGCATGCGGCTGATCGGCGTGGCCGAGCGGGCGCTGGAAAAAATGTGCCGTCGCGCCCTGAAGCGTGTTGCCTTCGGCAAGCCGATTTCGGATCAGGGCGTGACGCGCGAGCGCATCGCCGATGCCCGCATCATGATCGACCAGGCGCGCTTCTTGACGCTGAACGCGGCCTACATGATGGATACCGTCGGCAACAAGATCGCCAAGAAGGAGATCGCCATGATCAAGGTGGCTGCCCCCAGAATGGCCCTTCAGGTGATCGACTGGGCGATGCAGGCGCACGGCGGCGGCGCGGTGTCCGACGATTTCGGCCTGGCGCTGGCCTACGCGCACTCGCGCACGCTGCGTTTCGCCGACGGTCCGGATGAGGTGCATCAGAACCAGATCGGCAAGATGGAATTGTCGAAGTACCTCTGAGTCTGCCAGCAGGAGGGGAACGCACCATGTCCGATCGCCATTTTGCTTACTGGCCGAAAGGGTTGCCGCGCCACATGACGATACCGGAGACCGACCTGTTTTACAACGTTGAGGTCTCCGCCCGCCGCTTCCCCGACAAGCCCTATTTGGTCTTCTACGATACCACCATCAGTTTCCAGGAATTCAAGGACGAGGCCGAACGCATCGCCGGTTTTCTCGAACGGGAGTGCGGCGTGAGGAAAGGCGACCGGGTGCTGCTGTTCATGCAGAACAGCCCGCAATTCGTGCTCGGCTATTACGCCATCCTGCGCGCCAACGCGGTAGTGGTGCCGATCAATCCGATGAACCTGACCAACGAATTGCGCCACTATGTCAGTGACAGCGGTGCCGCCACGGCTATCGTTGCGCAAGATCTATATACGCAGATGAAACCGCTGCTCGGCGAGGGGTTGCAAAATATTCTCGTCGCAGCGTATTCGGATTATCTGAAACGCCCAACCGATCTCAAGGTGCCCGAGTTCATCGCCGCGCCGCGCTTGGCCATCGCCGACCCCGGCGTCACACTTTGGAGCGATGCGCTGGCGAAGGAACTGCAACCGGGGCCGGTCACGGTCGGCCCCGACGATCTCTGCGTGATGCCCTACACCTCGGGCACCACCGGCAATCCCAAGGGCTGCATGCATACGCACCGCTCGGCGATGAGCACGCTGGTGGCGGGCATTCAGTGGTTTGGCATCCAGCAGGATTCCACCTTCATGGCGGTATTGCCGTTCTTTCATGTTACTGGCATGCAGGGTGCCATGAGCGGACCGTTATTCTGCGGCAATACCGTGGTGCTGCTGCCGCGTTGGGACCGCGAAGCCGCGGCGCAGTGCGTGCAACGCTATGGCGTCACCGGGTGGACGGCGATCCCGACCATGATTATCGATTTCCTGATGAATCCGAACCTCGACAAGTATGACCTGTCCAGCATCACGCGCATGAGCGGCGGCGGCGCCGCCATGCCCGAGGCGATCGCCCAGAAGCTGCTCGACCGCGGCATCACCTATGTGGAAGGCTACGGCCTGTCGGAGACCATCGCACCGACCCACATCAACCCGCCGGACCGCGCCAAGAAGCAATGCCTGGGCATTCCGATCTTCGACGTCGAAGCGCGCGTGGTCGACCCGCAGACCTTCACCGAACTGCCGCCGGGCGAGGTGGGCGAGATCGTGCTGAACGGCCCACAGGTATTTCTCGGCTACTGGAACGATCCGCAGGGCACGGCGGAAGCCTTCGTCGATCTCGAAGGCAAGCGCTTCTTCCGCACCGGCGACCTGGGGCGCACCGACGAGGACGGCTATTTCTTCATGGTCGATCGCCTGAAACGCATGATCAATGCTTCCGGCTACAAGGTCTGGCCCGCCGAAGTCGAGGCGCTGATGTACCAGCATCCGGCGATCCAGGAGGCCTGCGTCATCTCGGCCCGCGACGCCCACCGCGGCGAAACCGTGAAGTGCCTGGTCAGCCTCAAGGAGGCTTATCGCAGCAAGGTGACGGAACAGGAAATCGTCGCCTGGGCCAGCCAGAACATGGCCGCCTACAAATATCCGCGCATCGTCGAATTCATCGAGACCCTGCCGAAATCCGCCACCGGCAAGGTGCAGTGGCGCGCCTTGCAGGAGCGCGAGCAGGAGAGAGCTACATGATCGATCTGCGCAGCGATACCGTGACCCGCCCGACGCCCGGCATGCTCCAGGCGATGCTGGCGGCGGAAGTCGGCGACGATGTGTGGGGCGACGATCCCACCGTGCAGCGGCTCCAGACCGTAGTGGCGGAGCGAGCCGGCAAACAGGCGGGCCTGTTCTTCCCGAGCGGCACGCAAAGCAATTTGGCGGCGCTGATGGCCCATTGCCAGCGTGGCGACGAATATATCGTCGGCCAGCTTGCCCACACCTACAAGTATGAGGGCGGCGGTGCCGCGGTGCTGGGCAGCATCCAGCCGCAGCCGCTGGAGAATGCGCCGGACGGCAGTATTCCGCTGGAGAAGATTGCGGCGGCCATCAAGCCGCTGGACGACCACTTTGCCCGCACGCGCTTGCTGGCCCTGGAGAATACCATCGGCGGCCAGGTGCTGTCCGCCGAGTACGTGACCGAAGCTACTGGCCTGGCGCGGATCAACGGGCTGGCGACGCATCTGGACGGTGCCAGGATCTGCAACGCCGCCGTCGCCTCGGGCCGATCGGTGGCCGAGTTGTGCGCGCCATTCGATTCCGTATCGATCTGCTTTTCCAAAGGCCTCGGAACTCCGGTCGGTTCGGTGCTGGTCGGCAGCGAGGCCTTGATGCGCTCGGCGCATCGCTGGCGCAAGATTCTCGGCGGCGGCATGCGGCAGGCCGGGATACTCGCGGCCGCCTGCCTGTATGCGCTGGAACACCACTATGCGCGGCTGGCGGAAGACCATGCCAATGCCGAGCGGCTGGCGCGCGGGCTCGCGGGCGTTGACGAAGTCACGGTGCTCGCTCAAGCCACCAACATGGCTTTCGTGCGGTTTCCAAGCGAACATTGCACCGCGCTGGAAGCCTGGCTGAAAGGGTGCGGCATCTTGGCCCAGGTGCTCTACAACGCCAGGTTCGTGACGCACCTCGACGTGAGTGCCACGGATATCGACACGACGGTAGAGACCATCAAGTCTTACTTCGCCGCACACAAAACATAGCATTGCCGGCTGGTCGGCCGAAGTGAGCTTGACCGTATGTCGGGGGATCGGAACTCGCTGTTCCGGCGCTAACGGCGGCGGCTGTGTCCTGCCGAGCGGCGGTAATCCGAGGATCGAGTCCGGCATTTCGACATGGCTCAAAACTGCACCATTGCGGGGCAGAGCCAATGGTGTTCCGCGACGCTCAAGATCTGCCTCATCCCCTTGATTTGATGCGCTGCAACAGCAATCAACACCGACGCATTTAGACCCTATTGCCGACACGGAAACATGTACAATCCGCAACCATTGTCCGATAGCAGGAATAGACCAGGTTTCATGACGGATAAATGCTGAGCGGTGCGATGGTTTTCACCGGGTGCCGGCTCTCCGTCTCACGCTGCTGCTCGGCCCGGCATCGATTCCTAAGTTTCAAAGTTAGCTGTTAGTTCCATAGGGAAGGCACAACTGTGAAGAATTTGAGTTTCCGCGCAACAACCATGCTGGGATTCGGCATCCTGATTGCGATGTTTTCCCTCATCATCGGCATCTGCGTTTTTGGACTGTACCGCATCCAGACCGGTGTGGCCGAGATCGAGGCGGAGATCATTCCGTACGAGCGCCAAGCCAACGACATGGCGTTCTCTGTCGTGCAAGTCCAGCAATTCCTCACCGACGTCTCGGCGACTCGCTCCCGGGATGGATTCGACGAAGCGGAAAAACATGCCAAGGCCTTCAAGGAAGGTGTCAAGAAGCTGAAGACCCATTACGCCGCAAAGCCGGAAAAGCTCAAGGAACTTGAACTGCTGAATGCGTCTTTCGACATCTATTACGGTACCGGCAAGCGCATGGCCGAGGTCTATATCGCCAAGGGTGTCGACGCGGGCAACGAGGTGATGAAACAACCGCAGAGCGGATTCGACGCCGTCGCCGATGACCTCACCGGCAAGATGTCGAAATTGCGCGATACTGAAGTGGCAGCGGCGTCCGTCAGAGTCCATGAGGTCGACGAAACCGCCGGGCGGTCGACCTACATCAGTCTTGGCTCCGGTTTCCTGGCCATTCTGCTGGGCATCGGCATCGCTTGGCGCATTACCGCCAACCTGCTCAAGATGCTGGGCGGCGAGCCCGGGAATGCCAAGGAAATTGTCAGGGAGATCGCCGAAGGCGACTTGTCGCACGACATCCAGGTCGATGGCGGCGACGATTCCAGCCTGCTGTCAGCCGTGCGCTCGATGCAACTCCGGTTGCGCGAGATGATCGGCGAAGTTAGGCGCAATGCCAACAACATCGTCGACCTGACCCGGCACCTCGCCGAATCGTCACGGGTCGTGCACTCGAGTTCGCAACGCCAGAATGACGCCGCCGCCGGCGTTGCGGCGGCCGTCGAACAAATGACCGCCAACATCGGCCAGATTGCCAGCAACGCGGATGATTCCGAGAAGATCGCCAAACGGGCCGGTGACATTTCCGATCAGGGTGGACAGGTGGTTGCGGATTCGGTCGAGGAAATGAATCAGATCGCCAACGCGGTCAGTCTGTCATCCGGCATCATTCGCGAACTGGGCGCAAGTTCCCAGCAGATCTCCGAGATCGTCAAGGTCATCAAGGATATCGCCGACCAGACCAACCTGCTGGCGCTCAATGCCGCCATCGAGGCGGCGCGTGCCGGCGAACAGGGGCGCGGATTCGCGGTGGTGGCGGACGAGGTGCGTAAACTCGCCGCCAGCACCGCTGCCGCCACCCAGGAAATATCGACCATGGTCGAAGACATCCAGCGCAGCGCCGGCAAGGCGGTTTCCAGCATGGAGCAGGGCACCGAACGGGTTAACCAAGGCGTTGCCAAGGCCGAACGGGCGGGTTCGTCGATGGCCCAGATCAAGCAAGGCACGGAGCAGGTATTGTCGACCGTGGTGGGCATTACCGGTGCGCTCAAGGAGCAGAGCATGGCCGTCAACCTGGTTGCGCGAGAAGCCGGGACCATTGCCACGATGGCGCTCGACAATACCAATGCCGTCGATGAGCTTGCCAGGACTTCCGAACAACTCAACCAACTAGCCGACGCATTGCATGGCTCGATCAGCCATTTCAAAGCCTAGTACCGTAGTCGGCGAGCGCCGCGGCCGCACTGTAGAATTATCTGAGAAGGTCGCGCGGCGCTAGGCGCCATCGTCCGCGCGGCTGCGCCAATGGCCTATGATCGCCGCACGCCGGTCTCCTTCGAGCGACAGGCCGAATCTAAGCCCGTCATTGCCTTGCGCGGCGTTGAGTAAGACGTTGGAAGCGTAGAACACCGGTCCTTTGGCCCAAAGGTCCAAGCTCTGCACTTCTGCGTCCGGGCCCTTGAGCCTTGCCAGGCACATGCCTGCCACGCGCTGCGGATGTGGGAATGCCGTCGGGAAGCCCAGGCGCCGCGCGTACCAAGGCCAGTGGTGAATGCCGTTGTAATCGCCGGTGAGTTTGCCGAAATGCCATCCGCCGCCTTTCGGCATGAGAAACCTGTCGACCATGCTTGCATCCGCAAGGTCCGGCGATGGCGCCGCCGCTGCCGCGGATCCAGGAACGCCAAAACGGCCGCGGTAGAAATAGGTGATCCGGCTTTCCCAGTAGCAGTCCGACCCGCGTGTCAGGCGGCTGAGCAGGTCGACCTCGATCCCTTTGTCTACCAGACGGTATTCGCCGAGCGATGTTTCCATGTCGAAAGTTTCGTCCGGACCGAACAGTTTGTGGCGCACCAGGCGATTGCGAATTTGCAGCGCCGTCCAGATCGACAGCGGATAAGCTCGATGCGTCAGCAGGGCCATTTGGAGGCGAAAGCCGCAGACATGCGGATAGAGAATCGGTACGCCGTGTCGCTCGGCCAGGCCGGTCGCTTGGCGAAATGCCCGCAATTCCGCCGGCTCGACCCGCCACCCGGCCCAGCGCGCAGCGATCCGCGGGAAACTGCCATCCTTGGGCAATCCATGCGCTGGCCTGATGGCGCGAGACATGAAGTGGAGCGCCGATGGGGGACGCACGTAGTGTTCGAGTATCGGCTCGGTATTCATCGAACGCATGCTACTCCTTCCGCCAGCCTCTCATCAATGCCGGTGGCTGCCGGACGGCGCGAGTTCTGGTCTACATTTGCCGAAAGCGGTAGGCGTATGCCCGGCTTACATGCAGGGAGCGTTCGCTGTTGCGCAGGTGGATCGTCAGTTGCCCCGTCGTCGCCCTTACGACACGGGCGATAGCGGCGACGTTGACCACCGTCGACCGGTGGATCTGCCAGAATTTCTCGGGATCAAGCTCGGCCGTCAGCTCGCGGATCGGCTTGCGCATCAGCGCTTCGCTGGCGGCTGTCACGACTTGCGTGTACTTGTCGTCGGCATGGAAGAATAGCGCGTCGCCGACCGGAATGAGCTGCATGGTGTTGCCCGTCGAGACGGTCAGCCAGCGCAGATATGCGTCGCTCTTCGGCGATATCCGCTGGGCGATTTGTGCCAGTAGCTGATCCATTTCGGGCGGGGCCGCCTGCATTTGGCGGTTCTTGAGACGCGCCACGGTATTGGCCAGGCGCGCGACGGTGGCCGGCTTCAGGACATAGTCGAGCGCTTCCTGTTCAAAGGCGGTGACCGCGTAGTCGTCATACGCCGTGACGAAAACCACCTGGCAACGTCCGCGCAGCAGGCGCGCGATCTCGATGCCGCTCATGTCGGGCAAATGGATGTCGAGAAACGCGATGTCCGGCAAGGCTTCATTGACGCGGCTGATGGCGGCGATCCCGCAATCCGCTTCGTCGATCACCGACAGCTCGGGCCAAAGCTCCATCAGGGTGTCGCGCAATTGGTGCCGCAACAGCGGTTCGTCTTCGACGATCAGAATGCGCGGTTTAACCGTCAAGGGGCACCTCGATTCGGGCAATCGTGCCGTGGGGCGAGTTGGCGCTCAGGCTTAGGCTTGCCCTGCCGGCATAGATCGCCGCCAGGCGGCCGCTGATGTTGGTCAAGCCGATACCCCAAGCGCTGTCCGATCCGGCAGTCGAAGCCAGGCCCTTCCCGGTGTCGGCGACGCAGACGGCAATATTTCCGTGTGCCGCCAGCGCGACCAGGTCAACTCGTCCTCCTTCCGGCAGCGGCCCGAGTCCATGCTTGAGGGCGTTCTCGATCAGCGTGATGAGCATCATGGGCGGAAACGATTTTTCCAGCAAATGTGTCGGGGCGTCAACGGAAAACTCCAGGCGCTTGCCCATGCGGATCTTGTGTATGTTGAGGTAGGCAGTCGACATGGCGATTTCCTGGCCGAGGGTACTGGTTTCGCCGCGCATGCGCGGCATCGCCGCCTGGAGATACTCGATCAGATTGTCCAGCATGCCGGCTGCCGCGCCCGGCTCCTTGCCGATCAGATAGCGCAGGTTGGCGAGGGTGTTGAAAAGGAAGTGAGGCTCGATCTGCGCCTTCAATACCTGCAACTGCGCTTCGGCCGTTTGGCGCGCGAGCTTTTGCCGTTCCGCTTCGGTTCGCATCAACTCCTTTTCAGCGACTGCGATTCTCGCCTTCCCGGCCATCACCAGGCTGGCGATGGCGCCGACGACCACGCCTAAGGAGGCGGTGAGCGCAAACGAGGCAAGGTAACGGGGCTCTTCCAAAAAAAGTGACAGCTCGCGACCCTTGATCAGGACGACCAGGACAGTGCCGAGAAGCGACCCGCCTATCAACGCGCCGGCCAACTGGAGAATCCGCGGTCGCCCCGGCGGCGACCAGTGCAGCACCGGCAGCAGGCAGCCTAGCACGGAAAAACCGACGACTTGGGCGCTGATCCATAGATCGGGGTAGCTATTGTCCAGCAGCGGCAGCAACATCAGCGCCACCACACTGTTGAACAGCAAGGTCTGGATGCCGACGCGGACAGCCTGCTGCCATCGCATCAAGGAAGGCAGGCCGGTTAACGAGTCAACAGGGTAGTGGGATTTCATCGTAGCCCTATCGTCGAGTTCATTGTCATCTCCCGTCAGCAGCGCATCCGCGCCGTGAACGTCACCTTAGGAGAACCACTCTTGGATTGCGATGACCATGCGATGGACAGTCGAAAATACGGAGTGACTTGTTGATCGGCGTGATGGGCGAAACGGCAGGATTCCAGCCACGAGCACGTCAGGATGCGCTCCCGGACCGGTTCGATGTTGCCGCTCGAAGGTGCCCGCCCATGACTACGCCAGCAACTTCTTCATGAACGCCTCCACGTAGGCCGGGCGCAGGGGCTTCAGGATATAGCCCTTGGCGCCCCCGGCGATGGCTGCCTCGGCGAAACTCTTGTTCGGGTTGCCAGTCACCATCACGACCTTGCTCCATGGACTGGCTTGCAGAATCAACGGGAGCGCCTCCAATCCGGACATCCGCGGCATATCCACATCCAGCGTCACGACATCCGGGAGGTGCTTCTTTGCCGCCTCTATGCTTTCTGGCCCATCGCCCACCGTTTGCACGACGTCGAGTCCGATGTCCTGCAAGATGCCCTTCAGCAGCAGGCGTATCGAGCCGCTGTCGTCGACGATCAGGGCGGTTCGCTTTGGTTGCCGAGAAGCCAGTATATCGGGAGCGGGTCCAGCACTGGCGGCCCTGGCAATCACCCGCCGATTTTCCTCTACCTGCTTGAGTTCTTCGAGAATTTGCGGCTGTGAGAACGGCTTGTGCAGGAAACCCGAGGCTCCGGCGTCCGCGGCCCGGCCAACCAAGTCCGGATCATTCGATCCGGTCAACATGATCACGTCGATATCCGGCGACGAGGCGTGCAACTCGGCGAGAAGCTCCAGGCCATTGCGGCCGGGCAGGTTGTAGTCGAGGCAAACCAGTTCGGGCGCATGCTGTTTGACGCACTCGGTGAGTTTGGTACCGTCCTCAAGGGAGGCGACAACCGAGTGTCCTTGGCTTTCGAACAGCGCCGATAACACCTTGCGCATCGAAAGATTGTCATCGACGACGATGATCTTCATGGCTGTCGCGGGAGTCTCGTTACCGTGGCCACGTGGCGGGCTTCAGGCCTTGAACTTGATGAGGAGGTTCAATAGCTTCATCGCACGCTTGGCGTATGGCGGCTGGAACAGCATCTGGATCGCCGAAAACGGGCCCTGATAGAAAATCGGACGCAGCTTCGAGAAGGTGTTGAAGCCTTCCTGCGAGTGATAGTGTCCCATGCCGCTGGCCCCGACGCCACCGAAGGGCAGATCATGCTGTGCGACATGCAGCAGCGCCTCGTTCACGGAGACGCCGCCGGACATCACATTGGCAATGTAATAGTCTTGCAGGCAGCGGTCATGGGTGAACGGGTAGATCGCCAGCGGACGGTCGTGGCCGTTGATGTAGTCGACGACCTCCCGCTTGTCGCGGTAGGTGCGGATCGGCAGGATCGGACCGAAGATTTCGCGCTGCATCAACTGCATGTCTTCGCTTGGCTTCAGCACCAGGTGCGGGGGAAATTTTCGTGCCTGGGGGGCGGGCTGTTGCCCGCCGGCGAGATTGATCAGCGTGGCGCCTTTGAGACGCGCGTCTTCCAGCGTTGCTTCGAGCCGCTGGTAGGCACGGGCGTCGATGATGGCGGTGTAGTCGGGGCTGTTGAGGTCGGGATAGCGCTCTGCCAGGAGACGTTTGCAGTGCTCGGTGAACTCGCCCTCCGCACCTTCCGGCAGGAACACGTAGTCGATGTTGGTGCAGATTTGCCCGGCGTTGAACATCTTCACCCACATGATGCGTTCAGCGGCCGTCTTGAGCGAAAAATCCGGCCCGACGATCGCCGGGGCCTTGCCGCCCAATTCCAGCGTCACCGGCGTCAGGTTGCGGGCCGCGCTGGCCATCACCGCCCGGCCGGTGGCGCCGGAGCCGGTGAACAGCAGGTGGTCGAAAGGCAGCGATGAAAAGGCCGGGCCGCGGCCGTCGCCGTCCTCGAAGAACTTGAGTTTGTCTTCGGACAAATATTTCGGGCTGAGCTGCCCGAGCAGGTCGGCCAGGTGACGGGAGTTTTCCGACATCTTGACCATGGCCCGATTGCCGGCCGCGAAAATCGCCGCCAGCGGGGCGAAACTCAGGTTGAGCGGAAAGTTCCACGGCACGATGACGCCCACCACGCCCAACGGCTGCGGTATCACCCGGTTATAGGCACCGGGGTAGAGCATGAAGTCGATCTGGCGTTTTTGCGGCTTCATCCATTTCTTGAGGTGCCCGGCGGCGTCGCGAATGGATTCCAGCACCACGAAGAATTCACCGAACAGGGTTTCGAATTCGGAACGATTGCCATAGTCGAGGTTGATGGCTTGCACCAGCGCTTCGCGGTTTTCCTTGAGCAGGCGCGCTAGTCCGTTCAAGTCGGCCAGGCGCTCGACGTAGCTCGGCACGGGGTGGGCCAGGTAGGCGGCACGCTGGCGTGTAAAGCACGCCGTGAACTCGGCGGGCATCGGGACCTGATCCAAGGGACGAGCGGAGGCAGAGTTTGCGTTCATGATTTTCTCTCGGTCAAGGGCTGCGGATGGCTTGAATCGGAGGCGTCGCGGCGACGATTATGACATCCTTGCGATAGCGGTGGACAAGTAGATAAATGTCAACGCGCATGCTCAATTCCTCCTCGCCGGCACTCCTGATGCGGTCCCTCTGGCCTGGCAAACCACCAGCCTTATCCACAGAATTTGTGGATAAGGCTGTGGGTAGTCATGTCCCTGCAATAGTGCCACTAGGCCGCCGGTCCGTTGCCCACTAATTAGGCAGGGAGGCCTGGGGTCGGCTGCATCGGAGCAGGCTGTTTACTCGGGTTTCAATTCTCCGCCGAGGGCGGTTAGCAGGTCGGGAAGAAGCTTGGCCAGTTCTCCCGACATCAACACGAAATCGACATCGAACTGCTCGTCGGCGGTCTCGGCGGATTTTTCCGCCTCGTCTTGAAGGATGTCGAGGAAGGACACGCGCCTTGCCGTCAGCTTATCCGTCAGGATGAATGAGATTCGGTCGTTCCAGGTCATTCCCAGTTGGGTGGCGATCTTGCCGGAGGCGATATGCTCGCGGATCTCCTTGCCTTCCAGGTCATGGCGGACATAGCGGATGACCGCCTGGGTGTTGCGCGCCGAGCGTAGCTCCAGGTCGCTGTCGAGCGTGAATTCACCCGGGCCATCGCCCGAGACGAGCCAATCGGTCATCGCCGCGGACGGGGCGATCCGCGACTGCACGGCGCGCGGATGGAGGTCGTCGAGCGTGGCCAGCAGCACTTCCATGAATTCGTCGGCGCGGGCGTCCGAACCGGCGTCGACGACCAGCCAGCCATGCGCCGGGTCGATCCATCCCCAGGTAGTGCGGCGACGCGTGAAAGCGCGCGGCATCAACTCCTCGGTCACCCGGTCACGCAGATCGCGCTGCTCCTTGCGGCCGACCTTGCGGCCCTGCTCGGCTTCGATCGCCGCCGCCCGTTCCTGCACCACCTGGCGGATTACCGTGGCCGGCAGCAGCTTTTGTTCCACACCCAGGGCCAGCAGCCATTGCCCGTGTAGCGCATGGACGAACTGTCCCTCTTGACGGGGATAGACCCAGCCGCGGCTCTGCATATCGAAACTGCCGCAACGGTTGAGGGGACGCTTCGACAGTTGGGCGTCGAGGCTTGCGGCGGTGAACCCGGGGCTATGCGCGAGGCGGTAAATGCGAAGATTGCGGAACCACATGGTCATGGATACTGAAAAGGGGGTTGCAGAATACAGGGATGGACGTGGCTGTCAACTTGCGTGCGCGAAACACAACCTGGAGCTGGTCCTGGATCAAAAAGCCATAGCCACTGATTTTTGCCGCCATGCCTGATTCAACATGTTGCACACTGGAAAGAATTCATGTATGATACGCATCATGCGAAAGTCAGCAACTATCCGAACCGCTGCCAAAGAGGCTTCACACGAGCGCATCGTGGGTGCCGCTGCACGCGCTATCCGGCGTAGCGGCTATGACGGCACGGGTGTTGCCGACATCATGAAGGAAGCTGGTCTGACGCATGGTGCCTTCTACGCCCACTTTGCATCGCGCGAAGCCATGTTGGCCGAGGCGGCGGACCGGGCTGGTGCTGAATCCAACGCCTTTGCGGAGAGTGTCATCGCCGCAGTACCGCCGGACCAGTCGTTGCAGGCGCTGATGCAGGTCTATCTCTCCAAGGAGCATCTCGAGAGTATTGAGACAGGTTGCCCGATTTCAGCCTTGGGTTCCGAAATGCCACGCCAATCGCCCGAGGTGCGGCGCGTCGCTACGCGCCGCATCAAGGAGATGATTGATCTGGTCAGCCGTCAGTTTCCTGACTGGGGACAATCCAGCGCACACGAACGCGCGCTGGTCACTGTGGCCACGATGGTCGGCACTTTGATACTGGCCCGCGCTGTCGATGATGCTGCGCTGTCTGACGCGCTGTGCAGCGCAACCGTGAAGAGCCTGGCTCTGCCTGCAACCGCTTCCACTGACTGATTTTTTTTTGCCCATGAATATGATAACCATCATGCGAACTGCATTGGTCACATTAGCCGTCGAATTTCACCGCAGCATTTTTTGAGAAGAGGGAAAGCCATGAAAGCATTCATCATCGATCGATATGGAAAAAAGAGCCCGCTGCGGTTGGCGGATATGCCGACGCCGGAACTGCGCGATGACGAGGTCTTGGTCGAGGTGCATGCCGCTGGCGTGAACCTGCTGGACTCCAAGATCCGGGACGGAGAGTTCAAGCTCATCCTGCCCTATCAACTCCCCCTCATTATGGGCCACGACGTAGCCGGAGAGGTCGTCAAGGTGGGCCGGCACGTGCGGCAGTTCAAGCCTGGTGACGAGGTCTATGCCAGGCCGGATGATTTTCGGATCGGCACGTTCGCGGAATTCGTCCCTGTCAAGGAAGCGTCGCTAGCGCTCAAACCCAAGAATCTCACGATGGAAGAGGCCGCGTCCATCCCGCTGGTCGCTTTGACGGTTTGGCAGGCACTGGTCGAGAAGGCCAAGCTGAAGAATGGGCAAAAGGTCTTCATCCAGGCTGGCTCTGGCGGTGTGGGCACGCTTGCCATCCAATTGGCCAAGCATCTGGGCGCGACCGTTGCCACTACCACCAGCACAGGCAATGTGGCTTGGGTGAAAAGCCTGGGCGCAGATGTCGTCATTGATTACAAAAAAGACGATTTTGAAAAAGTCCTGAGCGGCTACGACGTCGTTCTGAACAGCCAGGATGGCAAGACGCTGGAGAAGTCTCTGCGTGTGCTCAAGCCCGGTGGGCAACTCATCTCCATCTCTGGCCCCCCGGACCCCGCATTTGCTGAAGAAATCAAGGCCCCATGGTTTGTGAAACAGGTCATGCGCGCTCTGAGCTTTGGCACCCGCAGAAAAGCGAAACGCCTCAATGTTGGCTTCTCGTTCCTGTTCATGAAAGCCAGTGGCAGCCAACTGCGGCAAATCACGCCGCTGATCGAGTCGGGTGTTATACGCCCCATTGTTGACAGAGTTTTCCCCTTCGAATCCGCCAACGAGGCATTGGCTTACGTCGAAAGCGGACGTGTCAAAGGCAAGGTAGTGATCAAGGTTCGCTGAGTCGTCGCCGTCGCCTTCCACGCAATGGCACGCCCATAGATATGACGTCCATCATACGTAGTTCCCATTTAACCCCAGGAGTCTCCCAATGAAAATCGAAAATTCTGTCGTTCTTATCACCGGTGCCAACCGCGGAATCGGTCTGGCGTTTGCACGCGCCTTGCTCGCCCGTGGCGCGCGCAAGGTCTACGCTGCCGCACGCAATCCCGCAACCGTGACGTTGCCGGGTGTCGAGGCTCTACAGCTCGACGTCACCAAACCTGAAGAGGTCGCTGCTGCCGTTCAACGAGCGTCGGATGTGACGCTGGTGATCAACAACGCCGGTATTGCCCAGCCCGGCGGGTTTCTCCTACAGGACAGCGATGAGGTCGCTCGCCGCATTCTTGAGACCAACTTCTTTGGCATGTTGAATATGAGCAAGGCCTTCGCGCCGGTACTCAAAGCCAATGGCGGCGGTGCGCTGCTCAATGTGTTGTCGGTCGCGTCGTGGGTGAATGGCGGCGAGCTGGCCGCCTATTCGGCCAGCAAGTCGGCCGCCTGGTCGCTGACCAATGCACTGCGCCACGAACTGGCGGGGCAGAAGACTCAGGTACTGGGCTTGCACATGGCCTACGTGGACACCGACATGACGCGGGGTTTCGAAGCACAGAAGAGCAGCGCCGAGGAGATTGTCCAGCGCGCGCTCGACGGGCTGGCGGCCGGCGCCGATGAGGTGTTGGCCGATGTGCTGACCCAGCAGGTCGGTCAAGGCCTGACGGCGCAGCGCCCAATCTACCTTCCCCAAGCGAACTGAGCACAGAAACCCCACTTACCCAACCGAAAGAACAATCATGTTATTTACACCGCTTACGACATCGACCTTGCAACTGAGCAACCGCGTCGTCATGTCGCCGCTCACCCGCAGCCGTGCGTCACAAGACAACATCCCCACCGCGTTGATGGCCGAGTACTACGGCCAACGCGCGACGGCGGGCTTGATCATCACCGAAGGTACTTCACCCTCGCCCAACGGGCTGGGCTACCCGCGCATTCCCGGCCTTTTCAATGCCGCCCAAGTCGCGGGTTGGAAGCAGGTGACCGATGTCGTGCATTCAAAAGGCGGGAAGATAGTCGTTCAACTGATGCATACCGGACGTGTGACGCACGTTGCCAATCTTCCGGCAGGTGCCGAGGTGCTGGGACCTTCAGCAGACCAGTGCCATGGGGAGATGTTCACGGATTCCCTAGGTTCGCAGCCGAATTCGCCGCCCAGGGCGATGACGCAAGCGGATATTGCGGCAGCTGTTGATGAATATGTGCAATCCGCCAAGCTGGCCATCGAAGCAGGCTTTGATGGCGTTGAGTTGCATCCTGCGAATGGCTACCTGATAGAGCAGTTCCTGAACGCCAACGTCAACAAGCGAACCGATGGCTACGGCGGCAGCATCGAAGGCCGGAACCGCTTCGCACTGGAGATTGCACGCGCTACGGTTGCAGCCATTGGTGCGGACAAGGTGGGTATTCGTCTGTCCCCGCACGGTGTTTTGGCTGGCACAGGCACATTCCCTGAAGTGGATGCGCAATACCTTGCGCTGAC
>Ga0172379_10003326_pt1 | contig 25893 bp, 22 predicted proteins | sample GrowelOW334metaG_FD_119756 | JGI IMG/M metagenome (GOLD analysis project Ga0172379, IMG submission 119756) | Groundwater microbial communities from an aquifer near a municipal landfill in Southern Ontario, Canada - Groundwater well OW334 metaG | ecosystem: Environmental > Aquatic > Deep...
ATCGAAGCGAGCTGCAGTATCCATAATCTGCTTCACCGAGAGATCGAGGATCTTGTGCTCATAGGCGCGGACGCGGATCCGGAGCTTGTGCTCCACGGGAGCGGCGGCCGCCTTCTTAGGAGCGCGCTTGGAGGCGCTTTTCGCTTTAGGTTTTGCCGCTGCGGTTGCCATATGAGTAGTGATTGAGCGGTGCTTACGCAGTGATTTTCGTCACAACGCCGGCGCCGACCGTCTTGCCGCCTTCGCGAATGGCGAAGTGCTGCTGCTCTTCGAGCGCGACCGGTGCAACGAGCTTTACCTTAAAGGTAACGGTGTCGCCCGGCATCACCATCTCTTTGCCTTCCGGCAAGGTGACCTCGCCGGTCACATCCGTCGTACGGATGTAGAACTGCGGCTTGTAGCCCGTGAAGAACGGCGTGTGGCGGCCGCCCTCATCCTTCGAGAGAATAAAGACCTCCGCCTCAAAGTCGGTGTGCGGCGTGACCGAACCCGACTTCGCGAGGACCTGGCCGCGGTGCACATCTTCTTTCTTGGTGCCGCGGAGAAGGATGCCTGCGTTGTCGCCGGCCTGACCTTCCTGGAGCTGCTTGTTGAACATTTCGATGCCGGTAACGGTCGTCTTGGCTGTCGGCTTGATGCCGATAATCTCGATTTCGTCACCAACCTTCACAATGCCGCGCTCAATACGGCCCGTAACCACGGTGCCGCGACCTTCGATCGAGAAGATGTCCTCGATCGGCATGAGGAACGGCTTTTCAGTCTCGCGCTTCGGAAGATCGAAGTAGGAATCCATCGTATCGACGAGCTCTTTCGTCTTCTTAGCGTACTCGTCGTTCAGGTCCTTCGCTTCGAGCGCCTTGAGGCCCGAACCGCGGATAATCGGCGTATTTGCGCCGTCGTAGCCCTGCTTCGTGAGAAGCTCGCGAATTTCCTCTTCGACGAGGTCGATAAGGTCCGCCTCGGCGACCATGTCCACCTTGTTGAGGAAGACGATGAGCTTCTTGAGGCCAACCTGCTTCGCAAGGAGGATGTGCTCGCGCGTCTGAGGCATCACGCCGTCAGTTGCGGCAACCACGAGAACCGCGCCATCCATCTGGGCGGCGCCGGTAATCATGTTCTTGATGTAGTCAGCGTGTCCCGGAGCGTCGATGTGTGCGTAGTGACGGTTCGGGGTCTCGTACTCCGAGTGGTGGAGCGCAATAGTAATACCGCGCGCCTTTTCCTCAGGTGCGCTGTCGATCTTGTCGACGCCTTCCACGCGGGCTCCGTAGCCCTCACCCTTGAGCATGTCGAGGGTGTGGAGGATGCCGGCGGTGAGGGTCGTCTTGCCGTGGTCAACGTGGCCGATGGTGCCCACGTTCATGTGCGGCTTGCTGCGATTGAATTCTGCCATAGTCGATTAATTTAGGTTGTTAAATCACGAATTAATCCGACGCGAGTCGGAACAAACTCCAAGGCTTGCCGACTCACAAAAAGCAGACAAGCCAAAGAGCGACGCCAAGATGCGTTATAGGCAACTATATGAGAACCGACTAAAATGCGCAAGTCTATACAGAAAAGAAAAACCCGGCCTATAAAGCCGGGTGGGGGAACGAGGTTGTTTGTTCCGGAGCCGCTTCGAACCTGAAGGCACACTTTCCGCATAATTCGCGGACCCCCTTCCAGGGCAGCCGACCTTCGGACGCTTCGATGAAGTCTCGTGCGAACATGAACCCGAAACAAGCATGGATGGGTTCGCGGCACGCAGGATTCGCGCACGCTCGATCTGACATGTTCAGTCCTCCATTTCTAGCTACGGTCTCGGTACAGCTCGGGACGGAGCCGAATCTTCTGCCGATCGGGGAAGTCCTTGAGAACGCCGCTGATGAGCCGCCGAAAAGCGTGGAAACGAGAAATCGTCTCCTCACTCGCCTGTAGCGCAAGGAACGAGCTCCATTCATTCGCACTTGCCGCCATTCGTTCGCGCACGACCGCCGTTACAAGAGCGTCATAGGCGGTTTGCAGCTCGGGTCGTCCCTCGAAACGACACTCCGGAAGATCGGGCTTATCCGAAAAACTCAAGCCGAACATTGCGCCGGGCACTCGATTCAGGGCATCCAGACGCTTGGTGGTTCTCGACATGATGATCTGCATGTCCATAAGGACCTCCTTCGGCCAAAGATTGGAGAATCGCAACTTCTCGAATACTCTTAACATCTCCAAGAATGCTGCGCAATAGATACGCAGGCCTCGCTTGAAATGTAAAACGGGCGTTAGACGGCATATTTATTTTCTGGGAGCAATGATGTCTCAGCGGCGACCCCAGTACCACAACGGCCGCTCGGAAGCGGCCGTGGGCTACGGGACAGGCATTCTTCGATTTCGTTGCTTACTTACGGCTGGCAATTATATCCTGCGCAACATTAGTAGGTACCGTTTCGTAGTGGTCGAATTCCATCGTCATCGAGCCGCGGCCTTCAGTCATCGAACGGAGCGTCGTGGTGTAGCCGAACGCGCAACAACCGTGGTCGGGATCACCGATAGGTCCCTATATAAGACTCGAATTGGAGCGGATACCGACGATCCGAGGCGAAGCGCGTGACCGTTTTTTGCGGCACCGAAGCGCGATACGATTCCATAGAGCCGTTCGTATAAAACGGATAGGTGGGTTCGGTGATTACGGTTGGGCCGCCTTGACCATCCTGCGAGATGCTGATAACCGTACTGCCACGGATACGGGCTGTATACGATGTGTCATTCCAGTTGAACATCCAGGTCTCCTCTGCGAGAGGAAACGATACGCTCACAACCGTACCTGGCTGGAGACCGGAAACGGACACATATCTACCCGACCACTTAAAGTTCGAACTCCCCGCACCATTTATTTGCACTGAGACCTTCGAAAGATCTTTCACGAATCCGGGTACGCGGATACGAACCTCCCGCGCCCATTTGTTCACATAGCGGATATTGCCTTGATATGGAAGGCTTGAGTAAACATCTCCCCACTGTGCCGCCTTATTGAGGGCAAGATTTACCGTCGCTGTGTAATTATCGTATCTCATAATTGCATCCCACGCGTAATAGAGCCCGAGCGCTGCGCTCGCGTCTCCGTCTCCAGCGCTCGACGCAGCACCCTTGTTGGGAAGCGCGAAATTGGTGAATCTGCCGAACACTTTCCCAAGATTCTCTTTGCCGGCGACTTTTTGTAACTTGTTCATATCGGTTACCTGCGCTTCGGAAAGCGCATTTCGGACGGAAAGATCGATGTAATCCCAATAATTGCCGAGCCCGGAGTCTGTCGCCGCTATTTCGAGTATGACGAGATCGCCGAGCCCCCCCACCTCAGCATGGCCGAAATAGAGCGGATCAAAGTTCCATGATCCCGCTGGTGACCAATACGGCACCCATCCGAGTCTGTAGATACCCCCCCTAATGGTATGATCGAGGCCGTTTTTTACATAAGTCTTCAGTGGCGCGTCGTTTGTCGCAAGAGCATAACTCAAAAGCCCTTGAAGCGATGTCAGTATCGAATCCGACTGCCCGGAAGCAGTGCCGTACACGGTTGTGGGATATTTCGGCACATTTCCGTTCCAAGTTTTCGTCGTCGAATAATCGGGGCAGTAATTCGTCCAGTCGGCATTGATATCCGCTTTCGTTTTTGCGCATGACGGATCCTTGGGGTCTTTGTCGCCGAGGGAGGGCTTGAGGAGAAAGTTTTTTATCCCCTCCGCAGTCGAGAGCGCCTGCTGATTCGCCTCCTCCCCCCAATCGAGCGCGAGCGCGAGCATCGGTATGGCCTGATTCCATTTCATGGTGCCTTCATTACCGATCTGGTCAACAACCGGTTCGTCTGGAGCTGTGTACGGAATGCCCGTTATGCTCTTTGTCTGCGACCATACGCCGGTGGTGCGATTCAGGCCGCCAGGAGGAAAGAACGCATGTGTCCCGTTCCAAAGAATACTTTTGGAAAGTCCGTCTGCAATGAAACGCGCGAAAGTAAGATATGCGGGGTCGTTATCGCGAACGAACCAGTTGTAAAGCGCGAGCGAGGTCAACGCGTCGCTATGATTCATATACGGATACTTGTACCCGCCCGCTTTGTTGTACCACGACTGATTAAGATAAAGACTCAAGTAGCCGGCATCCGTCCCTAGGTTGGTTTTGTTGCCGGAAGCCGCACGTAAAAGCGGGAGCGCTCGCGCATGCATGTTGGCGAGAGCGATGACTCCCTTTGAGAGGTCTACTTTTCCTGACCAGGAAAGATTCGAGTACACGCTGCCGCCGCAGTACCAAGGCGATCCGGCCGGGCAATCGACAACGGAGTTCGTAAGCCCGTCGACAGCGAAGCCGAGACGCTCTGCGAGATCAAGTGTGGCGGGAATCGTGTCCGTATACGACCACCCTTTCGGTGCAAGCGCTTCGGCTGCAGGCAGCATCTTCTTAGGATCGATTGAGGTAACATCACGGCCCGCCGGAATTGCGTTCCGATAGACAACGATATCGTCTACATATATTGGCGCGCGATATCCTCCCCCAAAACCCAGCCACACGAGCTTGCTCGATGAAACGACATTTGCCGACTCTTGGTATTTCTGTCCGGCTATCAAGCCTATTGTGTTGATGTCTTTTCCATCGGAACCCTTCGCATCGTAAAAGGTGACACCGTCCTTTGACCATGAGATTGCTGCTCCTGTCGCATCACCGAGCTGTACGCGCACAGAGAGTGCGCCCTGCTTCCCCTTAGCGCTAAACCATGCGGCCATAAAATCGCTGTCGAAATTTTTCCACCCCCACATGCTCGACCCTTCACCCCACCGGATGTGATTTTTTCCCGCCGCTCCATTTTCCTGGCCAGTCATACCTGCCTCTACCTGATGCAGGTAGGGGAAGTCGTCCTTATACGCATACGCGGATGGCGTCGAGAGCCACGGGCCCGCAACCGTCGTGTAATCGAACGCTCCCTCGTGCCAGAGTTTGAATGTCACCGTAAGGTTACCTCCGCGCTCAAAGGGCCAGAGCGTGCGCAAACCATTCTTGTACTTCGCGTCACCGATCAGCTTGAGCGCATAATCGTTGCCAGTTGATACAACCGTCTCTGTGTATGATGCCGGACCTTCAACGACCCAGCGGTCGCCCGCGAGGCGGGAACCAAAATGTTCCTCAAAGATAACCCTGCTCGGGACAGGAGAGACGGTGCCCGATCCGACAGGCAATAGTGCCGCTGCAAGGGAACTCCCAATCGTATGGAACATGTTCAGCTTTTCAGCATAGGAATCGGCCGGAAAGGCAATGGAGCCTGCAAAAAAGGACGCGAGTGCAAGAACTAAAACTAAACCAAGACGAACGGGAGTTGATATAATTTGAGCAACAATATTCATCTTGGTAATTGTTTTCTTTAATAAAGCGCGGAATCCGAGTCGGATGCCCGCCGGACTTCCTCGTTCGTAAGTATATAGGTCATTCTGCACATCCAGAAACAATGTTGTGTACAAGACGCCCAACACCTAATTAAGTAAGAAAGCCGCCCTCACGGACGGCTTTCTTATCCTTATTGATATTGAGATTCTGAGTTATTTCCTGCTTGCAATGATGTCGGCGGCGACCCCAGTACCACAACGGCCGCTCGGAAGCGGCCGTTGGCTATGGGGCAGGCATTCTTCGAGTTCGTTGCTTACTTACGGCTGGCAATTATATCCTGCGCAACATTAGCAGGTACCGTTTCGTAGTGGTCGAATTCCATCGTCATCGAGCCGCGGCCTTCAGTCATCGAACGGAGCGTCGTGGTGTAGCCGAACATTTCGGAGAGCGGAACCTTGGCATGAACCACTTTGTTAAGCCCTCGTTCTTCCATGCCCTCGATCTGTCCGCGCTTGCCCGAAATATTTCCGGTGATGTCGCCCATGAACTGTTCCGGCACAATAACTTCGACGCGCATAATAGGTTCGAGGATAACCGCTTTCGCCTTGCTGGCAGCCTCTTGAAAGGCCATCGATGCGGCGATTTTGAAAGCGATTTCCGAAGAGTCGACATCATGGTACGAGCCGTCGTAAAGGTCGATTGAAATATCAACCATCGGGAAGCCGGCGAGGAAGCCGCGCGACATCGCCTCGCGCAGACCCTTTTCCACCGGTGCAATGAATTCCTGCGGAATAACGCCTCCCTTGATGTTGTTGATGAACTCGAAATGGTCTTCGCGCGTGACATTCTTCGAGATTTTCTTCTCCGGATCAACCGGTTCCATCTTCTTCATCTTGATCTTCACATGGCCGTACTGGCCGCGGCCGCCGGTCTGCTTGATGTACTTGCCCTCGGCATCGGCGGAACCGAGAATGGTCTCGCGGTATGCCACTTGCGGCTTCCCTACATCGGCAACGACATTGAACTCGCGCTTCATACGATCGACGAGAATCTCGAGGTGGAGCTCGCCCATGCCTGAGATGATGGTTTCATTCGTCTCTTCGTCGGTCTTGATGCGGAAGGTAGGATCTTCATCCGAAAGTTTGCGGAGTGCGACGCCCATTTTCTCCTGGTCGGCCTTCGTCTTCGGTTCGATGCGAAGGCTAACCACCGGCTCAGGGAACTTGATCTCCTCAAGCACGATTGGATTCGCTTCGTCGCAGAGCGTGTGCGAAGTCTTCGTATCCTTGAGACCAACCGCGGCGGCGATTTCACCGGTAAATACCTTCGCGACTTCCTCGCGCTTATCAGCTTGAAGGCGGACGATGCGGCCGACACGCTCTTTGGAACCCGTCGTGGAGTTGTATACATACGAGCCGGCCGTGAGCGTACCTGAGTAGACGCGGAAGAAGGTCAGTGCGCCGACGAACGGGTCGGTTTGTAGTTTGAACGCGAGCGCGCAGAACGGCTCATCATCTGACGCATGGCGCTCGATAGGCTCGCCGGTCTTTGGATTCTTGCCCGTGGCCGGCTTGAGATCCAAAGGAGACGGGAGGTAGTCGACGACGGCGTCGAGCACGAGCTGAACGCCTTTGTTCTTGAGCGCAGAACCGGTGTAGACCGGGAAAACTTCATTATTGATGACTGCCTTGCGCAAAATAGCTTTGAGCTCATCGAGTGCGGGCTCTTTGCCGTCGAGGTATGCGCTCATGGCCGCGTCGTCGTTCTCGACGATGCGTTCGATGAGTTCGGAACGGTACTTCTTCGCATCTTCGAGAAGGTTTGCCGGAATTTCGCCTTCGATAACCTCTTCGCCCATATTCCCCGAGAAGGTGTAGGCCTTCAGGGTCAAAAGGTCGATGATTCCCTCATGCGCACCCTCTTCGCCGATAGGAATCTGCATGCGGATAGCCTTCGGAGAGAGTCGGTCGAGAATGCTCGCATAGGAACGCTCGAAAGATGCACCGGTGCGATCGAGCTTGTTGATGAAGCAGACGCGCGGCACCTGCGCCTCGTCGGCGTAACGCCAGTTGGTTTCCGACTGCGGCTCAACGCCTGCGACTCCATCGAACACGACGATGGCGCCGTCGAGAACGCGCATCGAGCGCTTCACTTCCGCAGTGAAGTCGATGTGTCCCGGAGTGTCGATGATATTGAAACGAAATTTCTTAGAAGTGTCCTTCTTATCTTTCTCGGCCGTTTTGGTCCAGAAACAGGTAATGGCGGCCGCGGTAATGGTGATGCCGCGCTCACGCTCCTGCTCCATCCAGTCGGTGGTCGTCTCGCCCTCATGCACCTCACCTATCTTGTGCTGGCTGCCGGTGTAAAAAAGTACGCGCTCGCTGGTCGTCGTCTTCCCCGCATCGATGTGAGCGATGATGCCGAAGTTGCGCACTTTCTCGAGCGGATAGTCTCTATTCATAAGTTATTTACAAAAATAAAAAGCGCGGAGCGCCCTTTCAATTTACCACGCAAAATGCGCAAACGCCTTGTTTGCATCCGCCATGCGGTGCATTTCGTCCTTCTTCTTGATTGCGTCGCCCTCGTTCTTCGCGGCGAGAAGGAGCTCCGCGGCGAGTTTCTCGGCCATCGGCTTGCCCTTCTTTGCGCGGGCGGCATTGATGAGCCAGCGGAACGAGAGAGCGAGGCGGCGGCTCTGCGGGACTTCGCGCGGAACCTGATAGTTGGCACCGCCGACACGGCGAGAGCGGACCTCCATAAGCGGAGAGACATTGCGGAGCGCCGATTCGAAGGTCTCGAGCGGATTCGCACCATCTTTCTCGATGACAGCGAGTGCGTCGTACACGACTGCGCGAGCAGTGTCCTTTTTGCCGTCCCACATGACCGCGTTGATAAAGCGCGTGAGAGTCTCCGATCCGTACTTGAGGTCGGGCCGCCAGGTGCGTTTCTTTTTAAGAGGTCGGCGCATACTTATTTAGCAGACGGGCGCTTCGCGCCATAGCGCGAGCGGCTGGTGCGACGCTTCTCGAGGCCGGCGGTGTCCAGCTTGCCGCGCACGATGGTGTACTGGACGCCGATGTCCTTCACGCGGCCGCCGCGAAGCAGCACCACCGAGTGTTCCTGGAGGTTGTGGCTCTCGCCCGGGATGTAGGCGGTGATTTCCATGCCGTTGGTCAGGCGGACGCGGGCGATTTTACGGATAGCAGAGTTCGGTTTCCTCGGGGTCTTGGTGGTCACTTTGGTGCAGACGCCGCGCTTGAAGGGCGAGGGGTAGAAGGTCGGACGGTTCTTGAGCGCGTTGAAACCGCGAGCAAGGGCAGGCACGCTCGTCTTCGACGAGCGGTTCTTGCGTCCTTTCTTGGACAGCTGATTAATGGTGGCCATTTAGAAAAAGAAGACCCGAGGTGGGTCTCATGCAATATAAAGGAATGGCGCAGGAAATGCAAACCTTATGGCTCGATTGGCTCTCGATAAGGATCAGCGCCGCCCGTTCTCGGCGAAATTGGTGGTTGGGGGGCGGCGGGAGCTGGGGGTGGCACAACCGCTGGAACGGGGGGAGCGGGTGGAGTCGGCCTTGGCGCTATCGGAGGAGCTGAAGTGTCAGTCCTTGGAGCAACAATGGGTGCCGGTCGCCCGCCAGCAGGAATAATATGCGGTGCCACGGCACCTGGGAGATTTGCCGGAGGCATAACCGACCGCAACGCTTGCCCGAGCGGAGTTTGCGCGCCAACTTGTGCAGTTTTATGAAATTCAATGTGCGGCTCCTCGTGGTCTTCGAGCAGTTTGCTGCTATCGAGCGGTTTTGGCGCTGGTACTTGCGGCGAGCGTGCCGGAACCGAAGTATCAGGACGAAAAGGAGCCTTGAGAGGGGCGGGGCGGCTCGCAGCGGCGGGTTGTCTCTGCACCGGACGGATATACGCCGATAGGTTTTGTTGCGGTTGCGGCTGATTTTGGTACCGCGGGGACTGGAGCGGTGGTGCGTATGTTTGCGGCCCAGTCGACAGGACTGGCTGCGGAGGCGTCGGAGGCGGTTGCACCGGAGCGGCCTTACTCCGCTTCATTTCCTCTTCGCGAAGCGGAACAAAGATTTGTGCATTGATGTCCTGCACGATACCGGCTATCGCTTCCTGCCCAAGCCGCGCTTCCTCAGCGAGCGCTTTGGTAAATTCATCGGGAGTCTCAACGCCCATAAGAAGGAGCATAATCTCGCGCTCAAGCACGCCGCCCTGGTCGATGCGGAGGGTATATTTCGTCATTAGATTTCTCGCGACCGGAGTGTACTTCTCCTGCGCAAGATACTCTCGAATAACCGGCGGCAAAGTCTGCATCACCTGCTGGATGCTTTCTTGAAGTGTCAGTTCCGGTTGGTTTTGGTCCATATGCGTTTCGATTAATGGCCCCCTTCTTCCTTCTTTTCACCCCCTCCATCTTTTGGTTTTTCCTCGGGTTTGTTTTTATTTTCCGCCTCGTCTTCCTCTTTCTGCATCTTTTTAAGAAGCTCGGCCAATTGGTCTTTAGTGGGCTTAGCCGCCTTAATTTTCTTGGCCGCCTCTCCACCGCCAGGACCAAACGCAACCCATCCGGGGAATGAGCTTCCGAAGAATTTTCCTTGTATGTTTTTGGCGTACTCCTTTTGAAGGTCCTTTGCCGACGATGGTGTCATCTCGGCTTCTGTCTTTTCCCTCGCTGCTGTTGCTGCGGCAAGACCTGTTTCGCTTGTTTGGAGCCTTGCCTGCGCGGCCCTCAGATTATCGAGAACTTTCTGATCGAGAACACCCATATTCCTGTTGCTGTCGGCTTCCACTTGAAGTCGCGCCACTTCGGCAGCAGCCGCGGTCCGCGCCTTCTGCGCCTCACCCTGGCCTGCTACTGCCGCCGCAATCGCGGCTTTCTCCTTCTCTGTTTGATCGCGACCTGTAATTGATTTCGCGTACTCCTCATGCCCCTTGACGGACTTTTCCATTCGCGCTCGGTAACCACCCTCCGCAGCCTTACCCGCATCAACACCGATGCCCTTCAGGCCTCCTGCAATCGTTGCGCCACGCACATCAAAACTTGCTTTAGCGCCGCGATCGAGCGTTGTGGCGGCAACACGCCCAAGCTTGGTTGCCCCGAACCTGCTACTGCGCGCAGCCTTCGCAAGATATTGCGACCCGAGCCCAACCGTTGAACGCAAGCCAAAAGCAGTTGCACCAAAGGTGAGTTTGCCGGCGGCGCTCGACGCCCAACCGGCGCCGAAGGCGGACATTTTTTTAGAAACAATAACAACCGCAAGAAGGAGCCCCATCGCAACAAGGAAGGAAAGGAGTACGCTCGCGAACCCGGTCAGGTTTCCACTCGCAAAACCTACCCAATCGGGGTTCGAGTTAGAGTTGAAACCCGCAAGGAACTTCGTATCGGTGATGACGGCGAGGGCGATGTAGAGCAAGAGGAGCAGGATCGGCGCTGTAATGGTCTGCTCGAAGAGCGCGTCCCACCACTGCCCAGCCCGCTTCGCGAGTTTCGGCACCGCGAGCCCGGCGAAGCCGATGGGCGAAAGAATAATAAGAAAAAGGAGGACGACAAATCGTGCAATGAGAACAAAAGCGAGCGAGAACATCACGAAAGCGGTAACAATAAAAAGCAAGATGCTCATGAAACCGATAATCCAGGGGTTTCCCTTGTCGAATATTTCCGTCCTTGCTTTTCCGCTGCCGTAAACAGTCTGGAGTCCGAGCTGACCCATAATTTTGTCGGAAATGCCTTCATTCGAGACAGTGATTGAGCCCTTATCGAAATCTTTCACCCCAGCAGGCTGCCCGCCATTTATTTGCGTGTAAAACTGCGTTGCAAAAAGATTGCCCGTGTCGATGACCGCCTCGGTTATGAAAAGCGAGAAGTTAATGAACACCGCGCCGACTAAAAGCATCGGGAGCATCTTCTTCCCCCACCCGTACATTTCAATATTCAAAATGGTCGCAATGCCAGCGGCGAGGAAGCCGAAAATGAGCATGATGTTCCCAATGTCCCGCAAGATGCGCCAGGTCACGCCAATCGCATCGAGATTGTTTACATAGGTTCCCATCGTGACGACGGTGTAGTACACCGCATTGTCGAGTGTGATAGCCGCAACGCCGACCAGCCACGCGAAGAGACTCATCACCTTGGCCATAACAGTGTTATAGACGGCGTCCGTGCTTTCAGGTTTATAGGGAGTTGGTGTGTTTGCAGGAGCAGAGTCTAAAGGGGTCAGCGCATTGTCGTAAGTCACAATTGGATCCGCGGGCGCGCCGACCTCGTTGTTGTTTGAATCAAAGTAGTGACACAGCCCATCGTTTTGCTGCACGATCGAGGTCTGCCCAGAACGCTCGGGGCAGGCGGTCGTCTCAGCGTGCGCCACGGGCGCAACAGCCATCGCGCTTATCACGAGCGTGAGTGCGATGAGCGTCGTCGGAAGGAGTCGTCGCATATTATCCGCCGCTCGGAGCGTTACCAGTACCGGTGTCGGTACTCGTCGCACAAACCGGAGAGTTCTTCAGTGCCGTCGCATTCGCACCAATGAGATTCATTTGGTCGACCGTGGTACCGCCGGTGACGATGAGCGAGCCCGTAGGCTCTGCCCTCGCTCCACCCATTACCGTTGCGTTTTGCTGCACGCTTGCAATATCTGAAGCTGAGGGAGGCATAGAGAGGAGCGTTGACAAATCGGCCGCAAAAGAGGAGCCCGACGACCCGGTTCCGGACGAATCTGCCTGCACCTTGAGCGCAAGTGCTTGGGTGGGCGCCACAGCATCAAGCGCCGTTTTCGCCTGAGTAAACACCGGAAGTATCTTGGTCGTAAATGCCGTCTGTGCCGCTGCCGCTTCGGGACTGCAAACAGCTCCGAGAGACTGAACGCTCGTCGAAGCAATCTCGGCGGCAGCCTTGATGGTGCTCCATGCGCTTGCGTAGGTGCTTATGTTGGAAAGCACCGTCTGCGCCGTCTGCGCGGCAGTATCCGTGGCGCCAGAACTGCTGCTCGAGTAGTCCTGCATCTGTCGAGTCACAGATTCCGAACCGCCCGAAGCACCAAAGAGGCCTTGGGCGCTGCCGAGCACCTTATTGAGAAGCGCTGATACGATTGCACTGAACGCGTTGTCGAGATCGTTGGAAGAAATCAGCTGTTCAAAACCGCTATTAACCACCGCTTTCTGCGTATAGTCGTGAATGATGGAGCCCGGCGTCTTAATATCGCCTGCCGTACCGTCTGCGTTTATGCACGGATCTCCCGGGGAGGTACCGCCTTCGTTTGCAAGAACCGGGTCGACATTTTCAGGATTTGCCGAAGCGCTCGAGGTGTCCACACCGCACCACGACATAAACCCTTGGCCCCAAGAAAGCACTTGCGAACGAACAGACTGCACGCTCGCCACAAGAGAAGAGAGCTGGCTCTGCGAAGCCTGGTAGAGCAAGAACGGATTGTTCTCATTTTGAGTCGTGAGCGCGAGCCACGCCGCAGCGCCACCTTGCGACCAGTTACCGGCAAGAAAGGAATTCACATTCGGCGAATACTGTGCGAGCGTGGAGCGATTCGCGCTCCAAAATCCCGCCGCGCTCGTACTCTGGAGGTAGTTATTGCGGAGCGAGGAAGCTATGGCGCTCGCAAAAGGTGAATTTGAATTTCGTGCGAACTGCGCAAAAAAGGCGAGTGCTTGCGTGTCCCCAACCCTCTGCAGATTTAATGACAAATTCTGCGTATAGCTGGGTTGGCCGGTGCCGTTGGCGCCGTTGATCCAGTTGATGACGCTCGCGGTCATTTTTTGCAGGATTGCTCGAATCGCAGCGCGCGCAAGAGGGACGAGTATCGCATCGTAAATACAGCTGCCTACAGACGCACCTCCTCCGATGCTGTTTGCCTGCTGATCCACAGCATCTGAAACGGGAACCGCTACAACAGTTGAGACGGCAGTGCCCGCAAGACCCAGAAGCCCGCCTACGCAACTTATGCCTGAAGCGGATGCTTTCTGCGGCGCAATGAAAAATGTCGCGGGCGCGACAAGCGTAAAGGTAAGTAGTACCGCCACTGCGCTCGTGAGGCTTTTTTTACTCATGGGTTTTTAGTCGCAGCCTGCTGTCGTGCAGTTATATCGACCATGACATTCACAAACGCCGCCCCCGGCGTTCCCGTTGGAAGCACGATGCCGGACGCGGCATAGGTTCTGTAGAGGGTCGTGAATGCGTGCTCCGCAGCAAGCTCCGTCTCCCGGTACTGCTGGAGCGCGAGCATCGCGGCGAGAGGATCGCTGTTCACTCGCGCAAAATCGGCATCAATCGTACCGAGACGCATAACCGAATTCACAATTGCGAGGTGGATGGCCGCAAGTTCCGCCGGAACCGGGAGCGCAGCGAGGCCGGCGGCGGAGCCCCGATACATTTTTGCAAGCTCAGTGAGATGTGTGACGGCTGAAGCGTCGCCCTGCAGAGCGGATTGGAAATATTCTATCTCGCTCATCGTCGCAATCGTCGAGTTCTTTTTGAGTACGGCTTCGGCAGCAACCGCAAAAGCGCGCATCGCATCGGGTCCTGCGCCAACAATCTTTAAATCTCCACTCTTTTTAAAATCAGCGGCCGGAATAAAATTCTGAATAAATTGACTCATCGCTTGTTCAGCGAGCGCGCTCGTCTGTGCAGAGGAGAGATCCTTGCTGCCGTTCGCTTCTTTCGCGTTTATATAGAGTGCAAAAAAGTTTTTCGCGAAAGAATCTGTCAGCGTACCCTCGCTCGGAGGAGTGAGCCCGTCAGCGGCGTAGTCGACGCCACTATTCGCCGTTGGAGCGGCTGTCGTGACCTGCACATCGGCAATAGCCTTAGGCACGACGAGACCCTTCGCGACCGCTTCCCCGTCGGTCATTCCGAGGCTGAAGGTATCAACAGCGCTTGAAGAGGTTCCGTAAAGAGCCTCCTCCCAGTCGGGAAGACCGTCGCCATCGGAATCCTTTGACGCGATTGCCTGCAGAAGTGCGGCCTCGGTTGAGGCTTGTGCGACGGACGGCGATTCAATACCTCGCGCGAGCACATACACACCGACGATAAGCGCCACTGAAAAAAGCGTTGCCGCTATCGTCCGCCAATTTTCCGAGAATCTTCCCCCCATATCACAATAAAGTATAGCAGTCATATGGGGGAAAGAGTGGGAGTATCTGTATATAAGGTGCACCGAGCATCTTCCGAGCGGGCGCGGGATGATATCATCTTGTTTATGAGGACAGCTTCGGCTTTTCGTTTGTCGGGAATCGCTCTATTACTGTTCGTTTTTCTTTGCAGCGGCGGCCAAAAGGCAGTTGCCGCCTCTTATTCATTTGACCGTACCCTTACGCTCGGTTCCTATGGAGAAGATGTCCGCGAATTGCAAAAAATCCTTAATTCGGACTCCTCGACGCGTATCCTTGGTGCGGGTTCGGGCTCTCCGGGCCAAGAAACGCGTTATTTCGGTCCTCTCACCAAAGCTGCTGTTATCCGCTTCCAAGAAAAATACGCTCAAAAAATACTCCTCCCGAACGGGTTGAGTGCCGGAACAGGGATTGTTGGCCCCGCGACAAGAACAGCGCTTGTCTCACTAAATGACCCCGTCTCACCTGCGGCGCCTAGTTCCGTCCCTACTGATGCCGTGAAAACCCCGACCTCGACGACCGCTTCGCAAAACCCAAACCTGAAGAATCTCGACAAATTCCTCATCGCTATCGACGACACTGCGGCAAAGCAGGGGGTTTCCGCTGCCGACCTCGCAACTATCAAAGAGAAAGTTATGGAGGGCGTGGCGACGACGACTGACCTGCGCGCCGCTTTTTTGAAAATGGTGGCAAATAAACCAGACCAGCCCGTGGCGACGAATTCATATGTCGGGACTCTGCTCGCAACCATACGAGAGGCATTTGGGAAAATCTTTCTCCCAGAGCGCGCCTATGCTGCCAGTGCCGCTCCTTTTGGCGGAGCGCTTCTCTTTACCTTTTACTGCAACCAGAGCAATACCTGGCTTCTCACTGTTGAACCACTTCCGCCTACCTACGCCACACTTCTTACCTATGTACCGTGGTCGCAAGCCTTTGCTTCGTACAATATCCCCATTACCAACTTCCTTCTCGGCTTCTATGCACCGGGCGCCGGCGTGTGCGTCGTTGGAGCGTGCCCTTACTGTATAACGATTCCTTCCTGGGGCATGATTACGCCGATGGTAGGTTCTTCGCCGCTATAAGCGCGAGCCAAGCCGAAAGCGGAAGATCTTCCGCACGAGCCTTTTCAGGGATGTCCCCTGTCGGAAGACCTGCTTCGGCGAGATTTTTCCGCACAAATTTGCGTTTGTGCGCAAACCCAGCATGCACGAGCGTAAAGAAATGCTCCTCATCCGCTTGCGCGGGGAAATTCTTTCGTGAAATGCCGCGAATGGTGAGCACGGCCGAATCCACCTTGGGTGCGGGCTTGAAAGCGCCGCGCGGAACTGTGAACTCATATTTTGGAACGCCATACGCCTTCACTGAGAGCGAGAGGATACTTTCTTTTTTCGCACGCGCCCCGAAGGGGCCCCTTCGGGGCGCAATGCGCTCGGCCACTTCTTTCTGCACAAGGAGCGTCATTGCGCTCGGCTGATTGTTCGAGGCGAGAAACATCCGGAATATTTCTCCGGTCAGATAGTATGGAATATTTGCGACGAGCGTGTAACTCTTCGGGAGCGTTGCAATATCGAAGGTGCGAATGTCGCCGGACACGAGCTCAAGTCGGCCTGCCGCGATTTCCTGTGTAAATTCCTTCTGCAATTTCTCAAAGAGTTCTTGGTCTGCTTCAAGCGCGATGACCTTTTTTGCAAGCTTTAGGAGCTCGCGCGTGAGCATTCCCGTGCCGGGACCTATCTCGAATACAACCGCGTCGCTCGCGAGTTTTGCGGCAAGCGCGATGCGCTGTGCAATGCGCGCGTGCATCAAGAAATTCTGTCCCAGGCTTTTCTTAGCTTTAAAAGAATATGTCATTGCCTTCAGTAGCATCATAGAGCATCAGCGACCCGTCGATGTCCGCAAGAAAGGACGACGGTTCCGATGCAAAATCGCTCCCGTATATCTTGCGCACGCGCGCGAGCGTCAAAAAGAGTCGTTCTTTCGCGCGTGTCATCGCGACATAGAAGAGGCGCCGCTCCTCTTCCTCGTCTCGGTCACTCTCATTACCCATGCCCTGATGCGGAAAGAGTCCCTCCTCCATACCGCTTACAAAAACCGTTCCGAATTCAAGCCCTTTTGCCGCGTGGACGGTCATAAGCGTGACGCCGGTTTTTTCATTCCTGTCCATTTCATCCTGATCGCTTGCAAGCGCCGCTTCTGCGAGAAAGAGCGCGACACCCTCTTTGCCAAGCACCGCATCGTAGCGCGCGGCGACCGAAGCGAGCTCCTCAACATTTTCAAATCGTTCGCGGTCTTCCGCGCTCCCCTCCTCAAGAAGCGCGCGGCGCATGCCGCTCTTCTCAACGACGAGCTTCACAAACTCCGACGGGGCAAGCTGTTCGGTCGATTGCGCGAGTTCACGGATGACGCGCTCAAACTCTTCAACTTTTGCGATTTCGCCGGCGCGAAGCGCGGAACGCTGTCCCGCAAGGAGTTTCCCGAGCGTCACCTTTCCGATTCCGCGCGGCGGAGAAGATGCGGCACGCATTTTGTCCGCTTCACGCGAAGGATCAATCGCAAGCCGCATCCACGCGAGCGCGTCTTTCACTTCTTTGCGGGCGAAGAAATGCGTGCCGAGTAATTTATACGGTACGCCCGCGCGGAGCAGTCCTTCCTCAAGAGCGCGCGATTGGAAATTCGTACGGAATAATATTGCAATATCTTCAGGCCGCGTGCCCGAACGGATCAGCTCGCGTATCTTTGCCGCTATCCAGCGCGCTTCATCTTCGGCATTTCGCGCTATGTGCACAAGGATAGGCTCGCCTTTCGCGCGTTCAGTCGTCGAATATTTTTCTTTACGATTTTTGTTCTTCTCAATGATCGCATTTGCCGCGTCAACCAAATTTTTCGTGGAGCGATAGTTGCGTTCCAGAATGATGGTTTGTGATTCCGGATAAGTTTTGTCGAACTCAAGCAGATTTTCAATAGTCGCGCCGCGCCAGGTATAAATAGTCTGGTCGATGTCGCCCACGACGAATAAATTCCGATGTTTTGCCGCTAAAATATTCGCAAGCCGTCCCTGGAGCGCATTTGTGTCCTGATATTCATCGATGTGAATATATTTCCAGCGCTCTTGCGCGAGTGCGCGCACCTCGGGGTGTTCCTCAAGCAGTCGGAGCGGAAGCGCGATGAGATCATCGAAGTCGAGCGCCTTCTCCGCGGCGAGCGTCTTTTCGTACCGGAGCCACGCTTCCGCTGCGATGCGCCCGCCAAAGCTCGAACGACCGTGTTTCTCGTAGAACTCGCTTGCGCGCATTCCCTGCCCTTTCGCTCGCGAGATGCGGCCCAGGACCGCCCGCGGCGAAAGTTCCTTCGTTTCGACATCAAGCGCCTTGAGTGCCGCGGCTATCGCTTTTTCCGAATCATCGCGGTCATACACGCTAAAAAAGCGCGGGATGCCGATGGCCTTGCCGTAGCTCTCGAGGAGTTCGCGCCCGAGCCCGTGGAAAGTGGCGATGAACGGCACTTCTGCCCCTACCCCCCGCTCCAAGCCTATTGAAGGGTCGCCCAACATTCCCCGAACCCTCTCCCGCATCTCCCGAGCGGCTTTATTGGTAAAAGTGACAGCCAGAATCTGGTTTCCGGGAACGCCTTCGCGCACGAGGTGGTAGATGCGGGTGGTAAGCACGCGCGTTTTTCCGCTCCCGGCGCCGGCCAGGACGGAAATCGGACCGTCCTTTGCGAGGACGGCTCGTTTTTGCGCATCATTGAGACCTTCAAGGTATTTCACTTACGAAATATACCCCATAAACCGCTCTCCACAGGCATCCTGTAGGGTGGTTGACTCGGGGTCCCCCTTGGCTATACTCGGGGTATTGGCTGTTATGGAAGTATTCAAGAAATGGCTTATGTAAGCCATTTTTGTATTAGGAAGCTCGACCAAAATCCCCCGTTTACCTATTGAATTAAAACCAAAGATTCCTGACTCGATGCAAGGCACGGGACTGGATATATATAAAGTGTTCGGGTACTGCGCGCTTCTCGTCGCAGGATTCGCGGCCATCGCACTCGCGACCGCTTTTATGCCGGGTCGCGCGGCTGCTTTTTGGCCCTTTTATACAAATGCGGACGCTGCCTCGGGCGGCCCTATGCCGGCTTCGAGAACCCCAGTACTCGCTGCCGCCACTAATCTTGACCCTAACCCGGACAAGGGCCTCAGCGACAGCCTCCAGACGAGTGGCGGTAGAGCCCTGCTCGCAAGTGGTGGTCCTTCCGGAACCACTGCCGATATCGTAGGAACGACCCAGTCTGACCGCATCTCGGTCTATGTGGTGCGCCCGGGCGACACCATTTCGGATATCGCAAAGATGTTCAATGTTTCGGTAAACACCATCGTTTGGGCCAACAATCTCTCGGGAGTGAAGGATGTTCACCCAGGAGACACTCTCGTCATCCTTCCCATTTCCGGGGTGGAACGCACCATCGCGAAGGGTGATACGCTCAAGTCCCTCGCAAAGAAGTACGGCGCCGATGCAGAAGAAATAGCTCAGTTTAACGGCCTCGACCCTGCGGAGCCGCTTCAGATTGGCTCCACGATTATCATCCCGGGCGGCGAGATAGCACCGAAGGCACCGGCGAAGAAACCTTCGCTCAAAATCGGCAATGAGCCCTACCTCGGAGGCGGAGGCTCCGCCCAACCTGGCTACTACAGCAATCCCGTACCGGGCGCAGTGCTCACTCAGCGCATCCACGGCTGGAACGGCGTTGACTTCGGCGCAGCACGCGGCACCCCGATACACGCGGCCGCAGATGGCACCATCATCATCGCGCGCAGCAACGGCGCCTGGAACGGCGGCTACGGCAACTATGTCGTCATCACGCACGACAATGGCAGCCAGACGCTCTACTCGCATATGAAGAGCGCCATCGTTTCCTCGGGGCAATTCGTTTCGTCAGGCCAGATAATCGGCTATGTCGGCTCGACTGGCCTCTCGACCGGTACACACCTCCACTTCGAAGTTCGCGGCGCGGCAAATCCATTCCGCAACTGCCCAGTCGGCGGCATCTGCACCCCGCAATAAGACTGTTCACAGCGCACTCTTGCATTACGCTGGTATCAGACTATCCTGTCAGTAGGTTGTTCCTCTGAGGACTTAATACGGCCTCCGAGCGCGAGTCCTTGATTCGCGAAATTAAGTGGGAAAATATCCCCATAATGCCTTGTGCGAAAGTGGTCGATCGGGTTGTGCCGAGATCACGCTTTAGAGAACAGCCTTGTACTGCCGCCTCCCTGTCGAGGCGGCATTTTTTATTACTCGAATCCAAATAATCCGCGCGGACGATACTGGAGCGCTTCGTGGACGAACGCCGGAGTGACTGCGTCCGCGGCGGCAAGGTCGGCAATGGTGCGCGCAACACGCATCGTGCGATGGTAGCTGCGCGGCGAGAGATGCAGCCGGGCGGCAGCGGTCGTGAGCGCTTCTTTTGCTGCAGGCGTGAACCCGCTTTTCTCATCGAGCTCGCGGCTTGTGAGCGCCGCATTCGTCGCCCCATTCTTTCCGGTTCTCTTTTCGGCGCGCGTGCGCGCGGCGACAACGCGAGCGCGTACGCGCTCGGACGATTCTCCGCTACTTAATTTCGATAGTGTGTCGTGCGGAACGAGCGGCACTTCTATCCACAAATCGAGACGGTCGACGATGGGGCGTGAGATCCGGCGCGCCTGTTTCTCTGCGGCCCTGACGGCGGCGCGCGAATCTTCCGACAGCGTGTTCGCCGGATTCATCGCGGCGACGACCATGCAGTCCGCCGGAAAGGTGACGGTCGCCCGCGCACGCGAGACGGTTACGACACGGTCCTCAAGCGGCTGGCGAAGCGCTTCGAGCGAACGCGATTCGAACTCGGGGAACTCATCGAGGAAAAGAACGCCTTTATGTGCGAGCGTCACTTCGCCTGCTTTTGGAAATGCACCGCCACCCACCATCGCGACATGCGAAAGCGAGTGGTGCGGGGCACGAAACGGCGGCCAATGCACCGCTTCCCCATCAGCCAAAAGACCGGCGGTCGAATGTATGGCCGTCACCTCGAGCATGTCGTCGTCCGTAAGCGGCGGGAGAATTCCGGCGAGGGCGCGTGCGAGCATCGTCTTCCCTGTACCGGGCGGTCCGTAAAAAACGATATTGTGGCGGCCAGCCGCGGCTATTTCAAGCGCGCGCTTCGCACTCTCCTGCCCTTTCACATCGCTGAGGTCGAGGGTGAGCGGTGTTGAAGCGATGCGGCGGTCACGAACGAGACGCGGAAGCATTTTCTCCCCTTTCAAATGTCGCAGGAGTTCTGCGAGCGATTTCGGCGCATAGAGCGCAACGCCTTCCGCAAGTAGTGCCTCGCGTGCGTTTTCAGGCGGAACAAAAATAATTTTCGTTCCGTGCCGCTTCGCGGCGAGCACCTGCGGCAGTGCGCCGCGCACCGACCGCAGCGTTCCATCAAGCGCGAGTTCGCCGATGAACAGCATCTCTTCGGCGAGCGCGGGCACCTCGCCGGCGGCAATGAGATACGCGAGTGCGAGCGCTAGGTCATAGTGCGAACCTTCCTTCTTCAAGTCTGCCGGCGAGAGCGAAAGAACGATGCGCTTGTTTTGCTGCTTTGGCGGCTTATAGCCGGAATGGCGTATCGCCGCACTGACTCGATCGCGCGCTTCTTCAACCGCTTTGTCGGCAAGGCCGACAACCGAGAAATTGTGCAACCCGCGCGTAAGATCGGCTTCGACGGTTACGAGCTGCGCAAGCGAACCGACCGGCTGCGCGGCGAGCGTCTTCGCGTAGCCCGTCTTCGGTTGTGCAGCAGCTAGTGGTGGCGCTTTACGAACCGACGGAGATTTCGGTCGTACCACAGCCATGGGATGTTATAAGTGCTCGACGCAGGTCGTTGCGGTTGGATCAGCTTCGAGACGCGCCTCCACTATTTTCTTTCCACACACTTCGCATTTCCCGTAAGTGCCCTTTTCAATCCGTTTAAGCGCTTCGAGAACGCTGTCATAGCGCGCTTCGAGATCCGCAAGAATGGCGGAATTGCTTTCGCGGCTCATCACGACATCCGCCTGGTCGGCGAGATCCGATTCGGTACCCATTTCCGACGGCAAAGACTCCCAGTCGTTTGGAACGGCGGGGTTTTTGCGGCCGACGCTACCCATCTCGGCCTCAAGCCTTATTTTCTCCGCTTCGAGCTTCTTTCTAAAGTGTTCTGTCTTCATGGAAGACTCATAATAGCAGATGGCTAGTTTTGCGCTCGTGAGGTTGCAAGCCGTCCGATGATTTCAGCAAATGCCGACGGATTGCGCGCAATGACGAGTGTCGATTGATTCCAGTAGCCATACAAGAGGATGCTGCGGCCCGCACTATCGCGATAGACGCGCACATCGTGATTGCTGACGACCTCATCGCGGAAGCCGGGTTTAGTTGTTGCGACAGGAGTAGTTGTTGCCGTTTGCGGCGTGGTCGTGGAAGTGGTCGGGGCTGGTGCGGACGGGTACGCGGGGAAAAGCGCTGCAAGATTGTTCGGCATCGCCCCTTCCCACGAAAGCATACCGGCGAAAGTGGTGCTGTACGAAGAAACAGAAAGTATGAAGAAGGGGCTACGGATACCACTGACGGTTACGACGCCCGCCATACTGCCGTCCATGTTCACATTGCGCAGAAGAACCGCGGGCGCCGAAAGCGGAAGTGCGGCAAAGACCGTGCCTGAGGTTGTGGTCGCGATAGAGATGAGCCGAATGGTGCCCGAGGTGAACGGGCGATTTATCGATTGAGTAATCGCCGATACGAGAGCGGCTCCCGTGCCGGAAATCTGCTCGCGCTCGTCAACAAATATCGGTGCCGATGGGCCGGCGGTAAGCACCACTGGCGCAGAGGTGGCAAGATAGCGTGAGTATGCATAAAACGCACCTACCCCTCCTGCGAGAATAAGGATGACACCCGCGATAATGTAAAGCAGATTCGCCCGCGAAGTTTTTTCTTCCTCCGGCACCGCTTGCGGTGCCTCACGCTGTGTTCGATCTTGCTCCGCAGCGAGCACTGTCGCAGGCGACGCATTCGTTTCTTTCATCCGCTCGGAAAAATCACCTTCGTAGGTTTTGATAGGCGCATCGAGGGGCGCCGGAGGGGTGTAGGACGGCGCTTCTTTTTGCGGCCCTGGTATCGGAGCGGGGGTCGGTAGAGGCATTTCGCGTATGGGCGAGGACGCGACGAGACGCTCCGCGGGCGCGGGGCGCGTTTCTTTGAGCTCTGTGAGCTCAGGAACGCCGCCAGCCTGAAGCGTCTCGAGGTCTCCCGCAAATGTACGGATATACCTCTCCGGCTTTTTTTCTTCGGAAGTATCAAAAGGAGCGGTGGAATCATCCATCGCTCCTAATACTACCGCATCGCGCACAACACATCATCCCCAAAGGGACCCCTTGGGGGCCGGTTATGCCCTCGAGGTAATGGTGAATTTGCGCGGATCATCGCACATATCGGTGAACGCGTGCGCCGCCTCCTTCAATTTGCCCGAAGAAGATTTGCCGAAGGAAATAACTTCCACTTGGCATCCTTCGTTCATGTCGAGATACTGAATGAGCGGCACAAAGTCGCCGTCGCCGGTAACGAGCACGACTGTATCGAGCTTTGGAGCGAGCTTGACCGCGTCGATAGCGAGCCCGACATCCCAGTCGGCCTTCTTCGCGCCGTCAGCGAAGATCTGCAAGTCTTTCACTTTCGTCTCGATACCCATTTTGGTGAGCGCTTCAAAGAAATTCTTTTCTTCGCCGGTCTCGGTCGAAATGACATAGGCGATGGCGCGCACGAGCGTGCGGCCGCCGACGGCCTCTTCAAGGATTTTTCCGAAGTTCACGCGCGCTTTGTAGAGATGTTTTGCGCTGTGATAGAGATTTTGCGTGTCAATAAATACCCCGACACGCTGGGCTGGATGTTTGATAACTGCCATAAAAATAAAAGCTTATGAAAACAGAATAATTAAAATGTAGCGAAGCTACTCCCTCATGATACCACCAAAGTTTCCCTAAGCGCTGAGCAAAAACGCAGCAGACTGCGTTTTTAGCCGGCGCTATTTCTTAAGACCCAACTTCTTAATGACTGCGTTGTAGCGGCGCTTGTCGTTCGTCTCGAGATAGCGGAGGTGCGAGCGGCGGTCGGCGACCATCTGAAGAAGACCGCGGCGGGAATGAAAATCCTTCGGGTTCTTCTTGAGGTGCTTCGCAAGCTCGTCGATCTGCTTAGAAAGGAGTGCGACCTGTACATCCGGCGAGCCGGTGTCAGTGTCGTGCCGAGCAATATTCTTTACAATTACTGCCTTTTTCTTGGTGGTAAGCATGAGTCCTCGTACACTACCACGCCTTGCGAAAACGCGCAAGTGTCGCAAAATAGAGCCGGCAAAAACAAAGGGGCGCCTTGCGGCACCCCTTGCGGAGGACTTGTCGCTTACTTCGCGATGCTCGCGAGGTAGGTGTTGATGGCGTCCTCGATCTGCGGTTCGAGTTCCATCCAGCTGAATGTCCGTGCCTTGCTGATGCCGATCTCGTAGGGCTTCACGGAGACCGTGTTGACCCCTTCGATGGCGAACAGCGACTCGCAGAGAGGGAGGATCTTTTTCGCTTCCCTGCGCGAAGCGGCCCAGTCGTCCTTGACGACCCCCATCTTGCCGAGGATCTTCTGAAGCAACGGGCGGCCGTCGGCCGCTTCCCTTTTCATCCGCTGCTTGGACTCGTACAGGTGAATCATGCAGTCCGTGAGGCAGCAGCGCACATGCCAGGTTGCGCAGTGCGGGTTGGGGTGGCGCTCGACTTGCACTTCCAATGCGTTCTCGTTCATGAGTGTCCCTCGTTCCGGAACGGATTGTCCCGTCACCCTTATAGCATAGATATAGTTTTTAGTCAACATTGGGAAATAATGTGCGCACTTCAGGTGCTACACTTGGTGTATGAGCCCCATTAGAAATTTTTGCTTCGCGGGTCGCGTGCACACCTTCACACTCTAATCGTTTATGTCTGGGATTTCTAACGGGGCGAGCGCAGAGGCAGCAAAGCGGCAGTTTCTTGAATATATCGAGATAGAACGCGGCCGCGCAGTGAAGACGGTCGAGAATTATGACCGCTATCTCACTCGCTTCTTCGCCCAAATGGGCATCAAGAACATCAGCGACATCACTGAGCAGACCGTGCGCGAATTCCGCCTGTGGCTCAACCGGCAGCCGGGTACGGCTGCCGGTTCAATGAAGCGCCGCACGCAGAACTACTACATGATTGCGCTCCGCGCGTTCCTCAAATTCCTCCGGAAACGCGATATCGAGGCCATTTCCCCAGAGAAGATAGAGCTTGCGAAGCTCCCCGAGCGCCAGCTCGACCTCATCACTTCCGCTGAGCTCGAGCGCCTCCTCAAGGCACCGATGGAAGCATTTAAAAAAGAAACAAACGAAGACAAAAAGGTGGCGTACCTGCGCGACCGTGCCATCCTTGAACTCCTGTTCTCAACCGGGCTGCGCGTTTCCGAGCTCTGCGCGCTCAATTCCGACATCGACCTCTCGCGCGACGAGCTCTCGGTTCGCGGCAAGGGTGAAAAAGTGCGTGTCGTCTTCCTCTCCTTCACTGCCAAAGAAGCGGTCCGCGACTATCTGAAAGCCCGCAAGGATATGGAGGAAGCGCTCTTTGTGGACGGCCGGCCAAATGCGCTCCACCGCATCATTCCGCGTGATATCCAACGACATTTGAAGTCTTATGTTGCACAAGCAGGCATTACAAATGTCGTTACGCCACACACACTCCGCCACGCCTTCGCCACCGACCTGCTTAGTAACGGCGCAGATATCCGCTCGGTGCAGCAGCTGCTTGGCCACGCCTCCATCAACACCACGCAGATCTATACACACATCACTGATAGTCATTTACGAGAAATCCATAAGAAGTTCCATGGTAAGAGTCGTATATAACCCTCTGCTGGGTAGAGAATGTTCAAACACATGTATGAAAATAAAAAACCTCGGGAACTTCGCCTAATTGGCATCCCGAGGGAGTTTCTTGGATTTTCTGTGCCCGATCTCAAGCGGTGTCTCACAGAAAAGGCGCTGTACCAAGGGGACAAGGTCCCACCGAGCCGCCGCCCCGCATTCACCGGCTGCTGCCAACTTAGCATACATCATCAAATCTGTCAATACCTGGCTCCGCAAGTGAACAGAGTTGCCCGTGTTCACCTCGATGAAAAACTCGTTCGAATGCTTCCCTATTCTGCTCCGCTTGGTGAATTCGAACCCATGAGCCATTCTACGGTAGAATAACCGTATGAAAATCGTCTCGTGGAATGTGAACGGACTGCGCTCGCTCGCAAAAGACGGATACTGGGAATCCTTTCTAAAGGGCACCAAGCCCGACATCTTCTGCCTCCAAGAGACGAAAGCTAGTCTGGAACAG
>Ga0172379_10003327_pt1 | contig 25892 bp, 33 predicted proteins | sample GrowelOW334metaG_FD_119756 | JGI IMG/M metagenome (GOLD analysis project Ga0172379, IMG submission 119756) | Groundwater microbial communities from an aquifer near a municipal landfill in Southern Ontario, Canada - Groundwater well OW334 metaG | ecosystem: Environmental > Aquatic > Deep...
TGAGAAGCATACCAAGGAGAAGAAACGAAGCAGGAAATCTCTTTTCCCGAATGAGAAGGAAAATCTATTTTTTTTGTTGAGTCAACAACACCTTCGAGTGTTTCCAGCATAGAGGAAACAAATCGTTCGTAGTTGAGTTTATCCTGAAAAGCGAGTTCTTTTCGAAGAGAAAAAACGAGACGTGGTTTCACTCCGGGAGACAACAAAAAAACTCCCGCGCCAACACTGGCGCTTCCAATATCAAAAACGATTGAAAGTTTTGGCTTTTTTGAGAAAAAAACGCTCATTAATAAGGGATTTACACAGCCCTCTTAATAAGAATTATACCACAAAAAGGCAAGAACAAGCTGTGCATAACAACAAAAAACTTGAATTAAGAGGAGGTGGTGGTATATTTTTTACAGTTTGTTCTTTAAAAAAGAGAGAAGGTCCTCCTTATGAAAAGAATCGAAGAAGCAGTTCACTCTCACATAGACGAGCATCGAACAAAACTCTATCGATCAGCAATGATTGCATACGGCATTTCACGTATTGCCGTAACTTTTTTTGGGCTCTTTCTTGCTTTTGGGTATTGTATATCTCCACTGCTCGGGAAAGAGGTTGTTCCGGAATTCGCGCTCATCGTGTTTATCATAGTGCTCGCGATGCTTTGCATTTCTGAAATCATCTTCCGCATGTCGAAATATTCGGCAGAAACATATGCCTGTAAAGAAGAAACTGAAAAAATGGATGGTTGTTCGACAAATACCTTAGGGCAACTTCCAAAGCCAGGATGGGTTCTTCATACCGCGCTCAACTTTCCTTTTCGAGGGGTTCATGTTTTTCTTTTGAGTGTCTGGTTCAACCTCGCTTTTTATTATTACTTTCTTTGGACGAAAGCGGTAATCGCGGGAGCACCCGAAACATTCATTTCTGAAACTTTCCTTTTCTCATTTTACGTCGTCGCTTGTGCGTGCGTGATAGACCTTCTTGCAAAAGGAATCTTTCTTGTTCGCATTCCAAAGCTCGCCGAGATAATGAAAGGTGTTGCCGAAATTGCCGGATCTGTGATAAATCAAGACGGCTGGTTTTCGATTATCACCAAAGGATTTTTAAGACGAGTCCTTCGCCAAAAAGATAACGAATAAAAAAATCCCCGCTTTTGCGGGGATTTTCTTTGGAGCCGCCTCCCAGGCTTGAACTGGGGACCTACGGTTTACAAAACCGTTGCTCTACCAACTGAGCTAAGGCGGCAAATTTTAAACAAAACTTTTTTGCGAACTCATCATTAGCACTTTATGGACTTTATGGACTTTACAAACTTCGTAAACTTTAGACTATTTTTTACGTTTTGTCTACAAAAACAGAGCTATCAACGATTTCTCGGGGGCGAATACGCATCTTTTTCTTGTGTTCGGCAATGTCTTTCAGAAAAAAAGAAGGAGCTCCTTGGGGTGTTTTGGCATGTCTTTTGACAAGCGCTTCTTCCATTTTGGCGATAAGTTTTCTCATTTCAATCCTCGCTCGATCCATTCCCATAATGGCAACGCGGAGGGTCTGTGTTCCGAAACGGATACTCCAATGCTTTCCTTCATCCCAAAGCTTTTTCTCCCATTCGGCAAACACACGCATTCGGTAAGAAAGATCGAACTTTGCAGAATTGGGAACAGGAATCTTCCCTCTTTGCATTTCCCAATACCGAAAACCCACCATCCCCATGGCTAAAAATACGGAAACGCAAAATATCAAAATTAAATACAACATATAAAGGCAAGCGGACACGCCCTTAGCCTATTGTAGCACGGAAGACCTACCGCGCAACGGAAAAACGTACGAACTTTGCCACCTCTGTTCGTTCGCCAAATTTCTGTACAGCACCCTTCGTAAGATCGAGAATTGTTTGTGTTTCGTCTTTGATGAAAGGCATCTCAAGAAGGACTTTGGTCTTCATGTAATCATCGATTTTCCCTTGGAGAATCTTTTCGCGAATCGGCTCAGGTTTATCTTTCGGAACTTCTTCCTTGAAAGTTTCGGTAACGAGGTTGAGTTCATCTGCGGGCATATCTTCTCTTTTCAAGTACGGAGGATTTGTTGCCGCTACATGCATGGCGATATCGTATGCAATCTTTTGAAAATCAGCGTTCTTTGCAACAAAGTCGGTCTCGCACGAAAGAATCACCATCGAGCCAACGCTGTGATTTGCATGAATATAAGAGGCAATCGTGCCCGCACCGAGAGTTCTTTCGGCTTTTTTAGCGGCGACGTCTCCGCTCACCTTACGCAAAGCAAGGATTGCTTTCTGCATGTCTCCGCCGGCCTCTTCGATAGCTTTTTTGCACTGCATAACCGAAACACCGGTCAGGTCGCGCAACTCTTTAATCTGTTCCATTGTAACCATAAAAGTTTGTATTAGATTTAGTATTAGTATTTAGTATACATTACGAAAAACATTCAGTACAGAAATACCGCAGAGGAGTTTATCCACAATAAACCTTCGAAGGAGTTGAGAGTCTCGGAAAAGAGAGACGGTATTATTTCGCTTTGAAAGCAGAAACGAGTTCGCCGATAATGTAACGGATGCTTGCGACAGAAGCGTCATTTCCCGGAATCGGGTAAGTAGCATCTTTGAAATCGCAGTCAGTGTTCATAAGAGCGATAACCGGCACGCCCATTTTTTTGGCTTCAGCAACGGCGATCTTCTCTTTTTTGGTATCAACAACAACAACGGCAGCCGGGCGTTCTGTCATTTCAGAGAGACCTCCGAAAAGTTTAACGAGGCGCTCTTCTTCCCATTGCATGATCAAACGCTCTTTTTTGGTATATTTGTCGAGTTCACCTTTTGCGCGTTTATCGGCAAGATCTTTCATTCGTGCAATGCGTTTCTTTATTTCAGTGAAGTTCGTAAAGATTCCTCCAACCCATCGCTCGGTGATGTAAGGCATTCCGATTGATTCCGCGGCGGCTCTAACAGCCCCCTTAGCCTCGCTCTTCGTACCGACAAACAAAACAGTCTTTCCGCCCATTCCGAGTCCTTTCAAGACATCTTTTGCCTCTTTTAAGTGTTCGTATGTGCGCTCAAGGTTGATAATCTCTACGCGATTTTTCGTACCATAAATGACCGGCTTCATTGAAGGGTGCCGGCTGGAACGCGAGTATCCGAAGTGGACTCCCGCCTTGAACATATCGTCGAAAAGACTTTCGTCTACTTCGTACTTCATGTCCGTGTTGATTATTATTGAAGTCATGCGATGTATCCTAGCAAACTATCTTTAAAAAAGCAAATACCAGCGAAAAGTGTGAAAATGTGTTCTAATTTGTAAACTCCACCACTCCTTTTCTGACTAAAAAGGTTTGATTTCCCTCGATTTTTATAATTGTAGACGGCTCGGATTTTACCTCGCCGGAATCTTCATAAAAATCGACTTCATCGCCAAAATATTTATAGGCTTCTTCTATCGTATATGCGGGCGGATATCCTTCATAGTTCGCAGACGGAGCAACGAGCGGACCAGTTTCTTTCAATATCTGCAAGAGGTCGGGTTTTTCCGGCAAACGAAAAGCAAGAGAATTTGTACCGCGATGAAGGTAGCGAAAACGAGCATCTGCGCATGGGAGAATAATGCTTACTTTTCCGGGCCAATATTTTTGAGCGAGATTTACCTCTTCGCTTTCGGGGGAAATACCAAAAAACTCCAAGTCCTGGATAGAAGAAATTAAAATAATGAGCGGTTTATCGGGGTTTCGTCGCCGTACTTTATATATTCTTTCGACAATTTCCTCCGAAAGGGCTTTTCCGACGACACCATAAAGAGTATCGGTCGCGAGTACGCCGATACCTCCATTTTTTAAGAGAGAAATTATTCCATCTTTATCCATTTTTACGCAAAGCAATGATCCACATCTTAATCATCGGTAAAACCGAAACAAAAATGATAACGCCGATGATGGATAAAAGATAACGATCGATATTCGGAATAACACTTCCGAGATAATATCCCGCAAATGGCAAACCTATTCCCCAGACAATGCCTCCGATAATATCGAAGAAAAAGAATTTTCGATATTCCATTTTTCCGATACCGGCGACAACGGGAACAAAAGTTCTCATAACGGGAATGAAGCGCGCGATGATGATGGCGTGAGAACCGTGTTCCGCGAAAAATTCTTTTGCTTTTTCAGCATAAGATTTTCGGAAAAAGAACGAATCATCGTTTTGAAAAAGTTTCTCACCGGCTTTCCGTCCTATCCAATAGCCGATATTGTCTCCGAGTATCGCCGCCGAAAAAATGAGAGGAATAACAATAAAAATATCGAGATATCCCGCCGAGGCAAGAACCCCTGCGGTAAAAAGAAGGCTATCCCCGGGAAAGAAAAAACCGACCATAAGCCCGGATTCCGCAAACACGAGACCGAATATTCCAAGGTATCCGACAGTCTTTATGAGTTCAATTGGGTCAAACATTTTTTCATTCTATCATCTATTCTTACATTAAAAAAGCAGCCACGTTTTTTGTGGCTGCTAGGGCGGATGATATTCCGCGTTCTTTTTTTATTCTTCCTTTTCCAGGTCTTCTTCGGAGACGGACCCCCGAAGAGCGCGGAGCTTGTTCTTGTCGTAGTTTTCCTTCTTCTCCTTACGACCGGACAGAGACCTTCCGGCCTCTTCGTTGTCAACTGTCTCACAAACGTCACTCAGACGCCGGCGAAGGTGGGTATCGGTCTTTTTTAAAAGCCGACGTTCTTTTTTGCTCACAAAGACCTCCATGGGTCATGAAACGGGAAACAACTCCCATATTTATTTATAGCAAAAATAAACGCTCTTGTCAAGTGTAAAAAAGTATCGGGAAATAGGCTTTTTATAGCTTATTGAGCATTCCTCGTGTCGCCGGACCGACAAATCCGGTCCCCTCTTTTAGCCCGTAAGGATGGAGCACCACGACGGCATATTTGTTTTGAAACCTAATAACCGCCTGTTTTGTCATTTCTCCGAAATAACTTGTTTCATTTCCGGGTGAACCTGCGCCTGTTTCTGTAATTTTGGTGTCGGGATCTTGGTTCAACAATCTCTGAAGCGCCAAAACATCCGCGCCGAAACTTCCCTTCTCAATATTTCTGACAAAATTGTAACGGGTGGGAGTGGTTGGAGGAACCGTTATTATCGGCTGTATCTTTACGGGAGGCGTTCCTGAGGCGGTAACAATGACGTTTATCTGAGTCTCCGCGCATCCGGTCTTCGGCAAAGAAAGAGCCATGATAAAAATCAAGACCGAAATAAAAAGGAATCCGCCGACAATATAAGCATTTTTATTTTTCATAACAATACAGATATTTTAGCATATTTTTTCGCACCGAACGGCTTGCCATTTGTGGATATATCTGGTAGAACAAGGGCAACGATAGTTCCCTGACAACTCCATAAAAAGAGGTAAAACAATGACCCGTCCCTTCTCACACACAGGAGACAAAGAAATGCCAAAATCCGGTAATCCTATTCCGAGCACCCTTGAACAACTGCACCGTGATCCGAGCAATCTTTCTACTGAACAACACCTTCAACTGAATGATGAATTCGGAGCCCACAACTACAAGCCCCTCCCTGTCGTCCTCGAAAAAGGACGGGGTGTCTGGGTATGGGACGTCGACGGAAATAAGTATATGGACTGCCTCTCTGCATACAGTGCATGCAACGCGGGCCATTGCCATCCGAAGATTGTGAAGGCGATACGCCAACAGCTTGGAACATTCGATAACGGTGCGCGCGCTTTTCTCCACGACAAGCAAGGGCCATTCGCGGCAGAGCTCGCCGAATTATGCGGGAAAGAAATGACCCTCATTATGAACACCGGCGCTGAAGCGGTGGAAACGGCAATCAAGGCCGCACGAAAATACGGATACGACAAACTCGGTATTCCGAGCAACAAAGCCGAGATCGTCGTCTTTGAAAACAACTTCCATGGGCGAACCACCACGATTATCAGCTTTTCTTCGGAAGAGCATTATCGCGCGGGTTTCGGACCGTATACTCCGGGATTCAAAATTATCCCCTACGGCGACATCGATGCGCTCGAAAAAGTAATTACGGAAAATACATGTGCTGTTCTCTTGGAGCCAATCCAAGGAGAAGCCGGCATCATTATCCCGCCCGAAGGATTCCTTCGGGATGTCCGTAGATTGTGCAACAAGCGCGATGTTCTTATGATGGCCGACGAAATCCAAGTCGGACTCGGACGCACGGGAGCGATGTTTGCCTGCGATCACGAAGGCGTTGTTCCTGATGTCTACATTCTTGGCAAAGCCCTCGGTGGAAATTTGATTCCCGTATCGGCCGTCGTTGCCAATAAGAACATCTTGGAAGTTTTCGACCCGGGTAGCCACGGTTCCACGTTTGGACAATACCCAATCGCATGTGCGGCAGGACGAGCTTCCCTTAAAGTTCTCAAGGAAGAGCATCTCGCTGAACGTTCACGTGAGCTTGGCGAATATTTTATGGGCGAACTTCGGAAGATCAATTCTCGCCACATCAAAGAAATTCGCGGTCGCGGTTTGCTTATCGGTGTTGAACTCAACACGAAAGCTCGCCCATTCTGCGAAGCCCTCATGGACGAGGGTCTCCTCTGCAAAGAAACGCACGATATGGTCATTCGTTTTGCACCTCCGCTCATCATCACCAAAAAAGAAATTGACTGGGCGATAAAACGCATCAAAAAGATACTGGAAGCATAATTTCGCTTCACAGCGGCACGGAAACGTGCCGCTTTTTTCTTTGTCAAAAAAATGAGAAAAATTGACAAAATGTAAATTGTGATATACATTATTTTTGAATCAGTTCTACAACAGGAGATAAAAAAGTGAGTGATCGATACCAAGAACTCCTTCAGAAAATCATTGAAAAAGCAGAGGCCTGCAAGACGGCGGAAGAAGCGCAAAAGCTTCATTTCGCCATGCTAGGAGGAAGCGGGGCATCGCGTATCTCTGGAGCCCGCTGGATAGAGCTTGCAGACGCCGAAGCCCCAGCGAAAGCAACGTCCTGTACTACGTCAAAAGAAGCGCTTGATCTCTGTAACGATGCTCCTGCAAGAAGCGAAGCAAGTACGATTTACGGGGAACGCTCCATGGAGCTTGCAAACGCTGAAGCGCCTGCGAAAGCGGCGACATGCAAAACGGCAGAGGAAGCACTAAATCTCTATAGGAGCGCTCCATTCAAGAGCGAAGCAAAGCGTATCTATAGAGAATGCTGGGTAGAGCTTGCAAACACTGAAGCCCCCGCGAGAGCAGCGACATGCAAAACGGCAGAAGAAGCGCGAGATCTCTTTCTCCGCGCTCCTGACGAAAGCGAAGCAAAGATGATTTACGGAAAACGCTGGAGAGAGCTTGCAGAAGCCGAAGCTCCGACGAAGGCGGCTGCATGCAAAACGGTGGAAGAAGCACGGATACTCTGTCGCGATATTCCGAAAGAAATCGAGGGGGAAAGCGAGATAAGAAAGATATACTGGGAACGCTGGATGGAGCTTACAAACGCGGAAGCAACCGCAAAAGCGGTGGCATGCAAGACGGCGGAAGAAGCGCGGAGGCTGTTTTTTGACGCTCCGGGAGGAAGCGAGGTGGAAAAGATTTATATGGAGCGCTGGAAAGAACTTGCAAGCGCTGAAGCCCCTGCGAGAGCAGTGGCATGCAAAACGGCGGAAAGAGCGCGAGAGCTCTTTCTCCGCGCTCCTGACGAAAGCGAAGCTAAAAAGATCTACGAAGAGCGCTGGATGGAACTCACGCTCGAATCCTAAAAGCACAGCGGCACGGAAACGTGCCGCTTTTTTCTTTGTCAAAAAAATAGACAAACACTTAAATATGTTATATTCTTTTACACAGAATAGGTTTCTATAGATAGTCCTTTGAGGTACTTTAAGATGAGCAAAACAGCCAATCCTTCTCCCCTTACCGAGTTTAAAGACATTTTGGAAGAACTGCGCACAAAGCCGGGCCAAGGCGGAGCGCTCGAACAAATCGAGAAAAAAATCCGCGAAAGGCAAAGAAGTCGTCTTTACGAAATGATCTTGGGAATGGAACAAGGCGACGTGAAGATTATTCCCGTCGAGGTGATCAAACACGTTCCCCAAGTTGGAAAGAAAAGCCCATCGCTCATGCGTTTTTCCATTCCCTCGTGGAAAGGTCATAACGAAGTCTTCTGGAAAGCTCTCGGCGATTACATCATTCTCGCCTTGTGGAGTGTTACCGATGTAGAGTATCGCGCACCGGGAGGAAAGATATCGATTCGTTATTTCAACACACTCACTCGGCGTGAAAAACCGCCCGCGTTCATCGCGGAAGTAATTTCCAAGATTGCGCTTCTCATTGAAAGAGAGGAGCTTCCGACGGACTTCACGCGCTTCCGCAGAATGGAAGAACGCCGTGGCACTATCGCGGGAATGAGCGTAGAAGAAGCTGCGCTTTTTGCTACCCTCATCAAGAGCCTTTAAAACGCACAACCGACACGAGAAATCGTGTCGGTTTTTTTAAAATTATTTTCTATCCGCTTCAATTATTTCTTTTATTTCCGCCCGCGCTTCGATAATAAGGGCCCGAATATCGTGAACAAATTTTGCCTCCCGACCGTTCTCGTCGCTTTCCGCTTTTGTAAGAATGTCCGCAAGTCCCCGAAATGCGGTCGGCTCCCGTTCGTTCTCGGCATTAAGGGTCCATAAATGGTACGGGCTTTCCAAACCCATTTCTTCAAATAAGATTTCACATTTTCCGCTAAGCGTTCGCCAAATTTTCGCAAGTTGTTTTACTACAGGATCGTCTTTCTTCCCTTCCTGGTAAGCACGAAGAGCGGAGCCGAGATAATAGATGCTTGAAAGATATCGATCGAGACCTGATAAATTTCGAAACTCAGAAGTTCTAAACTCAACCGCCGGTTTTGTGTCAGCCCCCTCCCCCGACACTCCGTCTTCCGGCTTTCGTACAAGAATCCCGCTGTCGGCGCCATGAAGAGTCCAATCGGTATCGTGTCCTTCATACGGAGACAAAAGGCGTTCCCCGCTTGTTTCCCATGCCGTCGCGTCAAGAATTCTCGCGAGCGCGTGCGTGTGGTTGTCTTCTTCTTTTTGTTCTTTATCAAAAGTAATTCCTCCGACGGTTACATGAAGCGGAAACTTAGCATAATCTTTTTTAATAAGCCCAAGGGCGATAAGCGCTTCGACTTCCCGCGCAAGCGTTGTCGGATTGTTCGCGGGAAGATTGGCAAATTCCCAAAAAAGATCTTCATCGGAAGGAACCCCCGCGTTTCTCGCCTCCTCAAACTCTTTTTTCTTTTCTAGAAGATATTTTTTCTTTTCTTTGGGTTTCATCAAAAGCCACTCGTCATCAGGAGGAAGTATGGTGCTTTCCGGTATCTCTATTTCTATTCCGAGAGTCACGCCGTGCGACGACGGATGCGCCTCTCTATAGAGGAGCGCGTGCTTCTCAAAAAGTTTATCGTTCTCTTTCCCGGAAGCAATCCGAAGATTTTTAATAATCTCCAGACGATCCTCCGCCTCCAAAATTTTTTGAGGCCGAGTTTCGGTGCCTTCGGATTCTATATAAAATCTTTCTACCATAGCGTTTTTATCATATCACAAAAATCTTGCTTTTTTAAACCTAAATGCTTTAATGGAAGGAACCGGGGATGTCCCCAGAGACCTTTCTCAAATAAACTTTTAATACAAGTTAAGCTATTTTTTATGGCTAAAAAAAGAATAATCATTATCGGTGCGGCAGGACGCGATTTTCATAATTTTAACACCGTCTACCGCGACGATAAAAACACCGAAGTCGTAGCATTCACCGCGGCACAGATCCCGGGAATCGCCGACAGAAAATATCCGACGGAGCTCGCCGGAAAACAATACCCGAAAGGTATTCCAATAGAGGACGAAAAGAATCTCGCGAAACTCATCGTTGAGAAAAAGATCGACGAGTGTGTTTTATCATACAGCGATCTTCCCTACGCTACCGTTATGCACATAGGGTCTCTTGTTATGTCTGCCGGAGCCAAATTCTCTATGCTCGGGACAAAAGACACGATGATCAAAAGCAAGAAGCCCGTCATCGCTGTTGTTGCCGTTCGTACAGGATGCGGAAAGAGCCAAACATCACGCAGAATAGTAGAACTTCTTCGTGAAGCAAAACACCGCGTAGCTTCCGTGCGTCATCCGATGCCTTACGGAGATCTCCGCGAGCAGATTATTCAGTGCTACGAAACGCTTGAGGATCTCAAAAAATACAAATGCACCATTGAAGAAATGGAGGAATACGAACCGCACATCGCCATGGGAAGCATGATCTACGCCGGCGTTGATTACGGTGTCATTTTGAAAGCAGCGGAAAAGAAAGCCGACACCATCATCTGGGACGGAGGCAACAACGATATGTCCTTCTACAAACCGGATTTGACCATTACCGTCGCCGACCCTATGCGCGCGGGACACGAAATAGCGTACTATCCGGGCGAAGTAAACTTCCGCGCCGCAGACGTAATCGTTATCAACAAAATCGATTCAGCTGATCCGAAAGATGTTGCGATTATCGAAGAGAACGCGAAGAAATACAATCCGAAAGCAAAAATCATCAAAGCTGAATCTACCCTCACTGTAGATAAACCGGAGATCATCAAAGGAAAGCGCGTGCTCGTCGTTGAAGACGGCCCGACCCTTACTCACGGAGAAATGAAGGTCGGGGCAGGCACGGTTGCAGCACAGCGTTTCGGTGCAAAAGAGCTCGTTGACCCTCGCCCATTCACTGTCGGCACGATGACCGAGACATTCAAGAAATATCCGAATATCGGCACACTTCTTCCTGCAATGGGATACAGCGCAAAACAAATCAAAGACCTCGAAACCACCATCAACAACACCGACTGTGACGCTGTTGTCATTGGCACCCCGATCGACCTCACCCGCTTCATCAAGATCAACAAACCGTTCACACGCGTAAAATACGATCTCTCTCTCGAAGCAAAAGCGGAATTGAAAAAGATTCTTAAAGCAAAGAAGCTGATCTAAAAAGACGAGAATATAGAACGTAGAAGGTAGAGTGTAGACCAACGTATAAAATCTACATTCTACTTTCTATTCTCTATTTTCTAAACTTCTATGTTAAAAAAGACTCGCATTGTTATCGCTCTCGGCGGTAATGCCATTCAAAATAAAGGCGAATCGGGTACACACGAGCAATCCCTTGAGAATGTACGCTCAACAATGAAAGAGATTGCACCTGTCGCAGGAAGTCCAAAATACGAAGTTGCCATCACTCACGGCAATGGCCCCCAAGTCGGAAACCTCCTCATCCAAAACGCCGCCGGAAGCGCTCAGGTTCCTGCGATGCCTCTTTTTCTCTGCGACGCGATGAGCCAGGGAGAAATCGGGTATTGGGTGGAACAATCACTCGGCGATTTCTTCGACATGAGCGGGTGCCCAAAGCACATCATCACTCTTCTCACCCAGGTCGCGGTAAAGAAAAATGATCCCGCGTTCAAAAAACTTTCAAAGCCGGTAGGCCCGTTTTACACAAAAGAAGAGGCGGAAGCCCTTCATGAAAAAACAGGATTTGAGTTCAAAGAAGATTCCGGCCGAGGGTGGCGCAGAGTCGTCGCCTCGCCCGAGCCTGTTGACATTATCGAACGCGTAGCGATCCGAGAGCTTATGAAAAGCGGAAACGTGGTTATCGCCGCCGGAGGAGGTGGAATTCCCGTTATTGCAAAAGGAAAACGCTTTGAAGGTATCGATGCGGTCATCGACAAAGACAAAACGGGCGCAGTGCTCGGGTCTCTTCTCGATGCCGATATCTTTGTCATCCTCACCACGGTTGAAAAAGTCCTCCTTAATTTCAGAAAAGAAAATGAAAAGCCGATAGATACAATGACATTGGCCGAGGCGAAAAAATATATAAAAGAAGGACACTTCGCCGAAGGATCAATGAAGCCAAAAATAGAAGCAGCTATGCTTTTTATCGGAAACGACAAGCGCCGAAAAGTCCTCATAACCGATCCGAAACATTTCCGCTCCGCTTTTGAAGGAAAAACGGGAACGTGGATTATCAAATAATAGACGAGAATGTAGAAAGTAGAAGGTAGAGTGTAGACCGTCACACAAATCTACTTTCTACATTCTACTTTCTACTCTCTAAAAAAAATGCGCCACATCACTTCTCTCAAAGAACAATCAAAAAAGGAGCTCCTCGACATCCTCGCGATGGCGAAGAGTTTGAAAGATAAACAAAAAAAAGGAAAACTCACGAATCTTTTACCCAACAAAACACTGGTGATGCTTTTCCAAAAAACCTCCACTCGTACGCGTTTGAGCTTCGAGGCGGGAATGACAGAGCTCGGCGGACACGGCATCTTTCTCGATTCCCGCACTTCACAATTCGCACTTACCGATTTCGGCGATGAAATTCGGGCTGTGATGCGTTTCGGGCAGGTCCTTATGTTCCGTGCACTCAAAGCGTCCGACGTGCTCAAGGCCGCTTCTTACAACCAAATTCCGGTCATTGATGCGTGCAGTGAAAAATATCATCCGTGCCAAGCGCTCGGCGATATCCTCACTATGAGCGAACACTCCAAGGGATTGAAAAATGTAAAGAAAATCGTTTGGCTCGGCATTGAAAACAATGTTTCCAATACCCTTATGCTCGCCTGCGCAAAACTCGGCATCAAGGTGGTTATCGTCGCCCCAGAAGCAAACAAAGACAGTATAGATCTTGAACTCAACAAAATGGCGGAAGCAACGGGCCTCGTAACTCGCACACTTGATCTCAAGACAGCACTCAAAGATGCTGACTATGTTCATACCGACACGTGGATGGATATGGAATTTTTCGAGAATGGAAAAGTGAAACCTTCGTTCCAAGCCGAGTACGATCGACGCAAAAAACTCTTTATGCCGTACCAGCTAAACGCCAAGCTCATAGACATCTACGCTCCGAAAGCAAAAATAATGCACTGTATGCCGTGCCACGTCGGATATGAGATTTCCCGCGATGCCATCGACCACAAAAATGCCGTCATTTTTGATCAGGCCGAAAACAGAATGCATATCCAAAAAGCGATAATTGCTTGGGTCCTCGGAAAGAAGGTGGCAAAATAGAAAAAAACGAATATAAAAAAAGACGGCAGAAATGCCGTCTTTTTACTAAAAACAAAACTCAAGAACCAAAACGAGAAAGAGAAATAAACCACAAAACAACGACAATAAAAATTCCTCCGCCGGGCGCGGGGTTGAACCCCCGCCCGTATGTTTGTAATGTCCAGAAAAATCGCGAAAAGGTAAAACATTTCGGACGGGAGTGCAACTCCCGTCCGGCAACGGAAAGATAATTTAATCAAAGAAAAAAGGCGGCACGCGAAGTGCCGCCTTTTGGTTACGAAAGTTCGTATGATACTTGAAAGCCGTACCTTGAATCCTTCGCGCGAAGCTGTTTGTTGATCAAAAGAATATTTTTATTCCCGGACTGATATGCGTCCCATTTTTCGCGATGAATATCATTAAATACATCAGGATCGAGTTTCCGACGTTTCAATAAAAATTCATCAATCTCTCTCAATAAAAACTCACCACTCAATAAAAATTCATCAATCTCTCTGGAGGTCTGCAGAAAGAGACGGAAAGAAGCAATCGCTTCGTGTATCTCTTTTTCGAAGAATCCTTCTTTGAGACATTCATAAAGGGCCGAGATGGAACGTTCTATTACGGCGGGCGAACAGGCGTAATACGATTCGCTCGCGATAAGGAAGTGCTTGTTGAACCGTTCGAAATCGCCTTCCTCTTTCTTCTTCTCGAAAAAGATGGGGAGAATAATGAGAAAAAAAATTGCCAAGCCTGCAAAAATGAACAAACCGGACATGAGGTGTCTCCTTTTAATTATTCGATGTCTTCATCCGGGCCGGGGATCCAGCCAAGTTCGGAATCCCTTTCGCGAAGAATACTGTTTACCGATTCGAGAGCGCCAAGCGCATCAAAAAAAGACATCTGCCGGGAAAAGAAGTAATGTTTTTCCCGCGCCCCTGCCGGGTCTTCGAGGACCTCACGATGATACCCGAGAGTTTCGCGAAGAAACATAATAGCGATACGAATATCTTCTTCAAAATATCCTTCGTGAAGGCACGTCTGGAGATCACCTATGGCCAACTCGACCCCTTCGAAACTTTTTTCTGAAAGAATGAGATGCGCTCGCAAAAAATGTTCATTGAATCGACGAATGTTCCCTTCGGGAACTTTATAGTCCGCACGAACCAGATAGATGACAAATACGAGAATGCACGCGATAAGCGCAAGGATAAACAAAGAATCACCGGATATGAACATTTGTCACCTCGTTTTGAACGTATGGAAAAGAGCTACTTAACGGTAGTAGCATTACATATTTATGCGCCACTGTCAACCTACTTGAAATCCCCGCTCTCTTGTTTCGGATAAGGGCGAGTAAGCCGGCGAAGGGACGCTTTTTGAGGGTCCTTTTCTTCCGGTTCTTTTTCTTCTGCCCATTTTTCTTCATTCTTCGCGAGATCTCCGGGAATAAAACTTTCCGTCGAGGCTTTCCCCGTTTCGGGGCGAAAAAGATAAAGACGGCGTTTTTCGTTATCGTAAAAAATATCGTCCGAACCGGGAACTTCTTTCGGCCCCGCAATGACGACAGGAGGAAACCCGAGAGCGTCCGAAATTTCGTGTGAAAGAAACTGTATCGAGTCCTGATAATCTTCTCTATGTATTTCGTCGGGACCCTTGCCAAAAATATCTATAAAATAATTTCCGCCCGCGATAACCGCATCTATCGTTCCGGGAACACACCGCTCCTTCATTTCGGAAAGCCGTTCTCGAATATCGCGAGAAAAATTCTCTTCTCCTTTGTCCTCATAAAGAAAGTAATCCGGAGCCTGATGGCTCATAAATGAAATATTCTTCCCTGTTTTTTTGTCGATTCCGGCAACGACGATTCCGGTACAATTTTTCAAAGTCTTAGAAAGTTTCGGGAAATTGTCTATGGTGGAAATGACGTATGTTTGGTCTCCCGCATTCTTGAATTTCAGGGCATCCAGTTTGTCCGCCTCTGCATAATAGTCGACATTGTCAATATCACGAGCTTTTTGATACGCATCGCTCTCGACGAATTCTTTTGCATTTTCGTGAGTGCCGATACTTGCAATGATAGGAGAAATTCCTTCATTCAGGTGTTCCGATCTCAATGGATTTACCTCTCTTTCATTATTCATTTTTTCCATATGTTGATTATATCAAACGGCGGAGCGAAAAGAAAAAACCGGCGAAAAATCGCCGGCTACCTTGTTCTTATATAAAAGCGCTTATGAGCATCGCGAGAGCGATACCCGTTGCAATTCCAAGACCATACAGCCTTACACACGTTTCTATGTATCGTTTTCGTTCAATGACCATAAGGCCCTCCGTCTTATCAAAACAAAGATAAAAGTGACTTTCTGCATTTACATTCTCACAAAACATTTTTAATGTCAATCAAAAATGTTGACAAATTAACACAAATATGATATATTCTATTTTGGAAAAACTTTTCTTTTCACACAGAAGGAGATTCTTATGGATATTCAAGCAAACGCCATAGAGCTTGCGCGGAAGCTTTGGGGCAAGATCAAGTCCGGCCGATACGATTTCGAGTCGTATCTCAACCGCCTCACCTTCCTTATGTCCCAAATAGGCATAACTTGGGAAGACCTTGAAACGGACGAAATCCATGCCGAGCGCATTATTCGGCGAAATGTCGTTACCCTCATCAAGCACTATGCGAAGGCCGGGGAGATAAAGGCATACGCACAGTCGGCGGCATACAACATCAATCGCCTGCTCGTGCAATACGAGATATCGGCAGATGCCGAAGACCTGAAGGGAATCAAGATTCCTGACCTCTCCGAAGGCGCGGAATTGGAAAATATTTCCCAAGTTCTCGAACCCATCGACGAGTTCCAAACATACCAGTTCTGAAAAACAACACCGGACAAGCATAGCGCTTGTCCGGATTTTTTATTCAGGAAGATTTTCTTGCTTCGGTTCGTTCTTTACGTGATGGTATTTCATTCCGGTAAACTTTCGCTCATTGTCGCACCTTCCCAAGACGCCTCCGTAATTTTTTTGTATTTTCTCAAAAGGTATTTCAGCAATATGTTCGGGAGAAAGAGCCGAGACTTCGCGCAAGTGATCCGAAAGATATTCGGGGTCAATAATATATATTTCAAAACCGGGAAAGTTTTTTTTCATAAGGTCTATCGCCCCATTGACCGGATTATCTCCAAGCTTGAAAAGGAACCTATTCCCTTTTTTTATCGGTGACTGTACTTGGGCAATAAAGATACCCGGTTCCGCGCCGACAGAAAACCCGAGAGTAAGAACGTGTTTTTCTTTTTCGTGAACAAGGAGAGCGAGTTCCCCGTCCAAAAAAATATTCGTATCCGCCGAACGCCCAAAAGTAAGAGAGCGGGGAGCGGTATCATAGGCTGTCTCCGTACCCTCTCCGGCATTGAAATTTTTAATCCCATTATATATCCGCACTATTGCATTCCAGTTTTTCCCCGTAAGTCTCCCTTCTCCATGTCGAAGAGAAAGACTTATCCGCTCCATGAGCTTAAAAAACGGATCTATCTCCGAAAGCTCTTTGAAATCACGATTCCACATGACCATGTCCGAAAGCCACATTCTGCAAAGCTCTTCTTTTGAAAAATCAGAAAAACAAGAGAGAGGAAGTTTCCTTACAATTTCTTTTACGTCTTTTTCTTTTTCGAGGTAAGGTGGAATACCCACAAGTCGTTCTCGAACACTCGGGACAGTATCAAAAGGTTCGGCTCCTTCAGGAATAAGAGAGAGATCTTCTCCCAGAGAAGAAAGCGGGCATCCTTGCATTTTCTGCTCTAAAACCGCTTCCCGTGTCTCTTCTGCGACAGACTCCGATATGTGTTGTTCTTGATTCATAAAAATAGTGTACCACAGAGGACAAATCGAAAGAAAGGCCCAAAAACTAAAATCCCGGCGGCTAATGCCGTCGGGAGGGTTTCTATTTATCCATGGTTACAGTTTTTACTTTAGTGCAAGCGGGGTTTTAAAAGACCCTGCCTGCGATGAACTTTATCTGCTTTCAGGATATGCCAAAAAAAATAATTGTCAAATAAAAAATTGACATTGAAACGATACTCTGGTAATACTTATAAATTCTTGCACAAATCACGAGTACCGTCTATGGATACATCGATCAGAGTTCTTTTTGAAGAAGCAATAACAATTCTTGAGAAAGACGCGGAATATATTGCCTCCCTCGCCTTCGAAAGCGAAATGAGAGGTGACGCAAGCTTCCAAACGGAATCGACTCGGAACCGAGCAGAATACCTCCGAGAAAAAATAAAAGAGTTTCGTATTACTCTTTCCGAAGGTTAAAAGCAAAAGGCCGGCAAACGTCGGTCTTTTTTATATTAAAAAGTCAGCAAAAGTCCGGCGGTAAAAAGAGTGGCGAGAAAGAAAAAAGCGAGGGTGTAAGCGAGAAGCATTACAGCTTCCCTTTTCTTGCCGTCCAGATACCAGAGTATGGGCCGGCCAAAAATAAGAGAGCCGACGAGCGCTACGGAAAATACAAGGAGGGAGAGCATAAGTATGGGCGCAAATACGGTGTCTTCTTTTGGAAACGAGAAAAAATTCTCACCGTAAAAGAAGAATGAACCGACAAGCACAATATAGCCGGAAGTAAGAATTGCGTCCAAAAACGCATATCGTATGGTTTTATTTTTCATATCAGATATTACGTAACGAACAAAGAAAAGGTTACAAAAAAGATGTTTCGAGTCTTTGAATCATAACGATTTGTTGACAGAAACAAATATAAATGTTTATCTTAAAAAGAAGTTGTTTTTTGGAGAAAAAGCATGAGTAGAATCTGTCTCGGAAGTCTCTATTTTCGTTTTATGGATTGGGCCTTCAATTTTGCGAAAGAACACAGCGTTTTCTTCGTCGTGATTGCAACTCTTCTTGTCTCTCTCATATTTGCCGGTGGCATCGCATTAGATCTCTCGATGAATCCATGGCTCTATGAGGTCGTAGAAAAATGGCAGTGGTATAACTACCTTACCAGTGGCCATGGCCCGGCCGCTCTCTATATAAATGGTCACTATCAAGTCCTCCCTGTATTTATCATCCCGGCGTTCCTCGTGTCTCTTCTTTTTGTAAAGATGGCGAAATGGTGCTCATGATTATTTCAACGCTCCACCAATAGCCAAAAGACCCGCAGTGGCGGGTCTTTTTTTATGAGCGAGTTAAAGAATAAGTGCGAGATTTACAGAAAAAAGTTTCATAAAAAAACCGGCCGTATGAAACGGCCGGAAGTTGGCTAACGCTCCGAAAGTTCGCGGAGAATGCTTTTGACTTCTTCCGCGTAATCCGCCGGAAAAATGACATCCACAATCTTTGGTATCTCGCGCCACACGATGGCAAACACCATATCCGGGCATCCGCAAAGAGTATTATCTATTCGTCTGTCTGTGAATGGGTCTCGACCTTTCTTCAGGTCCATTATGGCGAGTTCGCATTCCAAAATAAACTCTTCCGGCAAAAGCTCGGCATCTTTTACGAGCCTGCCCGAAAGGTATTCCGCATACGCACTGAGCGCATCCGAAACTCCCGACATATACCAGCCCAAATGAGAGAGCCTTTCTTTCGCTTCATTCATATTCAAAGCAAAAACAGTCATATTTCCTCCTTCAAAAATCAGCCAAACATCCTCAAAAAATATAACACACCCTCCCCCCATCCCGCAAGAATTAAAAACAAAAACTTTTTTAAAAAAAATTATGCTATACTTTGCATATGCTAAAAGTAAAATCAAAAATTATTCACTACATCGTCGTATCAGGAATTTCCTTCCTCCTTTTGGGAGCAGCATTCGGTTGGTTTAAAACAGATTTTAATCTTCTGCGATGGTATGTTTCAATTTTTAGTTTTCTTCTTGCTTGGATAACTTTTGATTCAAAAAATTGGAGATGGTTTTATGGATTTCTAATTATAATTTTAATATTTAATCCTTTTTTTAGATTTTTTTCATTATCAAAACTTGGTTGGCAAATAATAGACATAATCACCTGTGCTTTTCTCTCTTTCTTTGTCTTCGATTATTACAGAGCCTACGCCAAAGGCATTCGATTTGAAAAATACATTTCCAACCTCTTCCCTAAAAATTTATGGGTTTTAACAGACAGAACGAAGGATTCTTCAAAAAATTTTGATAGAACCGTCGAATCTGACATGAACCCGGACCTCACCTTCAGAAACATTTTGACAGGAAAAACAATTGCAATTGAATGCAAATTTCGTTCGACCTTTTACCGAGGGAAATACCAAGACTTTGGATATTGGTGGAAAAAAGAACAAGGAGAACGATACAAAAAATATGGAAAAAAAATGAATGTTCCTGTTTTTGTTGCATTAGGAATTGGCGGTACTCCACAAAAGCCAAATAGGCTTTTTATCTCACCACTCGAAACCCTCAACGAAGCACCCTATGGATTTGTGACCGAAAAAATGCTAAAACCATTTGAAAAAAATCCGGCCGAAAAAATTTTAGAAATTTAAGAAAATCTATAAAATCACGCCAAGAATAAAATGCTTGGCGTGATTTTATTTTTTTAAACACGACCCACCTAACCGAGGATGATATTTCCGATGAGATTTGATTTAGTTTTTCAAGGCGTGTCGACGTGGGCTGTACAAAAGTACAGCCCCAAGACCGCCGCCGAAAAAATAAATCAAAGATCGCGGAAATAGCGCCTCGATCTCTATAAGCAGACGAGTGAAGCGATGCTGTCGCCTTCCCTCATCTTCATAATCCGTACCCCCTGCGTCATACGCCCAAGGGTAGACACCTGCTTCACTTCGGTCTTGATCACCTGTGAGTTTTTGGAAATGATGATGAGTTCTTCTTCCTCTCCGGAGAGAACTTTTGCGGAGATAAGTGCACCGGTCTTTTTAGTGACGGCCATAGTTTTGATTCCGCTTCCTCCGCGTTTCTGGACTTTGTATTCTTTCATCGGAGTTTGTTTTCCGTATCCGTTGGCACTGACGACGAGGAGCATCGGTTTTTCGTAGGTTTTCTTTACGATGTCGGCGCATACGAGCGTATCGCCTTTCTTTAAAGTAATCGCTTTTACACCCATAGCGGAACGGCCCATCTCGCGAGCATCACTTTCTTTGAACCGTACGGACTGACCTCCTGCGGTAACGAGTACCACTTCGTCGCCTTTTTCGGCGAAGAGTGTGGCCAAAAGTTCATCGCCTTCTTCGAGCTTGATAGCAAGGAGTCCGCTTCTGCGTACGTCTTTGAAACTCTCGGCGGAAAGTTTTTTCACGATGCCTTTCTTCGTAATCATAATGATGGAGAGAGGAGTACCCTTCAAAGATTTCGGGAGTGCGAGAATAGAGTTTACGTTTTCTCCCTGTGAAAGAGAGATGTAGTTCATTATCGATTTTCCGCGGGTAGCACGCTTTCCTTCCGGAACTTCGTACATTTTCATCTGGTACGCCTTACCCTTATCGGAGAAGAAGAGGAGATCAGAATGAGTATCTGTGGTGAGGAAGCTCGTGATGAAGTCTTCTTCTTTGGTATTCAAATCCACCACACCCACGCCTCCGCGCTTCTGCTTGTGGTATTCGTCGGGATTGGTGCGCTTTACATATCCGCCCTTGGTAAAGACGAGAATGCTGTCACCTTCCGGAATGAGGTCTTCATCGGTAATAGTCTTCGGATCGCCTTTCACAATCTTGGTACGGCGTTCGTCTCCGAATTTCTCGACAACCGCCTGCATTTCTTTTTTGACAACGGAGAGAATGTTCTTGGCGCTGGAGAGAATGTTCTTGAGTTCCTTGATGAGATTCTGGACCTCAAGAAGTTCGTCCTCGATCTTTTTGCGCTCAAGGCCGGCAAGCTTCTGGAGTTTCATTTCCAAAATCGCGACTGCTTGGAGATCGGAGAATTTGAACCTCTTCATCAGGTTCTCTTTCGCGACGGCAACGTCTTTTGATGCTTTGATTATCTTGATGATCTCGTCGATATGGTCGAGAGCTTTTTTGAGACCGAGAAGAATGTGTTCGCGAGCTTCGGCTTTGCGGAGATCAAATTCAGTACGGCGTTTTACGACTTCTTGGCGATGCTTTATGAATTCAGCAAGAACGGATTTGAGTCCGAGAGTTTGAGGTGTGCCGTCGACGAGAACAACCATATTCAAATGGAACATCTGCTCGAGCTCGGTATGCTTGTAGAGATAGTTCAAAACTTTCTGCGGTTCAACGCCAGCTTTGAGGTCGATAACGACGCGAATGTCTCTCGTGGATTCATCGCGAAGACCTTTCACTCCTTCGAGTTTTTTCTCGTGCACGAGGTCGGCGATGTGCATTATCATTTCAGATTTGTTGACGCGAAAAGGAATTGAAGTAATGACTATCTGGAACATTCCGCCTTTCGTCTCCACAATATCGGCTTCACCACGGCAAAGGAAACCTCCTCGGCCGGACGAGTAGGTGTGATGCATATCTTTCGCACCGAATACTTTTCCCCCCGTCGCAAAGTCAGGCCCCTTGATAAACTGCATCAAATCTTCAGTAGTGGCTTCTTTGTTGTCTATGAGATGTACGCAAGCATTCACCACTTCGCCCAAGTTGTGCGAAGGGATATTGGTGGCCATACCGACGGCGATACCGAGAGTACCATTAAGAAGAATGTTTGGAACGGCAGCGGGCAATACTTTCGGTTCTTTTCTGGTACCGTCGTAGTTTGGGCTGAAATCAACGGTATCTTTGTCCAAATCGTGCAAAAGCTCTCCGGAGATACGGGACATCTTTGCTTCGGTATAACGCATGGCGGCAGCGCTGTCGCCGTCGATTGAACCGAAGTTTCCCTGCCCGAGTACGAGCGGATAGCGATAACTAAATGTCTGCGCCATTTTTACCATCGCTTCATAGACGGAAGAGTCGCCGTGTGGGTGATATTTTCCGAGCACATCTCCGACCACCGCCGCTGATTTGCGGAATTTTCCGGAAGCAGTAAGCCCCATTTCGTGCATTGCGAAAAGTATGCGACGATGCACCGGCTTCAAACCGTCACGGACATCGGGGAGCGCGCGGGTCGTAATAACAGACATCGCGTAGTCGAGATACGACTCTTTCATTTCCGTCGAAATATTGACCTTCAAGATATTGAGGTCTTTTTCCGGCGCGACATTCTCTATTGGGGCTTCTTTCTTTGCCATATAATTATTCTAAAATATCTGTTGTGAATTAATTGGTTGGTGATGTTGATGATTCTTTCCCGGCTTCCACTTCTTTCGATGCTCCCGCGCCGGCCATAAAATTCTTTGTTACTCCCTCGATAGTGCCGTATTCGCTTTTTGCTTTTAGCGCTATATCTGAAAGTCTTTCTCCGACAAGGGCAAAGGGGCTGAGTACGTCTTCGGTGCTTTTGGTATCGGAATTCCCGCCCGTACTATGAGAAGAGAAAATGAACCACGGAACGAATATGAGAAATGTGAGAGCGGTCGCAAAAAGTATGGCGAGTCCGCGCCGTGAGTCTTCCGGTAATAAGCGTAAGCTTTCTAAAAATTTCCACATAACGAAGAGCTCTCGTATACTATGAACCTGTCGCAGAGAGAATAACGATCTCTCCGTCTTTTCCTTCCAAATCTTTTTTCTTGAGTGTCAGTTTGTCTACCGGCTTTACCCCTTCAACTCCTGCTTCTTTCAAAAAAGCTTTCAAGTTTTTGCCGTCATTTTCTTCCGCAAAAAGAGGTACGATAATCTTCGGCTCGAGCTCAACACAAAGCTTATATGCTTTTTCGGGAGTAAGGAGCCCTTCTCCTCCGATCGGGACAAAAAGAATATCAATGTCTTCCAGATTTTCTTTCGCATCGGTACCGAGGGTCGTATCGGAAAGCGCGCCAAGATGGCAAATCTTCATTTCTTCGAGAGAAACGAAATAAATAGTGTTGTTGCGGTCCTTGCCTTCATAGGCAGATTTCGAATGGAATCCCTTTATGGATATTCCTTGTACTTCATATTCACCCGGGCCGTCTACAATGAAAGGAGTTTTATCTCCAAACGCAAGGTTGTCTACGCCGTTGAAATCTTCGTGCTTGGAAGAAACAAGAGCGATATCAGAAGAGAAGCGACCCCATTTGTAGGAGGAGTCTTTGCTTATCGGGTCAATGCCGATAACGGTATCGCCGAACTGAAGTTTGACGAATTCTGCACCATAATATGTGATAATCATGGCTTTAATTATAGCAAATTCAGCAAACCGATGCAAAGAAATTCCCGTGATTCTTCCCCTCCCAAAACCCTCTGTTTTAGGGGATTTTCATTTGCAAAAATGATATAAATGTATATACTTGTAAAGACATACGAAAGACCGCAAAAACCGCCCCAAAAAGCGGTGGCGGATATCGTTTGCATATTTATAAACCGTTTTTGGGGATAAATCTTTTTCATACGCGGTGCGGGCGACTCCCGGCCGGAGAAAGGGCCTCTCAAACATCATAAAAATCATGTCAGAAGAAGAAATCGTGGTTGTGGAAGATGAAGAAGCAACCGAAGAAGAAATGGAAGCAGTATCGCTCGTAAAGCCCGTTAGCGAAACACGCAAAGGCTTGAGCTCAAGCGAGAAGCTTACTCTCGTATCGCCCGACGAACCGTCGAGCATCATGGAGAAGCTCGCGGCAAAACTTCCGAAATTGAACGAAGTCGGAGATATCGTTGAAGGACCGGTTATCGGAATCGAAAAATCGGCTATCTATATCGACCTTGCTCCGTTTGGTACCGGTACGATCTATGGACGCGAGTTCATGAGCGCACGCGACATCATCAAGAGAATCAACATCGGCGATCTCGTTACCGCCAAAATCGTTGAGAAAGAGAATGAGGACGGTTATATCGAACTCTCTCTCAAAGAAGCTCACCAGGCTATTATCTGGAACGAAGCAGAAGATCTCTTGAAGACCAAATCAGCCCTCAAGGTTACCGTCAAAGACGCAAACAAAGGAGGACCCATTATCGACTGGAAAGGATTGCAAGGCTTCTTGCCGGCATCCCAGCTCGGTCCTGAGCACTATCCGAGAGTTGAAGACGGCGACAAGGCAAAGATTATGGAAGAACTGAAGCGCCTCGTCGGACAAAAGATCAACGTATCTATCCTCACCGCCGTTCCGAAAGAAGGAAAACTCATTTTCACTGAAAAAGGAAACGACCAGAAAGAACGCGAGACCATCGTCGAGAAATACAAGATGGGAGACGAAGTAATCGGAGAAATCACCGGTATCGTCGACTTCGGAATCTTTGTAAAGATCGAAGACGGACTTGAAGGATTGGTACACATCTCTGAGCTCGATTGGGGTCTCGTAGAAGATCCTCGCAAAATGTTCAAAGTAGGAGAAAAAGTAAAAGCGAAGATCATCGAAATCTCAAACGGAAAAATCTCGCTCTCTGTCAAAGCCCTCAAGAACAATCCTTGGACAGCAGCGAAAGATCGCTACAAAAAAGGAGATGAGGTCAAAGGCGTCATCATCAAATACAACAAATACGGCGCACTTGCCTCGATCGAAGAAGGAGTTGCCGGCCTCGTGCATATGTCCGAGTTCGGAACCGACGACAAGCTCCACACGGCGCTTGAGCTCGGAAAGACTTACACCTTCAAGATCACCCATTTCGACCCGAAAGACCAAAAAATGGCGTTGTCATTCAAGACCACGTCTGCAGAAAAAGAATAAGACTCTTTTCCAAAAAACGCCCCATCTTGGGGTGTTTTTTGTTACCACTCCTTGCTATTGCTTTTTTGTCAACGCTGTGGTATTATGAGCAAGAACTTCATTGTTCTCTTACAGTTTCTTCAACCCGTTTTTTGAGGTATTCAGATGAACAAAAAACCGCTCGGCGTGACCATGATCGCCGAAGTTATTCTTTACAAGGGCAAACCGTCTTTTAAGCCGGTTATCGTCGAAAACGACGGGCTCGTAAACGGACTCACCAGCACTCACCTTCTCCGTCTTGATGACGAAAAAGAAGAGTCGCTCCTGCACCGCGGCGACCGTTGGCAAGTACAAGTGATCTCGGCCTTCCCTCTGAAGGGTGCCGACCACAAGTACCGCGTTGACTCCAAAGATCGGCCGATGGTCGTTCTCAAGGTCAAGCTGGAAGGAAAGATTCGCTCTTTCTTCTCCCGCTTCGAATGGGTCACCGTTATCGGCGAAGGAAAGGATGAGAAAGAAATTTCTCGAGAGCCTGCCGTTCGTGGCGAGTTTACCGATATGTCGACGGGAAGGCCCGTTCCAACGGAACAGATTCTGGTCGACGGAGTCATCGTACGCCGTCGCGTCCTGCGCGAACTTCCGAAACGTTCGTTCTATCTCTACAAGACTCGTGAATGGGTCACCGTGGAAGATTGGGCGGGCGAAGAAAAAGAAGTCTCCCGCGTTCCCGCCGTCATGGAAGAAATGGTCTACCTCTCCGGCCCCGCCGAAGTCTCCGTCGTTGAACGAATCTTCGTAACGACCGCAACCGAGACAAAGGTTGTCCGCGAGAAGATCAAACGGAAGGACAATCTGTCTGCGTGGCAGGATTGGCTGAAAGAAACCTTCGCTGAAGAAGATCTGACGGCTGACACCTCCGACGTAACGCCTCCGGAACTTCCGAAGCATCTACAGCGTTAATCCGCATCCGCGCACACAACGCGCAAAGCCCGACCAGATGGTCGGGCTTTTTTTATTTTGATTCTATTGCGGGGGAATGAAATGATAAAATCAGTGCTATTTCACTTCATCGCTTGCGGAGCGATACGAGTGCGAAAACCAAAACGGTTTTCGGACTTTCCCTCTCTTTATTTTGATTCTATTGCGGGGAATGAAA
>Ga0172379_10003328_pt1 | contig 25887 bp, 26 predicted proteins | sample GrowelOW334metaG_FD_119756 | JGI IMG/M metagenome (GOLD analysis project Ga0172379, IMG submission 119756) | Groundwater microbial communities from an aquifer near a municipal landfill in Southern Ontario, Canada - Groundwater well OW334 metaG | ecosystem: Environmental > Aquatic > Deep...
CCATAAAAAGTTGGTAATTTTCGCCGAATCTTTTAAATTGGAATTGAAAAAAATGAAAATCAGGTATTTGAAAACGTATATAAATAAGTCAAAAATCAGAACTCTTTATTTGCATAACCACATTTAAGTGCACTTTCCGCAAAAGTGCACTTTTTTTTTATATGAATATTAACTCGGTACTAAAATTTATTGAAGAATGGGCGCCGCCGCAAATCGTATGGCAAAAAGATAATGTCGGTTTGCAGGTTGGGAACTTGCATGGCAAAACAGACAATGTCATTCTTTGTTTAGAGGTAACCCATGAGGTTATTTCTGAAGCGGTCAAAAAGAAATGCAGCCTCATCATTTCGCACCACCCGCTTCTCTTTTCCCCGTTAAAAAAAATTGATACCGACCGAGACCCCATTTCCCAACTGACCGAACTTCTTCTGAAAAACAATCTAACCCTTCTTTCATTTCACACAAATTTAGATTTTACCGTTGACGGAGTAAGTTTTGCGTTAGCCAAAAAATTGAGTCTTACGAATATTCGATTTTTAGTTAATCAGAAAGAAAATCAATCGAAGCTTGTGGTTTTTGTGCCGGAAAATGCTGTCGATAAAGTCTCCGCAGCTTTATTTGAAGCGGGCGCCGGAAAGATCGGCGAATATGAAAAATGCAGTTTTAAAGGAAGTGGAAACGGAACATTTCAAGGTTCTGAATTTTCAAATCCCACCGTTGGGAAGAAAAATTTATTTGAAACGGTTGAAGAAATTCGCCTGGAAGTTTTAGTTGATGATTGGAATTTGGGCAAAGCAATTTCAGCAATTAAAAAAGCGCATCCGTACGAAGAACCGGCGTTTGATATTTATCCCTTAAAAAATGAAAACCTAAAATACGGTTTTGGCGCTGTTGGAACACTCGATAAGCCGTTGAGTGAGAAAGAATTTCTTGCGCATGTTTCAAAAAAATTAAATACTGCCATCCGGTTTTCGAAGGGGAAAGGAAAAAGAATTTCCAAAGTTGCCGTCTGCGGAGGTTCGGGAAGCGATTTGTTGAAGGAGGCAATTGCAAGTGAGGCAGATGCCTTCGTGACCGCCGATATTAAGTACCATGCTTTCCATGATGCGAATAAAAAGATTTTGTTGATCGATGCCGGGCATTATGAAACGGAAATTCTTATTCTGCCGGAAATAAAATCACGTTTAGAAAAGTTTCTAAGTTTGAACAAAGAAAATTCAAAAGTTTTTCTTTATGGAAAAACGACTAACCCTATAAATTTTTTTAATAAATAAAGGAGAATACTACGTTGCAAAATAAACTAAAACTACTTAACCAACTTCAGATGATAGACAACCAACTTGATCATCTGGAAGAACTTCGCGGAGACCTGCCGCTAAACGTGCAGGCTCTTGTAACGCAAATAAACAACCTGCAAGGAACCATCACAGCGAAAGAAGAAGAACAAGAAGTTTCTCTTAGCAAAAGAGCAAAAAATGAAGAAGAGATTGAGCGGCTGACGGAGAATCAGAAAAAATTTAAAGCTCAGCTTTATTCCGTTAGAAACAATAAAGAATATGACGCGCTAACGAAAGAGATTGATCATTCGGATGAAATAGTTAAAAAGCATCACGCGGAAAATGATGCTTTAGCAGATTTAAGTAAAAAGCTAAGTTTTGAAATCGAAGAGATAACTCCCCAGTTGGATGAATTGAAAAAAGAACTAAAAGAAAAAGAAGAAGACTTAGATAAGATCATAAAATCAAACGAAAAAGAAGAAGCAAAATATCTTGCAGAACGCGCAAAGATTGAACCACAGCTTAGAAAAGGTGATTACTCCGCTTATCTCCGCATTCGTAAAGCAAAAAAAGGATTAGCTGTTGCAACCGTGGTTCGTTCGGCATGTTCCGGCTGCCATAAAATTATTCCTTCGCAAAAACAAATTGAAATAAGAAAGAACGATAGAATTCACTATTGCGAATACTGCGGAAGAATTCTTGTTTCGGCTGAACTTGGCGATAAAAACGTATAATGAATGATGGGGAGTTTTTTTCATTTTAAGTAACAGTCATTTAAAAGATTCCTTTGGAAGGCTGATGAATTATAAAATATTCGTTTCCAAAGGGATCTATTGACTGCGTGATAATCTTTCTTTTCCAAACTTTTTTCATTTCTCCTTCGTCTTATTTACAAATTCAGATATTCGTTCACAGAATTATTTCGCATTCATATTTTCTTCCTTTTCCGTAACTTGCAAGTGCAATTAATAATAATTGAGGATTAAATGAAAAAGAGAACAATAGATCAAATAGATTTAAAAAATAAACGCGTGCTCGTTCGTGTCGATTTTAACGTTCCTTTAGATGAAAATCTAAATGTTACCGATGACAAGCGCATAGTTGAATCACTTCCGACCATAAAAAAAATTATTGCCGAAGGGGGAAAAGCAATTTTGATGAGTCACCTTGGCAGACCGAAAGGAAAAGTAAATCTCAAGTACAGTTTGGCGCCAGCGGCTAAAAAACTTTCCGAACTTCTTGGTAAAGAAGTGAAACTCGCTCCCGACTGCATTGGCGAAGAGGTAAAAACTTTAGTGAGAAATATGAAAAGCGGTGAAGTTATTCTTTTAGAAAATTTGCGATTCCATGAAGAAGAAGAAAAAAACGATCCCGCTTTTGCAAAACAACTTGCGGAACTTGGAGATGTTTACGTAAACGATGCTTTCGGCAGCGCGCACCGTGCACACGCTTCAACTGAAGGAGTTACAAAATTTCTGGCGGTTTCCGTTGCAGGTTATTTGATGGAAAAAGAATTAAATTATTTGGGAAAAGTTGTCGGAACGCCGGAGCGTCCGTATTGCGCTATTCTTGGCGGAGCAAAAATTTCCGGCAAGATAGATGTGATCAACAATTTACTTGATAAAGTTGATACGTTGATTATTGGCGGCGGAATGGCTTATACTTTTTACAAAGCGCAAGGCTGGGAAATTGGAACGTCTTTGCTTGAAGCAGAAAAAGTTGATCTTGCAAAAGAACTGCTTGAAAAAGTGAAAACAAAAAAGTTGCAGTTCCTTCTTCCTGTTGATGTTGTGGTTGCTGCGGAATTTAAGAACGATTCACCTTCCGAAGTTGTTAAAGTTAGTGAAATGCCATCCGACAAAATGGGGTTGGATATTGGACCGGAATCTATTAATTTATTCAGCGAAGCAATTAGAAATTCAAAAACCATCGTTTGGAACGGACCGATGGGCGTTTTTGAGTTTGACAATTTTGCCAAAGGAACAAATACGATTGCAGAAGTGTTAGCTGAAGTAACGGTAAAAGGCGCAACAACCGTAATTGGCGGTGGAGATTCTGCCGCGGCAATTGCTAAAGCAGGATTAGAGAAAAAAGTTTCGCACGTTTCTACCGGCGGCGGCGCTTCGTTGGAATTTCTTGAAGGAAAAGTTCTTCCCGGCGTTGAAGCGTTGAATGACTAAAGGATATTATTATGAAAAAAGATTTTATAAATATCGATAAGGAAATTTTGGGTGGAACTCCTGTTTTCTCGGGAACTAGAGTTCCTATCCAGACGCTTTTTGATCATTTGGAAAAGGGAATTACCGTAGATGATTTTCTAGAAGATTTTCCTTCTGTATCGAAAGAGCAGGCAATTCAAACATTACAGTTCGCGGAAGAAATCCTAACTTCAGAAAAATACAGTTTTATTTATGAAACTGCTGCTTGACGAAAATCTACCAAAGAAACTTAAGAACGATTTTAGTGAGTATTTTATTTGTACAGTGAGTGATAAGTTATGGAACGGAAAAAAGAATGGCGAGCTTCTTCAAGCAATGATTGACGATGGATTTGATGTTTTATTATCGTTTGATAAAAACTTACAGCATCAACAAAATTTTAACAAGTATCCAGTTGCGGTTTTTCTCTTAAACGCTGAGGATAACACTTATTTGACTCTAAAAAAATTAGTTCAACCAATTAAGGATATATTACAGTTGCCTTTGCAAATTGGTGTTACTGAAATTAAATAAATTATTTAAGGAATGTGAATGGGTTTATACAACAGAGATTACAATCGCCCTAGCGGATTAGGCGGCTTCGGATTGTTCCCGCCGGTGATTAAAAATTTGCTTATCATCAACGGTGCAATTTTCTTGTTAATGATGATGATGCAGAATATTGTTTTCAATGGCGTTCCGGCAGAACAGATTATAATTCGCTGGTTCGCATTAATGCCCTTGGGTCAAGGGTTTCAGGTCTGGCAGTTAATTACGTATCAATTTTTGCACGGCGGATTTTCGCACATATTGTTTAATATGTTTGCCTTATGGATGTTCGGCGCAGAGATTGAACATACATATGGCTCAAAAAAATTTCTGTTATACTATTTGTTATGCGGGGTCGGTGCCGGGCTTTTGCATCTGTTCCTTTCCCCAATTTTAACCGGAGCTTTGGCGCCAACAATCGGCGCTTCGGGCGCTATTTATGGTGTGATGATCGCATTCGCAATGTTCTTCCCGGATAGATTAATTTTTCTTTATTTCTTCATTCCCGTTAAGGCAAAATATTTTATTGCGTTTATGGTTGTGTTTGAATTTCTTGCGGTTGACAGCGTCGGCAGCGGAGTTGCTCACCTTGCGCATTTAGGCGGAGCGCTCGTCGGGTTTTTGTTTATTCTTTTTGATAAAGACTCTACCGTTAGTTTTAAGGAAATCTTTGGCGGATCACGCAGAGGATATTCTCCTCCGAGAAATATTTTTCAAAAATCTTCATTCAAAAATCCTTTTAAGAAAACAGAAACTGAAATTGAAGATGCAACTTACTCCGATGTGAATGATGGTAAAAGCGATGTGACACAGGAAGATATTGATAAAATTCTGGACAAGATAAGCCAGTCAGGGTATAAAAATTTAACCGAGCGTGAGAAGAAAATTCTTTTTGAAGCCAGTCGAAAGATGTAAAGGGAATGCCGGCTAAAAAAAAATTCTGGTTTACTTTATTAGCGGCGCTTGCCATTGGATTTGCGACAATTGTCTTTTATGCCGCGAAGGTAAAAACTATTGAGCAAAACACTTTCGTAAAGTTTTACACTGATTATTTGATAGCTCAAGATTCGCTTGGGAACGATGTTGCTTCCTCAAAAAAGATTAGAGGGCAATTGTATAAAAAATATTCGATAACCAACGAAGAATATCTTTCCACGATAAATGATTATAACAGCGATCAGAAAAAGTGGGCGGAGTTTTTCGGCAAAGTGATGGAGAACTTAGAAGCACAGCAGAAAAAAAGAAGGATCAAGTAAGTCGTAAAATTCCACCATTACTATACATGCCGACAAGAATATGTGGTTACAGAATTTTGGCGGAATGACTGGATGAATGATTCTATTGTATTTAATTCAACCATGCAATCATTCATTCAAGCCCACATCTTAAATAATTTTATTTTTTAGTCTCCTTAAGTTATAGTTTTCATCTTTGCAACAACAATTCTTATAGCGGCGTAACTGATAAACTCGGGAAGCCGCTTTTTCAATTCCTTTAAACTTGTAAATCCTTTTTGAACTTGTTTAGAAATCTGTTGATAAAGTTCTTCGGTTAAAAGAGATGAAATTTCGGTTTCGGGGAAATATTCCAAAATAGTTTCCACCTGCATTGAAATTACCGGCTCGGCAAGTTTTCTTGTTTCAGCAATTTCTTTTAACGTAAATCCTTTTTGAATTAACTGGTACGTTTCCGTTATTGACGAAGGAAGAGATCGCTTCCCGGTTTTTATTTCACTGAACAGCGTCGTATCGTTTTCTGCAAAGCCTTCGATGATTTCTAAAAATGCAGCGCCAAGTTTTGTAAACATCCGCTGATTAAATCCCTTTATCTGAAGCATCTCAAAATGCGTTGCCGGTTTTTTTTCTGCAAGTTCGCGCAGAACATCATCACCGCAGACAATATATTTTGGCTGTGCAAATTTCGCTGCAACTTTATCTCTCTCTTCTTTTAACAAATGAAACAGCTCTAAATTCTTTTCGTAATTCTGCGGTTCCTCGGTTTGAGGAATAATTCCTTTCTGCAGAAGAAACTGTTTCCCTTTATTCGTAAGAAAAATCTTCTTGAATTGTTTCGTATCCTTTTGCAAATCCTCAGTATCAATAAGATGCCGCACAACCGTGATGATATCTTGTTTTGAAAATGTTGAACAAACACCAAACGTGGAAATTGTTTTTAGGTTTGTCGCTTTCGATGAACCGGATAGAATCGAAACAAGCTGCGTTTCGGTTACGCCAAGATCCATTTCATGCGCAGTTCTTAAAAGAATTTCGCGCAAATAATCGATGGTAGATTCCGGAAGAGAATCTTTCGTTACGCAAGTATCGCACTTGTTACATTTATACGTTGAAACTTCTTCACCGAAATAACGCAAGATAAATTTGAACCGGCATTCTTTGCAGTAAACAAAATCAATCATCTGCTCAAGTTTTTTCTGCGCGTGAAAGTATGCTTGATTAAGCTTCATATAATTGATATTGAGCTTTGAAATTTCTACGCGCGGTCCTTTTAAGAAAAGACTTTCTCTGCCGAGCGGTTTGGTATATTCAAGAATTCCGCTGTGCTGTAAAGAGAGTAACGCCTTGTCGATTTCATCCGTTGAGGTACTGAGTTCATTGGCAAAATCTTGCAAAGAAAAATTAATTTTTGAAGTGAAGAGAGATGAACCGAATTTTCGAAGCAAGAAAATGATCAGTTCTTTTTTTAGAGCGGACTTTAAATGCTTGGTATAATTTTTTAGATGTTCTAAATCTATAATGATTTGAAGAGAGTTTTGCCGTTCGAAATCGGAAATAAATTTCAGATGCCCGGCTTCTTCGAGAATTTTAATTGCCGCCATCAGCAATCCCTTTGAGAAATCCTTTTTTATAAACGAAGAGAGATATTCAAAATTGATCGGAATTTCCGTCTCTTTTGTTTCACCAATTTTTACTTTTCCATAAGTACAAAGTCCCTCGTACAACTTTTGCAATAGTTCTTTATCAGGATAAGAAGACTGAATAAAATATTGATGAATGGAAGAATCATTCGCTTCAAACAATAAAACTGCGGTAGAAGGTTTTCCGTCTCTGCCCGCTCTTCCGATTTCCTGGTAATAATTTTCTATCGTTCCCGGCATGTTGTAATGGATGACGAGACGGATATCTTTTTTATCAATGCCCATTCCAAATGCGTTGGTAGCAATTATAACGGGAGTTTTGCTTTCGAGAAATTCTTCTTGAATTCTCTTCCGCTGCGCTGATGTTAGTCCGGCGTGATAAAACGAATTTTTAATTTTGTACATCGATAAGACTTGCGAAACGTCTTCGGCTTTTTTTCTTGATGAAGTATAAATTATCGCCGGAGTTTTGTAAAGCGAAACTAATTCAACAACTTTTTCATCTTTCTTTTTTGTGTGGATAACTTGAATAGAAAGATTGTCACGCTCAAACCCTTTTACAAAAACTTTTGGTTGATGCAGCCCAAGCTGCACGAGAATATCATCGCGGACTTCCGGAGTTGCAGTTGCCGTAAATGCCGCTATCTTTTTCACTCCGGAAAAAGTTAGGAACTCTTTTATTTTCCGGTAACTCGGACGGAAATTATGCCCCCATTCCGAAATACAATGCGCTTCATCAACAAAAACAAAGTTTGGATTAAGCTGTTTTATTTTTTCCGCGAAGTAAAGATTTTCAAACCGCTCCGGTGCAACGTAAAGGAGTTTTATTTTTCCGTACGAAACTTCTTTTAAAATTCTCTCAATTTCATAATACTCAAGCGAACTGTTAATAAAGGCTGAGATCATTTCCGTTTTATTCAATCCGTCGACCTGGTCTTTCATTAAAGCGATGAGAGGAGAGACGACAAGCGAAAAATTTTCAGAAATTAGCGCGGGAATTTGATAACAAATAGATTTTCCTGCGCCCGTTGGTAAAACCGCGAGCACATGATTTCCGGCAAGAATTTCTTTAATAATTTCTTCCTGCCCGAATCTAAATTTTTTATAGCCGAAATATTTTTCTAACGCTTGATGAGGAGTCATTTTACTTTATGTATGCGTACACATTCTTTTATTTTGAATTAAAGTTTTTACAAACATAACAAAAATAATCTTTGTGTAGGAAATGGAAGACCGAGAACAAGGATGAAAAAAACTGTTTTTCTTTTGATAATGATATTGCAAGATGTTGGCATTAACCAAACAATTGGCTTGCTTATATTTAAATACTTAAAAAATGGGAGTTTAACATGGGACGTTTGCCTCTTTAAGATTAAATAACGTGAAAGATAGGGAAGAATTATACGTTGAGTAAAACAATATTATTCATAACAATATAAAGGTTCCGAAATGATACATGAACTAAATGAAAACTTTATGGCTTTCTGCAAATTCTTGGGGTCGGGAGATATTAACAGTAAAATCTGGTTTGTAGGTATTGAAGAAGGTGGGAAGACTGTTACGAAAAAAAATATTTCTGAACAACTAACCATTTGTAAAGAAGAAACAACCTTTTTTCCCCTTGCTTCTGATAATACTCCTGTTTGGAATATTATTGCTGAATTACTTTTTAGTAAGTATTCCAATATTCATAAATTAAAAGATACTGAATATCGACAGAAGATGTTCGATGAAAAATATTCATGTTTCTTTTTAACTGAGTTATTTCCTTTACCAAGACTCAATAATTCAAGTTGGGAAGAAAATTATACTGAATTATTTGGTTACAGTCAATCAGACTATTTTGATTATTTATCGGATGTTCGTTCTTTTCGATTTCCAATTATTTACAAAAAATGGATTGAAAAACGACCAACAATAACAATTTGTTTTGGTTCAACATATCGGTACGAATTTATAAATTTATTCCAGTTGGGTCATTCTCGCTTTATAAACCTTCCTGATACTGGTATATTAAATTATCCAAAAGAGAATATTTTGTTGTGTCCGTTTTTTAATTATAGAACGATTAAAAATAAAGAAAGAGATATTCTAAAAGAATTAATAAATAAGTTGTAGCAAGAAAGAAGCTTTAGTAAATGCCGCCTTTAAACTATATTGTATTTGAGTAGTATTTAAAAAAATGACCAACTAAATGTATGGACTAACTATAATGAAAAGAATGTTTTTTATACTTCCCACATTAACTTTCTTTTTAATTACGTGTCAATTTATTTTTGCACAAAACGCTGAGTGGATAAATTATACTGTTTCAAATTCGGGCTTGCCTAATAACTGCGTCCAGTCAATAGTGATAGACGATCTAGGGAATAAATGGATCGGGACTGCTGGTGGAGGACTTGCCAAATTTGATGGCACAAACTGGAAGGTTTATAATAGTTCAAATTCGGGATTAGCAGATAATTGGGTCAGATCAATAGCATTAGACGATTTAGGGAATAAATGGATTGGGACATGGGGTGGGCTTGGGCTTTCCAAATATGACGGCACAAACTGGACGGTTTACAATAGTTTAAATTCTGGCTTGCCTAATAACTTTGTCCGGTCTATAGCGATAGACGGTTCAGGGAATAAGTGGATTGGGACACAAGTTGGTCTTGCCAAATTTGACGACACAAACTGGACGGTTTATACTACTTCAAATTCGGGCTTGCCTTATGACGATGTCTATTCAATAGCGATAGACAGTTCAGGGAATAAGTGGATTGGGACTACTTATGGCGGACTCGCCAAATATGATGGCACAAACTGGACGGTTTATACAACTTCAAACTCGGGCTTGCCTGATAACTATGTCTCTTCAATAGCTATAGATGGTTCAGGGAATAAGTGGATCGGGGCTGGTGGGCTTGCAAAATTTGACGGTACAAATTGGACGGTTTATAAGAGTTCAAATTCTGGCTTGCCTAATAACTGGGTCTGGTCAATAGCGATAGACGGTTCAGGGAACAAGTGGATCGGGACTTATGAAGGAATTACAAAATTTGATGGTATAAACTGGACAGTTTTTGATAATTCGAACTCTGGCTTACTTGATAACTATGTCCATTCAATAGCAATAGATGATTCAGGGAATAAGTGGATCGGAACCGAGGAAAGAGGATTAGCTGTTTACAAAGAAGGAAGCGCAGTTTCAATTAAAGAAAATAAAAAGAATATTTCCCCGACCGATTTTTTGCTTTTGCAAAATTATCCCAATCCTTTCAATCCATCAACCGTAATTAGCTATTGGTTTGCAACAAACAGCTATGTTACACTAAAAGTTTATGATGTATTAGGGAAAGAAGTAGCAACTTTGGTGAATGAAGAGAAAGAATCGGGAGTATATGAAGTAGAATTCAGTAGTCAGAGTACAGTAATGAGTAGCGGAGTATATTTCTTTCAACTTAGAGCAGGTAATTTTGTGCAGACAAAAAAGATGATAGTTTTGAAATAGGGCTATCGTTAAAAGATTTTCCACCGTAATATGATTACTTGCAACGAGCTTTAACTCGTTGAGTAGGAGAACAAAATAATATTGACTTTAGTCAAACAATGAGTTTGCTGGTATTGTAAGAGTGAAACTAAAATAAATAGGAGTTCAAAATGAAAAGGTTGCATGTACTACTAACGTTTTTACTTGTGTCTTTTTCACTTTATGCACAAAACCCCGAGTGGATAAATTATAATAAGTCAAATTCGGGTTTGCCTTATAACTCTGTTAGTTCAATAACCATAGACGATTCAGGGAATAAGTGGATCGGGACATTTCTTGAGGGACTTGCAAAATTTGACGGCACAAACTGGATGGTTTATAATAATACAAATTCTGGCATGCCTTCAAACAATGTCCATTCAATCGCAATAGACGGTTCAGGAAACAAATGGATCGGGACTCAAAGTGGTGGTCTTGCAAAATTTGACGGCACAAACTGGACGGTTTATAATAGTTCAAATTCAGGTTTGCCTAACAACGAAGTCAATTCAATCGCAATCGACGCTTTAGGGAATAAGTGGATTGGGACATGGGGTGGATTTGGTCTTGTCAAATTTGACGGCATAACCTGGACGGTTTATAATAGTTCAAATTCGGGTTTGCATAATAACATTGTTAATTCAATAGCACTAGACGGTTCAGGGAATAAGTGGATCGGTACTAATGCTGGAGTTGCAAAATTTGACGGCACAAACTGGAAGGCTTATACTGCTTCAAATTCGGGCTTGCCTGATAACTCAGTTAGTTCAATAGCAATAGACGGTTCAGAGAATAAGTGGTTCGCGACCAATGGTGGTGGAATTGCCAAATTTGATAACACAACCTGGACGGTTTATAATAGTTCAAATTCAGGTTTGCCTAATAAGTGGGTCTATTTAATAACGATAGACGGTTCAGGAAATAAGTGGATTGTGTCATCGAGTGGAAGCGGTCTTGCAAAATTTGACGGCACCAACTGGACAGTTTATAATAGTTCAAATTCAGGATTGCCTAATAACTTTGTCAATGCAATAGCTATAGACGATTTAGGGAATAAGTGGATTGGGACTTCTGGTGGCGGTTTAGCGGTTTATAAAGAGGGGGGTGTAGTTTCAGTAAAAGAAGATCAAAAAAATATTCCTCCAACAGAGTTTTTGCTTTCGCAAAATTATCCAAATCCATTTAATCCGAGTACAAAAATAAAGTTTTCAGTAGAGACACGCTGCGGCGTGTCTTTACGAATATATGATGTGCTTGGAAATGAAGTTGCGACTTTAGTGAATGAAGAAAAGCAGCCAGGCAGCTACCAAGTTACTTTCAACACACAACAAACCACCACCAACCGGCAACTTTCAAGCGGCATTTATTTTTATCAAATCCGCGCCGGTAATTTTGTGCAAACTAAGAAGATGATAATTTTAAAATAGGGACACGAATTTCACGAATTAACACGAATGTTGAAACCGAATTATGTCGTAGAGCCTTGCCATGGCAAGGCTCTACGGATTACCGAGAACCGACCAATTGCCTTATCCTTCTTTTTTCTTATTTTCCATGTGTGATCGATAAAAATTATACGAAAATCATTTCATGGAGTTCTCATTGTCTCAACTGAGCGGAAAAAAAATTTATCTCGCCGGACATAATGGTATGGTCGGTTCAGCAATTCACCGAAGATTAGTTGCTGCAGGTTATGAAAATATTGTTACGCGAAATTATCCTGAAATTGATTTAATCCGACAGACTGAAGTTGAAGAGTTATTCGAAAAAGAAAAACCGGAACTTGTAATTGTCGCAGCAGCAAAAGTCGGTGGAATAGTTGCAAACAATACTTACCGCGCTCAATTCATTTATGAAAACTTGATGATTGAAGCGAATTTGATTCATGCCGCATATAAAAACAATGTTGAGAAATTGATTTTCCTCGGGAGTTCGTGTATCTATCCCAAACTTGCGCCTCAGCCGTTAAAAGAGGAATATCTTTTAACTGGTTTATTGGAACAGACAAACGAGCCTTATGCCATCGCAAAAATTACCGGAATAAAATTATGCGAAAGTTATTACCGTCAATACGGCGCAAATTTCTTCTCGGTAATGCCGACAAATCTTTTTGGATTCTATGACAATTTCAACTTGGAAACATCTCACGTTCTGCCTGCTTTGATGAGGAAATTTCACGAAGCAAAATCCGAAGGGAAACCTGCGGTTGAACTTTGGGGAACCGGAAAACCGTTACGCGAGTTTATGTTTGTTGATGACTTAGCTGATGCAATCTTTTATCTTATGGAAAAAATTGAAGCGAAAGATTTATATGAACAAGGATTAACACATATAAACATAGGCACGGGTGAAGATTTGACGATAGCCGAGTTAGCTGAATTAATTAAAAAGATCGTTGGCTTTACCGGCGAAATTATTTATGACACAACCAAACCTGACGGCACTCCAAGAAAATTATTAGATGTTTCCCGTTTACACAATCTCGGCTGGAATCACAAAACTTCTCTCGAAGAAGGAATAAAAAAAACGTACACTTGGTTCGTAGATCAACTAAAAGCTAAAGTGTAGGAATGGAAAAGAACCAAAGTCTTGAGCACGAATGAATGAATGGTTGAATGGTTGAATGGAAAGCAAAAGATTAAATAAATAATTTGCGGGTAATCCAATGAATGAAATTTTTATTAAGTATGGAGAGAGAAATAAAAACATTAATCGCGGTTATAGAAAGTTGGATGTATGGAAAGAAGCAATTGATCTCTTTGCTTTAGTGAAGAAAAAACTTAACGAAATAAAAATTTATCTCTAAAATCAAAAGGACAAATAGAAGATTCGGTTTTATCGATTTCATCAAACATTGCTGAAGGATACAGCAGAAGATTCTTAAAAGAAAATATCCAATACAATAGTGTAGCATTGGCTTCACTTGCAGAAAATTATTCTCAAATATTTGCCTTGCTTCATTCGAATGATATTGATGAAGTCTGGTTCAAAAATTATGATGATAAACATTATTGTCTTGAGAATAAATTGATAAATTTAAACAAAGCATTAGTTGAAAAATTAAAAAATGATGACAACTGGAAGAATGATAATAAAGTGAAAGAATTAAATGAAATTTATGGTCTGAAAGAAGCATCGTAAAATTTCATTCACTCATTCAACCATGCATTCATTCTTTCATGCGAAATAGTATTTAAAATATTTTATTATAATCTACAAGGTTCACATTCATGAAAAAAGCACTCATTACAGGCATTACCGGACAAGACGGAAGTTATCTAACAGAAATTCTTCTTGATAAAGGATACGAAGTTCACGGAATTATTCGCAGAAGTAGTTCATTTAATACCGGAAGGATTGACCATCTCTACAACAACCGGGAAATAATGAACAAAAAATTATTTCTCCATTACGGAGATTTAGTTGATACGAGCAATCTCAATCGTCTTTTAGAACAAATTGAACCGGATGAAATTTATAACCTAGCTGCGCAAAGTCACGTAAAAGTATCTTTTGAAATTCCGGATTACACCGGACAAGTTGATGCGCTTGGTACGCTTCGCTTTTTAGATGCGATACGCGAAGTTGGTTTACGCGAAGTAAGATTTTATCAAGCATCAACAAGTGAGTTGTTCGGAAAAGTGCAGGAAATTCCACAATCGGAAAAGACTCCTTTTTATCCTCGTTCTCCTTACGGAGTTGCAAAACTTTACGGTTACTGGATCATTGTGAATTACCGCGAAGCATATAACCTTTTTGCGTGCAACGGAATTTTGTTTAACCATGAATCGCCACGACGCGGAGAAACTTTTGTAACAAGAAAAATTACTCGCGCAGCTTCACGTATTGTTGCAGGTTTTCAACAATCGCTTTCGCTTGGTAATTTAAATGCAAAACGCGATTGGGGCTTCGCTCCCGAATATTGCGAAGGTATGTGGCGAATCTTAAATCATAACAAAGCTGAAGATTTTGTTCTTGCAACAGGAGAAACGCACACCATTAAAGAATTTGTTGAATATACTTTCCGCGAACTTGGTATTGAATTGAATTGGCAAGGTGAAGGAGAAAATGAAAAGGGAATTATCAGCAAGATTGATTTAACCAAAGCCGCAAAACTTGCAGGAACAGATGCGCAAAGTTTCCAATATCAATTAAGAAATGATTTGCAGATCGGACAAGCCGTTGTTACGATTGATCCCAATTATTATCGTCCTACAGAAGTTGATCTACTTATCGGCGATCCGACAAAAGTTGAAAAAATATTGGGCTGGAAAGCGAAGACGAAGTTTGAAGATTTAGTTAAAGTAATGATTCAAGCTGATCTTGAAAAGGTTTTAAAAAGAGGTTTTTAGAGTAACTATTTGAGGAGAACATATGTTCCGTAAAATATTTTTCCTGTTGATATTCTTAATCGGATTCAGCCAAACTTCCTTTTCACAAACCGCTTATGGAGGGATGAAAAAGAAGGTGTATCACCCCTTTACCGGAACGCTTGTGTTTACGATGGAAGGGGGAGCTACCTACGGATTAACCGATTATAAAGATTTCTCTCTCGACTTTCTCGGAAAGGGAATGGTCGAATTTTTCCTTCCAACTTACTCAAAAAGTTCTTTTGGCTTTCGTATGTATGGTGGCGCGGGCTATTTAAAAGGAAAAGATAAATTAGCAGATCCGGTTGAATTTCGCACAGATTTAAAATTAGCCGGTGGCGGGATTGTTTATGCACTATCATTAGGGGAAGCAGTTTTTCCTTATGTTTTTGCGGGCGCAACATATACTTGGTTTAGTCCCAAAGGCGCTAGTGGAGAAATTCTTCACAAATTCATCTACAAAAAAAATGAGCTTGATTACAATGCTGAATTTGGAATGAGAATTCTTTTAACCGATAATCTTACCATGAATTTCAGCGGGGGCATTCAACTTAGCCCAAACGATTACCTTGACGACAAACTCTTTGGAACCAGTAAAGATGCAATACTTATTGGGGCAATGGGATTTTCGTTTTCCTTTTTTGGAGAGAATGATTCCGATGAAGACGGAATTGTTGATTCAAAAGATATATGCCAGAATACCCCCAAAGGAATTAAAGTTGACCAGTTTGGTTGTCCGATCGATACCGATAAAGATGGAGTTCCTGATTATTTAGACAAGTGTCCCGATACTCCTGAAAAAGTAAAAGTTGATAAAAATGGTTGTCCTCTGGATTCTGATAATGATGGTATCCCCGATTATATTGATATCTGCCCCAACACGCCAAAAGGAGTTTTAGTTGATGAATTTGGATGTCCGTTAGACGCAGATAACGACGGCATACCTGATTATCTTGATAGATGCGCAAACACTCCTATTGGAGTTCAAGTTGGTAAATATGGCTGTCCGCTTGATAGCGATGGTGATGGCGTTCCGGATTATTTGGATAAATGTCCAAACACACCGAGGAATGAACAAGTTGATGAATTCGGTTGTCCTATAAAAAAGCAGGAAATTATTAAAGAAGTTCCGGTTGTAAAAGAAATTGTTTTAAGCGCTGGAGCCTCATTCGGTGTTGGCAGTTCTGTTTTATTACCGGGCGCTTATGGAGACTTGGATAAACTTGCACAAACCATGCTTGAAGAAAAAACTTCCAAATGGTTAATTGAAGGACACACTGATAATGCAGGTTCTGCGGCTAATAATAAAAAACTATCATTGAAGAGAGCAAACGCTGTTGTAAGTTATTTGGTCTCAAAAGGAATTAGCAAAAACCGTTTCACTGTTCGTGGAATGGGACCTGATTATCCTGTTGCCGACAACAGAACGGAAGAAGGAAGAGCTAAAAATAGAAGAGTTGTAATTTTAAGAGTGAATTAATTTTAAAAAGTTATTACCACTATTAGATTTGTACGATTGTAATAATTGGTAGAACAATATTTTTGAAATTGAATATCGAACATTGAACAAGGAACAACGAATGATGAAGTTTTTTCTCTTCAATATTCTTCATTACTTGTTCGATGTTCATTATTCCTTTTGGTTCTGGATTGTATGAGGTAAGGACGGGCAGTTTTTCCTTTCACTAAAATTGAATATTCCTCTTCTGAAGTTCTATGATCAAATTCTCGTACCCGATAAATTGAATCCCCTCCCAACCTAATTTTTTCGCACCATTTACATACTCAAGAATATCATCAATAAAAATATGTTCTTCAGGAAATAGTCCTGTAAAAGATTCAACAGCCTTATAAATTTTTTCTTCAGGCTTTACTGCATTTATTTCATGCGAAAGAACGAGTTTATCAAAGTACTGTAGGAAACTATATTGTTCCCACCCATATTTTTTATGGATGGCATTCGTGTTGGAAAGTAAAACCAATTTATAATTCTTTTTCAATTTCGGCAGCAGGGAAGCGACATTTTCGTTTAGGGTAAATATTTCAGAATAAATTTTGCAGAAAATTTCTTCATCAATTTTGTTATGCAAAGCATTGAGCATAATCGAAATGAATTTTTCTTTTGGCAAATCTCCACGCTCAAAAGAACGGTGAAGGGCATAATTATCTTTGTAAAATGAAAGGAACGCTTCGCCGAGGTTTTCTTCTTTTTTATTCAATCTTTTTACGGCAATCGAATAATCAAAAGGAAGGAGAACATTCCCGAGATCAAAAACGATTGCTTTAATTATATTTCCACTCATCAAATTTGTCTTTCGCTATTTCTAAAGTAAATTTATTTTGTAAAATAATTAAAAAAATCTTTTGCCGGCAAAGAAAGGGCTCGTTAAATGAAATTAGCATGCGGAACATTTCTCCTTCTCTTGTTTTTTATTTCTCCAATCGATTTTGCTCAAACCAACATTTCGCTCCGCGGAAAAGTAGTTGATGCGGTTACCGGCGAGCCTTTGGTTTTTGCCAATGTTCGGTTGGCAAATTCTTCGACAGGAAGCATTACCAACAAAGAAGGTTTTTTTGAAATAAAAATATCTTCAAGTGCGCAAAAACTTATTACAAGTTTTATCGGGTACCATACCGATACCACCGAAGTTCTGCTTGACAAGAAAAGAGAAACCGTTTCGATAAAATTACTTCCTTCTTCCCTTCAGCTTTCAGAAGTGCTTGTATTAGCGGAAGAGAATCCTGCGTATGCAATCATTCGCCGGGCAATACAAAGAAAAAAAGAACGAGCTGACAAATTAAAAAGTTATCAATATTCATCTTACACAAAAGGAAGTTTAAAAACAGAAGACAACATTAATGCTCGCGGCAATTCTGTTTCCCTCGGAATTGGTTCAAAAGATTCTGCCGAATTAAAAATTACCGGCATACTCGAAAATCAAAGTACCGGTTATTATAAAGCTCCGCACAAAATAAAAGAAGTTATTATTGCTCGGAAGCAAAGCGCTAATTTCCCATCATCTGTAAATATTTTAACCGGCGGAAGGCTGCTGCAGAATTTTTATTCTGACAATCTTAATTTCTTTGGTAGAAAAATGACCGGACCTCTCGACGACAACTCTGCCAAATATTATTCTTTCAGTTTAAAAGATACGCTCGCACAAGACAATCATACGATTTATAAAATATTTATGACTCCTGCCGATTCACTCGATCCTGGATTTGTTGGCGACATTTACATCTCCGGAAAAAATTTCGATTTGGTCAAAGTGAATTTAAGTTTAAATAAAGCCGCAAACTTCAGCGGAATTTTTAAGAAGATCACAATCGATCAGCAGTTCGATCAATATGACAATATTTATATGCCGGTAGATTACCATCTTGTTGTTGAAGTGGACATTACGGGGCTGGCAAAATTAGGTTTTGAAATGAACACACTGCTCAACAATTATGAAATTAATAAAAATATTCCCGATGACTTTTTTAACAAAGCGATTATTACCGTGTTGACCGATGCCGATAAAAAAGATTCAACTTATTGGGATTCTATTCAGCATATTCCAAATACCGAGGAAGAAGTTACCGCATATAAGAGAATTGATTCCATCTCTGCACTTCCATTTTCTTTTTGGGATGAATTTTCGTGGCTCTCAAATCGTGTAACATTCTCAAAACATTTTTCAACGACTGGTCCGTTGGGACTTTATCATTTTAACCGTGTTGAAGGAAATGCGCTTGACTTCGGCTTTTTCTTTTATGATTTGTTAGACAATCGACTGCAAACTTCTCTTACAACAAGTTACGGCTTTGCAGATAAAAGATTTAAGACTTCATTCTCTTCGCTCTATTACTTTGGTGATTATCGGACTTATTCTCTTTCTGTCAACGCGTTTAAAAAAACCTCAATTTTATTTGAACGAAGTTCTTCCTACGGTGATCTGTTTTCAACATTAAGTTCGCTCTTAAGCAAATATGAGTTTAACGATTTTTATTATTCTCGCGGATTTACTCTTTTTGCAAGTGGGGAAATATCTCCTACCTTAAAATTGAAAGTTGGTTTCTTTCAGATAGATGATCAGTCGGCTATAAAGAATAGTGAGTTTTCAATTTTCGCATGGAAGAAAAAATTTAACGATAATGCAGCAATTTCAAACGGATTAACGAGTGCTATCAAAGCCGGCTTTACAATTGATTTTCGTGACTACATAGAAGATGGCATGTTCCGGCGAAGAGCAGGAGGTAGTGATGGCAAAATAATTTTTAATGCCGATGTTACCATTGCAAAGAACAAACTTCTGAAAAGCGATTACAATTTTACTTTGTACGAAGCATCTCTCAACGGCGGCATTTCAACATTTAAAACAGCCGATTTACAATTTGGTCTTTACGGTTTTTATAATGCAACAGGTTCGCTTCCGTTTCAAAATTTTTACTCACTTCCGGGAAACATCACATCGCTTGGCAAACGATTTTCATTCCGCACTTTAGGTTTAAACGAAGTTATTGGTGACCGCGTTGTTACGTTTCATCTTGAACATAATTTTAGAGATGAAATATTTAGGATGTTAGGAATATCATTTTTGAAATCTTTAAATCTTCAGGTAAGCTACTATTTTAATGCCGCTGTAAGTGATGTTAGTGCATCGGGGATGAAAAATCTTTTGTATCAAGACAAAGCTTTCAAAACACCGTTTTATGAAAATGGATTCAGTATCGGGCATCAACTTTTCCCGATTGCGTTAGAATTTTCTTGGAAAATAAATTACCGCGGCGAAAGAAATTTTGTCATCGGTCTAAACTCAGCATTATTAAATTAGCAGGAAGAAATAAAATGAAAAAAGTTTTCACACACGATAGAAAACAATCTTTTGATGTAGGAAAAATTGTCTGCGTCGGCAGGAATTATATGGATCATATAAAAGAACTTGGACATCAAGCCGAAGAAAAACCGGTGTTGTTTCTAAAACCAACATCCGCAATGATTTATTCCGGCGAGAAAATTATCTATCCCTCTTTTTCCAGTAATCTGCATCACGAAATTGAACTTGTACTTCTTGTCGGCAAAACAATTACCAATGCTACTCTTGAAGAAGCGAACGATGCAATTATTGGTTACGGTATCGGTTTGGATATGACACTGCGAGATTTACAAAATCAAGCGAAAGATAAAGGGAATCCCTGGACAATCTCAAAATGTTTTGATACTTCCGCGGTTATTTCCGATTTCATTTTGAAAGAAGATTATGAATTGAATTTTGAAGAAACAATTTCACTTAAAGTGAATGGAGAAATCCGCCAGAAAGAAACATTAAATAAAATGATGTTCAAACCGGACGAACTCGTTTCTTACATTTCTTCACGTATGACGCTTGAAGAAGGAGATTTGATTTTTACCGGAACACCATCCGGCGTAAGCGGCTTAAATAAAGGCGATAAGCTTGAAGGTGAAATTACGAACGTTGCAAAAATAGAAACTGAAATAAGTTGAATTATTAATTACGATAAGTTAAGTTTGGATAGATATCCGGAGTGATTATGTTTGATTTAAAGAAAAAATATATCGTTGATGAAGAGAACAAGAAAGTAGCAGTTCAAATTGATATAGGAACTTTTACTCAAATTGAGGAAATTTTAGAGAACTATGGATTAGCAAAACTAATCACCGAAAATAGTGATGACGAAACATTGTCTGTGAAAGAAGCTAAATCGCTTTATAATTCTTTAAACTGATGAAAATCGTAGCACAGACTTAAGTCTGTGTTACAAACCCATACGTGGAAAGTGAATTTTGTATAATATGGATTATTTATTTAACACAGAAAGAGATTTGCGGATAATATCTTCCAAACTTATCTCCGGGTTTTCCGTGCTGATCTCTCTAACTACTTTTTCCGCAAGTTGAATTTTGTATCCAAGCGTTGTAAGTGCTGCGGTAGCTTCACTTTTAATATTTGATTTTGGCTCTGCAGATTCACCTAACGAAGAAATCCCTTCAACTTTTCCGCGGAGTTCGATCAATAATCGCTCAGCTGTTTTTCTTCCGATGCCGGGAATGGCTGTTAATCTTCCGATGTTTGCAAATTCAATCGCCTCTTTCAACTCATCAACTGAAATACCAGAGAGAATCGTTTGTGCGGATTTTGGACCGATGCCCGAAATTAAAATTAATAGTTCAAACATTTCTTTTTCAGATTCCGAAAAAAATCCAAAGAGCGTTAGACTGTCCTCTTTAACATGCGTGTGAATAAAGAGTGAAACTTCTTCGAGCGTAGAAATTTTTTCAAACGTAGTGATTGAAATAAAAACTAAATAACCGACTCCGTTTACATCAAGAATAATTTTTGTCGGTTTAAGCGAAATTATTTTTCCTTTTAAAAATCCAATCATGGTTATTCAATTATTCTTTCCGGAAAAGCTTCGGCGAAAGCTTTCCAACTTTTTGAAGAAGGTGTTTGTTTATCTTTTCTGAACGCATGACAAATGGCGGCTCCGAGCGCATCACTCGCGTCAAGTGGTATTTCGTTCTTTACACTCAAAAGCGTTTTCACCATATAATTTACTTGCTCTTTTGATGCGGCGCCCGTTCCAACTATTGATTTTTTAATCTCACGCGGAGAATATTCGCCAATAAAAAGTTGATGATGAACTGCAGCCAGAAGCGAAACGCCACGCGCGTATCCAATTTTCATTGCTGACTGCACATTCTTTCCGTAGAACGATGTTTCAATCGAAAAATCTGTCGGGTTATAAATTTTTATTAACCGGTTTAACTCCGCATAAATAATTTTTAATTTATCCGGTAGAGTATTTTCTTTTGTAAGATTGATAATACCAAAGTGCAAAAGTCGCAGCTCATTTTTCTGAAAATGAACAACACCGTAGCCGGTTTTTATTGTTCCGGGATCAACTCCGAGGATAATCATAAAAAGTAACTTAGTCTTTTCTTTCAGTAAATAAATTCCGCAACAAATTTATGCCGGGGTTGATTGTTTTAATTCATTTTCTTTTTTTAACGCTTGAAGTCTTTCTCCAAACCAGGCACTCAATGTTGCAAACACAAACGAAACGCCAAAGAACACTAAATAAAATAGTAAAGGAGAGGCGTTCCAGTTCATCGTCTTATACAACATTCCTTTTGAAGAATAAATGAAGAGTAAAGAATAAAGCACAGCGGCAATTCCGGGTTCAATTATTGTAACACCGCTGGATTTGTATCCAAAATAAAAACTTAAAATAATTATACCGATAAACATCCATCCAAATAAACTTAAATAACCATTAACTAAAAATCCGGAAATTAAAATAGAAGGAAGCAAATGGTAAATAACCAAAAGACAAAATCCGACACCAACCCAGCGCCAATCTATTATTCTTTGTTTTTGTAAATTTTCCATATCAATCTCCTGCAGCATTATTAAATCGACTTGATGATTCAACTCTCGTGGATGCACTATTTTTACTAATATTAGCAACTACTTGCACAAAACCTTTTTGTCCGTTGTAATTAGAAAAATTTGGATTTGAACATCTTGTTTTACTAACAGCAACAATGGTCATTAAGGAATCTGATTTATAAGGCGCTAAAAAATAATTTGCTTCTTTAACTAAAGCAAAAGATTTTAAATTATTTAACTCAATATACTTTTTTTCTTTTGAGTCTTTCGAAGAAAGAACAAAAGAACCATTGCCGCCGCCAAGCTCATGGGGAAGGATAGCAAACTGCCGTGCTTCATTAGAGAGATCAATTAGTTCCGACACAATATTATCACGGTTGTCCTCTATAGCGATATTTCTTTTCATATTCTCACTAATCTTTGAAGCAACATAAAAGTGAATGATTGATGAAACGAAAATCGAAATTAAGATTATACCGCTTAAAATTACTTGAACAGAATGTGGATAGAAAACATATTTTTTCTCTTCACTTGAAGAATTTTTTTTCTGGGAAGAATTTTTTAGTCCAAACATCATTAATGTTGGGAAAACAATTCCAATCAATAAAATGCTGACTAATAAATAAATTTTAGATTGAGTTCCGAACAAAAATATTTGTCCGTTAAATTCATTAATGCCTTGAATAATTGTTAACCCCATTGCTCCAAGCCAAGGCAAAATTAATCCTCCTTTAAAGACCTCAGGAAAATCTAATACATACGGATAAATTTTACCACTAAAAAAAGTGAGAACAAGAGTAAATACAGTTAAGGCAATAATTAATTTTATAAACGAAGGAGAAAACTCCGAAACATTTTTTGTTCCGTTTGTATCGTTATCAGTTTTCTGATTCATACTTAACTCCTTTCGATGTTAATGTTGCTCTAACTTGAACCATTCCCTTTTTCCCGGAAGCGTTCGCAAAATCAGGATTTCTTCCTTTAACAGCCATTTCTTGTCCGATAAAAACTAATTCTGTATCGCTAAGAACTTTATTAAAAATCATCGGACTATCGTCTTGAGAAAATTTTAATGTTTCAACAAAACCGGAATCCGTTTTGATAAGTTCATTGTAAATCTCTTTTAAGGATTTTTTATTCTTATCTGCCTGCGAATGATAGTTTGAAAGGACTTGCAACATTGCGTTATTTAATCTTACGTTTAGCACTCCCCGGCTAATTTTACCCCTTATTTTTAGTAGCGTTTGTTTTTGCCAGGTTGATTGTTCGTAAGCTAATGACCAAGATTTAAAAACGAAAAATACTCCAACAATAAATACTGCTACCAGAATAATTTTTCTTTTAACGGGAAAATGTTTGATGTTGAAAATAATAAGCGCAATGCAATAGGCTAAAGCAACAATTGCAGATGCATTTAAACTTTTCCATAGATTAATATTATCAATAGAAAGAAAAAAGGTAAGTGTGGTTACAACAATTCCACCAAAGAGCCAATAGAAAATCATACTTAAACTCCTTTAATGAATAAGTAAATAATTTAATTGAACCCTGAATAATTTAAGAAGATTAACTGAACAAAAGAATTATTTTAAAATTTATTTTCATCAAACCAATACAAAAACTATGAGCAAATTTATTTTCAGAAATCGACTTTCATTCAACTCAAGTTTAAAAATAAAATATCATCACAATTATTTTATAAGCGGATGATTGCCGTGTTAACGAATTATCTATTCTTGAATATCTGCATTGGAGAAAACATTCTGCACATCGTCGTTATCTTCAAGCGTTTCGATAAGTTTTACAACTTTCTCCGCATCCTCTCCGGCAACTGCAAGAGTATTTTTCGCAATCCATTCAAGGGAAGCGTTTTCAATTTCCAATGTTTTATCGAGCAAAGTTTTTCTAACGGTCTCAAATGATTCAAGCGAAGTTGTGACTTCAAAAATATCTTCTTCGGTTTGCATATCATCGGCGCCGGCGTCAAGAACAATTTCCATTACGTCATCTTCGCTTTTATTGTTGCGTTTTACAGAAATAATTCCCTTGCGCTCAAACATCCACGCAACGGAACCGGATTCTCCCATGCTGCCGCCGATTTTACTGAAGATGTGTCGTACTTCCGCTACGGTACGATTTTTATTATCGGTGGCAACTTCAACAAGAATTGCAATACCGCCGGGTCCGTAACCTTCATACATTAACTCAACGTAAGAAACACCTTCAAGTTCACCGGTTGCTTTTTTTATTGCGCGTTCGATGTTGTCTGCCGGCATGTTGGCGGCTTTTGCATTATCGATAGCAAGCCGTAATCTCGGATTTCCGTTAGCGTCACCGCCACCCTGGCGAGCAGCGATGGTAATTTCTTTTATCAGTTTGGTAAATATTTTGCCGCGTTTGGCATCTGCCGCCCCTTTTTTTCTTTTTATTGTTGCCCATTTTGAGTGACCGGACATAAGGAATTCTCCTATTTATTTTCTTTTATTTTTATGTCTTTAATTCTGAATTGTGGAAACACTTTTCCGTCTTTAACCATTTGGTCGATTGAAAAAACCGTATCAAATTTAACGCTTCCGCCGTTAATTAACGGTGCAAATTCAGCCATGTTAAAGCCGATACAATCAAAAACTTTATCGCAATCTTCTTGTTTGATAGTTAGTACCAAATGTTTCCCGCTGATTACACGGGATGAAATTGAGCGTACATCTTCAGCCCATAATACAGGACGCATATTTTTTGGACCAAATGGAGAGAACTGTTCAACAATTCTAATAAACTTAGCTGTAATTTCGGATAATTTAATTTTTGAATCAATTGTTATTTCAGGAATAAGATCATTCCGATCAATTTTCTCTTTTACAATCTTGAGGAACCTTTCGCGGAACTCATCAATTTTATCTACTTCAACGGCTAAACCGGCGGCCGCTTCGTGTCCGCCGAAATGGATCAAGACATCTTCACATTCTTTCAATGCTTCATAAATGTTGAAACTGGCAATACTTCTTGCAGAACCTTTTGCAATTCCGTCGATGGTTGTAAGCATTATGGTAGGTTTATAATATTTTTCTACTAATCGCGAAGCCACAATCCCGATTACACCCGGATGCCAATTTTCTTCGTGTAGAACGATAGCGAGGTCTTCGACAATATCAACACTATCAACAACCTTTTCAACAGCTTCGGCTAATGTATCGACATCAATTTTTCTTCGTTCATAATTTTCTTTTTCCAAAACCAAAGCAAGCCTGGTCGCTTCTGCGTCGTCATCAGTAATCATTAATTCAACGGCAGTTTTTGCCTCGCTTAAACGTCCGACAGCATTTATTCTTGGAGCAAGAGCAAATACAATTTGCCCTGAGTTAAGATTGCCCGGAATTATTTTTGCGCTGTCAAGTAAAGCTTTAATTCCCGGACGCGGTGTGCTATTTATTTGTGATAATCCTTCTTTAACAAGAATTCTATTTTCATCAATCAAAGGAACAATGTCTGCAGCACCGGCAAGAGCCACAAGATCCAGATATTGCATCGGTTCATCACGTTTTCCGATCCGTTCGCAAATTCCTTGAATAAGTTTAAAAGTTACTCCGGCGCCTGATAAAAATTTAAAAGGATAATTACATCCCGGTTTTATCGGATCGAGTAAAGCGTAGCAATCAGGTAAAGTTTCTTTTGGTTGATGATGGTCGCAAATAATGATGTCGATTCCAAAA
>Ga0172379_10003329_pt1 | contig 25883 bp, 24 predicted proteins | sample GrowelOW334metaG_FD_119756 | JGI IMG/M metagenome (GOLD analysis project Ga0172379, IMG submission 119756) | Groundwater microbial communities from an aquifer near a municipal landfill in Southern Ontario, Canada - Groundwater well OW334 metaG | ecosystem: Environmental > Aquatic > Deep...
AAAAAAATATTTTAGTAGGAGTATGCGCGGGAATTTCTTCCTATAAAACATGCGAGCTTGTGAGGCTTCTTGTCAAAGATGGTTTTTCCGTAAAAGTCATAATGACGGAATCTGCAACAAAATTCGTAACACCCCTGGTGTTCCAGACGCTTTCGGCCAATATGGTTTATCTTGATATGTTTGCTCCAGCAAAAGAGGAAGGTATCAAACATATAGAGCTGACAGAGTGGGCAGATATCTGCGTGGTTGCGCCCTTAACCGCAAATACACTTTCAAAAATAGCAGGTGGCATATGTGATAATCTTCTTACAACAGTAATTTGCGCTTTGCCGGCTACGAAAAAAATAATTTTTGCTCCGGCGATGAATACAAATATGTGGAAAAATCCGATAATTCAGGAAAATACTGAGAAGCTTAAAAAACTAAAAAGATACATTTTCTTAAATCCTCAATCCGGGCTTCTTGCCTGCGGAGATTACGGGCAAGGGAGAATGCCGGAGCCGGAAGAAATTTATGCTAAAATAAAGGCAAGTTAATCAAAAAATCAGTCTTTATGTACCGAGTATCAACCAATATATCAAAAGAAAAATTTGAGAAAATGATTTCTGGAAATAAAGGCTACATTCCCAGTGAAACTCTTCGGGCTTTACAAGAAAATAAAAAAGGCGATCTGCTGTACAAAAAATCAGTTAAAAAAGAAGAGGCTCTAGAAGTTATTCAATACTTGGCCAAAAAAGGCTTAATTCCAATGACGCGCAGCCCTTATAAATTAGTTCAAGCGGCACTTGAAGAACAACAAAAAGAGGAACAGAAAAAGCAAGATGAGGAAAAGACCAAGCTGAAAAAACAAAAACAAGCTGAGGAAGAAAAAGCAAAAGAAGAAGCAATGACTAAAAGTATGTCCCCAGCAAGAGCCAAGGCTTATATTGCTATGGAACGAGGTGAAGAATTATTAGCGGAAGACAGGGGCGAATCTAAAATTCAATATGATCAGCGCAGTCCAAGTAATCGGCTACTAGATGAGCTTGATCGAGAAAAGGAAACGCGGGACACCAAGGCCGCTAAGGAAAAAGAAGGGGTGGAAAAATACTATAGTAAAAAAGATAGCCGGCGACGAAAACCGGACTTAGTGGATATGAGCAAATTACACGATATGGATATTGGTTAAATTACATCATTGCCGGCTGGAAGTCAGAATAATCTTTATAAAGTCTGAAGTATAAACACCAACAATAAAATTACAAATTACAAATCTCAAATACCAAACAAATTACAATTACCAAAATTATAAATTCAAAACTCTTAGGATTGCCGTTTCGGATTTTAAAAGTTGGAATTTGAGATTTGCTTGGAATTTGTGATTTTGAATTTGGTGCTTGTTCCATACTGTATGTTACATAATAAGGAAATAACCCACCTAAATTAAAACCTTATATTAATATGGCAACAAATCGTTTTTCGGACAATATTTCTCCAATGGCTAGCGGCACTGGCTCTCACTATGCTAAGGGTAGCTTCACTAGTCGTCGGCCTAAAGGACTATCCAAAGCATTACTAGGAGCTCGCCAAAAAGGAAAACATACCTGGGCTAAAAATTTATCTAATTCAAATCTTGAAACTATCCGCGAAAAAATTGGCATAAGGGCAAGAAAACTTTCAAAATATTCTAAAGGTTTTTCCCGCAAAACGGTAAAGGAGTTAAATGCTGAGTTCAGAAAAGAATGGAAAGAAAATCCTGATTTTTCTTATGAAGATTTTAAAGATGCTAAAAAAGTAGTTGAGGCGATGAGGGCTTATAAACCTAACCAAAAAACTACTACGGCTGAACCAGAAGCGGCCGCGACCGAACCAACAAGGCGAGCAGTTCATTTTATTACCGATAAAAATACAGAAGAGCCATTCAACCCAGTTTTAGATTCACTAGCCGGCACCACACTTAAAACGACTATGAGAGCTGATACCACCCTATCTAAACCCAAAACAACTAACCCTGCTCCAGATCCAGTTAAACCAGGAGTTGAGCCAACAAAACCAGACATTATTGCTAAAAGAGAAGGAGACAATTTATCCCCGGATAAAGATGGAAAAGTAGTGGATATTGATATAGGCTAAAAATTAAAAAAATACCTAAAAAAATTGCTAAAATTAGCTAAACTTTAAGGCATATTTTTCTTGCCAAAAAACCAAATATTTGCTAAAATAAAAGTGACAAAAGAAAGTCATTTTTTAGTTTATAACTAGTAATTAACACCTATGATTATTAACTGGTTTGGCCAATCCTGCTTCAAAATTCAAGGAGAAAAAAGTATCGTGGTTACAGATCCTTTTGATAAATCCTGTGGCCTAAAAGTACCGCGTTTGGCCGCCGACATTGTTACAATCAGCCATAATTTTGATGATACTGATATTTCCTCGGGGGTCAAAGGTATCACCGAGAATGAACCATTTGTTATTAATGGACCAGGTGAATATGAAATAAAACAAGTATTTGTCTACGGTATCCCTTCTTATTCAAATAACCAAGGCGACAAGGAGCAAAAAAAGAGCCTTCTCTACCGCCTGGAAATTGACGGCATTAGTTTGGCCCATCTAGGAAACTTGGATCACGTCTTAGCCAATGGTGAAATTGAAAAATTAGAAGGCGTTGATATATTAATGATTCCGGTAGGCGGCACTTACACCATTAATGCTAAGCAAGCAACTGAAATAATTAGTCAGCTTGAGCCAAGAATAGTTATCCCGATGGCTTATGATACTCCCGGTTTAAAGTTAAAGCATAAAATTGATGATATTAAAGTTTTCTGCAAAGAATTTGGTGCCTGCCCCAGAGAAGAAATCGGCAAATTTAAAGTAACCAAAAAGGACTTACCCCAAGAAGACCTGAAAGTAATTATCCTTCAACCTTAATATGGCCAGGGGCAAAAAATCAGTTGACCAAAAGAGTAAAATTAAAAAATTTAAAGTCCAGGATTTACCGGAAGATGCCAGAAAAAAAATTCTAATTACTAGCGTCACGATCCTAACTTTAATAATATTTTCAATTTGGCTAGTTTATTTAAAAGCTAATTTTGAACGGGCAAATAATCAACCTCCGGATGAACAATGGGAACAAATCAAAAAAGATTTATCAGGATTTCTAGAAACTACCGGAGAAGATTTAAATAAACTAACAGATCAAGTTAAACAAGAAAATGAATCGACTACTACTCCGCCAAGTTTACTTGAGGAAACCACCCAACCAACCACGACTCCTAATCTTTCTGAAAAAGAGCTGGAAGAAATAAAAAATAAACTACTGGAAAAAACTAATTAAGATATGCCAAAAAAAGTAAAAAAATCAAAGTTGCCAAAAGCCAAAAAGCAAGGGCCGGAAGAGAAAAAAAAGACCGGCAAGAAAGAAGCTGTCACACAAGAAACTTCGACCCCTTCAGACAAAAAAAATATCGGCAAATTAGTTCAAAGACCAATTGTTGCAGAAATGCAAGAATCATATTTGGATTATGCCATGTCAGTAATTATTGCCCGGGCCTTACCTGACGTCCGCGATGGTTTAAAACCAGTGCACCGCCGAATTTTATACGCGATGTGGAATATTGGCTTACGGCCGGGGGCAAAATTTAGAAAATCAGCCACCGTCGTCGGCGAAGTCTTAGGTAAATATCATCCTCATGGTGATGCGGCCGTCTATGAATCAATGGTGCGCATGGCCCAGGACTTTTCTTTGCGTTACCCTTTAATTAAAGGCCAAGGTAATTTTGGCTCAATGGACGGTGATGGTGCCGCAGCGATGCGCTATACGGAAGCCAAATTAGCCAATATTACTGAGGAACTTTTGGCCGATATTGAAAAAGAAACGGTTAATTTTACGCCTAATTATGATGGTACCCAAAAAGAACCAACCGTCATGCCGGCCAGACTACCAAATTTACTGATTAACGGCACAATGGGAATTGCCGTTGGTATGGCCACCAATATTGCGCCTCATAATTTGACTGAGGTGGTGGACGGAACAATTCATTTAATCGATCACCCCAACGCGAATGTTGATGATTTATTTAATTTCATTAAAGGACCGGATTTCCCAACTGGCGGCATAATTTTTGATGTCAACGAAATTAAACAAACATTTGCCACCGGCAAAGGCGGAGTAGTAGTTCGAGCCAAAACTGAAATTATTGAAGGTAGTGGTGGCGCTTTCAAAATTATTGTCTCAGAAGTTCCTTATCAAGTTAATAAAGCCTCAATTTTAGAAAAAATTGCTGAATTAGTTAAAGATAAAAAAATCGACGGCATCAAAGATTTAAGAGATGAATCATCAAAAGAAGGGGTGCGAGTAGTCATTGAATTAAAAAAAGATGCTTATCCAAAAAAAGTTTTAAATACTCTTTTTAAATTAACCGACCTTCAGACGACATTTCATTCCAATATGCTGGCCCTAGTGGACGGCATTCAGCCCCGGGTTTTAACGTTGAAGATGATTTTGGAAGAATATATCAAGCATCGTCAGGAAGTGATTCGAAAACGAACAGAATATGATTTAGCCAAAGCCAAAGAGCGAGCCCATATTTTAGTTGGCTTAAAAATGGCTTTGGCCAAAATTGATGCGGTCATCAAAACCATTAAACAATCAAAAGATAAGGAAGTTGCCAAAGTTAACTTAATTAAAAAATTCAAACTTTCTGAACGGCAAGCCGTAGCAATTCTGGAAATGAGACTACAACAGTTGGCTAATCTGGAACGGCTAAAAATTGAGCAGGAATTGAAAGAAAAACTGGCTCTAATTAAAGATTTAGAATCAATCCTGAAATCACCAAAAAAGATTTCGGATATTATTAAAAAAGAATTGACTGATATTAAAGAAAAATATGGTAATGAACGGCGAACGCAAATTGTTGCCCATGGGGCTAAAAGCTTTTCCACTGAAGACTTAATCCCTAATGAAGACACAATTGTAACAATTACTAAAGATGGCTACATTAAACGCCTACCACCTGAGACTTTTAAAACCCAAGGCCGAGGCGGCAAAGGAGTGGTCGGCTTAACCACTAAGGAAGAAGATGCCGTCGAACAATTCTTTACTACCACGACCCACTCTGACATCCTATTTTTCACGACCAAGGGCCGAGTTTTTCAACTAAAAGCTTATGATATTCCCAAAGGTTCCCGTACCGCCAAGGGTCAGGCGATTGTTAATTTCTTGCAACTAGCCCCGGAAGAAAAAATTTCAGCCGCTTTACCTTTAAGTGAACTAGGTGATTATAAATTTTTGGTGATGGTAACTAATAGAGGTAATATTAAAAAAGTTAACGTTACTGATTTTGATAATATTCGCCGTTCCGGTCTGATTGCTATTCGGCTAAAGAAAAATGATGAATTAGAATGGGTTAAACCTTCAGCCGGCAAGGATGAAGTAATTTTAGTCACGGCCCTGGGCCAAGCCATTAAATTCCGCGAGTCACAAGTCCGACCAATGGGTCGAGCCGCCGCCGGCGTCCGAGGCATTAGATTAAAAGGCAATGACCAGGTGATTGGGATGGACATTATTGACCCGACCCTAGCTAAAGTTGGCCATCTTTTAACGATTATGGCTCATGGCTATGGCAAACGCAGCAGCCTGACCAATTATAAAACCCAAGGCCGAGGCGGATCAGGCATTAAAACAGCCAAAATTACCCCCAAAACTGGCAATATTGTTGCTGCCACCGTTGTTAATGCCAAAGCGGTTGAAGAAGATATGATTATCATTTCCGCCAAAGGCCAAGTAATTCGACTCCCCCTAAAATCAGTCAATGTGTTGGGTCGAGCCACCCAGGGGGTAAGATTAATGAAATTCAAAGAAGAGGATGATAAAGTCGCCTCCACCACCTTTGTTTAGACCTTGTCTCTTCATTGATTAAAACTTAAAATTAGCGTAAAATAATTCTAGTTACCAGCTACTGATCACTAACTACTAACAACTATTTACTAAATAACTACTATGTCTGTACCTGCCAAAAGAAGAAGCAGATCAAAAGGTAAAAGAGGACGAGCACACCAAGCTTTAGTCAGAAAAAAATTGACTAAATGTTCGAAATGCGGCAAACCAACCTTACCCCACCGGGTTTGTCTGTTTTGTGGCGCTTATCAAGGTCGCGAAATCATTAAACTAAAAACAAAAAAGAAGAAGGAAAAGAAATAACGCGATGCTAATTTACGGATATCCCGATTCGTCGGGATCCCGACTTCTTTATTCAAAATAAATTAATGCGTCGGGACATTCGAATAAATTCGCATCATTAGCATTATACTATGTCTAACCGCCACTTAGCTCGCACGATTGCCTTGCAAACTCTTTATCAATGGGATTTTAATAATAGGAATAAAGAGAATTTAGAAACAGTAATCAGACGCAATCTAAAAGAGTTTGCTCCTCAATTCGATGACAAAGGTTTCATTGAGCACCTCGTTAAGGGTGTGATTAAAAATCAACCTGAAATTGACCAACTAATTACAACCTATGCTCCGGAATGGCCAATTGAACAAATTACGATGGTTGATCGTAATGTCTTGCGAATTGGTATCCAAGAAATGAAGTATGATCCGGAAATCCCGGAAAAAGTGGCAATCAATGAGGCAATTGAATTAGCTAAAACTTTTGGCGGCGAATCGTCCGGTAAATTTGTCAATGGAGTGCTGGGGACAATTTATAAAGAATTACTCAAGCAAAAGCCAGAAGGCAAAAAATTAGACGGGGTAAAACCAACTAACGATTAACTAGCTGGTAGCTTGTAGGAAGTAGCTTGGAGAAAGTTACTACCTCCCACAAGCTACAAGCTAAAAGCTAAAATGAAAGATTTCTCTCGTTTTGAAAAAAAACTTAAAATAGACTTCAAAAATCAGGATCTACTTAAACAGGCTTTTGTTCATCGCTCTTACATTAATGAAAATCCCAACTTTTCTCTTGGCCATAATGAACGACTGGAATTTTTAGGCGATGCTGTCCTGGAACTGGTGGTCACTGAATATCTCTATGAAAACTATCCTAATCCGGAAGGTGAATTAACTAACTGGCGGGCAAGCTTAGTCAATAGCCAAATGCTGGCCAAATTGGCCAAAAAAATTGAAATGGAGGATTACCTTTATTTAAGCCGGGGTGAAACTAAAGATGCAAACAGTAAAGCCAGAAATTACATCTTGGCCAATGCCTTCGAAGCCTTGATTGGATCAATTTACCTTGACCAGGGCTACAAAAAATCCAGCGAATTCATCAATAAAGTGCTAATTCCTGAACTCCCATATATTCTTTCACATCAGCTTTATCTTGATCCCAAAAGTAAATTTCAAGAAATGGCTCAAGAAAAAATAGGAATCACGCCAACTTATCGAGTCATTAAGGAAAGTGGCCCTGATCATGACAAAAAATTCCAAGTTGGTGTTTATCTGAACGAAGAATTAATTGCCCAAAGCAGCGGCTCAAGTAAGCAAGAAGCTCAGGTTAAAGCTGCTGCCAAAGCCTTGACTAAAAAAAACTGGGAGTAGTCTCAGGCCTGGAGAAGTTAAAATAAAAATGAGTCGAGACAAGAAAACTTATCTTGACTTATCTGGGCTTAATTCTTATCTTGACTAAAATTATGAAGATTGACGATTTATTTAAAGCCGCCGTTGACAGCAAGGCTTCGGACCTCCATATTGTCGTTGGGATGCCACCAATCTTAAGAATTGATGGCAATTTAGAAGAAATTAAAGGCCAGACAAGAATCACGGCTAAAGCCGCCGAAGAACTAATTTTTCCTATCTTAACCGAAAAACAAAAAGAGATTTTTCAAACTAAAAGGGAATTGGATTTATCTTATGAAATAAAAAGTGGCCATCGTTTTCGGGTTAACCTCCATTGGGAAAGAGATAATGTTGGTCTAGTCGCCCGGGTCATTTCCTCTAAAATTCCGACTATGGAAGACTTGAGTATGCCCGAAGTTGCTTATAAACTCTTAGAGATGAAGCAGGGTTTAATTCTGATTACCGGACCAACTGGCTGCGGCAAATCAACAACTTTAGCGGCAATGATTAATTATATTAATACTCATCGCTCCGTTAATATTATTACCCTTGAAGATCCGATTGAATTTTTGTTTAAACCTGACAAAAGTATTATTAAACAACGCCAACTCCATACTGACATGATTACCTTTAATGATGCTTTGGTCCACGTTTTGCGTCAGGATCCAAATGTAATTATGGTGGGTGAGATGCGCGACTTAGAAACAATTGCCGCCACTATCACGATTGCTGAAACCGGTCATTTGGTGCTGGCAACTCTTCATACTCATAATGCCGCCCAGACTATTGATCGGATTATCGATATTTTTCCGCCCCATCAACAACAACAAATTAGGCTGCAAGTTTCACTGACGCTCAATGCCGTCTTATCCCAGCAGCTGATTCCCAAAAAGGATGGCGGTCGGATTGCCACCCGTGAAATTCTTCTGAATGTTCCGGCAATTTCCAATTTAATCCGGGAAAATAAAATCACCCAGATTAAAACCGTAATCCAAACCAGTGGCGAAGAAGGGATGGTGACCATGGATCAAGATTTGATCAATATGTATAACAACAGTCTGATTGAAAAAGAAGTAGCCCAGTCCCATATGACTAGTCCGGATTTACTTGATTAATTTAATCCAATTATATTAGCATTGGGGCATTGCCCCGCACCAATTCCAATTGCTGATTTTGTCTTTAAATGACCCAAGTTGTTAGACGATTCCGCACGTAAACAACAAACTAAACTAGCGTTAACTACCCCGCGGAATTTAGTGCGGGGTTGATTTTTTTAAAATTTTATGATAGTCTATTGAAGTTAATTACACTTACGCGCTCGTAGCTCAATGGATAGAGCACTTGGCTTCGGACCAAGGGGTTGTAGGTTCGACTCCTACCGGGCGCGCCAATTTTAACCATTAGTACGGGCGCATAGCTCAGCTGGTAGAGCTGCTCCCTCTTAAGGAGAAGGTCGCAGGTTCGAATCCTGCTGCGCCCACTTTAAAGTCACCTCGTAATTGGGGTGGTTTTTTGATATAATACTTAGGTACTATTTATGAAAAAAATATTTGCTGTCACAATTTTAATTTTATTTATTTGGCCCCATTTGGTCCAAGCTACGGAAACTGATTTAGCTCAACAACTTAGTGGCCGGATTCTGCTCCAAGTTGAAAGCTACGGCCGGGCCTGGTATGTTGATCCAATTGGTAAAGAAAGGTATTACTTGCAAGATGGCAATATGGCTTATGAAATCATGAGAAATATGAGCCTAGGTATTACTAATGCTGATTTTGCAAAAATTCCAACTGCCAGGGGACAGAAGGCCAATAGTAAACTAGTTAACCGCCTTTTGGGCCGAATACTGCTCCAGGTCGAAAAAAATGGTGAGGCTTGGTATGTTAATCCGACTGACGGCATTCGTTATTATCTTAAAGACGGCCAAGCGGCTTATGAACTGATGCGCAAATTTGCTTTAGGCATCACTAATGAAAATTTAGCAAAAATTCCGATGAATAAAACCCAAGTTGCTCATGACACCTGTTTTAATGACGTCGCTTATGTTAAATTTGATGGCACTGATTTTTCCGATGAATATAATGCTGACCAGATACTACCTTTGGCTTCCTTATCTAAATTGATGACTGCCTTGGTCTTAATCGATCTAAAACCAAACTGGGATAAACAAATTATAATTACCCAAGACCAAATTGATTATCCGATCCTTTATGTTGGCAGCGACAAAAGCAGTGAAGTCGACCTAGCAGCTGGCGACAAAATGACGTTTTATGATTTATGGGTGGCAATGCTGGTTGCTTCTTCCAACCAAGCAGCCGCTGCCTTAGTTGATTCAACCGGCCTAAGCAAAATGGAATTCTTAAAACTAATGAATAATAAAGCCCAGGAATTAGAATTAACAAAAACTAAATTTTATGATGTCGCGGGTCTTGACGCCCATAATATCACGACCCCAAAAGAGATGGCAAAAATTGCCTACCAGGCATTTTCTATTGCCAAAATTACTGAGGCCGGGGAAAATGAAAACTATACTATTGCTGCTACAACCAGCAACGGCACGGCAAAAGCAATTGATGTTTTGGACCGAAATTACAGCTTGCAAAAATTCGAACCCCAAGCCTCAAAAACTGGATTTCTGGTTGAAGCCCAGCGAACCGTGGCTTTGAAAAAAAATGATCAGATTATTGTCATCATGCATGCACTTTCAATGAGCCAAAGGAATTCAATTATTGAAAAATTGCTGGATTAAAAAATTCAAAACCTTTTTCACCTCTTGTAAAGGTCCGCCTCGTTTTTGGGACGATTTTTTTGCCTAGCCGTTTCCGTGGCTCGCCATCTGGCGGCTATTGGAGTATAATAAAATTAGCTAAAATAAAACAATATGGCAACAGAAGAAGAAATTAAAAACACCTTTAAAATAACGGCTGATGCTGACGAAATCCTAAATTTTGCGATAACTGGTAATGTTAATGATGTTGCGGCTAATGTCCGGCAAGCCGAACTGGTCGATGCCTATTTCCAAAAAATTTTTAATGATAACCAGGAAAGAAAATTTAAATGTTTGGTTGATTTAAGTCCAATTAAAGCTACGGCTCATTACCCTTCACCTCAGGCACGGCAAATTTATGCGAAAATACTGAATTACCAGCAACTGCAAAAAATAGCGATAGTGGTACCAAGCCTACTCACTCAAGCAATTATAAATTTTATCCTCCACGCGGCAATTAAACGAGGGGGAATTAAATTATTTAAAAGCAAAACAAAGGCAATCGAGTGGTTGAAACAAGCCTAAATTAAAAGGTAAAACAAAAACCCCGCCCAAACGAGGGGGTTTTTTGTTTTTATGTAAACTAAAATCTAACTTTTTAGGGCGGCTTTCAGATTCTTGCCCGCTTTAAATTTAGGCACGACCACGGAAGGGATATCGATTTTTTCCGAAGGATTTCTTGGATTAACTCCAACCCGGCCTTTCCGACTCCGGGCGGAAAAAGCTCCAAAACCAGTAATGGTGACTTCTTGGCCTTCTTTGAGTTTACTGACAATGGTGTCAGTAAGAGTATCAATAACACTTTCTGTATCCTTCTTAGAAATGCCAACTTTTTCACTGATTACTTCGATTAACTCTGCTTTGTTCATTTTTCACCTCCTTTCTGACCCTGATTAGTTAAGGGAGATTATGAATTGTTAATAACTATGGATATATCTTACTACACTTTAATTTTTCTGTCTACCCGGCGAAATTTAGTGGCTTTTCTGGTTTTGGGATCGATTTCTAATAATACTGCATCAACGTCAACTTCGCCTTCCTCAGGGATCTCAATCACATGACTTTTGCCAGTAAGAAAACTTTCAATAATCGGCTCTTTTTTATCACCGATAACGGAATCAGTTGCTCCCACCATGCCAACATCAGTAATATAAGCCGTGCCCTGGGGCAAAATCCGCTCATCGGCTGTTGGCACATGAGTATGAGTCCCTAAAACGGCAGAAACCCGGCCATCTAAATACCAGCCCAAAGCATTTTTTTCCGAAGTTGCTTCACCGTGAAAATCAACAATAATGCCAGCTAAATCTTTCTGGCCGACTTCAGTTAAAATTTTGTCAATTTCAAGAAAAGGACAATCAAACTCCTCTTTCATAAAAACCCGGCCGAGTAAATTCACTACCAAAAGCGAACGTGAACCAACCGTCACAATTTTGTAACCTGCACCGGGCATAGTGGGGAGATAATTGGCTGGCCGTAAAAGCACTGAATCCTTAGCCTGCAATAAATCAAGTGCTTCCGGCTTTTTGAAGATGTGATTACCAGAAGTAAAAACATCAGCTCCGGCTTCAATTAGTTCCTGCAAAGTTTTAGAAGTCACCCCCGTGCCATGGGCTAAATTTTCAACATTGGCAATTACCAAATCCGGCTCATATTCTTTTTTCATTTCGGGCAAAGCTTCTCTGATTGCTTTGCGGCCAATTTTACCAATGACATCGCCGAAGAATAGTATTTTCATAGTTTAGGTAGTAGAAAGTAGATTGGTGGATCGGTAGGAACATAGCTATTAATGCCTACTATCCTACCAATCTACCGTTCTACCGATCTAGTTATCTTGCATATTCAATAATTCTAGTTTCTCGAATAACGGTGACTTTAATTTCACCGGGGTATCTTAATTCGGCTTCAATTCGTTTAGCGATTTCTTTAGCTAACTTAACAGCGGCCAAGTCATCAATTTCGTCTGGGACCACAAAAATCCTAATTTCCCGCCCGGCTTGAACCGCATAGGATCTTTCGACGCCAGGAAAACTGGTTGCCACTTTTTCTAATTCCTCTAAGCGCTGGAGATACTGTTCATAGGTATCTTTGCGAGCGCCGGGTCGAGCGCCAGAAATAGCATCAGCCACTTTGACAATGACTGCTTCCAGAGTTTTGGGACTGTCTTCATGATGACCTTTGGCAATATAAGCAATTTCTTCAGGTAAACCAAATTTTTTGATAATATCATAACCAATTTCCGGATGGCCACCTTGGACTTCATGATCAACCGATTTACCAATATCATGAAGCAAGCCACCTTTTTTGGCAATGGTGACATCAGCGCCTAAGCTTTCCGCTAAAAGCGCAGCCAAATTAGCAACTTCAATGGAATGCTGTAAAATATTTTGGCCATAACTGGTTCGATATTTTAACCGACCAATAATTTGAACTAACTTTGGATCCAGACCCGTAATGCCAAGTTCATAAATAGTATTTTCGCCGGCTTCTTTAATCTCAGTTGCTAGTTCCTTTTTGGCATTATCAATCGCTTCTTCGATTTTAGCCGGATGGATCCGACCATCTAAAATCAATTTTGCTAAGGCTCTTTTGGCCACCTGCCGCCGGATTGGCGAAAAACCCGAGACGGTAATAGCCTGCGGCGTATCATCAACAATAATTTCTGTGCCGGTTAATCGTTCAATTGTTCTGATATTCCGACCTTCCCGACCGATAATCCGACCCTTCATTTCATCAGAAGGCAAATCAATAGTAGTCGTTGTCCCTTCGGCAGCATGGGAAACCGCACAGCGCTGAATCGCTAAAGTCAGCATCTCCCGGGCTTTTTTATCCAGTTCTTCGGCCGCCATGGCACTAAGTTTTTTAATCCGTCCCAGCAAATCATCCTTCATGTCTCTTTCAGTGTTATCAAGTAAAACTTTCTTGGCTTCTTCCTTGGTTAATTTGGCAATCTTTTCCAATTTAGCCATCTGCTCTTCCTTGATTTTTCCGATCTCGGTTTTGATCTTTTCAATTTTTTCGGCTTTTTCCAAAAGTTCCTGCTTTTTATTTTCTAACTCCAATAACTTTTGGTCAAAAAGGCCTTCTCTCTTTTCTAATCTCTGTTGGGCCCTGACTAAATCCTGTTGTCTTTCTTTTTCTTCAGCCTTGGCTTCCTCAATGATCTTTAAGGCTTTGTCGTTGGCATCAAGCAAAATTTCTTTCTGTTTGGCCTTGGCTTCATTGATTAAAGCTTCGACTTTGGTTTCAATGGTATCTTTTCGTTTAACCGCCCAAATCTTTCTGAGCTGATAACCCAAAGCAATCCCGCCAATAATTCCAATAAAAAGCGCGATTGCCCAATAAATCGTTTGCATAAGTTTCTATCTCCAGTAAAGATAGAGAAATAGCGACTAATAAATTTTTTTGAGGAGGGGATTAACCAAAAAAGTTAACCCTAATGGTTCAATCTCGTGTTAGTTGCTAACACAAGTCAAATAAGTGAGGTAATTTTCCAACTGGTTGAGGTAAATGATATTTGGGGGGAGTAAATAGTTAGAAAATTCGAAGATACAAGGGGATATTCAGCCAAAACTGGGGTTATTGGACCAATCTCCTAATCAGCTAATTCTCTCTTTTTTAATAAATTAATTCTTTTCAGATACTAGCATACTTTGGAATTTCTGGCAAGAGACGGCAATTTTGAATAAAAAAAGAGGGGAGTCAGTTGAATTCTTTCTCCTCTCCAATACTTATCACACTTAGCACAAGGACACGTAGAAAGCCTTGTAGCCAATCACTGAAAGAACGAGGGTCTTACGCCTGACCTGAGCTACTTGGAGTAGCTCAACGCAGCAGATGGCACGATTGATGTACCTCTCAATGGCACGTGAGGTCGGTAGTTGTGCTACTACCTTAAGTGAGATAGTTGGATCATGGCGAAGATTTGCCCTACACCATTCCATATACTCACCCGTGGTTAAGTCACGAAGAAGCACCGCATACGCACACTGGCTGGCCGGTTGGCTTAGGGGAAGCCAAGGAGTAGATTCTGGTCGGTCCGCTCCTAAGACCAGAACGTCCATACCGTGAATCCCCGCACAAGTGCCATAGCCATTGCTGACCCCCAGGGCAAAAAGAGGAAACCCGTCATTTCTGGTAAACTGGGCTGCACCAAGCGCCAAATCGGATGGAATTGGTGCTTCCCTAACGTGAGGACGCAAAGTCTCAATTGCCCGCCGCTGAAACTGAATTACAAGACCCATATAGAGTCCTCCCTTCCGAATTTTATTTCCACTCCACAAAGATCCAAAAAAGCCAACCTTTGGGGGAAGATTGGCTTATTTGGACCAAAAAAACTCTTGGGTAAGAGTCTTTCTAATCTATTATCTTCCCCATTTATGGGCTAGATTTAGCACTTATCCCCGATGTAAAATCGGGGGAGTTGCTGGCTACCTTTGGGCTAGTTCCCTTAACAAGTAGCACTCTTGATAACCTCTCAGTTTTTAATGATACAAGTATCTTAGCAGATTGAAAAAAGATGTCAAGTTATGAACGGTAGAGCGGTAGAAACTAATTTCCTACCAACCTACCGCCCTACTAATCTACTTTATTATCTTATCAATAATCCCATAGGCCTTAGCTTCTTCTGGGCTCATGAAATAATCGCGGTCTGTATCTTGTTCAATCTTTTTCATTGGCTGGCCGGTGTGTTTGGCCAAAACCTGATTCAACCGATCGCGAACCTTCAAGATATGCTCGGCCCGGATTTTAATATCAGTCGCTTGGCCTTCAGCGCCGCCCATGACTTGGTGAAGTAAAATTTCCGAATTAGGCAAAGCAATCCTTTTACCTTTGGCGCCAGCGGCTAAAAGCACGGCACCCATCGAAGCGGCCATGCCAACACAAATCGTCATAATGTCGGCTTTGGTGTACTGTATTGTGTCATAAATTGCCAAACCAGCCGTGACTGAACCACCCGGCGTGTTGATGTAAAGCTTAATGTCTTTCTTGGCGTCTTCACTATCTAAAAATAAAAGCTGGGCAATAACGGTATTGGCCACGGCATCATCAATTGGCGAACCCAAAAAAATTATTCTTTCTTTCAGCAGGCGGGAATAGATATCATAGGCCCGCTCGCCAAAAGTGGATTTTTCGATAACGGTTGGAATGAGATACATAAAATAGTTAATTAAGTAAATTAAGCGAGTTCAGCGAGTTCAGTCTCTAAATTATAGAACAAATTACTTAACTCGCTTGCCTTGCTTAACTCGCTTAACCAGCTCGTTAAACTATCTGCCACTGCCCACTTTCCGTCCGAACCAACTGCCCTTTAACCTTAAACCCAGCAGCTTTACGGTGGCCACCACCACCTAACATTTTAGCTAATTTGGAAATATCAATCAAATCATCGTTGGTCCTTAAACTGCCTTTAATGATGCCGGGCTCTTGCTGCTGCAGAATTAATGCCGCTTTAACCCCGGCTAAATTATTCAAAAAATTGGCAACTCCTTCAGTCACTTCTTGACCGGATGACTGATCTTTCAAATCATTTTCCGTCACTACCGTGGAAACGACCTTGAGTTCCGGGTTATATTTAAGCCGGACTAAAATTTTACCCCAAATTTTTAAAGTATCAATGGTTTTATTTTTTAAAACTGAATCACTCACCTGTTCCAGCCGGGCACCAGCCATTAACAAATCAGAAGCCGTAGCCAAGGACTGATAATTAGTATTAGGATTGGTGAAGTTATAAGTGTCACCAATAATTCCGGCTAGCAATACACTAGCAATGCGCGGGGAAATTTTTATTTTCAAAAGTTTAAAAAGGTGATAAATAATTTCGCTAGTGGAGACAGCTGTGGAATCAACCAAATTAATATCGCCAAAATTCTGATTGGTAAAATGATGATCAATATTGATAACGGTTGGCCGGGGAGAAAACTTCGCTAGAATATCAGTGACGCCGGCATACTGCAAATCACTAGAATCTAAAATAATCACTAGATCATAACGATTATTAAAGAGTAATTGGGCATCGGTAGTTAGGGGTTCAAAATTAACCAACCAGCTTAGGTTAGCCGCCGGCTGACTGAGACAAAATTTAGTGTAAGTTTTACCTAATTGATCGAACCATTCACTAAAAGCCATCAAACTGCCTAAAGCATCAGCATCGGGATTCTGATGGCCGACCAAAAGAATATTTTTTGCCCCTTTAATTTGAGAATGAATTTTTTGGCCAACAACGGTTATTTCCATACCTTGTTAGAAATCAACAATTAATTACTAAATTAGATTTTCTATCCCGGCCAGACATTAGGGCAGAGATAGCTAGACATTCTAGCTTGTTTTTCTAATCTGGTCAAGTAATTGCTCGATTTCCTGGGCCTTGCTTTCGGTATCGTCAATGGCAAAATTCAGGCGGGGCAAAGGCTTAGTCGCTAATTTTTTATTGAGAAGAAATTGTAAATGGCCAATCCGAGACTTCAATTTGATTAAAACCTTTTTAATATAATAAGTCGGCATCACACTGAGCCAAACCTTGGCATGGCGCAAATCCCGCGAGGTTTCAACTCTAACGATTGTCACCAGGCAGCCTGGGGGAAATTCAAGTTCCGTGAGCAGTAATTGGTTGAGCTCAGACCTGATTAACTCATTTATTTGTGAGAGACGATGAGACATAATATTATCCGAATCTACAAATGGTACTGAGGTATTAGTAAATTCGGATAATATTATGTTAGTTTCTTTTCTTTGATTTCTTCTTGATAAATTTCCAAAATATCGCCGGGTTCAATTATAGTTTTTCCTTCATAACGCACGCCGCATTCTTGGCCGGTTTTGGCTTCATTCACATCCACTTTATTAACCTGAACTTGGGTAATCTGGCCTTTGGCTAATTTCACCTTACCCCGCCAGACTTCAACTTTAGTCCCGGGCAAAATAGAACCTTTGGTCACGCTCCCGCCAACCACCATCGCCCGGTCCTCTTTACGAAAGACGGCTAAGACTTTTATCCGGCCCAAGTCAGTCCGGATTACTTCCGGCGAAAGCAATTCCTCCAGCTGACCTTTGACTTCTTCCAAAAGTTTATAAATAATGTCGTAGAGTTGAATTTTCACTTTTTTTTCTTTGGCCAGATTTGTCGCTTCAGTCGTCAGCTTAACATGAAAACCTAAAATTATCGCTTTACCGGCTTCAGCCCTTTGAATATCGCTATCATTGATATTACCCAAACCTTTGCTGATGATATTAATTTTCACTTCTGGATGATCTAATTTATTTAAGGAAGCAATAATGGCTTCAATCGAACCTAAAACATCAGCCTTCAAAATTAAATTTAACGACTTAACATCTTTTTTACTGTCTTTATTAACCTCAAGGGGCCTGGTATAGTCAACTGACTTTTGCGTCAATTGGTATTTATTAATCCGCTTCTTTTTATCAACGCCGGAACTGACCTGCAAAATATCACCAACGCTTGGCGCTGCTTTGAGGCCCAAAATTTTAACCGGCATGGAAGGCGGCGCGGCAGTGACATCATCGCCTTTGAAATCTTTCATTGCCCGAATTTTGCCATAAAATGTCCCGCCGACTTCAACTAGATCGCCACGCTTTAAAGTTCCGTTTTGAATCAAAACAGTGGCAACCGGACCTTCACCTTTATCAATATGAGATTCAACAATAGTACCAACAGCTGGTTTAGCGGGGTTGGCCATAATCTCATCTTTTTCTGTTTCGGCCACCAACAAAATCATCCCGAGCAAATCATCAATGCCAATGCCTTGTTTGGCGGAAATTGGGACACAGATTGTCTGGCCGCCCCATTCTTCGGGAGTCAAATTCAGCGCTGCCAGATCCTGTTTGACCTTGTCGGGATTAGCATCGGGTTTATCAATTTTATTAATTGCTACGATCATGGGTAACCCTGCTGATTTAATGATTTTTATTGATTCTTTCGTTTGGGGTTGAATACTATCATCAGCCGCAATCACCAAAATAGCAATATCAGCGACGCGTGCGCCCCGTGAGCGCATCGTGGTAAAAGCTTCGTGGCCAGGCGTATCAATAAAGGTAATGACTTGATTACTTTTTTCAGTTTGATAAGCGCCGATGTGTTGGGTAATACCACCGCTTTCTCCGGCCATCACATTAGTCTTTCTGATTGCATCCAATAATTTCGTTTTGCCGTGGTCAACATGGCCCATGACAACAACCACTGGCGGGCGGGGCCGAAGCTTAGTTTTATCGTCCTCGGCTAATAAAATTTCTAATTTTTCTGAAGTCGTTTTTTCTTTTTCGCCAAACTGGGAATCATCCAAAACAACTTCAAACCCCAGCTCCTGGCCGATAATGGCAGCGGTATCAAAATCAATTTCTTCATTCATCGAAGACAAAACACCATTTTTCATCAGCTCAGCCATAACTTTTGATAAAGGCCATTTTAATTTTTCGGCAAAATCTTTGACGCGGACAGTCGAAGGAATCACCACTTTTTTCTGGTCTTCAATTTTTTGCTCAACTATTTCCTCTGGTTCTTTATCTTCAATAGCTTCCTCTTTATAACGCTTGAGTAACATTGACCACTGCTCAATTATTTTTTGAGCCTGCCGATCGTCAATTTTAATTGCCCGCTTACCAATATCAAAACCGACTACTGGCAAAATCTCCAATAGCTCTTTACTAGTAGTCTTTAATTTTCTGGCGAGTTCACTAACATTCATAAATTAAATAATGCAGTTTTGTCCCGACATAAAATTTCTGGAGGCCACGGGCGGAATCGAACCGCCGAATAAAGGTTTTGCAGACCTCTGCCTTACCACTTGGCTACGTGGCCAAGACAACCATTGACCTTTAACAATTAACCAGTAACGACCAAATAAAGCTTCGTAAGTTAAATGTCAACTGTTAATTGTTAACTGTTTATTATCAGACTGAATTATTCTAACAAAAAATTGCTTAAATTGCAACCCCACTCCAATTTATAAATAAACCAAAAATGGCTTGGCACTCCGGCCAAACGGCGGGAAGCAAAGCCATTTTTTTATGTCAAAAAAAATTTATTTAATAACCTCTAACTTGGCGTAAACAATACCAAACTTTTTAGCATCAGCCCGAGCTTTCATCCAAACATCGGCCCGATAATAATAACGGGCATTCATCCGATCCTGAACGGTAAAAATCCGATCACCAAAGACTTCGGGGATTCTGACTTTGGTGCCAAAAGGTAAAAAGTTAGCCGCAATGACATTTTCCTGATTATTGGCGCATAAATCAAAGCCATTAGCGGTAATACAAGGGGTACTATCACATTGGTCGATTGTGCTGGAATAGGCCGTAATGGGTATCTGATAAGTGGCAACGACTTGTTGAATCGGTCCGGTCGCTAGACAGGCATCAGTGGTGCATTGCCGGCTAGGCTGGATTAATTGAACTTTGCGGCCTTCTTCATCAGCCTCAGCGGCCCTGACCACTAAAGTAGGCAAAATCACGCTTTGCTCAGCTGAAGCGGGATCTAAAGCCAGGCTATAATGGGGGAAAACAAACTCAAAAACAAAGATTAGACCGACGACGATTTGGGTCTTATTTTGGCTAATATTTCGCAAAATTGACATACTGGTGGTTTGATTAAGACTAAGTTGGTATTAATAAAAAACTTCCCATTCTTGGGAAAGTTTACCACTTTAGCATATATAGCAATTTTTGTCAATAATCCAGGCAAGAAAACTTTTTTTTATCGCCAATTTCTGTTACGCTGAAAATAGAGAAATTACTCTAAATTTATGGCTAAAAAAAGAAAAATTCTATTAATTGCGACCCTGCTATTCCTTGGGTTTGCTGGTTTAGTCTTGGCCCAAACTGCCGACCAAGAAGAAATCATTAGTTTTGACAGTCTGATCACGGTCAATCCTGACAGTTCTTTAATTATCCAGGAAGAAATTACGGTTAATGCTTTGGGTCAGGAAATCAAGCGGGGAATCTACCGCGATTTTCCCACCCATTACAAAGACCAGTTGGGTAATAACTATAATGTCGGTTTTGAAATCCTGGAAGTCTTACGCGACGGCCAGACTGAAAGTTATCATACCGAAAGTCTCAGTAACGGCATCCGGATCTACTTTGGTAAAAGTGATTACTATTTACCCCAAGGACAATATACTTATACTTTCAAATATAAAACCACCCGCCAGCTGGGATTTTTTGAAGACCATGACGAACTGTACTGGAATGTCACCGGCCAAGGCTGGATTTTTTCAATCGACAAAGCATCAGCACGGGTAATTCTCCCTGAAGGTATAGCTGAAGGCCAAATCCAACTTGAGGCTTACACTGGTCCAACCGGTTCGCAAGCCAAAGATTTTACCGCTGAAATTAAAGATGGCCAACCTTATTTTGAAACTACTAAACCATTAAATTCTTATGAAGGTCTGACAATTGTTGTCGGCTGGCCCAAAGGGTTTATCAGTGAGCCCACCAAAGAACAAAAATTTATTTATCTACTGCAAGACAACTTGAGTTTGATTATCGGTTTCTTCGGTTTAATTATTACAATTCTCTATTACTTAATAATCTGGTCAAGAGTGGGTAAAGATCCAAAAAAAGGAACCATTATCCCACAGTACGATCCGCCTCAAGGAATGTCAGCGGCGGGGATGCGCTATTTAAAAAAAATGACTTTTGATAATAAAGCCTTTGTTGCCCAAATAATTGATCTAGCGATTAAAGGACGAATTCTAATTGAAAAGAAAAAAGCTTTTTTGGGGAGCAAACACATTCTTCACAAAACTAAAAAGACTAGTGATATTAGTTTGGCAGAGAAGGGAATACTGGAGGCTTTATTCCCAACCGGTGACCAGATTGAACTGGATAATAAAAATTATCAGGAAATCCAGGCAGCAAAAAAAGTTTTGGCAGACAGTCTTAAAAAAGAAATCAAAGATAAACTTTTTAAAATTAACTTTAAATATTTTTCAATCAGTTTGGTCTGGTCTTTCCTAATCCTATTTTTGGTTTTTGCCATCGGTTCAGATTCATTATCGCTAGCGACTGCTGTTGTTATCACGCTTATTTTTATAACTAATTTTGTATTTCTTTGGCTGCTTAAAGCGCCAACCAAAGAAGGCCGAAAAGTTTTAGATCACATTGAGGGCTTTAAATGGTTTTTATCAGTGACTGAAAAAGACCGGATGAATTTTCATAATCCACCGGATAAAACCCCGGAACTTTTTGAAAAATTCCTGCCCTATGCTTTGGCTTTGGGCGTAGAACAAAAATGGGCCGAGCAGTTCAGTAAAGTTTTTGCTCGGCTAGAACAAACCAACCATCCTTACAATCCTGTTTGGTATGCTGGCAGCAATTTTTCGGCAGCCAACCTAGGTGCTTTTGCCGGCACTTTGGGCGGGGGTTTTGCCAGTTCGGTCAGTTCCGCTTCGCATGCTCCGGGCAGCAGTTCGGGCTTTGGTGGCGGCGGAGGAGGCGGTGGCGGCGGAGGAGGCGGTGGCGGGGGTGGCTGGTAAATATAAGAATTCCTATTTAGCAGCTACTTATACAGAAACAGAAGTAGTACCAATAGTAACAAACTTATTAAAATAATAAAAAACCCTCGCAGGCACAGGGGCTTGCGAGGTGGGGTGGGTATTTTGCCGACCGAAGATTCGGGGCTTATTATGAGGTAGCGGATTCGCCAGGAGTGGTCTTCACAACGGCGAAGTTCCAGGGGGCGTCACGGAAGCTACCTTCCAGCCAAATGGTGTCCAGGCCTGTCCGAGATCCAACCCGTAATAGGCCAATGAAATGGCTATTGCCATGTGGCGATGTCCATATTGGCTGGAGGACGGCGATGGGGAGGAATTGCCGTATAAACTCGGGCTGGCTGGCAGCAGAGGCTAATACTTCCTCATGAGTGGCCGGGCGATAACCGAGCTTGCCAATTTCTTCTACCACCATACCGCCGTCAAGAAGTTTGAGTAGAAGATCCATCGACAGAAAGTCAACGGTCACCTCTTCAATGCCTCCGGTCTCAACCGGAAACCGCTCCGAATTGATGTCAGGATTGACCCAGCCGACATTCGCGGCTTGGATCATTTCCTCCAGTGTCAGGCCATGATTGACCGTCGCTGGGACACCTGCTTGAACCGTTGGCTCTGTCACCCAGGCCAGAACGATCAAAGCAATGAACAACACCACAATCACACCAACGACTTTCGCCGTTGCCTTCAATACAGCGTTTCTCATGGCTATATCTCCCACTTACGGCTAATTTCTTGATTCCGGAACCATTCCATAGCAAGAAATAGCCTGCCTAAAGAGCACCTAATACCATACAACATTATTCAAATTTTGTAAATAATCAATAAAAAACCAGCGCTACTGCGCTGGTTTTTTATTTAGAGACTGGTTACTTCTTCCAAATGTATTTGGCTAATTGCCAGCCATATTTTGCTACCAAAAGTAGGATGAAGAAATAGATCGCATACTGAAGAAGATAAAACAGTAAAACAGCCAGGTTAACAGTTATATCTTGCGCCACACCGTTAACATCGCGGACAAATTCTTTAATGGCTGCCTGCCAAGAATCTTTGAGACTAGTCAGATCAATATACCTATCTTCAATAATATTAAGATAAAAATAAGTATACTCAAGCCGATCAAGCTGTTCGGCCTTAGACCGCTGGAGCCGATCAAGCTGAGAATTAATATTAAGCCTTTCCTGGGTCAACCGTTCAATAATATTTAATTTACTATCAATAATTTTTGCCAAACTCTCAACATCCTGAACTCTAGTAGCAAGACTGGTAACATTATCATAAGCATTAATAGCTTTACTTAAGGTTTCATCAATTGAAGCCAGCTTTTTTTCTAAAATTTCTGTCTCGCTAGTAAAATCATTAACCAACTGCTTAATGGTATAGGTATTTTCCGAAAGCTCTTTTGGGTCAAGTGCTTTAACAATTACCAAAATTTCAGCCACATTATCATTTTTGACTTTAAAAGTATAATTACAGCTATGGTCAGATTGACTGGCGTTTTCAAAAATAACATAATCTTTTGCTTTGAGGTCAGTAAACGTCTTACAAGTGTCTTTAAGGTGGCGAGTTTCAATCTGGCCATTATATTGGGTCACCTCAAATTCTTCGGCATCATCACCAACTGTGCCACTGCCTGGTATTATTGGCGAAGGTTGTACATTCCTTAGTGAAAGACTGGCGGTATTACCCACACCGTAGTCCAATGACTTTTCTTCATAAGCCTGCATCGTATCATAAGCCGGCTGGCCCAAAACCGAAAGGCTAGCGCCACCTTGCTTAAATACGGAATTAAAAGATGAGCCAAGCAAGCGAAGCGCAACTGCAGCAACAACAATGACCAACAAGGCAACACCGGCAATTTTCAAAACGGTGGCAGTTTTTAGGTTCAATTTTTTGAAGGTTCCAATAATGTTCATACATTTTTTATTTTATTAATAACACTTCTATTATACCAAAAAATCGCCTGCTAGGCGATTTCCTATTTGCAGCGCCTTACAAACGACGCTAAAACTGAAATGATTTACTTCCGTTTAATTTTCATAACGTAGAATGTACAGGCTTTATGAGGGGATAATTTTCTTTTTACATCTACAACCTTCAGGTTATTTTTTTGAGCCAGACGAAAAGGTAAATTCAAATCCAGGTCAGAAAAATTAGCCCAACCGAAGTATATACAGCCATTATCATTGAGATGATTGCCAACCTCTTCAAAAAAGCGCCGCTTCATTTCATTGTTTGCATCCCAAAACATTTTATCTACATCATCATTAGCCGGTAGATTATTGTATGGCGGATTGCAGATAATCACATCAAACTTGTCATGGATATTTTCAAACAAGTCAGATTTTATGAATTTTACATTTTTTATCTTGTACCGCCTGGCATTAAATTCGCTATTTCTTACAGCCAATTCATTGATATCAGTCCCGATGCCAGATTTAGCGGACTTGGATAAAATTATGGATACAACACCAGCCCCGCAACCAACTTCCAAAAAAGATTGATTAGAATTTATCTTGGCAGTTTTAGCCATTAACTCAGTATCGGCGGAAGTCTTATATACGCCACCAAATATCTTAATGCCTAATCCGCAACTAGTAACTTCCAAGGGTTTGGCTAAATGACGTTCGGCTAATCTTTCCGTCTGAGAATTTTGGGCCGCGAATTTACTAGGTTTTAAATTATTTATCATACTAAAAACCAAGTAATAATTTAATACCTAAAATACTTCCGAAGATTACAAATACCATTTTGATAAATTTATTACCCTTATATTTAGCGTACTTAGAGCCAATATAGCCACCAATTACCGAACCAACAACTATTGGAATAATAATTGACCAGCTGAAGTACCCTTTGGCAATTAGCAGACCGGCAGCGAAAATCACCCAGGCAAAAGCGATGGCAAAATAATAACCTAATGCATCGATAAAATCAAACCCCTTTGTATAAAAGGTAATCATTGCCATCAAAATACCATTACCTGATCCAAAAATACTTTCATAAAATCCTAAAATTAAAGCGAACGGATAAGCCATTATTTGCCTGGTTTTTGAATAAACTTTACTTTCTGTAAGCCCGGCGTCTTTTTCAAAATAGGTATAAATCACCAGCAATAAAATTAAAAGGCCGACGATTATTTCCATTACTCGCTGATTGATTTTAATAATAAATACTACGCCCACATATGAACCAATTAATCCTAGTAATGAGAAAATAACAAGAAACGACCAATTAATTTTGCGGCCTTTTAAATAATTATAAGCGGCGGGCAATAACCAAAAAACAGAGCTGACCTTTTGTGCTGACATAGCCAAAGGAAAAGGCGCGCCTAGCCAAAGCAAAACCGGTATATTAATCACCGAAGCGCCGCCGCCAGACATTGAGCTTAAGGCCGTGGCGATTAATGAGGTCAAAAATATAATAAGAATATCAAACATGAAAATATTAATTAGAGTTTAGACATTGGTATGAAGCCAAAGGGCACCAGCATTTCTTTGGCTGTGGCCCCGCCGTGAATACCCAAAAATTTAAGCAGTTCTCCCGGCACGTGAATATACCAAACCGCATAGTTTTTCCTGGGCAAAATCAAAAGATTACCAACCCGGCGGTTAAATTTCTTGGTTGGGGCATTTATACCAAACCATTTCTCTTTTTTTAACTTGGCAATTTCAAAAATATCCGCCTTGTTGCCCAGCTGTTTTTTCAATAGCTTAATCGTTTCTTTTACCTTTTTTGGCTGGACAAATAAAAAAACATCTCGCGGGCTGCCGGTCGGTGGAATTATTTTTCCTTGTTTGCTTTTGGCTAAATTTTTGATAATCTCGGGATAGTTATTAAGGTAAATTGTTTTTTTCGGATTAACTTTTACTTGGCCGTGGTCAGCACAGATAATCATTAATGTATCGGAAAACAATTTGGTATTAATTTTATTAATCAGCTCCTTTTGTAATTCTTGAAAAAACTGCCGCAAGGCCTTTTGATGCTGGAGACTGTTTGGACCGTGGTGGTGCAAAGCGTTATCAACCTCACCCCAGTAAACAGAAAAAAAAGCGCGGCTCTTTTCTTTAGTCACCGCC
>Ga0172379_10003330_pt1 | contig 25882 bp, 19 predicted proteins | sample GrowelOW334metaG_FD_119756 | JGI IMG/M metagenome (GOLD analysis project Ga0172379, IMG submission 119756) | Groundwater microbial communities from an aquifer near a municipal landfill in Southern Ontario, Canada - Groundwater well OW334 metaG | ecosystem: Environmental > Aquatic > Deep...
AAGGCTTCGACTACCGCGGTTTCATCTTTTTCGGCCTCATGATAGCCAGCGAACGCTGCTCGCTCTTGGAATACAACGTTCCCCTCGGCCGCCCCGAAACGCAGGCGGTGCTACCGCTTATGGAAACGGACCTGGTTGATCTCTGCGGCGCGATCAACGACGGAACGCTCGCGGATTTTTCACTCAAGTGGAAAGCGGGCGCGAGCTGCGCGCCGGTGGCGGTGGCCGACGGTTATCCGGGAACTTACCGCAAAGGCGACGTGATCGAATTGGACGCGGCTGCGATGGAAAAAGCCGGGGCTAAGGTGTTTGTCGCCGGCGCGGCAATTGATGCGGGTGGCGCGTCCGGCGGCGTACTGAAAACGTCGGGCGGCCGGGTGCTCGCGGTGTCGGCCGTGGCGGCGACGTCGGAAGAGGCCCGCCGCAAAGCGTACGCCGGAATGAAGGGCGTACGCTTCAAAGGCATGGGGTTCAGGACCGATATCGGGACGGAAAACAGTCCTGATGCCCTGTCGATCAATGGCCGAAAAACGGAAGCGGGCAAGAGACATAATCAATGATCTCCTGCTCCACGCCCTTTCTCGTCGTCCGGATGCGGTCGGCCAAAGCGCGAATGCCGGGCAGCTCCAACGCGGCGGGGGGCACCGACTTCAATCGCGCGACAAGAGGTCCATCCAGATCGCGCGCGTAGTCCATATATCGATCAAAAATAGCCGCGTCCATTCCGAAGGGACGGGCACCGCTCAGTTCGGCGATTTCGGCCAGGATGGCTATGCCGTCGGGGTCCAGGTCACCCGCGTGGAAGACGTCGAAACCGGAGGCGGCCAAGACGCGCAGCACGGCGCGAACCGCGCGATTCGGCCGTCCTCCGGAACAGAGCACGAAATCGAAACCCATCGGATAGTGCGCAAAAGCGTGAAAGGTTTCCTTGTTTTCGATGGAGAGAGCGCGCGCGACGCGGGCGGCGGACGCGCCCCGAATCCCGACCAGAGTTTCCGCGGCGGGGAGCGATAAAGCCGTTGATCGACCCGCCAGCGCCCAGACGGCGCCGTCCTCAAAAATCAGGCGGGCGTTACCCCCGACGGCGACCTCGGGGTATATCCGCTCAGGAAGAGTGAGCGCGTCAATATCGGATCCGATACTCGTTCTCACCGACTGCTGGAGCACGGGCCGCAACGCGGCGGTCAATTTTTCAAGTCGTTTGGAATCACGGTAGAGTTTGATGGACAGCGCGCGGATCGGGAGGCGGTCGCTCTCCTTTCGGTCCAACGCGAAGAGAGCGGCCATATCCTTGAGGTCCTCCGCCGTTAGGCGATCGGAAAGAGCGTCCGCCTTCAGGGCCGTGAAACGAAAAAACGCGGCGGCGCGGAAATCGCCGCGAAGTTCCGCGGCTGCGGCCACCGCCGCGGCTGTCTCGGAAAGACTCATCGCCTGATCGTCGGGAAGCGGAAAACCGAGACGCTCATAGAGCGCGCGCGGATTTGAAAGTTCGGCGGCGGACAGTTCGTCCCCAACGCGGCGTTTCGCCCAGATGAGCCGAAGAATCCCCGCCCGTTCCAAACGTTCCATGGCGTCCAGAAACGAGAGACGGGCGGCGGCTGAAGCAAAGGCGCCGGGAAGCGTCGATTCCCAATCGCGGAGCCGCAGCGGCTTGCCGCCGCGCCGCTGCGCTGAAGAGGGGTAGCGCGCGGCGAACGACTCAAGTATCGCTCGCTCCATTTAGGACTCTTCCTCTATCCCGCCGCCGAGGGGATCCAGCCATTCCGCGTCCGGAGCCGCGACAGGCGCGTGCGCTCGGCGGTGACCGGCGCTCGGCGCCGCTTCCGGCCGATCGGCGCGGAAGTCCCGGACAATTGCCTTATAACCGTGCCTGACCACAAGCGCGATTGAGTCCATATACGGGGCGACCGTTTCCAGTTTTTCGGTCGGCACCGCCGTGATGACCTGCATGCGCAAGCGGCGGAAGAAATCCAGCGCCTTGCCGATCCGCTCATCGTCCATACGGTTGAACGCTTCGTCGAAAAGCACTAATCGAACGGTATTTTCCGGATCCTGTTTATAGAAACGATAGAAACTGGCGGCGATGGCGACGTAATAGGGAGTCTGCGCCTCTCCGCCGGATTTTTCCCGGATCACCTTGGAAAGGGAGAGTTCCGGCGGTTTTCCCGTTCGCGAATCAAGAGCGGTCAGGTCCTTGAGCTTGATGTCGTAGGTAAAGTACGTCCGATAATCGCAGATGGCGCGCACTTCGAACGAATTGAGTTCGTTGCGTAAGATTCGTTCAAAAAGAGCTTCCACCGCGCGGCGTTCTTCGGGATCGGCCAGAGCGGCGAAGAGTCCGTCCTCCATCTCGCTGATGTCGGCGGCCTTCCGGATTACGTCCAATTGACCGCGGCGGTCCGCGCGTTCTTCCAGCGTGAAGCGATACTGGTCGCGGCCGAACGACAAGGCTTTGAGCGTCTCGTTGATTTCCCGAAAACTTTCCTTGGCTTCTTCGATATATTCGTTGAGTCGCGCGACGAAGTGCTCTTTGAACTGCAATTCGGCGTCGGCGCGCGCCCTACCGATTTTTTCCCGGTACGCGGGCAGCTCGGAATCTTCGTAGCGCTTGAGCACCGCGGCGGCCTCTTCCGCCAGGGAAGGTTCCAAGGGGAGCAGGGAATTAAAGCTCCCGTTATATTCCTGCACCAATTTCCGATACGTCTCGGCGGCCTTCTCCAAGCGCGTGCGGTAACCCTTGACAGCGCTCATATAGTTTTCCGCAAGGCTCTTCAAATCGGAACCCTTGATCCTCTCGGCATAATACGACTCGCACTCAGGCCGGAGCGCTTCACGGCCTTCCAGAAAAGCGTCGAAAGCGGCGCGCCGCTCGTCCCGTTCCAGCCGAGCTTCCGCCTCCGCGCGGCGGTTGGATTCTAGGGCGCCTTCGGCCCGTCCCCGTCCTTCCAGTTCGCGCGCCAGGTCGGCCTCCGCGCGAACGACCGAGCGGGCAAGGCCCGCGATGCGCGCCTCCAGGTCGCGGACGCCCGAGAGGTCCACCGAAGCGATGTCCGCGTCAAGAGCGGAGAGTTCCGCGGGCAAAGCGGCGGCCCGGTCGCGCGCTTCGGCGAGGCCTTTCATTTCGTGAAGACCGTCGTTGACGCGTCGGAGCGCGTCGTCCCGCTCGGCGGAAGCGCGCAGGGACGCCTCTAAATCCCGGGAGCGGGAACGCAGGATCTCCAGCTCCGCGCCCAGGGCTTCAATCCGCTTTTCACGCGCGGCGAGTCCCAGGAACCAGCGGGAATAGGTTTCTTCCTTCATGCGCGTCGCGGTAAAACGCGAATAACTCATGCACTCTTTGGTCACCGCTTTTTCGTAATCCTTGAGAACGTCGAGCGTCGCGCGCATCACGTCCCCGAGAATGAAGTCGGCGTAAATGCGCGCGTAGGGGGAATCGCTGGAAACGACGGCGGCGAGAGAACCGGGTCGGACGGACGCGTTCCGCATGCGTTCCAGGTTCGGAAGCGCTACCCCCGAAACTTCCCGCGGCAACGCGTCGTACACGCCAAGAGCGTCACGGAAGCGGCCGGGTTCCACCAAGACGGCGAAGCGCAGGGTATTGAGCCAGCCTTCCGTCGCGTTCTGCCATTCGCTTTCGGTCACCTCAACCAGGTCCGCGAAAATCCACGACGGAATACCGCGGCCTTCCAATTCGGCCTTGAGCCGGGCGCTCGCGGCGGGATAGCGCGGCAGGCCTTTTTCCAGATCGGCCAGCTCCGCGGCGGTGTCGGCGATTACTTCAAGAATTTCGGCGCGTTCCCGCTCGCCGACAGCCTTCTTGCCCGCAAGCTCCGTGCGCTCGGCGTCTATCGCGGCCAGTTCGGCGTCCAGGTCCCGGACTGCTTTTTTCCCGCCCAACGGACGATCCAATAAAACTGCGCATTGACCGCGCAGCAGTTCCCAGCGCGCCGCCTTCTCTTCAGCGCGCTCAAGCTCGCGCGCAAGACTATCCCGCTTTTCACGCAGGTTCCGCACCAGCTGGAACGCGTCGTTCCGAGCCAAAGCGGCCTCGGAGTCCCGCCGTTCGGCTTCCAAGACCGCCTTTTCATCCACCAGGCGCGCCGCGGCGGCTACCGCCCGCTCTATCTCGCGTTCCAGCTCGGCGTTCCGCCGTTCCAGGCGGGCGGCGCGATCCGAAGCGAGTTCAGCGTCCGCGCGGACCTTCAGGTATTCCTGCAGAACGATGAGCCGGTCGAACTGCGCCCAATCGGCAGCGGTTTTACCGACGGCGCGCAGAGACTCAATTTTCCGGACCGCGTTTTCGGCCTCTCGCTCGGCTTCTTTATAGCTTTCCAAGTTGGACTTCATGGCCGAAACGTCTACCGGCCGATCCTCCAGAATGTAGTCGCAGACGAAACGATCCACTGAGGTAAGCGGGGAAAAACTGACCGACCGGACCAACGCGTCCAGGTAAGGGTTGAACTCCGCGTTGCGACGGAAAACGCCCAGACGATGGGTCAGCTCGGCGTTGTATTCGCGCTTTGATTCGAAGACAGTCGCCCCGGATGAGCGGATAAGATCGCGGAATACGCGCGCGGAGTGCGGACGGCTCTCCGCGTCCCGGACGGCGACCGCGCCGAGGTCCGCGCCGTCGGCGATCCAGGGATATTCGCGGATCTGGACTTCGTCCTTGAACGCTTCCACGCAGATGCCCGCGCCGAAAACGGCTCCGTTGACGCTGAATTCCAGCATGACGTGGGCGACCGCGTCGTCCCGCAGGTATTCTCCGGATTCGAGGCCTGTTTTGCCTCGGACGTAGCCTTCCAAGGTCCGCCCCGCCTTTTTGTCGGAGGCGGCGGAATTGAACTTGATGCGGTTGAGGTTCGCCGCCAAAACGTACTGGATCGCGTCCACCACCGTGGACTTACCCGAACCGTTATCCCCCGCGAACAGCGTCGCCTCCCCTATCGGGATGGTGACGTCGTCGAAGAAGTGCCAACCGACCAGCCGCACGCGACGCAAGGCGATCATCGGTCGCCTCCCTCGGCATCGGCTTCGTCCGAGACGGAGCCGGTCGAAGCGGCGGCGGCGTTCGCGGCGACACCGTTCGCGCTTTCCGTTTTTATGAAGCCGAGAATTTCCTCTATCCCATCCTGGTCCAAACAGAGCGCGAGGCTCGGGTACAGGATAAGCTGAGCGTCCGGATCGGCTTCCTCGCGCGGCGAACGGATAAGCTTGGCCGCGGTGAAACGGCGCAGCATTTCGATCAGGCGCGTCTTTTTGAGGTCACCCTCGGTCAGCGCCTTGAAGCGTTCCACGAAATCGAAAACAGTCACCGTCGGGAAATCGGTCAAACTTACCGCGTTGCGCTTTTCTTCGTAAAGAAGGCGCAGCGCCAAGAGAGCGCAGGTTTCCTCGCGGCCCAATCGGGCGCGCGTCTCGGCCCCGCCGCGCCATGCGACGACGCCTAAGCCCTCGTCCTTGCGCAGTTGCGCGCCCATGCAGGAAAAGAACGGCTCCAGGAGGCCGAAGTTGCGCACCGCGAAATCGTACAGGCGTTCATCGACCCCGCGGACCAGAAAGGTGCGCGCCAGGAGTTCGCGCACGGTCCGGGTGAACAGGTCGAACTCGGCTTCCTCAAACTCGGCCAAGTCTCCGAGGGGCTCCAATTCATCGATCATTTTTTCCTCCGGTAGCCGTGCGCGCGGAAAATCCATCCCGCCGCGGAAACCTCGCCGTCAAGCCATTCTATCGCGTAAGGGAAACGGCCGGGCCGCGACTCGCCATAGGTAGTCGCGTACAAAATCCGGACGAAGGATTCGGCGTCCGTCGCCAAGTCCCCGGCGCGGCCCAGGCTTCCGGCCGGGATACGTTCATCCAACCAGGCGGCCACGCGCTCAGCGGACAGCTGGCGGTCAATGCGCAGACGGAGTTCGGCTTCCGCTTTTTCCAGCGCCGCGTCATCCGCCGCGGGACGCGCGTCAAAGCGCGGAGCGACGCTTTCGCGGAACCAGCGTTTATACCGCGATTCCTTGCCGATCCAGCGGACGCGATGCAGACGATGCGCCAGACGCGCGGCCAGCTGTCCGTCCGCGGCGACCGCCCGAGCGATCACCGTGAGACGGCCGGAGGCGGAACCGTCGGATCGTAGACGGCTGCGTATTCGCTCAAGGGAAGAACGCGCGTACAGCATGTTGCGTCGGTCGATCTCGTCCAGAGTCGGATCGAGCGAGCGCAATTGGTCGCGGATCTCCTCCAAGAGGCCGGTCAGGCGTTTCCGCGCCGCCTCCGCGGATTCGCGGCGCAAAAGAGCCAGTGCCGACGACGTTTTGTCCATCCATTTTTTGTCCGCCAGGAAGCCGTTTACCGCCCTGGCGATACGCGGCCGATACCGTGAAAGGTTATCGGAGGTCTTCAAGCGCGAATAAGCTCTATCAACCACCTCTTCCAGATACCGATCGTAATGGAGGCGCAGGATATCGGGGATCTCGGCTCCCGCCGTCTCTTCCAGGAGACGTTCGTAGTGCGCGCGGATATTTTGGGAGAGGACCTTGAGGGAATCGATGAGGAGCGTCAGATGGTAATGGGCGTTCAGAACCGCGTGATGGCCGTGATCTTCCGCTGCGTCTGTGCATAAGGAAGAATAGATGGCGACCACGTGGCTTTCGTATTCAAGAACGCCGCCTCGTTCGGTCGCGGCAAGGGCGTCTAAAAAGGGCTTTGCCGGCGCGGCGATGGTCACCATGCGCGTGTAGTCGGGAAGCGTTTCCTCGCCCACCCACCCCGCCGATATCAGGATACGCAGGGTCCGTGAAGCCGCCATCCGGTGAGGGTCGATGCCCCCGGCGGCTTCCTCCGCGTCGCGTTCAGCGTCATCCGCGCTTTCACCCTCGGGTTCTTCCTCCAGCGCGACGCCCGTTTCAGCATAGTGTTCGGCGAACCGCCCGACCAGCGCCGCCCGTTCCACCCCTCCCGGAGAATCCTGGAACAAGCGATAGAAGATGAGAAGGCAGGCGGCGTAGTCCTCCCGATTCGGGCTGGAAAGAGGTGAGAAAAAAGCGGCCGGAAGGATGGAAAAGATCCCGCGCGCGTTTGCCATAGCGACAGTATAAGAGAGATCGGATGGACGGGGAAGCGATTATAATCCCCGCAAAACTTTTAGATACTTGTCCTTCGTCAGCTGGGGCGGATAACTAGCCGTGATTTCCCGGCCGACTTTCGCCCCATCGAACAACAGATCGACGACGCAGAGCGCCATCGTCTTAGCCGGAACCACGTAGGCCATTTCCTCGTCCAGAATGGCGAAGTCCTTGCTGTGCGCGGCGCCGGCGTAGCCGCCGGTAGACGGGTGCATGAAGGGCAGTATGGAGCTGACGTCTCCCGCGTCGGTGGCGCCCATCAGTTCCAGCCCGCGGAGCAGACCTTCCGATCCGACGTAGCGCGCGGCGTTCTCGCCGAACAACTCGTTGAGCGCCGGGTTCTGGATCAGCGGCAGGTAGCCGGGGATTTCTTTGATCTCGACTTCGGCGCCGACGGCGTAGGCTCCGGCCTGCAAGGCGCGGTTCACCTTCGCGCTCGCTTCGAGAACGGCGGCGATCGAGCGACCGCGCACGTAGGTTTCCATGCGCACGTCGGCGGGCACGATGTTCACCATATCCCCGCCCTTGGTGATGATCGGATGGACGCGGATGCGGTCCGCGTCCTTGAACGTTTCCCGCTGGGCGTTGATCGCCGTCAGGCCGATCATCGCGGCGTTGAGGGCGTTGACGCCGTCGAAGGGCGCCGCCCCCGCATGGGCTTCCTTGCCGGTATATTTGACGATTTTCCCGACGAAGCCCGAACTGTCGGGCGATAGAAGCACGCGGCGTTCTGCGATACCGCCGTGCGAATGGATCATCATGCCCATATCGATATCGTCGAGCGCGCCGAGGCGGATAAACTCCTGCTTGCCGCCGAAAAACACGATTTTCCCGTCTTGAACCAGACGTTCGCGCCATTCCAGCTCGACGTACTCCTCCGCGGGGACTGCCAGGAAGGCGACGTCTCCGTCCAGCTCGGCCATAACGCCGCTTGAGGAAAGGCCGATGGCCGCGCCGAGCATGGCGGCTATCTGCGAATTGTGGCCGCAGGAATGCGCGGCGCCCGTGGCGGTATCGGCATGAGGATGAAGTGGACAGACAACGGCGTCGAGTTCGCCGAAAACGCCGACGGTCAGCGGCGCGGCGGACGGCGAAGCGTCGGATTGCTTCGCCGCAGCCGGCCGGGCGCGGCCGTGGAGTCGTCCTTTGACACCGGTGATCGCGATGCCGTCTTCGAACGGGATCGACAAAGACGTCAGGATATCCTTCACCAGGGCGGAGGTTTTGAACTCTTTGAAGCCGAGTTCCGGGTTATCGAAAATCGTTCGGCCGATGCGGATGATCTCATCTTTCCGGGAATTGATCGCAGCCTCGACTCGCGCCTTCAAATCGTCCTTGTTCACCACAGCCTCCGTGAATATACTAAAATATCAAAAAAATCGGCTTGTGTTCAATGTATATTTATGCTAGAAAAATGCATAAAGTTTCAAAAGAATAGGAACGCTCGGTGGAGTCTGAATCGGTCTTCTGAGGAGCATCGCTTGAGGTACAGGAACGTCATTCGCTCGGCGATGGGGAAACAAGCGTTCGACTTGGTCGTAACCAACGCGCGGTTGGTGAACGTTCATACGCGTGAAATTCACGACGCGACGATCGGTATCACCGACGGCATTATCGCGTACGTCGCCGACTCCTTTTGTGAACTTGACGGCCGCGAATACCTGGACGCCAAAGGCCGGCACGTAATACCCGGTCTTATCGATTCGCACATGCACATTGAAAGCTCGATGGCTCTTCCCGCGGCCTTCGCGGAAGCCGTCGTCCCGCGCGGCACGGTCGCGGTTGCCGCCGACCCCCACGAGATCGCGAACGTCCTGGGCGCCGACGGCGTCAAACTGCTGATCCGCGCCGGCCGGAACCTTCCGCTCAAAATATATTTCCTGGTTCCCTCCACCGTCCCGTCCGCTCCCGGCTTCGAGACAGCCGGCGCCTCGTTCTCCGTGAACGAAACGAACGCGCTCCTCGACCAGCCGGGCGTAATCGGCCTGGGTGAAGTGATGGACTTCTGGGGTGTCGTGGAAACCGACCCGAAAATCTCCGAGATAGTCGCCTCGGCCCGCACCGAGGGCAGATACATAGAAGGCCACTGCCCGGTGTTTTCAGGCCGGAACCTGCAAGCCTACATCGCCGCGGGTATCGACGCGGACCACACGATCATGAACGAATCCAAAGTCCGCGAACGCCTCCGCGCCGGGATGACGGTCCAGATCCAGAATCGGTTCATCACCCCCGACCTGATGCGCTACATAAACACCCTGCCCTGCGACGCCGACGTGCTCATCGTCACCGACGACGTGCACGCCGACCGCCTGTGCGAAAACGGCCACCTGGACGCCAACGTTCGCAAGGCCATCGCCTGCGGCCTGGATCCCATCGTCGCCGTTCAGGCGGCCACGATCCGCGCGGCGCGACGGCTCAGGCTCTACGACCGCGGTTCGGTCGCGCCGGGAAAAACCGCCGACTTCCTCATACTCGATTCACTGGACGATTTCTCCGTCAACGAAGTCGTCATCGGCGGGAAGCTCCGCGCCCGCGGCGGACGAATGATAGAAGCGGTTCCCCAGGCCACGCTGCCCGACTACGTCTTCAGCACGATGAAGCTCAATCCGCTCTCCGCGGACGACTTCAGAATCAGAACGAAACGAGATATGGGCGTCGCCGTCGTCCGCGTGATCGAATCGAACGGGGAGAGTTCCTTCACGAAACTCACTAGCGCGGAAGTTCCTATCGTGGAAGGGTTTATCGACCTTCCCAACAGGGTAATCCCCGGCGCGGCTCCGGGAACCGGCAAGCCGAAGCGCGACCTGCGCACGATGGCCGTGCTCGAGCGGCACGGAAAAACCCAGGCGGCCCCCGGCGCGCGCTGCAAGCCCGGCATCGTTTCAGGCCTGGGAGCGTTCCGCGGCGCGATGGCCTCCTCCTACGCGCACGACTGCCACAACCTGGTCGTCGTCGGCGAGTCCCGCGCGGACATGGCGATCGCCGCCAACCGCGTCATAGAAGCGGGAGGCGGCCTCGCGGCGGTCCTCGACGGGAAGGTGATCGCGTGCCTGGAATTGCCCATCGCGGGCATACTGTCGCCCAAGCCGATGACCGAAATCGCGGCGGCGCTCGGGGAGCTTGAACGCGCGCTGAAGTCCATGGGCGTCAGCCACGCCGACCCGATATCGCTGCTGACCCTCATCGCCCTAGCCGTATCGCCGGAAGCGAAAATCACGGACCTGGGCATCGTCGACGTGGTGAACAAGAAACTGCTCGACGTTATCGTTACCGAAAGGAGTTCTTGATGCGCGCGCGAAAGAACGCCCTGGCCGCGGCCCTGCCCGCCACCGCGTTGCTGTCAGTTCTATTCATCCTTCCGATACTCTTCGTCGCCGTATCGGGCTTCAAACAGGACGGGACCAAATTCTACGTCAAGTTCTTCTCGGACCCGTACTACCGCGACATCCTGATCACGACGGTCCTCACCGCGCTCCGCGTCACCTTCTTCGCGCTGCTGCTCGGCTATCCGACCGCGTATTTCATCGCCCGCTCTACCTCCAAATACAAGAACGTATTCCTCATCATGACAGTTTTCCCCTTCTTGGTAAGCGCGATCGTACGCGCGTACGGCTGGCAGGTCCTGCTCGGGGACACGGGAGTATTGAACCAAATCCTGCTGGGGATCGGCCTAGTGAAGAAACCGGTGAAGATCCTCTACACGATGACCGGCGTCACGATAGGCCTGGTGCACCTCTTGATCCCGTACATGATTTTGTCGATAGCGGGCGTCATCCAGAATATTCCCCGCAACCTGGAAGCCGCCGCCGAAAGTCTCGGCGCGAACCGGCTGACCGTGTGGCGGAAAGTAATCCTGCCCTTGAGTCTACCCGGCGTCATCACCGGCTGCATCCTGGTGTTCTCCGTCAGCATGACCGCGTTCGTCACGCCCCGGCTCCTGGGCGGCGCGCGCATCAAGCTGATGAGTACGATGATCTACCAGGAAGTGAACGCGGCGTTCAACTGGCCCATGGCCGCGGCGATCAGCTTCATCTTATTGGGAACCATCCTGTTCTTCCTTCTCGCCGCGAACCTGGCGACGGCGAACGCGATGAACCGGCTGGGCGGAGGCAAACGTGCCTGAAAAACAAGACGGAATCGGCTTCAAGATCATCGCGCTGGCGGTCTACGCCTTCATGGCCGCGCCCATCGTCATCGTCGTATTGGCATCGTTCAGCCCGACTTCTTTTCTGGCCTTCCCTCCGAAAGGGCTGTCGCTCAAATGGTACTACAACATCTTCGACGACAACGGTTTCGTGTCGGGCTTCTTCAACAGCATGTTTCTGGCCTCGGTCGCCACGGCCATCGACGTCATGATCGCCATTCCGGCGGCCATCGCAGTGACCAAATATCACTTCCCCGGCAAGACGGCGCTCACGAATTTTTTCACCTCGCCCATGTTCCTGCCGACCGTCACTTTCGGCTTCGTACTTTTGCAGGCGTTCAGCGCCGTGCGCGGCGTTCCCACGTTCTATAGGCTGCTCGCCGGACACCTCATCATCATCCTCCCGTACATTTTCCGGAACGTCGTATCCGTCATGATCGGCTTCAACTGGACGTTGGAAGAAGCCGCGCAGAGCCTGGGGGCGCGTCCGCTCCAAACCTTCCGCCGCGTGACCCTCCCGCTCATCAAGCCGGGCATCATGGCGGGAGGACTCCTCGCCTTCCTCTACTCGCTGGACGACGCGACGGTGTCCGCCTTCATCAGCGACCACCGCTTCGTCACCCTGCCCATCCGAATGATGACGTATATGGAATTCTCCTTCGATCCGACGCTCGCCGCCATATCGACGGTGCTCATAGCCCTGTCCCTCGGCGCTATCGTTCTTATGGAACGCTTCGTCGGCCTCAACATTTTCTTGAAATAGGAGTACGCGATGTCCCGTATCGCTTTGATCGATATCACCAAACAGTTCGGCGACCTCAAGGCCGTCTCCAACATGAACCTGGAAATCGCCGAGGGCGAGTTCGTCGCGCTCCTGGGCGGCTCGGGCTGCGGCAAGACCACCACGCTCCGCATGATCGCGGGCTTCACGGAACTGACCGCAGGGGACATTACGATAGACGGCAAGAGCGTGAAAAACATTCCGGCGCACAAACGCAACATCGGCGTAGTGTTTCAGAATTACGCGCTCTTCCCTCATTTGACCGCGTTCGAGAACATCGCCTTCGGCCTTACGCTTAAAAAGATGCCGAAAAAAGAAATCTCCGAACGCGTCGGCAAGACGATGCGGATGGTCAAACTCGACGGCCTTGAGGCGCGCCTCCCGCGCGAACTGTCCGGCGGCCAGCAGCAGCGCGTCGCGCTTGCCCGCGCCTTGGTCATGGAGCCGCGCGTGCTCCTTCTGGACGAACCCTTGAGCAACCTTGACGCGAAGCTCCGCCAGGAAATGCAGGTGGAGATCAAGCGCATCCAGAAGGAAGTCGGTATCACCACGATACTCGTGACCCACGACCAGGAGGAAGCGATATCTCTGGCGGATCGCATCGCCATAATGAACGACGGCCTGGTTCAGCAGGTCGATACGCCCAAGGATATCTTCAAGCGGCCGCGTTCGCGCTTCGTCGCGGACTTCATGGGCTTTTCAAACTTCATCGACGGCACGGTGAGGGAAGCGACCGGCGTCGCGTATCGGGTGGAAGCGGTAAATCCGGGAACGGTAACCGGCGCGGCCGAAGCGCTGTCCCTGGACGTTTCGGCGCAAGGGACCGAGAAACCTTACGCGGTCGGCGACGCCGTGACGCTCGCGATCCGGCCGGAAAATGTCGCGATCGGCTTCGCGTGCGGCAACTGCGTCCGCGCTAAGATCGCGTCGATCACGTACAAGGGTACGGTGACCCGCGTCGCGGCCGAAACCGATTACGGTTTTTCGCTACGCGCGGACGTGGAAGACGCGACAGTCATAGAATCAGGCGGCCCGGCTGAGCTATACCTGCCGCCGGACAAGATCATCGTGCTACCCAGATAACAACGATCGCGAAAAACCCGGCTTTTGCCGGATCGAATATTTTCATGAGGAGTGCGTTATGAAGAAAGGATTAAAGAGCGGGACCCTGCTGGTCCTCGCGGCGCTGATCGGGACGGCGGGCATCGCTTACGCCGAAGGGAAAAAAGAAACCAAGCCCACGGCCCCCGCCGCAAAACAGGAACTGGTCATTTCCTGCTGGGGAGGTTCTTCTGAAAAAAATCTCCGCGCCGTGTCCAAGGCCTTTGAGGAAAAGAACAATGTCACGATCGTCTACGACGTAGGTAACAACTCCGACCGCCTCAACAAGATCCGCGCCCAGAAAGCGTCCCCGGTGACCGACGTCGCGCTCCTCAGCTCCGGCTTCGCCGTCATGGGCAACGAGGAAGGCCTGTTCGAGAAAGTGTCCGCCAAGGATGTGCCCAACCTCGACAAGATCTACGACTTCGCCAAAAATAAGGACGGCTTCGGCCCGATCTACTCGGTCACCAGCTACGGCATCTTCTACGACACGACCAAGGTGAAAACCCCTCCGACCTCCTGGGGCGACCTCTGGGATCCCCAGTACAAGGGCAAGATCGCGGTCGCCGACATCGCCGGCACCTCCGCGCCGCTCCTCCTCATCATGGCCGCGCAGATGTACGGCAAGGATAAATACGACATCGACGCCGGCTTCAAGAAGATGGCGGAACTCAAGGACAGCATCTTCAACTTCTACATGAGCGGCTCCGACGTCACCGCCATGTTCGAGCGCGGGGAGATCGTGATGGTTCCGTTCCTCGACATGTTCCTCAAGAGCATGCAGAATTCCAAGCTCAACGTCGCCATGGCCGTACCCAAGGAAGGCGCCTTCGCCACCCCGACCACCGTCAATATCGTGAAGGGCAGCCCGAAAGCCGCCATCGCGCAGAAGTACGTGGACTTCCTCCTCAGCGCCGACGTCCAGGCCCAGATCGCCAAGGTCATGAGCGAGTCCCCGGTCAACAAGGACACCAAGCTGGATCCGGAAACCGCGAAATACCTCGTCTACGGCGAAGAAGCGGCGAAGAAGCTCGTCACCTTCGACGACTCTTTCATCAACAAGAACAAGGGCGCCTGGATCGAACGCTGGAACAAAGAAATCAGCATCAAAAAGTAAATCGAGGATAGCTTCGAAAGAACGGCGCTTCCGAAATGAGGCGCCGTTCTTTCAAAACGTTCGCAATTGACAATAATTCCGGATGCCTCCAGTATAGCCGCATGAGTTTCGGTCAAAAAAAAAGTAAACGATTGGGAGTAAGCGAAAAATTATTCCTCGGTTTTTCCTTCGCGGCGCTCCTCCCCATCGCGGTCGCGCTCATCACCTCGGTCAGCGTCTATCTGTCGCAATCAAAAATCGTCTCACGGGAGGCTGTTCGGGAAAAAGCCCGTTCGGCATCGCTGCTCTTTGCCGAACGAGCCGATCGTTTGATTGGCGTCCTAGACAACGCGTCCAAAGAAAATACCACTGTTTACAATTTGGAGCTGGGGCTTGATCTCGCCCTGGAAAATCATCTGTCCACCTTGTCGCGCAATGAGGGACTGGCTGGTTTGTGGGTAAAGGATCCGCAAGGCGTTACCGTCGCGGCCGATTTGAACAAAGGCTCCGAAACCGGCTTCTCCCCGCCGGCTTCGAGAGACGCCGGACACAAGTTAACCCTTACCCACAATGACAAAACGCCGGTACTCATCGACGAACGGTCCATTCTGTCCGGGGCGGGGAGTATTCTCGGATCGCTGAACGGCGCGTTGGATCTCCGACACTTAGCCGCGAAAACCGCGTCGGAACTGGAAGCTCCGGTTTTCATCCTCACTCCGACAGGGGAGTCGATGACAGTCATGTTCCCGAACGGATCCGAGTCTCAAAAAATCGAGTTGCCTTCGGATTGGTTGATGCATGCCTCCGGGAACACGAAAGAGCCGTTTATTGGGAAAATCGGCAGCTCTCAGTATTTTCTCGGCACGATGCCTTTCGTCGATGTGAATGGACGTATGTTGGCCTGGATAGGGATCGGGTACCCGGTCAAAACGCTTACCGAAACCAGGGACGCGGGACTCCTAACGCTGCTGCTCGCGGGACTCGTCGCGGTCGGCATCTCCGCGATCGCCGGCCTCTATTTTTCGCGTACAATAGCTCGGCCGCTCAAGGCGCTTGCGGCGGCGACCCGGGAAATCTCGGCCGGTAAATTCGGCATCACTACCGACATCGTCCTTGACGATGAAATCGGCGACCTCGCCCGTGAATTCGACTCCATGTCGCGGACGCTCTCGGAGCAGGAAGAAGAGCGCGCCGCCGCGGAAGAATCGCTGCGGCAAAGCGAGATACAATTCCGCTCAATTTTCGACGGCGTGTACGAAGCGATCCTTATCATGGACAATAGGGACGGCACCATAATCGACAGCAACTTTGCTTCCGAAGAACTCCTGGGATTCATGAAACACGAATTGCTGGGCAAACGCTTCATAATGTTAAGCGTTACGGAAGAAGGATATGACGAACGAGCGGGCGCGAATCTCATAATCAGAGCAAAGCGGGGAGAGCGGATCCGTACGGAATGGAAAGTACGGAGAAAGGACGGCTCTACCGTATGGGTAGAAATTTTCGTCAACGACGTGCGCCTGGGTGGAGAAAACCGCATCCTGGTATCTTGCCGCGACATCAGCGAGCGGAAAACAGTTGAGACGGCGAACGCTAAATCGCTCAACGAAAAAGCGACGCTTCTCAAGGAAATTCACCACCGGGTAAAAAACAATTTTCAAATCATCAACAGCCTGTTTGATCTGCAGGCCGCGGCAACCGAGGATAGAACCCTCCAATCTATTTTGCGGGAACCACGGGCCCGTATCCAAGCAATGGCGATGGTGCACGAACAGCTTTACCAATCCGACGACCTTACTTCCATCGATTTCGGTCAATATGTCGATGAACTGGCTCGCGAACTTTTCATTGCCTACCAAGTAGATCCCGCCCGCGTCAGTCTTGAGATAAACGCCGAATCCATCGAGATCGGGATCGACAAAGCCATACCCTGCGGCCTTATCCTCAACGAATTGGTGACGAACGCGATCAAATACGCGTTCCCGGCCTCGTCCGGTCGCGGCGGTAAAATTCATATAAGTCTCAGGAAGGAAGAAAACGAAATCGTTCTGCTCGTCCACGACGACGGTGTCGGTATTTCCGAAGAAGTTCTGGCGAACAGAAGCGATTCTTTAGGATTAACCTTGGTCGATATTTTGGCCCAGCAACTGTACGGGAAAGTCCATATCGACGGCAGTAACGGAACGAAAGCCGAGGTGCGATTTGAATAAGAAAACGCTATGGGTCGCGGGCCTGCTTTGCATGCTCGTCGCGTTCAACGCGCCGGCCTTGGAAAAAAAACAATACAAGGTCTTCATCGTATCGGATACGCTCAAACCAAAGTTCGTCGAGGTTCAGGAAGGCATAAAAGATGCCTTGAACTCCCGGCTGGCGGCTGAGGGCGCCGAAGCGACCTACACCGTATTTGATACAAAAACCGATCCCGCGACCGTCCCGGGGATACTCAAGGCCATCAAAGAAGGAAACCCCGACCTGATCTGCGCAATCAACAGCCCGGGAAGCTTCGCCGATATCAACATTTCCCTCAAGCTTCCAACCTTCAAGATCGTTTCGGAAAACTGTATCCCGGTCCAGTCCGGCGTGGCGAAGTCGTGGGACCTCCCCGGCGGAAACATCACTGGGGTAGGCGTCTTCATACAACTCACGTCGATGCTACGCTTGGCGAAGATGATCAATCCCCAAGCAAAGAAACTCGTTTTTCTCTCGTGGGACGCAATGACGCAGATCAACGGGTGGTTCGAGACCGAAATAAAAAACGCGTGCCGTACCGAAAACATTGAGTTGGCTGAATTCAAGAGGCTACCCTCCGCGGAAGATGAATTCGAGTACTTGCGCAAAGTCGATGCCGGAGGCCCCGAATATTTCGCCATTATGGGCATCTCGGCATGGGCGCACCGCGACGGGAGCTACGCGGACATGGCGGTAGAAGAGGCGGATTTTGTCCAAAATAAAATCAAGCGGATTCCGCTCTACGCCTACGATGAAGCTTCAGTGAAAGCCGGATATCCGGCGGGCACCTGCATAGTATGGTACGATATCGGCGCTCAGCTGGGCGAAAAAGGCTTCGAAGTGCTTCATGGCGCTAACCCGGGCGATATTCCCTGGGAATATCCTCGTAAGTTCAACCTCATGTTCAACCTCAAAGCCGCGAAATCCATCAACCTGAAAATTCCTCAATACCTGCTCAACGCGGCGTACCGGATCTATACCGACTACGACGGTAATTTCATCGGAAGAAAAAACTAGAAACAAGTTTTTTAAGAAGAATCACGCGATCTGCATCATTGGCGGCACACCCATAGGAGACTCGTAATGAAGAAATTAGCCGAGATTCACGGAGCGAAAACCGCCCGGAAAGAACGCATAATGCAATTCGGGGAAGGCAACTTCCTGCGCGCCTTCGTGGATTGGATGGTTCACAAAATGAACGCGGCCGGCGTTTACGACGGCTCCGTCGTACTCGTTCAGCCGATCGCACGCGGCTTGACCGACCTGATCAATGAAAACAACGGCCTCTACACCGTCATCCTGCGCGGCGTGGAAAACGGCAAAGTGGTGGAAGACGCGACGATCGTTGAATCGGTCAGCCGCTGCGTGGATCCCTACCGCGACTTTAAAGACTTCATGGCGATCGGGGAAAACCCCGACCTCCGGTTCATCGTCTCCAACACGACCGAAGCCGGCATCGCGTACGCCGCCGGGGACAAACCGACCGACGCGCCCCCCGCTTCCTACCCGGCCAAACTCGCCGTTTTTTTACACCACCGCTGGTTAACCTTTAAGGGGGCGGCGGACAAGGGACTTGTGATGGTCCCCTGCGAGCTGATCGACCGCAACGGCGACAAGCTCAAAGAAACGGTGTACCGCTGGGCCGAGGAATGGAAGTACGAATCCGCCTTCATCGACTGGCTGAAATCTTCCTGCGACTTCCTCAACTCTCTGGTCGACCGCATCGTCACCGGCTACCCGAAGGAAGAAGCCGAGGCGATCTGGAACAAGCTCGGTTACCGCGACGACCTCCTCGATACCGCCGAACCTTTCCTGGTGTGGGTCATTGAAGGCAACAAGAAATACGGCGACGAACTCCCCTTCAGGAAAGCGGGTTTCGACGTCATCTGGACCGACGACATGACCCCCTACCGTACACGGAAGGTCCGCATCCTCAACGGCGCGCATACGTCTTCGGTTCTCGGCGCCTACTTAGCCGGCGTGGACACCGTGCGCGAAATGGTGGAAGACCCGGTTTTCGCCGCGTACGTCAGGAATATCCTCAACGAAGAGATCATGCCGATACTGACCCTACCCAAGAAAGATGTTCAGCAGTTCGCCGCGGCAGTTCTTGAACGCTTCGCGAACCCCTTTATCAAGCACAGGCTCCTGGACATCAGCCTGAACTCGGTTTCCAAGTTCAAGGCGCGCGTCCTGCCGTCCCTCCAGGAAGCCGCCGCCGCGAAAGGCAAAGCCACGTCGCTCCTCGCTTTCTCGCTATCGGCTCTGGTCGCCTTCTACCGAGGCACCAAGATCGTAGACGGAGCCCTCCAAGGCGACCGGAACGGCGTTTCCTACCCGATCCGCGACGACCTTCCCGTACTGGAAACCTTCGCCAAGCTCTGGACCACGTACGACAATACCGACGCGGGCGCCAAGAAACTCATGGACGCGGTTTTAGCGAACGAAGCTTGGTGGGGCGACGACCTACGCAAGATCCCCGGCCTTTCCGACACTTGCGGCGCGGCTTTGGTCGACATTCTCAAGAACGGAGCGAAGGCCGCCGTCGCCCGCGCGGCGGGAGCCGACGCCGCGGAAACCTAAAGTAAATCAATGCCGCTAATACTTACAACAGATCGCTCGCCAACTCGGCAAGGTAGCTCCGTTCGCTTTTCACCAGATGTACGTGGGCAAAAAGTTCCTGTCCTTTCATTTTATCGATCAGATAGCTGAGACCGTTTGAGCAGGAATCAAGATACGGCGAATCGATTTGCTGGATATCGCCGGTAAATACCATTTTCGTTCCCTCGCTTGCGCGGGTAATGATGGTCTTGACCTCATGCGGCGTCAAGTTCTGAGCCTCGTCGACAATAAAGAAGACGTTTGAGAGACTTCTTCCGCGTATGTAAGCCAATGGGGTAATGGTAAGCTTTCCGGTCTTTTGAATCTCATCGATGTGGAGCGCTTCCTTGCTTGACGCTTTATATTTGTGTTTGATCACGGACAGGTTGTCAAAAAGCGGTTGCATGTACGGACTGATTTTTTCATTGACATCACCCGGCAAAAATCCGATATCCCGGTTTGCGAGCGGAACAATCGGACGAGCGAGCAAAATCTGGTCAAATCGCGATTCCTGCGCGAGCGCGGCCGCGAGCGCGAGCAATGTTTTACCCGTCCCCGCTTTTCCCGAAAGGGCGACAAGAAGTACATCGCTCCGCATCAGGGCATCGAGTGAAAATGCCTGCTCCGCGTTTCTCGGCTCTATTCCGTAAGACTTCAGCTTTTCCACCCGGCTTATGCGGTCCGCGGATTTGCAGTAGTGAGCCAGGGCGCTTGCCGTCCCATTTTTCAGAATGAAGTACTGATTCGCGGTCGGAGTTTTCTTAAAGTTGAAATCTTCCAGAGGGATACCTTCGGGAGTGTCGTAGAGTCCCGTGATCAGCGCCGAATCCATCTTTTCGACTATCTCGATAGTTCGGTCGATAAGAGAAACGTCGTGTATTTTGTCCGATTCATAGTCTTCCGCCTGAAGGCCAAGAGACTTCGCTTTCATCCGAAGATTGATATCCTTCGAGACAAGCGCGACCTTTTTCTCAGGGTTCTTTGCGTTGATATATTCGGTAATTGCCAGAATACGATGGTCGGCGGACTGTTCGGGGAATGAATCCGCAAGGGTTTTTGAAAAAGGCTTACCTGTCTCGATAAACAGTTTCCCCAGTTTCGGTCCAAGGGACAATCCCGCGGTGAAGATTGAATCTCCGGAGATCGAATCGAGTTCACGAGTGAATTCCCTTGCTTGAAAATTGATAAGGTCATTGCCTTTCTTGAATTTATCAAGTTCTTCAAGAACCGTAATTGGAATCACGATATCGTTTTCCTGAAACTGGTAGATGCAACGAAAATCGTGAAGGATTACATTCGTATCAAGTATGTATATTTTCTTTTCTTTCTTTGCCATCGTAGGGACAGTATACTGACCGCAAGAAACCACGGTCAAGCGAGAAATTGGTTAGCCGATTTTCATTAGGTCTAAATCACCGCTCCAATTGAGTTTCCCGCGAAAACTTCGTATTTTTGATTGATATCTTTGTGCGCATGAAGCAAGTCATTTTTCTCCGAGCAGCGACGCAAGGAACGCCACGTCGATATACCCCTTGAACGCGGCGGACGGCGACCGCCTTAAGCATTGTGCCGGCCGGTCCGGTTCCCCCAAACAGTCCACGATGATCTTCGCCGCGTCCACCGCCTCGTCGCGGGTGTAATCGTTGACCGTCGCGACCACGGCCGCTCCAGCGCTCACGGCTGCCGCCACCCCGATAGCCGAATCTTCTACCACGGCGAACTCGCCCTTCCTCACTCCGGCCTTTTCCATCGCCAGAAGATAGATTTCCGGGTCGGGTTTCTTCTTTTTGACGATGTCGCCGGCCAAGAGGATATCGACCTCGATGCCGGTCAACAGGTTCTCTACAACGGCGCGCGCCGAATCCTCGGCGGAAGTCGTGCAGATGCCGAGAAGGAGGCCCTTCGCCTTGATCTCCTTCATCAGCCGGTAGATTCCCGGCCTGAGCGGAAGCTGCTTGGTCCGTATCATATCGATGAAAATGTCGGTTTTGCGTTTATGGATGGCTTTCACGAAACCATCGGGATCGGCGGCGTACTCCTTCCCGGCGTAGCCGCTGGTCTGGAAGTAGTGCTTGATCCGTTCCTTGCCGCCGCCGATCTGGAGCAGCTTGTGATAGGTCTCAACGTCCCACTCGGCGTTGATGCCGAACTCCGCGAACGCCTTGTTGAAGGAGACGCGGTGCCCGTCCTTCTCGGTATCGACTATGACTCCGTCCTGATCGAAGAAAACGGCTTTCAGCGCGGTGTTCATGGCTTCTCCTTACGCCTTGTCTTTGCTTCCGAGGATGCGGATCCATTCGGCGATGGCTTCTGCGGTCTTCTTCTTCTGTTCTTTGGCCATCTTCGACGGGTTGTAATCGGTCAAATGTTTCTGCAGATATTCCCACGCGCCGTCAAGCCACACGTGCTTCAACTCCGTGGATACGTTGTATTTCGCCGCTCCGGCCGCGATCAGCTTCACGACAAGGTCTTCCTTCAGTCCCGTCCCGCCGTGCACTACCAGGGGAACATTGAGTTTCTTTTCGGCGAGCAGCTTCCCGATATTCCCGAGGCGATCCACATCGATCTTGGGATTTTCCGTCGTGTAGATGCCGTGGGCCGTTCCGATGGCCGGCGCGAACAGGTCCACGCCCGATTCGGCCACGTAGCGTACCGCTTGGACGGGATTGCAAAGTTCCGCCTCGTTCTCCGCGACCTTGATCTGGTCCTCGACGCCGCTCACCGTCCCGAGTTCGCCTTCCACCGAGATGTCCCCTTTCTTCCGCGCGTAGGCAACGACCTCCGCCGTCGTTCGAATATTCTCCTCAAAACTCTTTTTCGAGCCGTCGTACATGATGCTGGTGTACCCCGCGTCGATGCATTTCTTGCAGAACTCGACGTCGGTGCAGTGGTCCAGATGGAGTGCCACCGGAATCGAAACGTCCTCGGCTATCGCGCGGAAGGCCGAGACCAGGAGCTTGGTGCCCATAATCTCCACCGTGCCGACCGAGGTCTGGATGATCAGCGGCGAACGCGCGGCCTCGGAAGCTTCCACGACCGCCTGCAGCTGGGAAATGGACGTGATATTGAAAGCCCCGACCGCGTATTTCCCTTTCGCGGCTTTGATAAGAATGCTTTTGCTGTTCGAAATACTCATCTGTTCGCTCCTTTCTCTTCGATTCGTCGTTTATCTTGCCCCTAACGCTTCAAAACCAAGCATGGCCGCGCCCCTTTCGGCGGTTTCACCGATGGACACGAACTCGTAGTCCGGCAGCATGCGTTTTTTTAAGTCGTTGTAGTCGTCCCCAGCCCCGCCACCGACATGGAAGATACGCTTCTCCATCTTTGAGCCGGCTTCCCACTCGGGCAGTACCGAGAACATGAAATTGATATTGTCGGCGACCAGCGCGTACAGGAAATCGTCCCGGCTGCTGGAGAGCGAGATGTCGCTGAAGGAGGCCTTCAACGGTTCAAGTTTGTGCCGGTCGCCCGTTAAATAGGGCGCAAAGCGGACCGTACGCTCGCCGCCCTTGGCGAGCACGTCGGGCATGTAACCGCGGTAGAACTCGTCCCGCGTCAGGTCGCGGCAGAAGTTGGAACGGAACCATTCGACCGACGCGCCGCCCGCGCCGAGGGTGCGCATCATAAGCCACCGATCGCGGTACGCGTGGGTCCGCAGGAGGTGGTTGGACCCGACGGACGGAGTATCGGTGCAGAGTACCAGCAGCTCGACGGTTCCCGAGGTATTGAGAAGCATGCCCGGTTCGCGGATTCCCGCCCCCGCGACGGCGCAAGTCGTGTCGTTCGCGCCGATTACCACCGGCAGGCCCTGCGTCAAGCCGGTCGCCGCGGCGACCTTCGGCAGGAGCGCGCCCGCCACTGAAAGGGAATCGAGCACCTTGGGCAGACGCTCGACTCCGATACCGGTCGCCTCCATGATTTCGGGGCTCCAGTCGGAATACTTGAGCGTCTCGTACAGACCGGTGAAGGACGCGTTGGAAGGATCGATGAAGAAGGAACCGGTCAGCCGCTTCATGAAGAAGGTGACCACGTGGCCGAAAACCGCCCCCTGGGGCAGCGGACCACCCCATTGGTCGCGGATCCAGAGCATGCTGGTTACCGAGATGCCTCCCGGGATCGGCAGATTTCCGGTGATGCCCCGAAAGCGTTCCGCGCCTATCATCTCAACCAAACGCGCCGACTGCTCGCCGCTTCGGCGGTCCAGGTGCAATATCACCGGGGAAAGCGGATCGCCGTCCGCGTCCATTAGCAGCAAAGAGGGGCAAAGAGTGGAAAATACGATGCCGACAAGATCCTTACAGACGACGCGCGCGCAAAGGTTCACGAAGGCTTTCCAGAAAACCTCGGCGTCGATCTCCACGCAATTACCCGAATGGGCGTAAGACTGGTAGGGCTCTTTATACCGTTCAAGACATTCGAAATCGCTTCCGTACACGGATATTTTAAGAGACTGAGTACCAATGTCCACGGCCAGTAGCTTACCCATCACGATTCCTTGCAAATGATATAATGATACTTTAACAACATATTATGATATGTCAAGATATTATTCAATAAGCAAGGAAATACCGTAAGTTTGAAAAAAAGAATGCGGTTTGGTGATGAAAGTCGGATCAAGACCGGAAGTTACGCGGAAATACCGCTTCCGCGTAACTCCCAATCAACCGATCAACGACTCATGAGGTTCGGGATGAACGTAATAGTCCCCGGAATATACGTGATGATAAAAAGCACCACAATCATTATGAGAACATTCGGGAGTATCGCTTTTGAAAGTTCCGCGACGGTCAATTTCGAAATGCTGCAACCTACATAGAGGATATTACCGACCGGCGGGGTGATAAGGCCGATACACAAATTGACAACCAGGACGCAACCGAAATAAACAGGGTCCAATCCGAATTTCGTGACGATGGGTAAAAGCATCGGCCCCATGATGAGCAAAGCGGGCGTCAAATCCATAACGCAGCCGACTAAGAGAAGCAGAATATTGACCACCAGCATCAGGATATAACGATTGTCCCCAGCCAACGAAAGGACGGCGGATGACAGCATCGCGGGGACTTGCGCCGTAGTAATATAGTACGCGGCGGCGGTCGCGGCCCCGCAGACCAACATTACGACCGCGGTGCTTTTAGCCGCCCCGATAAAGATCGCGGGCAGATCCGAAAGCTTAAGCTCTTTATAAATAAAGAACGAAACGAGAAAAGCGTATACTACGGCGATTACGGCAGCTTCGGTCGGAGTGTAAATTCCAAAAATAATTCCGCCCAGAATAATCGCGGGAAGCAGCAATGCCCAGAAAGCCTCAAGCGTTGCCCGAAATACCACGGAAATACTGAAGGTACCGTCCGCTTTGTAATTCTTGCCTCTGGTATGAATGAACCAGCCGATCATAAGTCCGAAACCGATGAGAATGCCGGGAACAATTCCTCCGAGGAACAACTTGACGATGGACACATTCGCGATGACTCCGTAAATAATCATCGGAATGCTTGGGGGGATGATCGGTCCGATACAACCCGAGGCGCAAAACAAAGCGGTGCTTTTTTTCGGATCATAGCCTTCGTCCCGCATGATCGGATAGAGTATCGATCCGATAGCGGAGGTGTCGGCGACCGCCGACCCGGAAACGCCGGCAAATAGCATACTCGCCAAAACAGTCACATAACCCAAGCCCCCCGCGACATGGCCCAGAAGCGCTCTGGCGAAAAGAACAATCCGCTTGGAAATACCCCCGACGTTCATCAATTCCCCCGCCAGGAGAAAAAAAGGAATCGCCATCAAAGGGAAACTATCTATTCCGCGTACTATGTTCTGAATCAGCAGCGCCGCGCTCACGGAGGACATCGAGTACATGAGAACCATCGCCGTCAAAACCAGGGCGAACGCGATGGGAACGCTCATCAAAACAAACCCGAATAACGAGACAAGGAATATCGTCAGCATCAGTTCGCCCCCAACGCTTTATTCGCTATCAGCTTCTTCACGTCTTCCGCAAGTTTCAGAAGACCCTCTAAAAACATTAACGCGGTACTTATCGGGGCAACCATGTAGACATACCCGTATGGTATCGGGACCGCGGAGGAAACCCAGCCGGACTGGAGACTATCCAGCGTCATATCGAATCCTCCTTTCGTCATGAACGCGAGCGCCGCGAGGACGAAAAGATCCGCGATAACGAGTAAAATCAAGGACGCAAACCGCGGTAGGTATTTGTGTAAAACGTCGAGACCCAAGTGCTCGTTTTTTAGGTAAGCGATGACCGCCCCTAAAAAGGCCAGCCAAATGAGCATGAACCGAGATACTTCTTCAGACCAACCAATAGATATTTGAAGAAAATACCGAGAGATGACATTGCCGAACACCAAGAAAACCATACATGCCAAAAGAGAAGCGATCAGGAAATTGATTACTCGCTCAAACGCTTTCTTAACGGTATCAATCGCTGAACGGCCTTTTTCAGAATCAGCCATCGCAAGCCTCCTACGCCGAATCGGCGATTTCTTATACCCGTATACGCGAATCGGCGGGCCCTTCGGGCCCGCCGACACTCTTACTTCGCGCCGGCAACCGCTGCCTGGAATTCGGCAATCAGTTCCTTTCCGATTTTAGGAATCCATTCGTCGTAAACGGGTTTGGTCGCATCTTGGAACGCTTTCTTTTGTTCAGGCGTCAGCTCAGTCACGGTCATTCCGGCCGCGCGGAGCTTCTCGACCATTTCGTTATTCATTTTTCGGTTTAACTCACGTTCGAACTTTGAAGCCTTCACCGCCGCTTCCATGAACACTTTTTGATCTTCAGCGGGGAAC
>Ga0172379_10003331_pt1 | contig 25881 bp, 20 predicted proteins | sample GrowelOW334metaG_FD_119756 | JGI IMG/M metagenome (GOLD analysis project Ga0172379, IMG submission 119756) | Groundwater microbial communities from an aquifer near a municipal landfill in Southern Ontario, Canada - Groundwater well OW334 metaG | ecosystem: Environmental > Aquatic > Deep...
CTTTATTGCTTGATAATTGAGCAATACTGGTAACTTCTACGGCCGTAATGCCAGTTACCGAAGCTGTCCAATTAGCGCCGCTGTCAGTGCTTTGCCAAAAACCGGGTGCGGTAGTATCGTACAGAATATTATCGTTAGTAGGATCGGGCATAACAATATGACTATAGTTGCCGCTATCGTCAAATTGCGTCCAGCTATCGCCGTTATTATCAGAATAATACCAACCCACGTAAATTCTACCAGTACTATTAAAGTTCATGTTGCCAGTTAGGGGTGTAGTACTAGCTAAAGCAGTCCAGCTGACAGCTCCATCAGTAGAGCGATAAGTGGTTCCGCCAGTAGAGCTAGGCACTAAAAATATTTGATTGGTTACTGGATTAACAAATACTTTTTCAGCAGTCATGATATTGCTAGCGGCAATATTAGCATCTGTCCAATTAGTGCCAAAATCAGTACTTTTGTACAAAGTAGAAAAACCAGCGTTATAATTATAACACAAGGCATATATAGCATCGCTAGCACTAGCTAAAGACCAGATAGTTTCATTGGCGCATACAGTATTAGTGCTAAAATTAGTGCCTTCATCTGTACTCAACATTATTTCATCATTAGTAGTAACAAATAAAGTATTATGAGCATACAGCATAGTACCGGCTCCAGCTCCTAATTCAGCGGCAACGGTATAAGTAGCGCCATGATCGGTACTAACTAACAAATCATTTAATAACGCATAAACATAGCCGTTATTTGGATTCACTTCTACAGCCCGTCCAGATCCGTGATCTACTGTATTAGGTAAACCAGTCCAAGTGGTGCCGCCATCACTGGATCGAAAAAAACCATTCGGTGAGTAATAAGTAGCAATATAAACATATTGATTGTTCGTTGGATCTACAGCTATGTCCCAAGTGTGGCTGCCATACAAGCCTAAATTAGTGGCGGTAGCGGTAGTTTGTTGTTCCACTAAGTTAGTGGTGGTATCGGCCGCGGTCACTGGTTTGGTTAATAAAATACCAAAAAACAAAACAAACCAGCTTAAATAAGCGGTTTTTTTAAGTAAATTGTGCATAAATTTTTCCTCCTAAAATTTAAAGTGATAAAATAAAATTTACTAAGTTAATTATATAGTTTTGTGAAATAATAAACAATAACAAACAGGTGTTATTAAGTAATTTTTTGTAATTGTTTAGCCAACAGCGCTACACTTTCTATTAGTATTATGGAACTTTTTTCATAAGCGTCAGTATGGTTCAATAGGTTGCCCTGCGCATCAAAAACAGACCACACAAATGGAATTAATACTTGGGGTCGCACATCGTGCAATTGCAGTTCAGAAGCAATCTGGCGCAGATGTTCTACCGCGCGCGAGCCGGCGGCTGCTCCACCGTAGCTAACAAAGCCAACGGCCTTATTATTCCATTCTTTATAGGCGTAATCGATGGCATTTTTTAAGGCGCCTGGAATACTGTGGTTATATTCAGGTGTGATAATAATATAGCCGTCTGCTGTAGCCAGTTTATCTAGCCATTTTTGCACCAGAGGATTAGGGTGCCTACCTTGACGCATTGTTGGCGTAACGGCATCCGCAAAGAGTGGTAATGGATAATCGCGCAAATCAACTAGCTCAACACTAGCTGTCTTGGTAGCCTGTACAACATTCATAAACCAGCGAGCAACCTTTTCGCCGGCACGCTCCACGCGAATACTAGCTAGCAGAACTATTATTTTTGGTTTGTTCATATATTTTAAAATTAATAAATTAAATTAACTGAACATTGTAGCATATTATTTGAATAAAAGCTTTTACCGATGCGCTGGGCGGATAAACAGAAGGCGTAGCCAGAGTTTTAACATGGAACGATGGTACATGAAATGATGCTTGGTAGTATAAGGTGGCGGAGTAATTAAAAAAAAGAACAACACATAACACCAAGCGTTTAATTCGTGCAGATAGCTATGGAGCTGTTGCCAAGCAGTTGGCTGATGATCGTAACTTTTAAAATACAGTTGATAATTATTAGCAAACACATGTTTAAAAATGTAACGTACTCTGGGCAGGTGCGTGTTAGTGGCTACAATTAATAATTTGTTCCAGCGTTGTTCATCTACGATTATTTTACTGAAAATAGCGTTGCTAATGGTATCGAGTGAATTTGTTTCTGTGTATAATTGATTTGCTAAAGCGCCTTGTTGGAGAGCGTATTGTTTCATGTTTTCAGCTTCAATTGGAATGTGTTTGCCGCGTAACAAGCCCCAGTGTTTTCCGGAAAATAATATTTTGGTAGCAGGGTTTTTATCTACATAACGTAAAGCAACGTTAATTTCTCGTTGGACGGTTGGTGGTGGCAGGCCATTTGGTTCTACACCTTTACCCAGAATAATAATGGCGTCTAGCAACATGAATCCAGTATATGTTATTATTACTGATATGAAAAGCTGGGGGATTTACTTTTTTTTGGTCTGGCTAATTTGGCCGGTTTGGATAAACGCTGTCGATAGCTGGCCAGCGGATAGCGGCATTACCATTGCTACGTTTTCCGAACCAAGCGGAGCAGTGTGGCATGCGGCTAGAAACAGCTTGTTAATTATAGAAGATAACGGTGATATCCGTGAACTAAGTGATACAGGAACATTATTAAATTCTTGGCATATTAGTGGTGATTTAGAAGGAGCGGCTTTAGCCGAAAATAGTAATTATTTATATATTGGCATTGAATATCCGGAACGTATTGTAGAATTTGATTTAATAGCAGGCGCTTTAACTGGTAAGAGCTGGAACATATCTAGCTGGATGAACGGCAATGCGGCCAGTGGTTTAGAAGGGCTAACATATCATGATGGTTATTTTTATGCTGGTTCACAATTAGACGGTAAAATTTATGTATTTAATGTGGATTTAAATAATAGCGGTGTAGTTAGTTATATTTCTACTATTACGCCGAATGCTAGTTATGTGTCTGATATTTCTGGCTTAGATTATTTAGCTACTACTAAATTGCAATACGTTATTTATGATACTTATGATCGTTTGGTTGAGTTAAGCTCTGATAATACTATTAATAAAGAATATGTATTGCCAGGTGAGGCACAAGAAGGTGTGGCGCTAAAAGCTGATTGTGCTACCAGTACAGCTGCAGTATTTATCGCCCAAGATAGCGGCACGATAGTGAAATACAATAATTACCCAATTATTTGCGATGTTGATGTTGATGGTGATAATGATAATGATAATACAAATAGTACGGATGTTAATGACACTGATAACGACAATGATAATGATGGAGTAAATACAAATACAGATGGTAATGATGATGATAATAATACCGATACGCTAGATAATTATTTACATGAACGATATATTTATATTAATGGCATAGATTATTTGATTTTTAAAACCACACCAATACAGGCATTATTTAAATCAACTGATTTATTTACCGATAATAAGTTAGAAATAGTAGTATTAGGTATATATAAAAAACACGCTAAACTAGTTTCATTACAGGTAGAAAATGGTATCGCCCAAATAAAAAAAACCAAAACTATTCATCTGCATAAAAAAATAGCCGGTTTTAGTTTGTCATTAAACAAAACCAAACAGCGTTGTAAAACCAGATTTAACGATAATATTATTAAAACTTGGCAAATGAAAGCCAGCGGAACGTTTTATCAGTTAAAATGATAACGAGTAATCAGCTACTTGCAATCTAGCTAATACCTCTTTTCCTTCTGCAAAATCCATAAACCTGGGTTGGAAATTTTTATCTATTTTTATGGGTTTAAATTCTAATTTTTTGATAGCGTCATTTTGCCAGGTAATTTTTATTACGGCACCCAATTGCGTAGGCCACGACCAGTTTTGATCAAAAATTAAATTGCCTAATGAATAAAAGATGTATTTACCATTATATTTTTCCATCCGTTGCACTACGTGCGGGTGATGGCCAATTACTAAATCAGCGCCGTTATCAATAGCGGTATGGGCAAAATTACTTTGGGAGGAGCTAATATTCTCGGTATATTCATTACCGTTGTGCATGGAAACAATAATCACATCAGCTTGATCTTTCACAGTATTAATATCAGTAATTAATTTATTAGTATCTAAATTGCGATCATAAGTGTAACACAAAAAAGCAAATTTTTTATCATGTACTATACGAATATCATAATGCTCTAAACAATACGCAATGTTATTATCAGATAAATATTGCTTAGTAAAATCAATACTGGCTACACCGGCGTTACCAATATGATTATTGGCTAACGATGTAATATCAATGCCGGCGGATTGTAAACCGGTTATAAATTTAGGATCCACTTTAAAACTCATCGCCGAATCGGCTACATAATACGAACCGGTTTCTTTAAAAGGAGCCTCCAAGTTAATAAACGCTAAATCGGCTTGCTTAAATTCGGCGGCAATATTCTGAAACGGCAACGTATAGTCGCCGGTATTAGCTGTAACTCGGCCAACATAACGCGATAACATTACATCGCCGCCAAAAATAGTAGTAATGGCCGGTGTTTTACTGGTGGTGAAAAATTTAGCAATCGACCAGCGGCCAACTTGATTAGTATTGGTATGGGCTCTAATTTTAACTAAATAATTAGTTTCCGGTTCTAAATTAGTAAGCGGAATGTAAGGGGTGTTGGTAGTGTAGCGTTCACTAGTTGAGTTATTAGTATTTTTTAACCAAACATCAAATTGATAATGTTTACTTTGCTTATAATGCCAAGTTAAATTAGCTTGTTGATAGGTAATGTTTTGTATAGTAATATCGCGTACTTTTTTAATTGGCGCGGCAGTATTAGCGTAAACATAAAATGGTAATGTTAGCAGTGCACTTATTAATATAATATACAATTTCATATTTTCAGTATAACATACTATATATTATGACTACAGTAATTATTGGTGGCGGAGCGGCCGGAATCATGACGGCGGCCACTCTATTAGAACAACAACCAAAAGCCAATATTATTCTGATTGAAAAGAACGCTATATTGGGTCGCAAAATATTATTATCAGGTGGCGGGCGATGTAACTTAACTACCGGAATACAAGATATAAAATTATTACTCACCAAATATCCACGTGGCCATAAATTTTTAAGAATTGCCATGTATAACTTCTCACCACCACAAGTACAGGACTGGTTTGTACAGCATGGTATACCATTAAAAACACAGCCGGATTTACGCGTGTTCCCACAATCCAATAATGGCCAAGATATTGTTAATGTGTTTACAAAAATATTTTCTGAACACAAAAATATGCAAGTAATGTTGCAACAAACGGTCAAGACCATTATCAAAAAAAATAATGTATTTTCTATTATTTTATCATCTGGTAAAAATATTTCAGCTGATAAAGTGGTATTAGCCGTTGGTGGCCAAGCCTATCGGCAAACGGGTTCTACCGGCGACGGTTATTATTTCGCCGAGCAACTAGGGCACACCATTACGCCATTAGCACCTAGCTTAAATGCCTTTTTGGTAAAAGAAGCCTGGGTAAAGCAGTTAGCTGGCGTATCGTTACCGGAAATTATTTTGCAAGTACCAAATAATAAAAAGTACCAAGCCATCGGGCCGGTGGTATTTACGCATCAAGGCATGAGCGGGCCAGTGGTGTTTGCGTTATCGGCTCAAATTGCGTTTGAACACTATAACCACAACGCACCATTAACCATTACACTGGATTTTGTGCCAAGTTTAAATATCGCACAATTAACCAATCAGCTAAACGTGTTAATTAATACACAGCCTAAACAATTATTGCGTAACACATTACATGGTTGGTTACCAAAATCGCTAGTGTTTGAATTATTACAAAATCTTCATATTTCATTAGAGCAAATTAATGCCACGGTAAATAAAACCATGCGCATGAAGATTGTGCAATGGTTAAAACAGTGTCCGGTGCAAATAATTGGCCGCGCGGCCGGAGAGGAATTTGTTACCGCTGGTGGAGTGGATACTAACGAAGTGAATCCTCGTACCATGGAATCTAAACTTTGTCCGGGTTTATTTTTTGCCGGAGAAATTTTAAATATCGATGGTTTCACCGGCGGCTTCAATTTACAAGCCGCCTGGGCCACCAGCCGGTTAGCCGGGCTAACCTGTGCATTAAAGTAAGAAATTTGCTATACTTAAAGCAGTATTTTTGATTTTTATTATTTATTTTTCACACATATGAAAAGCCTAACAGAATTATTTAATTTTACCGGGAAAACCGCGGTGGTAACCGGTGGTGCCATGGGTATTGGTTATGGTATTGTGCAGCGCTTGCACGAAGCGGGGGCAAATGTGGTGATTGCTGATATCGATGAAACAGTAGGCACACAAAAAGCCGCGGCATTAGATACTGCAGCGGCGCCCTGTACGTTTATTAAAACCGATGTGAGCGCTGAAGCAGATGTGAAACAATTAGTGGCTACTACTATGCAACGGTTTGGTAGCTTAGATGTTTTTGTTAATAATGCTGGTATTTTTCCACAAAAACCGGTATTAGATATGGAGGTTGCGTTATGGGATAAAATTCAGGCGGTGAATGGTCGAGGGGTGTTTTTATGTTGTCGTGAAGCCGGTAAAATAATGAAACAACAAGGCAAGGGAAACATTATTAATATAGCTTCTATTGATGCGTTACACCCTAGCATGGCTGGATTAGCGGCTTACGATGCTTCAAAGCACGGTGTGTGGGGCTTTACCAAAAACCTTGCATTAGAAGCTGGTAAATATGGTATTAGAGTTAATGCGGTAGCCCCCGGTGGAATTAATACCGAAGGGGTACAAAAAATGAGCAGTGGGGCAGTGCCGGCTGGTGTAGATATGGCAGCGGTAATGAAACAATTTATGGCTAAGATACCCATGGGACGCATGGGTGAACCAGATGATATTGCTACCGCGGTATTGTTTTTAGCGAGCGATGCCGCTAGTTATATGACCGGTGAGATTATCGTGGTAGACGGCGGTGTATTGTTATCTTAAATAGTAAAGTTAACATAGATTTTTAATCTGGTTAATGAATATTTACTAAACGGTTATAACCGGAAAATAATAAAGTGATTACTATCATGGCAATCATAGCACCAGCGGTATAAGACACTAAAATAATATCTGGAAATTTTACAATAATACCAATGAATGCCCAAATAATCACTAAACCATAAATTAAATCGTGATTTTTTATTAAATTAGAAACAGTAATAATAGTAGCAACAGCTAATAATACTGCCGCCCACCAAGTTGGATTAACACCCCAATAATCCCACTCATGTATAGTTAGAGCAGCAGAAATGTTAGTAATAGTAGCTACAGTAATCCAGCTTAAATATAAACTAAAGGGAACATATAGTAACCAATGTTCTTTATTATTATTTGGTTTACTTTTGTAAAGATTGAGATAAATCATGATTAGTGAAAATAATAATACCAGCATTATTACCACACTGGTGCCGACATATAAATAATGCCATAACACAATCCAAACACTGTTTGCCAAACAACTTAAAATATACCACAAACGTATCATCATAAATTTTTTATTTGGTTCGCGTTGTTTTGGTAAAGCCTGATAAACAGCAAAAGCAGTTAAGCTAATATAAATTAAGCTCCAAATAGAAAACACATAGCCAGCCGGCACAAAAAACATTGGAATGGCATTGGATACGGCGCCAGTAGTGTAACCATTTAATGGAATAATATTAGCTAAGGCGTTCACACCAATAGTGCCGATAGTAGCAATTATTACTAAAATTTGTTGCACAATAACACTTGATTCTTTTTGTTTCATAACCCCCCTTATATTAATTAACTAGCTTTATTGTACTCTACATACAAAAGATTTTAAATAGGCACCTTCAGGAAAGTACACAGAATACGGGTGATCGGGAGCTTGGCGCACGATGTTTAAGATTTGTAAGTGTACATTAGCCTGCACGGAAGCGCGACGTAAAATAACAGCTAAATCTGTTTCACTTAAAAAATGCGAGCAACTGGAAGTTACGAATATACCACCTGGTTTAATTAGGCGTAAAGCGGCGCGATTAAGAAAATGGTACGCTTTAGCGCCTTCTTCAATATGACGCTTATTTTTAATGAGAGCCGGTGGATCCATGATAATGGTATCATACGTAGCACCAGATTTACTTTGTAACCATTGAAAAATATCGGAGTTTTCTGTAGTCATGCGCTCGGGATTAATGTTGTTCAACTTAGCCTGTAGTGCGCACATAGTTAAAGCCAGTTCCGAAGCGTCTACATTATGTACGGCAGTGGCTTGGCCAGTTAAGGCGGCAATGCCAGCAGTACCGGTGTAAGAAAATAAATTAAGTGTGTTGCCAAAAGCAAATTGCTTAATGATTAAGCGCAAATCTTTTTGATCGAGAAAGAACCCGGTTTTTTGACCGGCTACTACATCAGCCACAAAGCGTAAACTGTGTTCCAAAAATGGTACTGGTTCTGTAATAGTGCCAAAGTGCACCTGTTCTTGAGTGGTTAATTTTTCTTCTTGGCGCGCCGGTGCGTTGCTTTTTTCTATAATTACTTGAGGTGAAAATACTGTTTTAATGGCAGAAATAATAACAGAGCGTAATTTATCAATACCAGCGGTGCCAGATTGAAATACTATTACATTGGCATAACGATCAATAATCAAGCCGGGTAAACCATCGGCTTCGCCAAATACTACACGGTAGCCAGTGGTATTAGTATTCGATCCATAACCAAGTAATAAGCGCAAATCATGCGCTGATTTTATTTTTTGTGCAAACCAAGCTTGGTCTAATACGGTTTGTTCAAATGCAAATATTCTTATGGCTATGGAAGAAGTTTGTGAGTAAGTGCCGGTGCCAATAATTTGGTTATGAGTATCGGCTATATGCACTAAAGCGCCTGGTTCAAGATGGTCTGGTACTTGTGCTAGCGCACCCGAAAAAATCCACGGGTGTTTATAGTGCACATTGGTTTCTTTGCCGGGTTTTAGTGTAATGATGGGGTACATAATTTCAAATCAGCTTTATTAAAGAATTTGAACGTAAATAATAATAAGGCGAATAAGCCGGCGCCGATAAATGGGGTAACATAAATAGGCAAATACGGTTTAATTATATAGACCAATATTCCCATAATTATTCCAGCCAGTAATGCGGGAATAATTTGTTTAAATGTTAACCAAACAGAATCTTGAATAATGCGACGCGCCATAACAAAGAAAATAGTTTGAATAACTAATTCGGTAATTAATGTAGCAATGGCGCCGCCTAAGAAACCAAAAAACGGAATTAAGATTAAATCGAGTATGATATTTAAAATTACGCCCATAAATTCTTGTTTGGTGCGCAAGGGCTGTTGGCCGGTAGTAGCAAATACTTGGCTGGAAGTAATGCCAATAAAGCGTACGGCCAAGAAAACACCAAATATTTGTAACGCCGGCGTGGCATTCCATAATTCTTCGCGATACAATAAATGCATAATATCATCAGCCATGATAGTAATACCAATACCTAAACCAATACCGCAGGCAGACATATAGCGCGTAGACCATTGTACAATCCGGCGATATCCAGGCATGTTTTTTGGAAAGGCAGCGTAGAGATACGGCGTAATAACTTGTAAGCCAATGCGGTGAAACACTAAAAAGAATACAATAATTCTGGAAGCAGCTCCATAACGGGTAATGTCACCAGCCGGTAATTCAGCCCAACCGGTTAACTGGTAAAAGCGCATAATTAATTTATCAATTTCAAAATAAATAGTCATGATGAGAGTTTGGGCGCTAAACCAAAAACCTTCCTGTGTCATGTCACTAATTAAGCTACTGGCAAAACGCGGCCGGACTAATTTAAAGGTGTTCAAACCATAAATGCCAATAAACAAAATAGTAGTCAGGGTAAACATGATGCTAATCCAATACACGCCAATAGTTCTATCGGCAATATAATGGGTAATTAGCCACATGCCGGCTACTTTACTTAAACCGTCCAGCACTTCTATAAACGTAATTAATTCACCTCGGTGTAAGCTACGATAAATAGAACGAAATATCACGCGATATTGAATAATCGCCTGGCCAGTGCCTAAAATAATTAACAACCAAAACATAGTGTTGAAACCGTTTATGGAAGCGTAAATACTTGTAGTTACCAACATGAAGCCTAACCAAGCCATGGTTTCAATAAACAACGCCGTGCCGTAATAACGCTCTAATTTATCTTTGGTTACTTGGGCAGCCGCGCGCATTAGCACCATGCTCATGCCTACTTCACTAGCGATAAAAATAATACTAGTAGCAGACACAGCTACTTCAAAAGTGTCTGCTAACGCGCGATCGTTAAATAAATAATTTGTGCCAATTAATACAGCAATACCAACTAAAACTCTATAAATTAAGCGTGAAGTAATAAGTTGAGTAATAATGCGTAACACGTAGCGACCTTGAGACATAATATAATAGGGTTCGCCAGGAGGCTCACCCTATTGGAAGAAACCAATAGCCAGAGCTTCCTAGCGATGGCTTTAAAGGATTAATTCATTAATAATATTATCTAATTCACTAGATCGTTTGGTAGATTTAACAATTTGTGATTGAGTAAAATTAGTGTTCGGAGCAAAAATATCCATAACATTACCGCCAAATTGTGGATGCAAGGGGAGTTGCATGGCCTGCAAAATAGTAGGAGCCATGTTTATAATATCAGTACTATTAATATCACGGTGCGTAATGCCGTTACCATAAGCTAACAACATCCCATCATTGGCATGATAATTTTTTGCTTTTTTTTCAAATAAAGCGGCTGAATGTAATGAGCCTGATAAATAATAATCACCTTCTTCTATAAATAAATCCGGCGCTGTTTTTATGCCTTTTGCTCCATAGAGCTCTTCTTTAGTATAAACATTCTTTACAACTTGTTTACCGTGTTTATCTTTTATCTTAATCAAGTCCTGTTTTAATCCTCTAATCAAGGTTGCTTTTTCTTCTGGCTTCACAATACCCTGAATAAATCTAGCCTCATCATTAATGTAGAGCAAGCTGGCCATGGAGCCGCGGGGGAACGCTACTTTAGTGTGTTTTAAATCTAAGCGTAAATCCATGCTTACGGAAATTGGTACAAATTTTTTTATTATTTTAAAATATAACCATTTTGCAAGTTTCTCTAGTGTAGAAGATGTAGCTAATAATGAGCGGATAGTTTTACCAATTTTAATTTTTTTGCGTTTACCTTGCGCTTTGGCAATTTCGCGTGATAATTTGCTGTGGCTTTGATGAAACGAGCCTTCGCCGTATGTAGTAGTTAAATAATTATTTTCTTCTAACCAGCGGTTAATAAAAAATTGTTGTTGGTAGGTTTTAAAACCATGATCAGACATCACAAACAGCGTTGTATCTTTATTCATGCGCTGTATTACCCAGCCAATAAACTCATCCATAATGTACCACATGCGTAACGCCGGTTCATAATGTTCATACAGGGCTTTATCGTACGCTACGTGTCCAACCCAATCGGTACCAGAACACAAATAAAAAAAGAAATCCCACGGTTCGTGTAAAAATAATTGTTTCACTCCGGCAATACGTTCTTCTTCTAATTTGCACAGGTCGTTAATATATGGCTCCAAATTATCCGTCATCCGTAATTTTGGATTAGGGGATAAACGGTACTGTTTTAATTCCGGATATTTTTCTTTTAGTGTTTCCGGGTAAATATATTTATCGCCCCTAGTCATTAAACTGGTAATAGTAATATTATTTTTCAGTTTTGGCGGAAAGGTATTTGGTAAATTAATCAAAATTGGCGTGCGGCCACCACGTACCATCATTTCGTAAATAGTGTTTTGTTTTATTTTAGTGCTATCAATAATATCTAAATCATCAATATCATCGCGTACCACTAAAAAATCCAAACAGCCGTGTTCCACTGGGTTCACGCCCGTGGCAAATGTGGTCCAAGCCGGAGCACTATGTGAAGGCATGGTGGAGCGCATCACGGTAGACACACCAGTATTCATGATTTTTTTAATATTCGGCAATTTACCTTGTTCTACCAAAGGCTTCACCAGATCCCAGCTAGAGCCATCTAGGCCTATTACCACTACCTTGTTCTTTAAGTTTTGGTCAGACATGTTCTATATGTTATAGCAGAAAACTATATAAATTTCCATACCTAAAACTCCTACCTCTCCCTGTCCTCCGGACATCCCTCTCCTATTAGGAGAGGGAAAGAGGGTGAGGTAGGATTTATGTCAAATCCCAATATTATCAATAATATTTTGTAATTGTTTTTGTTCCAAACCTTTGATTGGTTGTATATTTGGTGTATTTTGAGCAACAGTAGTTTCCGGCCTAAAAATGTGTTGCAGCACCTGGCCATCACTGTAATCTGGCACTGGCAAGCCTAAATGGTGCAGTATGGTTGGCATTAAATCACACAGGTTAGCATCTGGTAATTGCTCACCGGCTTTAATATCGGCACCATAGGCCATGAACACACCAAATTCATCGTGTTTGTTGGATAGCTCCTGTTCAAAGATATTTTTAGAATGTAAATGGCCTACAATCCAAACATCTTTGGTGGCGCAATGTAAATCGGGGGAAGGTAACGGGGGATTGTCGCCATAAAGTTCTGGTTTGGTGTACACGTGTTCGGTAACGCGTTTACCAGATGGTGTATATAGCTGTTCTAGTTTAGTTTTTATATCAGTACAAATTTTGTTATATTCAGTTTCGTCTTTTACAATGCCATTGGCAAAGTTTTTTACATAATTTACATAGAGTGTTTGCAACATGCTACCGCGTGGAAAGCACACTTTAGTTTTCTGCATGTCTATACCAATATTCACGTCTACATGGATCGGTAATATTTTTTTTACTACTTTTCTAAAGAATTTTTTAGCGAGTTTTTCTAAGGCTGGATGAAAAAAGATAGTTTTAAATAAATTTTTGTTAATGGTTAAACGAATTTGTTTTTTAGAACGGGCTTTATCTAGTTCTCGGCGCCGGGCTGTCATAGTTTCTTCTAGGCTACCAACATTATTAGTGGTTACTAAATAACCTTGTTGTTCCAGCCAACGATTGATATAAAACAATTCTGTATAATAAGTAAAACCATGATCGGATAAAATATAGATATTAGATTGGGCGGGCATGTGTTCTAACAGCCAACCAAAAAAATCGTCTACCACAGCAAATAGTTTCATGGCCTCTGGGTTTTCACCTTTTACCATTTCCGCAAATGCTAAATGAGAAATCCAATCGGTTGATGAAAACAAAAAGAAAAAGAAATCCCAGTCTTCATGCAAAAATAACTTTTTTACAGCTAATATTCTTTTTTGTTCTAAATCAATAATATGTTGAATGTAAGCATCCAAATTTTGCGTGAGTTTAATGTTTTCGTCTGGTGTTAAGCGATAATCTTTTAATTCTGGGTATTTATTAATTAATGTTTCTGGAAAAATAAATTTATCGCCTATAGTCATTAAGCTGGTAATAGTAGGGAATTCAGCTACTTTTGGCGGAAAGGAGTTTGGTAAATTAATCAAAACAGCTTTTTTACCATAAGCGTGTAAAATTTCTTCAATAGTAGGTACTTTAATATCGTTACTGTTTACCGGTTTAAAATCGTCCAGCGATTTACCAGGTACGCAAAAATCATAACAGCCGTGTTTACCCGGGTTAACGCCTGTTGCAAACGTAGTCCAAGCCGGAGCCGTTACCGGCGGCTTAGTAGACAGCAATATGCCACGTACGCCGCCGTCTACCAGTTTTTTTAAATTAGGCATTTGGCCGCCAGCTAATAACGGATCCAACAATTTAAACGTCATGCCGTCTAGACCGATGGTAATGATTTTCATGCATTGGTTATAGCAAAAAATGAATGGTTTTACAATGATGAACCTCATGAGGTTCTACATTTTAATAGTGGCAACAATATCTTCTAACTGTTTTTTCTCTTTCACTAATGGAATATTAATAGTTTTCACAGGCTGTGTATTTTTAAATATATCAAGCACTTTACCATCCATATAAGTAGGGACTGGCTGTTCTAAATCGTGCAACACAGTTGGCGTAATATCAGCGATGCTTTGTTCGGGTAAATTACCTGATTTAATATTTGGTCCCCAAGCTACAAAAATACCATAAGGATCGTGTTTATTGGAAATTTCATCCACAAATAGCGAGCTGGAATGAAATTGACCCACAAACCAATAATCACCAAATTCATAAAATAAATCCGGACAGCGGTCTGGTAAGTTATCACCATAAATTTCTTCTTTGGTATAAACCCGAGTGGTAACTGGTTTGCCATCGGGGCCGGTTAATTTTTTTAATTTAGCGATTATTTCGTTGCGCAATTTTAGATATTCAGCATCATTTAATGTTATGCCGTTTTTATATTTGCGGCCATCGTTAATATATATAGCCGTCATGGTTCTGCCTTTTGGAAAACACACTTTGGTTTTACTAAAATCAAGCACTACATCTAAGCTAATTTTTACCGGCAAAAACGGCTTAGCAATATTATGATAAAACCATTTGGCAAATTTCTCTATAACTTTATTTTTACCAATTAATTTAAGAGTATCTTTATTAATGCTCAATTTTAAACGTTTATTTTTTTGTATGTTAGAACGTTGTTCATCTTGCTTAGAGATGTTTTGATGAAAGGTAGAGGCATCAGCGGTTTTGGTAACTAGATAACCTTCTTGTTCTAGCCATTTGTTAAAATAAAAAGTATGTTTGAACGTCTTAAAACCATGATCGGACATAATATATAAATTAGTATCGGCCGGCAGGTGATCCATAAACCAGCCTAACTGTTCATCAATGAACCGATATAATTCCATGGCTTTTTGGCCAAGCGGCGTAGCGCGCTCGTTCATTAATTTATCGAACATGGCATGAGAAACCCAATCGGTAGCTGAAAACAGATAAAAGAAAAAATCCCATGGTTCGTGTTGCCATAATGTTTTCACGGCTTCCATATGATCTTGTTCTACGGTAATTATATCAGCAATATATTCACTCATTTTGCCTTTTAGTTGTAACGATTCATCGGGAATTAAACGGTATTTTTTTAATATAGGATATTTCTCTTTTAACACTTCTGGAAACACACAGTTATCACCTACGGTTAGCATGTCTGTAATAATTGGAGTATTTAATTTTGGTGGAAAAGAATTTGGTAAGTTAATTAAAATAGAGCGCTTACTGGCTTGGTGAAGTAATTCATAAATAGTTTGGGTACGAATGTGCGTGCTGTTACATAAGTCAAAATTTTCCAAGTTATCAGTTGGAAGCAAAAAATCATAACAACCGTGTTTGCCTGGGTTCACACCGGTAGCAAAAGTGGTCCAGGCCGGTGCCGTGTAAGGCGGCATGGTGGATTTTAACACAGCACTACTACCTTCCGCGCGCAGTTTTTTTAAATTCGGCAACACACCTTCTTGAATAAGGGGGTCGAGTAGTTTGAATGTAGCGGCATCGAGGCCGATAACAACTGCTTTGTTGGACATAAAAAACAACCTACCTCACCCCGCCCTTCGGGCACCCCTCTCCTCAGAGGAGAGGGGAAGGAGTAATGAAGAGCAAGGATCTTATTTACTAATATAATCTTGTAGATTATACTAGAAAATACATGAAACGTCTATATTGGCATATCATAGCAATAGCGGTAATTACTTTATTAGCTTTTTGGTTGCGAGCGGCTAATTTGGGAGCGCTTAATTTTTATAATGATGAATATTATCATGTAAATACAGCTGTTGGTTATTTAAAATTTGGTGAATTTAAGCAATATAATTTTTATACTGAACAATTAGAAAAACCATACACCAGAGCCAGCATATTTACTTGGCAAGTAGCGCAAAGTTTTAAGTGGTTTGGCGTTTATGAACAATCCGCTCGGTTGCCTTCATTGTTGTGGGGAACATTATTGATACCAGTATTAATTATATTATTATTATGTTTTACCAAAGAGCCGTTAATTGCTTATAGCGTTGGCTTATGGATTACGTTTGATAATTTTTTTGTGGACATGTCTAGATTCACGCGCATGTATAGCATGATGTTTGTGTTGAGTGTATTAGTTGTATTTGGTTTTTATGGTTTTACCCAGGCTAAAACAAAATCTAAACGTTATTGGTTGGCTATAACAGGCATGGCAGTATTGTTAAATGTATTAGTGTTTAAAGAATTAACTATTGCGTTAATAGCGGGTTTAGGCGTGTACATAACATTACGTAGTATTATTTATTTAGTAACGCGCAATAAAACAGAGCGTTATTTATTTCGCTTATGGTTAGCTGGTTTAGGAGTTGGTTTGGCGTTGGTATTATTAAGATTAGCCGGTTTAAATACAGTGCCACTCGATGCGTTAACTTGGGGTGCAACACCACAATGGGGTTATTTAACCGATGTGTTAAGTGGTTTGCGTTTACCAACAGTAGGCGGGGTAATGCTATTATTTGGAGCTTTATCTATTTGGCGTTATCGTTCAGCCAAAGCCTTGGTGGCAGTATTATCATTAACATTACTAATTGTGTTTGTGTTTTTTAGTCATCGTTACGATGCAAAACGTTATATTGCTTTTATTATACCGTTTTTATATGTGATAAGTATTGCAGGCGTAACACAAAGTTTGCGCTGGATTGGAAAAAAGTTACAGTGGCGAACAAAAACAGTGTTCATAACCAGTATTGTTTTATTGTTCTTAATTGGATCAAAATTATCATTTCCCGGTGTGTCAGCCGATGGAGTAATTTTGCAAAAAGCGTTAGCGGATGAAACGTATAGTGATCTGAAACGTTCCAACGTTAAATCAGCTTATAAATATGTAGCTGATCATTATGAAACAGGCGACACCGTATTAATCCAAGGGCCACGTTATTATTATTGGCCAGATAATACCATTTCTGTTAGAGAGTTAGGCTATTACAAAAGCTTATCTTTAAATGATTTTAAACAGTTAGAACAGAGCAGTGCTAATGGTGTGTGGGTATTATATAGCGAACAACGTAAACGGCATGTGGCGCCAGAGATACGGGATTATGTTAATAAAAATTATGAAAAGATAACGGGTCTAGATGATACAATGGTTAATGTTTATTATCTGGCCCCTTGAAAGCCCCCCGGCCCCCTAAAGGGGGTGTAATGCAAGTCCCCCTTTAGGGGGATTTAGGGGGCCTTACAGGGGAAATATTATGAAAAAGTATTATCTCTTATTAACTTGTATTCTATTAATTGCATTAGCAATACGTTGTTACGGTATTTCTGCCGTAACCAATGTGGATGAGCCGAATATTGTTAATCGGGCAGTGCAGTTTGCCGATGGGCAATGGCGGATACCGTGGTACAACTGGCCAGCACAATCGTTAATGCGCATTGATGGGGCAGTGTTTAAAGCTTATAGCGTTGTTAAACAACAGCCTGTAAAAATACTTTATCAAGCACACCGTAATACTTTTTTTGTACTGGCACGTTTAATAACAATACTATTTTCATTAATAGCTATTGTATTTTTATATTTAATTGGTAAAGCATTAAATTCTGAAACAACTGGGTTACTAGCCGCTTTATTTTTAAGCGTTAGTTATTTATTTACCATAAATTCACGTTTTGTTACCCCTGATGTGCCAATGACAACAATGTTTTTAGTAGTGTTGTATGCTAGTTTTAGATTACTTAAAGCACCAACGGTTAAATGGTGCATTATTGCTGGTGTAGCTATAGGTTTTGCCGTTGCTACAAAATATACTGGCGCATTAGCTATTTTACCAATAGTAATGGTATATATTTTAAATATTAAGAAAGTAAAACAATCAGTATTCTCAGTATTTATCTCAGCGTTGTCAGTGATTCTGACCGCATTTATTATTCACACCATCTTTAACCCATTCGCTATTATTGATTATAAATTAGTGCTTCACGATGTGTTATTTGAAGCCAAACCAAATCGTCTAGGAGCTGATTGGAGTGGGGAAACTTTTCCATTTTTACGAAACCTTTGGCTGTATCTTAGCGAATCATTAAAATGGAACGGAACCTTGATTTCCTTGATTGGTTATGCAACCATGATTTTCGTAATAATTAAAGATCATAAACACTGGCGCGAACATTTATTACTCCTAAGTTTCTTTTTTGTTACACTAGTTGGTTTATCAATATTAGGATTACATTGGAGCCGGTGGGCAGTGCCGCTTACCCCGTTCATGGCACTATATGCGGCGTATGGAGTAGAATATATTTGGTCCATCGTGGGAACGCGATATATCGCGTTCCCACGAATGGGATTGATGATATTAATATTAATTATTCCCCAAATATTATTAGGCATATTTAGTGGTTACAGCGCTATTCATGATACACGCACGATTACATTAATGTCTGAATATATCAAAGCCAACGTTTCAGCTGGTTCAGTAATAGTAGCCGATACTTATTACTTGGATATTGGTAAACAATTTCAATTAAATGCACCGAAACGTAAGCTTTACAATAAAACCATGGTGGATTATAAAAGTTCTGGAGTGGAATATTTAGTGGTGAAGCCTAAACGGTTAGTGGCCGCACAAAAACAACCAGATAAATATAATAACGTAATTACATTTTTTAATGATTTACAAACCAGTGCCACAAAAGCTTATACTGTACAAGCGCAACCAGCTAGTTTAACGGTACCAAGTTATGATTATCAGGTTTATTGGTGGTTATTGACAAAATTTGTAAGAGGGGAAAAGTTGACAACAATTAAAGGGACGGAGTTAGTGTTATATCGGTTATAATATTTTTGTAGAGACGCATTGCAATGCGTCTCTACAAAAAATTAATGCAATTTCCAATACCAATATACAGCCGGTAAATAAGCTTTAAGATTTTTTAGAGTAGGTAATTTTTTTACACTCACACCTTTAAGATGAGTAATAGGGTAGTTAGTTAAACAACGTATTTTCCAACCAGCGTGATGAATACGCCAACATAAATCTACATCGTTATAATATAAGGGGAAATGTTGGGTATCCAGTAGAGATACGTCATGGTGTGTCTCTACGATGGCCTCACGTCGTATCATTAAGCACGCGCCGGCGGCTTGTTCGATATCAAAATCTTGTTTAAAATCTTTATCTAAATAAAGATACTGTTCTACTCGTTTCGTTTTTAACCAATGCCAGCGTTTATAAAGTAAAGCGTTAAGCAAGGTAATCAAGGTCGGAAAACGGCGGTGCATAAAATATTGTGTGCTACCATCTTTATTAAGCAGGGCTGTAGTTGCGGCGCCGTATTGTTGATAGCGTTCCAAAAAATTTAACATATTTTCAATTGATTGTTCAGGCACAACCGTATCTGAATTTAGCATTAAAATATACTTACCTTTAGCTAATTTGTAGCCTTGATTATTTCCAGTTGCATAACCTTGATTTGCTTGATTAAAGACAGCGACGATATTAGGATTGTTGATATAACGCTCTTTAATCATTTCGGCGCTGCCATCTTTGGATCCATTATCGATTAAAATTATTTCGTAAACAATATTTTTTACGTTTTTTAAAATTGAATCAATACAAGCTTGAGTAATATCTTTGGAATTCCAAGATAAGATAATAATGGAAACGGCCAGGCCCCCCGACCCCCTAAAGGGGGAGTTGGATAAGTCCCCTTTAGGGGATTTAGGGGCCTGCATTTGCCCCAATCTCATTGCTACCACATTCTGCAATTTAAACCAAAAATATCCTAATTGGCCTGGTAAAATATTACAGATAAATCCAGAGAGCCAGAAGGTTAATTTGGAATAAATAGATAATAAGCTCCGCAGTCCCAGGCCCTTTCCCCTAACCCCCTTCCCTAAAGGGCAGGGGGAATAATTATCTCCCCCTTTAGGGGGTTGGGGGGCTTTAATGGAGATGTATCTTAAAAGATGCGGAAAATATTCTTGCACAAATTGTTCATCATGAATCTGGGTAATTAACATATTACCTTTATTTTGCCGAATACGTTTTTGTAATAATTTAGGCAAATTTGTTTCATTACTATGAGTAACTACTACATTTTTTGCAAAGATAATATTAAAACCGGCTTGGTGCGCGCGGGCACCGTATTCCATATCGCCACCATAATCCAGGCGTGTATTAAACCCGCCTAATTTTTCATATATATTTCGCTTGATTGCAAAATTTCGTGTATCAATGCGGCGCAATTTTTTTTCACCAACAAATTTACCAATATTATCTTCATACATTTGTTGTTCATACGTAGCAATTTTATTGGCATTATTACCAGTAGCATAGCCCATTACTGCGTCAATGGTCTCATCAATAAATAATTGTTCAATATTGTATAACCACTGTGGATCAACCGTGCAATCCGAATCAGTGAAAGCCAAATATTCGCCGCGAGCTTGTTCCAAGCCGGTGTTACGGGCTTGATAGGAACCGGGAATAGGTTCGTGTATACAATTATGTAAAACCGGTTCTGGATTATTATCCACCACAATAACTTCATAATCATGTTTTGGATAATCTAAATTTGTAATACTCTCTAAGCATTGTTTAATTTTCGGGTCGGAATAAACCGGAATAATAATCGAGAATTTCATAAAAATTTGGCCTGGCCTTTATTTAAACCAAACCACCCATCAATACTGGCGATTAATAATTCAGAAAAACGTGAACCTTTTTTTAGACGTTCAAAAAAGAATACAAACCAAAAATACCAAAAAAATTGTACAAGCTGTATTGGTGAAGCAAATTTCTTTTCAAACCAAATCATATTACGGACAATTAAGTAGGTTCTAAATTTTCCGATTTTGTGATGAAAAATAACAGCTTGTGGTACTACGGCACAAGTTAAATTAGCTTGCTTAGCACGCAGGCACCAATCGGCTTCTTCGTAATAAGCAAAATAATTTGTATCAAATAAGCCGAGTTGTTGAATGGTGTTAGCGCGTACCATAAAACAATTACCAATTACTACGTCAACTGGTTCTGGATTTGTAGAGACGCATTGCAATGCGTCTCTACAAATATCTTGTTCTTGAAACCGGCTAGTAATTTTACCGGTTACTAAATTAATATCAGCGCCCAATGATTGAATAGTGTTATCTGGTGCTAATACTTTCGGGCCAACCACGGCAGTATTTGGATTATTTTCTAAATGCTTAATTAACTGCTCAATACAATTAGGTGTAACAAGCGCGTCTTGATTTAATAATAAATAATAAGTGTAGACGTTATTTTTTAATAAATCTAAAATTAAATAATTATAGCCACCGGCAAAGCCTAAATTTTCTTCAGAGCGATAAGTAGTTATATTATTAACAAAAGTTTGTTCTAATGGTTTAGCCTCATTATTTACAGAACCGTTATCTAAAATAATAATATCAAAATTTTTATAAGTTGATTCAAGTAAAGCAGTCACACACTGTTTAGTTTGCTCTAAACCATTCCAATTAAGAATACACACGGCTAAACGTTTGGTTGTTTGCGCCATAATTTTAATATTTGTAGCAGTTCTGTTTTATTAATGCTTTTCAGGCTAAATAATACTAGTACATAAATTAAAGCATCGGCTGGAATTAACCATAGTGATTTTGGTAAAAACCATAAAGATAAACCCATAACACCGGCAGCGATAGCTGGTTTCCAGAGTTGTTTGAATAATTTAATAGTTACAATGTGCTTGTTAAATTTATGATAAAAATAAATCAGCAAAAATAATTGTGCTATGGTAGTGGCAGTAGCGGCACCATATAAGCTCCAAACTGGAATAGCAATAAAATTAAGGACTATATTTATAATAGTGGCATATAAAAAGCCATGTAAGTAATCCTTTTGCCGAGCGCAAGCCTGTAAGCTATTGCCAAACGCCGTCCAGATATAAATTAAAGCCGTACCCCATAATAATATTTGAAAGGCGAGTGTAAGAGGAGCTAAGGGGTAATTTGGATAAAATAGATGCATAATGGTTGGCGCCAATATAGAGCCGCCGACGGCTAATGGTAAAGCTATAATACTATTTAAACGTAACAATTTAGTAACGGTAGCCTGTACATTAGCTTTAGCATGATGAAACTGGTGAGTAATAACCGGAAAAAAAGCGTTTACCAACATGCCGGCCAGAGCGGTTAAAAAAAATACTGGTTTATAAGCTGCCGTGTACCAGCCTAATTCGGTGGTTTTACCAAAAAATCCTAATAACGCCGAGTCGAAATAATTCATTAAATAATTACAGCCCAAACTAGCAGCAAACGGCCAAGTTAGGCGAATGTATTTTTTTAACACACTAATAGGCGCACGTATTTTAAACGACGCTATATAGCTACGTAATAATATTAATGTGAACACAATGCCAATAAGAGCGGCAAAAAAATAACCGGCCGCAATGGTAGCTACTGAGCTACGTTGTTGCACCAGCACACTTAAAGTAACGGCCAGTAATAACGCGGACACAGTTTTAGTAATGGCTTCCAATTTTAACCGTTGGTGTGCGCGGAAAAACGCCTCTAAAAACATGCGCGTATTATTTAAAATAATGGCTCCACCGCCTAAAATTACAATTGTAAAATTAAGGTTACGCACCAACACGCAAATTATTAGCATGCTTAATAAAGATAAATACGTGAGCCATAATTTTACGCCGAGCAATTCACTTAACAATTCTTTAGTGCGATTGGTGTTGTAGGCTAGTTGTTGTACTACGTAAGTGCTTAAACCAAAATCAGCAATCATTACACAAATGTTCGCTACAGCAAACGCGTAACTCAATTCACCGTAACGAGTATCTAGTAGATAATTAGCCAATTGTAAAATAACTACAAACAGTAATAATCGGCTAACCATTTCGGCGCCAGTGGCCCACAATATATTTTTGGCTAAACCAGTTTTATTTGGCGAGCTGTTCATAATATTGAATGGCTTGTTGAATAATGGTTTTCCAGGAATAGCGTTCCAGTGCCAGTTTTTTAGCTAGTTCACCTAAACGTTTTTGTTCTGCCGGATTATTCAGTAGTTCAATGATGGCCTCTGCTAAACCGGCGGCGTTATTTTCTTTAGTAACTACGCCGGCATTCACTAACGTTTCATGAGCCCGAACAGTATCAAACGCTACTACTGGCAAACCAGCCGCCATGTAATTAATCATTTTACCACTAGCTTCACTAGAGCTGGCCGGCTTTGGATCCACGGCAATATCGGCCAGCTGTAAATAATGAAACAACGTGGAATAATCCACTTTACCAACTATGCGCAAGGCTGAAGCAATACCTAGTTTTTCAACGCGCTTAATTACATGATTTAGCGGGTAACCGATCAAAACAAATTGCGCGTCTGGTTGTTTTTTTACTACCAGCGGTATAGCGTCTAGCAAGTAATCAATTCCTTTAGTTGGTGTTAAGCCACCAGTATAAATAATTACGGGTTTCTGTAAATTAATATTTAATAAAACCGCTAATTCTTGGCGTTGCTGTTCGGCTAACACGGTAGGCGATTGAGTGGCCGCATCAGGCAACAAACTTAATTTATTTTTCGCTTCCGGAAAATATTCTTGCATGAAGCTTAATAAATCCAGTGAGCTGGTAAACACATGGTCGGCTCGATTAACAATCCAGCGTTCCAGCGCAAATACTAGTTTTTTTAAAACGTGAGATTTTATCACGTTATAGTGTTGCAATTCTTCAGTCAGGCTATCTTGGGCGTCTAAAATTAATGGTTTGCGCAAAAATAACTTTACCCAATAACCAAGGAAAGCCCCTTCATGTAAATGAGCGTGAATAATATCAAAACTGTGTTTGCGACAATTAAACACAATTTTTAACAGCAACAATATATCCAGATAAATTTTATGCCAAGAAAATCCGGCTGATATTTTGTTGTACCAAGGAATATTAACGCTGCGATAAGTTTGCACATCACCTAGATCGCGTCCTAAATGATACGTATATAAAATGGGATTATGCCCCGCTTGTTTTAACGCCTTAATTTCTTCCAGAATCCGAATATGGCAACCGCGGTCGGAGAAATAGGGAGTAGGGGCGATGATTAGGATGTTCATAAATGCCTACCTCACCCCGCCCTTCGGGCACCTCTCTCCTCTAAGGAGAGGGAAATTAAATTAATTAATTTCCCCCCCTCTCCTGAATAGGAGAGGGGGTTTCCGCCAGAGGCGGATCCGCCTCTGGCGGAAGGGGGAGAGGTATGGTTTTGATGATAGTGTAGGATCATTGTTGTATAATCGATTTAACCGTATACGCCTTGCGGCCATTTTGGTAATAATTTTTAATCATAATTTCGGCGAGTAAGCCAAAAATAAATAATTGAATGCCCACAATAATAAATAACGCTGCAACTAATGGCCAGATGCTGGTAGATAAAGCGTATCCATAAAAAATTCTGGCAATAGCTAAGCCAATTAACAACACACTACCTAAGGTTGCACAAATAATACCGGTGCCGCCAAATAAATGTAGCGGGCGAGAGGAGTAACGGCGCCAGAACCATAAGCCCAGCATATCCACCAAGCCCTTTAACATTCGGCCAGAATTATATTTAGACACGCCGGTTTTTCGCGGCGCGTGTTCCACTACTACCTCACCAATCTTAAAACCTTGCCATTTTAGTATGCCAGGAATAAAACGGTGAATTTCACCAAATAAATCTAGCTCATTAAAGCAATAACGCCTGTATACTTTTAGTGTGCAACCAGAATCATGAATGCCGTCTTGTACAAATATTTTACGCAATACATTAGCTACGCGTGAGGTAAAGTGTTTGCTAGTTGGATCCTGCCGATTTTTACGCCAGCCAGACACTACATCTAGGTTATCTTGGTCTAACTTGGCTAATAATTTAGGAATCTCTTCTGGTGGATTTTGTAGGTCGCCGTCTAACGTAATAATAATATCTCCTTGCGCTTGCTTAATGCCAGCGTCCAAAGCAGCCGTTTGGCCAAAGTTAGTACGAAATGTGATTACGGTTAGTGGTTTCAGTGTTATCAGTGATTCAGCAGTATTATCCGTGCTCCCGTCATTAACAAAAATCAGTTCAAACGGCTGATCTAAACCAGCGAGTACTTTTACTAGTCGTTCATGTAATTCCTTCAGCGATCCCGCTTCGTTATAAACGGGAACGATAACACTATATTTTATAGGCATAAATCAGCCAGAACTATACCAGAAACATGTGATTCTGGCAATCTTGACAAAAATCACATTTCGTGATACGTTGCTTCGTTCTTGTAGCAAGCTGAAAATTGTTGCAATGACCAGTTCTTTAATAATTGAATTGAAATTAACGTGTTTAGCAGAAGGGATATGTCTTAAGCCTTTTTTTGTTATATAAAAAATTGTAGATGTATTTCTTCTGGTGAATATGTGAGTCAACAAATGTCCATCAAATGCCTGGCATACCGCTGGGCGAGAGGAGAAAGCAATGAGGTTTTTGAAAAATAATCGTAGCGTCGTCATCCTGGTTTTCATCACGTCCGTGGTCGGGGGGTTTATTGTCGGGCAAATCCGAGATCGTGATGGAGACGGGTACTCGGCGGCCAGGGGTGACTGCGATGACCACGATCCGGCGATCCATCCCGGTGCCACGGAAGTGTGCGATGGGCAGGACAACAACTGCGATGGTTTGGTAGATAACGCCGAATGTGCAACAGCAAGAGCGATGGAACGGATGGTGGAGGATGAGCATATTCGAGCTCTTGTATCGCCAAGTCCAGAGGAGACTCCGAAAAATAACGATAAGCCTCGTCTGGGCGCTCAGCCGAGACCGTTGCATTTTTGGCTCCTAAAAAGTCGTTTTCTTTGCTATAGTTAGCTTCCATATTAATCCTTAACCTGTTAAGAAGCCTACTATGACAAAAAAAACGATCTAAACACTGTCCAA
>Ga0172379_10003332_pt1 | contig 25878 bp, 21 predicted proteins | sample GrowelOW334metaG_FD_119756 | JGI IMG/M metagenome (GOLD analysis project Ga0172379, IMG submission 119756) | Groundwater microbial communities from an aquifer near a municipal landfill in Southern Ontario, Canada - Groundwater well OW334 metaG | ecosystem: Environmental > Aquatic > Deep...
TAGCCTTTTTTGGCCATCAGGCTTTCCGGAACGTTGCCGCAGTGGAACAGGATGCATTTGTTGAGATCGTCGCCGTAATTGTTGTTCCAATCCAGGATGCTGGTGGCCTCTCCGGAAGCCGTACCCAGGGCGAACATGGTAACCGCATTGGCCACGTCCACCTCGCAGGCGACGGGTACGCCCCTGTCGGCAAGGTCGCCGGTAAGCAGGCAAGGCGAGATGCCGTAGCGCTTTTGCAGTTCGGTCCAGCAACGGATGGCCATGGCGCCCATGCCGAACTCGGCGATGATCTCATCCATGATCACTCCCAGTCGGGTTACATTGACGAGGGCCGCCTCAGGAGCGTCCTTCCAGTCGGAAATGCGCACCAGGCGTTCCATCTTCGCCTTGAAAACCGCCGAGGCTGGGTCCACTGCATCCACCCGCTGGAAGATATCGGCCAGATCCAGGGTTTCGACGGTGATTCCCACCTTCTGCATGGCGATCTCGTCGTACCGGACAGTCTTGAAGGCGGTTGTCCGCGCTCCGACCGCACCAACCACCAGTTTCGACATGCCCGACACCACGTTGCAGATGGCGGCGAATTCCTTCAGGTTCGCACGGAAGGCCGCGGACAGGGGATGCACGGTATGGGGAGCGAGGTTGGTGAATTTGATACCGTACTGCTTGAAGACGTCCATGATCGAAAGCTTTCCGCAGAAGGAATCCCTGCGGTCCTTGGGACCCATCTTGTCGAGCTCGTCCGGATAGGCTTGTATCAGGATGGGGACACCCGCATCCTTCAGGGCTAGCGAAGCGCCGCCCTCATCGCCGAAGTTGGGCAACGATAGGATTACCCCCTGGAATTCTCCCTTGTGCTGGTGCAGGAAAGTAGCGAAAACCCTGGCCTCATCAGCGGTTTCGACCGCGCCTTCACGGGTGGCTTTTTCATCCATCATCAACATCCCGTAGCCTTCTTCCTTGAGCACCCGCTGAAGGTCAAGACGGGCTGAGTGGATCAGGGACGCGGGGAAAAACGAACGGTTTCCGAACATGACAGCGAAGGCGGGCGCATTTGATGTATGATCATCAGGATTCATCAGATTCCTCCGGATAGATATAATATATAACGTTATTTAATTTATAATAACGTTATATAAATAGTAGCATGATACCGATCACCTGTCAACAAATGGGTATTGAAAGGCGGACAAGGATGTGCAAAATTTTGTATCATGTTGGCGAAGGGGTTAAAGCATGGCGCTTATGGAACTTATCAGGGAACGTCGGAGCATCCGCGCATATTCCAATCAGAAGGTAGAGAGGGAAAAGCTCGAAGCCCTGGCGGAGGCGGTACGGCTTGCACCTTCGGCGAGCAACTCCCAACCCTGGCACCTTGTCCTGGTGGATGATCCCGTCCTGAAGGATAAGGTCGCCCGCGCCACTTTCAGCAAGGTGATCAACTTTAACAGGTTCGCCTTGGGAGCGCCCGCCTTTGCCGTCCTGGTGGTGGAAGAACCTCCCCTTCTAACAAAAGCGGGGTCCATCCTGAAACGCCGCGATTTTCCCCTCATCGATATCGGCATCGCCGCCGCCCAGCTTTGCCTGCGCGCCACCGAACTGGGGCTTGGCACCTGCATGCTCGGCTGGTTCGACGAGCGCAGGATACAGCGGCTCTTGGGAATTCCCCGCCGCAAGCGCCTTGCCCTTGTGGTGACTATAGGCTATCCGGCCAACGACACACCAATTCGTGAGAAAAACCGAAAGACCCTGGACAGCATGCGGACCTACAACGGCTATTAGGAGTGCAGGCCGGGAGGATGTTGTGGTCTGACTGGTGGCCTACCGAAAGTTGCTTTCACCAACTACTGCGTTTACTGCGCCTGCTGCGCTATTTTAGCCGCAGGACCTGTGCCCTGACGGCGGCTTCCTTGGCGCCGGCATCCATGTCCTTTGTCGCCATGGAGACGGCGTCCACAAGCTCGGCTTTTTGCTTATCCAGCAGCTTCGTCAATTGAACAAACAGGTTTTTCAGGAACCAGCGGTTTGCGGTGACGAAAAGGGAAACCCTCTTGTTCTCCAGACCCGGCTTGGTCTTAAGCCAGTCCCGGATGGGGGACTTCATGTTGAAGGCCTGGACCATGCCGTAGATGAGGACCGTGTCGTAGGCGGCCAGATCCTTTCCCGCCATGCTTCCCGCGACAGCCTCCTCGAAAGCAAGCCCTTCCGCGGCGAGAGTCTCCCTGAATTGGGCGACATAGGGGTCCGAATTCACGTTTACCTCATCGTACACCAAAAGCACCTTGCCACCGGCCGTCTCCGCTGCCAGACCGGCCGTAATCAAAAATGCGCAGGCGACAGCAATCACTATTTTCATGGGTTTCCTCCAATCAAACCGATTTTAGCTATTTGCAGGGAAAGCTTCCATTACTTCCGCCAGATCGGTTTGACAGAGGGGAATGAAACCCGCGGTTTTGACGATCAGGCCAGGGGAACGTAAATCCGGAAACGGTAATCCGAAGCATAGGGGTCACCTGCGTCCGGGTAGTAGGTCTCGAAGTTGAAGGGTAACGAAGGCTTGCGATCCATGGCGGGAAGGAGGTCCGCATAGATGGAGCGGTAGCTTTCCGCGACAAAGGCGGCAGAACCGCGGTGCTCGAAAACCAGGCAGTCGCAGGCCGGGACTGCCTTGCCCACCAAGTCTATCTCCAGCGAGTCCAGGGTTTCCATCTCGATCCCAGTCATGATGTCCACCCAATCCTCCTCATCCTCCGCCCAAGTGGCGAGCTGGCGGAAGCGGATAGGCTCCAGCCGGTGTGAAATGGCCGGAGCCCGACCGATGAAGCGCGCCCAGAGCCGTCCAACAACCGAGGGATCCTCCGATACGCGCAACATCCACCCCGCCAACAGGAAAGCAGGCGAAGGCTCGAGTACCGGGATCGGGGAGGAAATTCCCGGCATCAGGTTGCCGGCTTCCACCGCAGTAGCGGCACCGTCCGACAGGCCGGTAAAATACGGAACCGCCCCACCGCGACGGGCGGCGCTCGGGGTGCTCCCCAATACCCTGCGGAAAGCCCGCGTGAAGGTTTCAAGATCCCTGAAGCCATAATTGAAGGCGACATCTGTTACACGACACCTTCTCCCGGAAAGTTCACGGGCCGCCTCGGACAGACGTCGGCGGAGCACATACTCCTTGGGCGGCATGCCGACGACCCCCGAAAAGAGCCGGGAGAAGTGGTGGAGCGAGTAGCCCGCCTTGGCCGCCAGGGTCGGAACCGAAAGATCCTCCGCCCATCGCCCCTCCATCCAGAGCGCGACCTCCCGCACTATCTCGCCGTTCGTCATGGCAGCCTCCCCAAGCTTAGTCTTCCAGACCCAAGCCACCGTCCGGGATCCAATCGCCCCAGGGCGGCAACCAGGACGGAGTACGCGGTTCGCGGACGCGGTCGCAGCATCCATAATATGGTTTTATATCCAGGACAGCTGTCCCGTCCAGAGCGTCCATGTCCGCCGGCTCCAGGATGCCCGAGGCGGCGTCCACGCGTACTATGGGACACACGGTCATCGCGATCAGGTTTGGCCTGAATGGGCTCCTGTTGGCGAATACCCCCGAAGAATGCCCCGGCGCGTAGGGAAGGTCCCCTTTCAGTATGGCCCTGGTATTAAAACCCATGCCAAAATCCGATCCTGACCACCAGAGTACGTGGCAATGACTGAATTCCTCCAGCCCTTCGAGTCCCTGTCGATACGGTGGATCAATTTCAATTTTCACACCATCACCGTTGCGCCGCACCGTTCCGATCTGTCTTAGCTCCATCCTTTCGTCCATACCAACCTCCGTTTATGCTGATCTGCATTCAGCCTATAACGGACCGTAAAACCCGCGCTTGACGGCACGTTCGAAAAAAGGCGCTTGGGAAGAGCTAAATTTGACATTTCGTGCGATTGATACCTCAATGCAACCTTTTCGGTCAGGGTACCTGATCAAGGCTCGGTACCGTGGACGCGAGCAAATTCCAGTCTGGGACGGGAAGATCCGCAGGGAAGAGCCCGTCGATCCGTAAAAGCACAAGGCCGTGTATGTAGGCCCAGGTTGCCGCAGCCGCGTTGGTATCAAACCCTCCATCCCTGGCGATATCGGTGACGGTAGGATCGGCAGTGGATCCACCGGCAAGGGTTTGGCCAAGAAGAAGCAGCGAGCGGCGGGCCCAGGGCATGCTGCCTTCGGGCATGACGCATACCAAGGGGGAATTCATCAGGCGGTAGAGCGCAGGATGGGCGACGGCGAAACCCATATAGGCCCTGCCCATCCCGGGAACGCCATTAGGACCGTCCTTTGCAAAAACCTCGAGCTCGAGGTGCAACAACCTGAACCCCTCGTCGGCGAGGGCGCCGAGAAACTGGTCCTTATCCCTGAAGTGGCGGTAGGGCGCAGTCTTCGAGACTCCGGCCTTTTCCGCGAGCAGCCGCAGGCTCAGACTTTCGGCTCCCTCCACCTCAAGAGCTTCGAGTCCAAGACGGATCAGCTCGGCACGCAGATGTCCGTGGTGATAGGTATCAGCCGTTTTCAACCCAGCCTCCTTTTAATGTTGTCAGTGCCAACATATCTTGGTATTATGTAGGAAGTGCCAACAATCAATGGCATCATACTACAGGAGGATCAGGATATGAAAGCAAGATCGATGGTGACAATCAGCGCGGTAATGGCCGCATGCCTGCTGGCCTCTTGCACGGGCACTCCCCAGCCTTCGGTCGGCACGCAGGAAGGCCCGCGCCTCGTGCTGAATCTGGAACCGGGGCCTCACTACGCCAAGACCGTGGGAACCTTTCCAGCGCGCTATACCGTGCAGCCACAGGTCGCTGTCTGGCTTGAAAACGAGGAGGGGGAATATCTGGATACAGTATACGTCACGGCCCGATCGGAAAAGGGAAATTGGCGGATGGCACCCAAGGAGGGCCGCCCTGAAGCCCTACCCGTCTGGACTCATCTGAAACAGGGGAGCGTCGACGCCGTATCCTCCGCAACCACAACTGCCGAAAGCGTAACCTACGGAAATGGAATCGCCGCGCGCCTTCCCGCAGGCACCTATGTGATCAAGCTGGAAACGAACCGCTCTTACGACTGGAATGGCCGGTACTCCAAGGAAAACGCCGGAGTCTCCGGACAGCCCTCGCTCATCTACCAGGCCGAAATCACCATTGGTGCGGAGCGGGCCGAAGTCCGTTTCAATCCCATCGGTACAGGCTCCATGGACGGCGCCGATGGTCAGATCCGCCCCGGACTTGAAGGCATCGATACGGCGCTGGAACTGTTCTCATCCATGACCGTGTCCTACGAATTATAAGGGCGTATCTGGGCATGCGTACGGTGTGCATCAGAACCTGACGGTCATTCCTGCGGTGGCGTAGTGGAATAGGGCGAAGGTGTACACGTTTCCACCGCCGTCGGAGCCACCGTCCAGGACCCGGTAACCGAGCCGGAAAGCTACCGAATCGTTTGCCCTGTATTGAAGGGCGGCGAGAATGTCCTCCGCACGGCCGAAGGGGGTCACCAGGGCGTCCCCGTCCAGGACCATGCTGAAGGGTCGGGCGAATTTCCATTCGACCTTGAAATTGATAAGCGGCACCACCCCCAGATCGCTGCGATGGGCGTAGGCGTCGTCACTGGCCAGGGCGATATCGGCGCTGCGAAGCTTGCCGGTGAGTCCGGCCGCGAGCAACAGGTCATCGTTGTCGATGAAGGTGTAGCGGTAGGTGAGGCGGTAGGAATCAAAGCGGTACATGGATTCCACCTCGGTTCCAGCAGGAAAAAGGGCGCCAAAATAGCTGGTATCCTTGTCGAGGGTGCCCTTGCCCCTCACGGTCAGGGGCGCCACAAGCGCCATAAGAGTGTGCCGGTCCGCGAAGGTGTAACCACCGCGCACGCGGAACGCGAAAGTGGGTTCGGGTATGGTATCGGTTGCCAAGGATACCAAGGTTCCCGTCTCGCTGGGTATGCGTACGTCGTTGTAACCGGTGAAGGCGGCACCGCCCTCAAGCTCGATGAAACCATCGGCGTAGAGTCCGAAAGAAGCCAGCGCGAAAGATGAAATAAAAAGCGAAAGCGAGAGTGTTCTCATCGAAGTTTTCATTGTTTTGCCCCTTTGATCCTTCAGTCCAAGATAACTGAAAACCGGCCTTACGCCCATTGGTATCAGGACAGGAAACGCAGGAAGAGCGGCATGACCAGAATGACCCATACGATACGGACGAGGTGGAAGATGCTGACGATGACCGCCTGGGCACCTGTCTCCTCTGCCACCACAGCCATAAGGGCCAGTCCACCAGGAGAACAGGCCAGCATGGCGGTGCGAAAGTCCAGGTGCATGATCCGGCGGACGATCAGGGCAAGGATAAGTCCGCTGGCGAGTGTGGCGGCGGTAGCGAAGACAAGAATGCCAATGGAAGATTGCAACCTCGCCAAGGTACTTGGATCGAAGGTAAGACCTACCGAAATTCCCAGGATGATGTAACTTAGATTCAACAATAGCCGTGGAGGCGAAGCGGGATGAAAACCAACCAGGCGTAAAGCAGCAGCGGCGAGCATGGCACCGACCACCCCTCCAGCGGGAACCCCGATTAAAGTAAAAAGAAGCCCACCCGCAAAACCAGCCATCAAACCAAAAGCCCAGTGGATAGCAGTCTGCTTTCCCATCACTGCGGCACTTGCAGGCGAAAAATGCTGAGGCAAGCAGGGAGACCCTTCGTCGCGTTGGGCGCCATATCTGGCAAAAAAAGGAATGAGCATGTTGGACGCAAGTACACGCAGGGCTTGCAGGGTTGCGACAAAGGCTACATCTGCCTGGGTGGAGATCGCGAAGGCGGTCATCTCGGCGACGCCACCCGGAACGGTAGCCAGGAAAGCGGTAGACATATCGATATGGGCCATTCGGGCTACCATGTAACCGATTATGGCCGTACCGCCTACGTACCAGGTGGTCGCGACAGCTACCGATGGCAACACTTTCCAGACCGAGCCGAGAGCTGTACGATCGAGCCGGCGCCCGATATACGAGCCAATAACCGTCTGTACCACCAACCGCAACCAAAAAGGCGTTTCCGTGCCAGGCACCCCCAGGGAAAGCCCCACAGCCACAAGAATCATTGGACCAATCATCGCAGGAGCGGGAAAACGCAAGCGCTCGGCGGCTTTCCAGCCCGCAAAGCCGAGAAATCCGACCAGGACAACGGGACCAAAATGGCTGAAAACATCGGTAATCATCATTGAATCCAGCAAGAAAAGATTTTGAGGATCATAGGTAGGGGTTTATCCGCTGTCAAGCCAACCAAGTGCTTCTTGAACGTCGTCTGCCTACAGGGTATATTTAATTCATTGCCCGTAATGAAGAACGCCATCGCGCTCATGGGATGCCCACTTTGGATACGACGAAACTGCAGGCTTTCTGTACCGTTGCCGAACTCAGGAATTTCAGTGAAGCTGCCAAACGGCTCAATTATACCCAGCCCGCGATCAGCGCCCAGATACGGGAACTCGAAAATGAACTTAAAGTCCTGCTTTTTAAGAAAGTTGGAAAAAAGGTTGAATTATCGGATGCGGGCAAGGCGCTTCTGCCTTCAGCGGAAACCCTCCTGCGTAATTTCCAGGAATGCAGGCTTGCCCTTCCCGGAAGCAGCGACAAGGAAAGCCAAGTCCTGAAAATCGGAGCGAGCAGCCTTCCAGGAGTCCACCTTCTTCCCGGCTTGCTGGAAAAAGCGCGTCTGTCCTTTCCGGACTTGGGCTTCTCCCTTGGCATCAACAACAATTACCAGATCGAGCGCATGCTGTTCGCACGCCAGATCGAAGTAGGCTTCGTAGGGAGAAAAAGAGCCCATCTGGCGAAAGGCGCTTTATCTGAGCACCTTTTGATGAAAGACCAATTGGTCGCGGTTTTCCCTCCCGGGCATCCCTTGGCTGAACGCACCGAGATTGGCATCGGGGAACTTGCAGGCAGTCCCATGATCCTTCCACCCAGAAATATACTCACCAGGCGGCAAGTAGAGGAGCGATTCCACCAATTGGGCCTCGTATTTGAGCTGGCAATGGAGGTTTCCAACACCGAAGCCATCAAGAAACTGGTGGAGCACAATATGGGAATGACCATTCTCGCCCAATCAGCGGTACGGAAGGAGACCGAGGCGGGGTGGCTCAGATCAGTTCCGGTAATGGGACTGGAACTCTCCAGATGTTTTTACCTTCTTACCCTGAACGATACAAAACATCCACCAGTAGTGGAAGACTTTGTTACCTTCGTTCTTGATCAATGTACATAAACCGAGCTTTTCTTACCGATATATAAAAAACCTTATCCAACGTATAAAAATCTTTTATTGGACCATTCATTCCAATACTGATAATCTCATTTTATCGGTTCCACCGCCTTTCACGCGGTGGCCAAACGTACTTATCCATTCAGTCCCTTCAAGGATTCAGGAGGTCTTCATGCCGGATGTTTTCGCGAAAAACCAAGCCACTTCCGCCGAGGATGCGGCGAAAATCGTACCCCGGGCGGAGTTCCGGGTTTTCGGTCAGGGTGTCATCGAAATTGTGAAGGAAAAAATGTGGAACGGAAAGACCGTACTTTTCCAGGCACGTCGCATGCCAGCCGAAACATATTTCCTTTCCAAGAATACAAATGAAGCCAACGTCAAGGTTCGCGACGGTCTTTTGGACATTAAAGTCAAGACCGGCGAAACCCCCGAAGGCTATGAAATCTTCCAGCCCCGCGGCAAATTCCAGTTCCCTGTAAAGCGGGAAGATCTGGCGACCATCCTGTCCCATCTCAAGTCGGATATGAAGCTGGACGCGGAGATGTATACCATCGACACCTTCATCGACATGGTCCGCAAGCAAGGCGGGCTGGCGGCGGTATCGGTGGAGAAAATGCGCTACGGATTCAACATAGACGGCATCATTTGCGAATACGCCCAAGTCTGGTTCAACGGTGCCCAAGTGGAGTCAGCCTGTGTAGAAAGCGAGAACTACGCGGGTATGAAAGTGGTTATCGAAGGCCTCGGAATCGCTTCCATGCCCAATACCAACTATCTTCGCGCTGCAAAGCGCGTCGTCGGAATGATGTAGACAATAGGTAGAAATAGTAAGGAGAATCGAATGAAACGGGTACTTATTACTCTTGCCCTGATCCTGGTGACTGTAAGCATGTTCGCGGAAGGCCAAACGGATTCCAAGGCGCCTTTCCCCGAAAAACCCATCCGCGTCGTGGTGTATGCCGCGGCAGGTGGCCAGTTGGATATCACCGCCAGAAAATTCGTCGAGATTGCGGCCAAGTATACCCCCGCCACCTTCGTGGTGGAGAATAAGGCCGGGGCAGGCGGTCTTGTCGGATGGGAATACGTGCTGTCCCAACCGGAGGACGGATACAATCTGATGGCCGTCACCAAAACGCTCATTGCCAACCATGTAAAGGACGAATTTGATGTCGACCCCATGTCGCTGGATTGGATTGCCTTCCTTATCAACGATGCGGAGGCGATCATAACCAACTCCAAGTCGAAGGTACGGACCATCCAGGACGTAATAGCGGATGCAAAAGCCAGGCCCGGACAGCAGATTTGGGTGACCCCGCCCGGAGTCGACGAAGTGATGGCCTACAAGTTCTGGGATAAGACCGGCATCACCGCAAAATACGTCCCCTACGACGCCGGTGGCCAGGCGATGGCGGCAGTCATCGGCCAGCAAGCACAGGTCTATGTCGGCAATCCGGTGGATGTGCGCGGAAAACCGGACCTCATGATGGCAGCCATTTCAGCCGAGAAGAGATTCGCCCAATTCCCCGATGTCCCCACCCTGAAAGAGTTGGGCATCCAGGATCTGGACGCCGAGTCGTTCTGGCGCGGATTTGCCCTCAAGAAGGGTACACCCGCAAACGTAGTGGCCTGGTACGACGACCTTTTCGCAAAACTGACCGCGGATCCCGATTGGCGCCAGTTCAACGAGAAGGACGGGATGGAAGTGGTCCACTACAAGAAAGACAAATTCAACTCCGTAATCGAATCGGAAATAAGGGATTTCAAGGCTTACTTCAACAAGTGACATAATGCGCGGGATTCCAAGGAATCCCGCGTTCCTTTCCTTTCCAAGGAGTACCCGCATATGCCCAACAAGCAATTGGGAGCTTTTCTGAATAGTACAATGGGATTCTGGGCCATACTCGCCGCTTTGCTGGTCCTGCTTTTCGCGGGTAGATCGGTCATCAAAAAAACGTCAGGCAAGGTGTATCTGGGTCAGATTCTGGTTATCATGGCGTTGGCATTCCTTTCATTGGTATTCCTCGTAATGACCATCTGGTTCCCGGTCAGGGGGGAAGTATCCGCCGCCGTGGTTCCCCGTATATGGATAGCCGGGATATTCGCCTGCCTTATATATCTATTCATCCACATCCTGAGAAAGACCGAGGATCCCGATGAACCGGCCGGTGATGTGGGGTTATCTTTCAAATTCATGGGTATCACCCTAGCCTACATAGTACTCATGGTTCTGGTAGGCTATTTCATAGCAAGTCTCTGCTTCCTGGCAGCTACGATGACCCTGCTTTCCTACCGGCGACCTCTGGTCATACTCGCCATCAGCTTTGGATGGATGCTTTTCTCGTATCTGGTTTTTTTCCGGGTACTGTTTGTCCCCCTGCCGCGGGGAATCCTGATCAACGCGCTTTTCGGCTGAGCAATCGGTACAAGGAGCTAATCCAATGGAAACACTAATGCACATGCTCGAAGGCTTTGGCAATGTCTTCGCGGCAGCACCCTTGATCGCCATGGCCATAGGGGTATTCATCGGCATACTCGTCGGAGCCATGCCCGGCCTGTCGCCTTCGATGGGTGTCGCCCTCCTCTTGCCATTCACTTTCCGTCTTGATCCCTTGGTGGGCTTGGTCATGTTGACTGCGGTCTATCTTGCCTCGAATTACGGCGGCTCCATCACCGCAGTGACCATAAACACCCCCGGTACACCATCGGCGGTGGCAACCGCCTTTGATGGCTATCCGCTGACGCAGCAGGGCAAGGCCGGAATCGGGCTGGGGCATTCGCTCATCTCGTCCGTCGTGGGCGGTTTTGTGGGTATCATCATACTCATACTCTTCGCCCAACCCCTTGCTAAGGTTGCGGTACGCATGCACCCGGCAGAATACTTCGCCCTTGCGTTGTTCGGCCTTGCAACCGTAGCCTCCTTGGGGGGTAAGAACTGGGCCAAGGCTTTTGTCGCTGCCCTTATTGGTCTGTTGATAAATACCATCGGCATCGACCCCATCTCAAGCGTCAAACGCTATACCTTTGGCGTGACACATCTTTTCGACGGGTTTGATATCATCCCCGCCCTGATCGGACTTTTTGCCCTGAGCGAGGTTTTTTCAAAGCTCGAAGCCCGCGAAATCAAGGGCATAGACGTGGGCGATGCGGAAAAGCGGAAGGATATCTGGCCTACCCTGCGCGAATACTGGGATTACCGGCGGGTTACCCTGCAATCCTCGGTTATGGGAACTCTCATCGGCATCTTCCCGGGAGCTGGTTCGGCCATTGCGTCTTTCCTGGCGTACGATTTCGCCAAACGTACCAGCAAACACCCGGAAACCTTCGGTAAAGGCAATCCCGAGGGTGTATGCGCGGCGGAGGCCGCCAATTCGGCCTCGGTCGGCGGAGCCATGGTTCCCCTGCTAACCTTGGGAATACCCGGCAGTGCTTCGACAGCTGTGCTCGTAGGTGCCTTGATGATCCACGACCTGGTGCCGGGACCCATGCTGTTCACATCCAACCCTGGCCTCATCTACGGACTTTTTGCCAGCATGCTGGTTGCCAATATCTTCATGCTTTTTGTAGGCGCAATGGGTGGCAAGTTGTGGCTCAAGGTCATCAAGATCTCCCCGGCAGTGCTCATCCCCATGATAGTTGCGGTGGCGTTCATCGGCAGCTTTGCTGTCAGGAATTCCCTATTCGACGTGGGAGCCTGTTTCGTATTCGGCATAGTTGGCTGGTTGCTCAAACGAAGAGGATACCCGATGGCTCCGATCGTACTGGGCATGGTATTGGGAAAATTGGCGGAAGTAAATTTCCGTCGGGCCGTCATAATGGGCGGCTACGGCATTTTCTTCACCCGTCCCGCAAGTCTCATATTGTTGATCATTGCGGTAGCATCCTTTGCCCTGCCTTTCTGGCAAGCCCACCAGGACAAGCGTAAAGCGGCGACCAAGGCATAGACGAGCAAAAGAAATCATTTTCTGTAAAGGAGACACACAATCATGGCTTTCACTAACGATGCATTGAACGCCTTCCTCAAGACTGCGGCCGAAGCGGCCCGGTCAGGAAAGCCGGCACGGGTATTCCTGGGAAACGAGGCTTCCGATCTGGATTCCATGGCATCTTCCGTGCTCTATGCATGGTCCAAGGGTGCGATCTCCGACGGGTTGTCCAACCTTCCTGTCATGAACATACCCAGGGAAGACTTCTCCCTACGTACCGAAGCAGCCTGGCTGTTCCAGGAATCCGGCGTAGACGCGCGCAACCTGGTATTCCTGGACGAGATTGATGCGGGTAGGCTTTTCGCGGCAGGCGGTTCCAAGCTGGTTCTGGTGGATCATAATAAACTTTCTGCCGTGCAGGCCGCTTGGGCAGGCGCGGTGGAAGGGATTATCGATCATCACGCAGACGAAGGCTTGTATCCCCAGGCAAAAAAGACCATCGAACCCACTGGCTCCGCTTCGACACTCGTCGCGGAGGTCCTGCTCGCCCCGGGAACCGCAAAACTTGAGGCCGGAGCCGCAGTTTTGGCCCTCGGTACCATACTGCTGGATACGGTCAACCTGGACCCGGAAGCCAAGCGCGTTACCCCACGTGACGAGGCTGTGGCCAAACGCCTGCTGGAAGTTTCGGGAGCAGACCGCAAGGTCCTCTTCGACCGTCTGCAATTCGAGAAATTCAACGTAGCCGCCCTGAGCAGCCGGGACATCCTGCGCAAGGACTACAAGGAATACCGAATGGGCTCGCTGCTGTGCGGCATGAGCTCCGCCCTGCTTCCCTTGGCCGACTGGATGAAAAAGGACCCTAGACTGGAAGACTCGTACCGGAAGTACCGCGAAGAGCGGAAACTGGACGTCCTACTGGTAATGAGTGCCTACACCGCACCTGAATTCACGCGGGAACTCGCGGTCCATGCCGCAGATGCCCAACTTAGAAAGCGGCTTTATGATTTCATGAACCAGGCAGGACTCGGTCTGGCATCCCTAAAGACGGCTTCCGCAGCCAACGGAAACACCGATTATTATTCCCAAGCCGACTTGAGCCAATCCCGGAAAAAGCTGCAGCCCCTGCTTTCGGAATTCCTGCAGAAAGGCTAGAGGCTGCCGGACTGGTAAGTGTGTGAAGGGTGCAAGGTCGGAGTGAATCATGAGGAAGTCTGACCTTCGCAGATACTATATGCGTATTGTCGACGCGCTCAGTTTCTCGCCTGAACTCCATAAGTTCAGGCGGGAACTGAATGCAAGGATCGATGCGCCCGACACCATTGTAATAGGGATGCATTCCCACCCCTTCGGTGTTTCCCGCTGGTTCAAGAAACGGCGGATTTCCATCGCCGAAGCGTATCTAATGGTCATCAAGGATCTCGAATCCAAACAGGCCAAAGCCAGGCTCAGGGCACTCCGCATGATGATGGACGTATCCCTCCATGCGAAGACCCTCGATCTACCCTTGAATACCGCCCGGGTCCAGATGGCTCTGATAAAGGAGGCCATAAAATTCCGCAACAACAAACGCCGTCAACTGGAGCTTCTGGCTGATTTCACCCTCTCCACCCATGGCCAGAACCAGGTAATCAGAAAACTTCTGGACGAGCTGAATATCATTGAACTGCCCGAAACCGGCCAGAGCCTGAAAAATATAGCTGCCGGACAGGACGGACACGTCCACGATTCCGCAACCTCCGGCCGAAAGAATCCCACCCGCCTGCTTATCGACGCCTTCATCAAGGGCATCTCCAACCTAACCATAGCCCATGGATCGGCCTCGACCCTCGACTTGATGGAGGAGGCCATCGATGCCGGGAGGATAGTCGGCATCCGTGTCGATATCGGACTCGAGCTCAGCATCTCGTTCCAGGGCAACCGTTTCCACTTCATGGCCTTGTTGCCTGAGTTCAGGAACGGCAAGGAAGCCCGTCGCTGGTTCAGGGAGCATCACGAAAATCTGAAGGAGCTGTTCGACGGGCTCGAAAGGAATCAGCAAAACAGGATCGGGGCCGTGAAGGACCTGTTGCGCCATTTCAATGATCATTTCCTGCCCCAGATCAACGAAGGCTACAGGGACGAGAGTCTCTACGCACTACCGCGCCTTAAAATGAAAAAATTGGCCGCTTCCATGCACTTGGCCTGCATTAACCGGTCTCAACTTGGCAATTTCCTGTACACCTGCTACAAGCCGGTGCTCCTAAGGCGGATACTTCAAATGAAAGTACGCAGGGAAAAAGCCGCGCGCGATCTCAGAAAAAAACTTATGGCCGAAAAGGAATACCATGCCATCGAAGACAGCTACTCCAGGCTTAGAAAGGAGTATAGGGAGCTCGCTCCCGACGATTTAAACAGGATATACTTCTCGAATCCTGCGATTGGGGATTATCAGACAGTCTTTATGGACATGGAAAGGACCAAATCCATGCTTTCCGCTGCCGGATGCATGTTGAGGGTACTTCATCCGCTCGAACATGGCCTGGATTCCGCAAGGGAACTGCTGGAAAAAGGACGGGGTATCATCGATCAGGTCGAGGTCTACAATGTGCGCGACTCAATCGGCCGAAATCCCATGGAACTGTTGGATCTGGCGCGGATCGTCAATGAAATCAATGCCGGGAGTACCCGCGAAGGCAAAATCGGGTATGTGTCCGCCTGCGGGAGCGATTCGACGGGGCGGAGCCCGAATGTACCCGGAATGGGCTTTATCCGCGAGGATCGGGTGATTGGAAAATACCGGCGTAGATACGGGAAACGACACATCCGGTTACCGGCATTGGTTTCCGCCCTGATCGGAGCCGAGGGCAAACCCATCACGGACGAAACCACCAAAACGGCACCTGCCATCCTGAGCATGGGAAAAGTATCCGCCGGCGCACCAAATCTGGTGGGTGACGAGAACGAGACCGCGATCGTACCTTTACGGAAAGTCTGGCGCTACCTGAATCCCCTGCTGGTCAACCTCGCGTATGCGGGAATAGGCTTCGCCGTCGCGGTGCATTATATAGGATACTTCTACGCTTCCCTCTGGCTCTTCATCACAGGCTTCAGAAATTCCATCGCGGATCTGGTGGCAGGCAGGGGAACCCGCCTGAGCGAATGGCACTTAAAAAGCATCAATTTCGGCAATGTATCACGCTCGCTTTTCTGGACTGGCTTTTCCGTACCCATTCTTGGTTTCGTAAAGCAAAGATTCGACCTTATGTGGCCTTGGGTTAATACTGGCTTCCTGTTCGATGGAGTCAAATTCTTTTTCATCTCCTTTTCCAACGGACTGTATCTTGCGGCGCACAACACCCTGCGGGGCTTCGACCGGAAGGTGGTAAAGGCAAATTTTTTCCGTAGCGTCATCGCCTGGCCATTTGCTACTGTTTTTGCACCTGTCGGATCGCTCTTGGGGATTCCAAGCATAGTGCAGGCAAAGATATGGTCAGATTTTGTCGCCGGTTTCATAGAGGGTAGCGACAAATACCTCAAAGTACTTCGGTTAAGGCGTCGGGATCTGGCGGAAATTGTACCACAAGTCTTTTCCGAGGATGAGGAAGATCGCTTCACCGCCCTGCTCGACTTATTGTTCCTTTTCCGGGAGGAACCCCGTACGAGGAACTCACTCAAAACGGTACTGAACCCTGGATATCGCCCCATGGGAATCATAAGACTGGATACGAATTCGCCTACGTGTTCCTTGGACCAGCTCAGGAATAGCGTTACGGACGCACACGTTGATCAGGCCCTACTAAATTTCATCCTCACACGAAATACACCCGAAGCGTCCGCAGAATTGGTGGATCTGGTCGTGAGGACCCTGCCCGATTTTCGTGAATGGATCGGGAGGGGGAATCCCCACCTGGAAAAACGTGACGCATGAGGGTGCGGAAACTTCACGGATTCGGTTTCAACAACCCGGACGGCTGGCCTTCGGAAAATTTCGGCGTGGACGGTTGGGGGCACCAACATTACCAGTCTGTCCATGGCGAGGAGTACGTCAAGAAGGGTCGTGGGAGCATGGTTGTCAAACCGCCCTTGGCGGACTTACGGGATCCGGGCAAGTATCAATCTTGGATGAGAGGATCGGCATGGAAGCCTGCCTGGTGCATTTCCTGACCAACCCAAATCAGGACCATGGACGAAAAGGTCATGGAATACGGCAATTCCCTCTGCCTTTTGGCAACAAATACCTGGACTACATAATGACGATGGCCCCAGTCGGGCAGGTCGTACGCGTAACCAAGGCATCGTTGTTGCTGAAGCTAACCAATTCCTAACAATTATTTTTTCATATATACAGTTTTTATAATATTCTTGGGCTATATTCTTATCAAGCCTAAGGAGGCAAATATGAGTGATTTAGACGGAAATAATTCCACATCAGGAAAAGCGGCAAGGTTTTCGGGCGTGATACTCATCGCGCTTCTTGCACTTGCGGGTTGCCAGAACGGTTCGACCCCATCGGATTCTGATGAGACTGGGGTAGCGGGCTTCGCCAAGGGCGTGATCACCGCCAAGGGAAGCATCTTCGTGAACGGCGTGGAATATGGGACCAATTCCAGCGAAATCATGGTTGACGGAATCCTCGTTGACAGCGACTCCCTGCTCGAAGTGGGCATGCTGGTCGAACTTGAAGGTACCATCGACCCGGCGACCGGAAAGGGAGTGGCGCAGGCGATTGATTATGCGAGCTCGATCGAGGGAACTGTCGATGCAGCTTCCATAGACACGGTCGCGGGTACTTTCGAGGTATTCGGCCTGCTCATCCAGACCAATGCCTTCACCGTGTACAAGGGCTTACCCGGTTTGGCGGGCACAAGTCCCCTGGCGGACAACGACCGTGTCGAGGTGAGCGGGATGCTCGATGTGCTTGCCGACGGGGTAACAAAGATGATCCGCGCATCAATGGTGAAGAGGGAGAATGATTCCCTGGAGGATTTCAAGGTACGTGGAACGGTGTCTGGCCTTTCAGGCACATCGGACGGTACTTTCAGTCTGACCCTCGAAAACGGTGCGGTGCTTACGGTCAACTTTACCGGCACCCTGGACGCTGAAGTGGTCGAAGCCGCTCAAGTGAAAATCGAGACAAGCGCTGCCCCTATCGGAGGCGCCCTCGATGCCTTGGCGGACAAGATCGAAGTCAAGGAAGAGCACCGCCTGAGAGCCCATGACGGTGACAGGGTCGAGGCGAGCGGCATCGTATCCGACTATATACTGACCGGGGGAATGGCTGGCTTTACGGTGGACGGCATGAGTATAAGCGCTTCATCAGCCCTTGCGACAGGTGTGGCCGACGGGGTAAAGGTAGAAGTAAAGGGATCCATGGAAGGGACCATCCTGATCGCCTCCAGAGTGAAGGTGGAACAGGACGCCGACATGGAAATCCAGGGCGTGATCACGGCGGTGGACGCGGTGGCCAATACTCTCGCCGTGAATGGCGTTGTCCTTAAGGTTGATGTTGGTACGATCTACGAGGACGAGGGCGATGTTCCCGTGGAATTCTTCGGCATCGACGATCTGCTCATCGGCGATTTCCTGGAGGCGAAAACCTACGAGGACGAGCTTGGAGACCTGGTCGCCGTCAAGATCGAGCGCAAGCAGGCAGAAGCCGAAAACGAGATGAAGCTGAAAGGTGTAGTTGACGCGAAAGCTGCCGATGATACAACCATAACCGTGCAGGGCATCGAGATCGCACTGGCGGATCTGTTCGCCGATTCCGGCGAGCGTGCTGACTTCCTTGCCGAAATAACGGTAGGCACCACCATGGTGGAACTCAAAGGAATGGTAAGCGGTACCACGATCACCTGGACCGAAGGCAGCATCGACGATTAAGTAGAGTATGCGATGCGGGTTCCCTCAAGGATCCTGCATCGCTTTCCATGTTTTGGTCGGCAGACTATACTCCCCTTCATGAAAGTAAAAGGTCCCAATCCAATAGGAATTCTTCCTCCCACAAGTGATCCAAACGTATCTTCCATCCTACAGGCCATGCAACTCAAACGCCTGTACCGGCAGGGCTGGCTCAAACGAGGTGTGGACGAAGTGGACTGCGAGTCGGTGGCGGACCATAGTTTCGCAGTCGCCATGCTGGCGCTCCTCGCACCCTTACCTGCTGGACTGAAGCTTGATCGGTCCAAGGCGGCCCTGTTGGCACTGGTTCACGAGCTGGGCGAAGTCTACGCGGGGGACATCACCCCTGTGGACGGCGTTTCACCAGCTGAAAAAGCCGCTCTGGAACGGGATTCCCTGGCCCGCGTCCTCAAAGGACATGGCGAGGCGGAAATGCTCTTGGCCTTCTGGGAAGAATTCGAGACGGGCTCCACGGCGGAGGCGCGCTGGGTTCGGGAACTGGATCGGTTGGAAATGGGCTTGCAGGCTGCCCTGTACCGGGAGGAAGGCAAGCCACGCATGGAAGAGTTCATCGCCAGCGCCGACCGATCTGTCAAAGACGCTGCTTTGCGAGCCCTAATGAGAAGCGTGACCGCACCGGGTTCGATCATGTGATTCGGTCAGCTGATCCGGTTACCTGAGTCGTGACCGCCGGAGCGCTATTCAACGTGTGGCCGGTGACCAGTGCTGGATCCATGGGTTTTCAGGCTCCCCTATTTCGCCCTTGACCTCGGCAGGAAACCAACCTTGCGCTGGACTTTGGACAGGGTCTTACGCGCCACGTACTCGGCCTTGTCGGCGCAGCGGCCGAGCATGGCCTCCAGGGCCGGTGTGTCCGCGATGAGGGCAGCATACTTTTCGCGTACGGGACGCAGGCCTTCGGCCACCGAGACACCTACGGCCTCCTTGAAGGCACCATAACCTTTCCCGGCGAATTCCCTCTCGATGGACGGCATGTCCTTTCCCGTCATGGCGCCATAGATGGACATCAGGTTGGTTACCCCCGGCTTGGCGGCAAGGTCGCAGCGCACCTCGGTTTCGCTGTCGGTGACGGCGCGCTTGAACTTGCGCATCACCACGTCCTCCTCATCCAGGATAGTCACGAAGTTGTCCTGGTTCTCGTCGGACTTGCTCATCTTGGATGTGGGATCCTGCAGGCTCATTACGCGGGCGCCAACTTTGGGGATATACGCCTCCGGGACGGCGAAGGTGGGAGAGTACGCGTTGTTGAAACGTATGGCGATATCGCGGCAAATTTCCAGATGCTGGCGCTGGTCCTCGCCTATGGGAACAAGGTTGGTCTGATACAGGAGTATGTCCGCTGCCATGAGCACCGGGTAGGTGAACAGCCCCACGTTGATATTTTCCTCGTTCTTGCGCGACTTGTCCTTGTACTGGGTCATGCGCGACATCTCGCCCATGTAGGTATAACAGTTGAGGATCCAGGCCAGTTCTGCATGGGCGCTCACGTGGGACTGGGCGTACAGGGTGGACCGGTCCGGATCAAGACCTACCGCCATGTAGAGTGCCGCCAATTCCAGGGTACGCTTGCGCAGCTTGGCCGCATCCTGCCGTACGGTAATGCTGTGCAGATCCACTATGCAGTAATAGCATTCGTAGTCATTCTGAAATTGGTCAAAATTCTTGAGGGCTCCGATATAGTTGCCTATCGTCAGGTTGCCCGAGGGCTGGATGCCGCTGAAAATCACCTTTTTACATTCACCCTCGATCTTCGTATCCGCCATGTCAGGAATCCTCCGCGCGCAGTATAGATGAAATGGTGACGCGTGGCGATACGGTACACGGGTTTGCGGTGGAGAAGCTGCGGACATATACTTGTAGCCAAGGAGACGAATCCATGTCCGGTCTGAATCAGTTGGTGGATGAGGGCACCATCGAGTGGTTGCTGGAAAAGGAAAATCCCTCCGTCAGACTTTTTACGCTTGAAAATTTGTTGGGGAAAACCGCACTTCACCCGGAAGTCCTGGAAACCCGGAAGGATGTCATGTTTAGGGGCATCGTACCCGCCATCTTGGGGAGGCAGGACGAGTCGGGCTATTGGTGCGAGGCTGAGAGGTTCTATCTTGAAAAATATGAAGGTACCGTCTGGCAATTGCTGATCCTGGCCGAGCTGGGTTGCGCCCCGGAGGATGAAAGGATCCGGCGTGCGTGTACGTTCATCCTCGAGAACAGCCAGGACCTGGAAAGTTACGGATTCGCGGTCCACCGGAGCGGTAAGAATGGCGGCGGGCGGCACTCGGAGGTAATTCCCTGCCTGACCGGTAATATGACCTGGAGCCTTATAAGACTCGGATTCATGCACGACGATAGGGTTCAGCAGGCACTGGACTGGATTTGCCGTTACCAAAGGTCAGACGACGGCGGCACAACTCCCCCGCGAACCTGGCCTTACGAAAGGCTTGAGGCATGCTGGGGCAGGCACAGTTGCCATATGGGGGTTGTCAAAGCCCTGAAAGCCTTGGCTGCGATACCCCCGGACGAACGGAGTGGGGCAGTGAGGAACAAGATTTCGGAACTGGCGGAATACCTGCTCGTCCACAGGATATTCAAAAGAAGCCACGCCCCGGAAGCGATTTCGAAACCCGGCTGGCTCAGGTTTGGCTTTCCGCTCATGTACCAGACCGACGTGCTTGAGATCACCTCGATCCTGACTGGCCTGGGCTATCGCGACTCCCGGATGGATGAAGCCTTGGCCCTCATCCGGAGCAAGCAGGGCGCGGACAAGCGGTGGAAAATGGAAAACACCTTCAACGGCAAAATGATTGTAGACATAGAGATTAAAGGGGCTCCGTCAAAATGGATAACAGCCAAGGCCTTGCGCGTCCTGCTGATGGACCAAGAGCCTGTCAAACTTCAGCGTGCGTAAATCTCGATGGCCAGCGGAAGGATTTCCGCCGTCAGGGGCGTGTTTCCCAACAGTTCGCCGTCCGGGGTAATCAGTTGGGGATGGGAGAATCCGGCCTCGATGCGGGCGCAGGTAAAGGTCTCTATGAAGGGGCTCTCTACGTGTTTTCCCGTAAATATTTGGGGAAAGAGGTCCAGCAACTGACGTCGGGTCATGGCCTTGGCGATGACCACGTCGAAAAGACCATCGTCCACCAGGGCGTATGGAGCCATGATCATGTCGCCGCCGGTTTTCCGGGAGTTGCAGATTTCGATAAAAAGCGCGTCCCGCACGGTTTCGACACCGTCAGCAATGGTGTGCAAGGACCGGGCACGCAGCCCCGGCAAACCGAGCAGAACCCCGATGACGTAGGAGAAGTCGCCAAAAAGCTTGAAGGCATGGGCACGGCGGGCGGTATGGGCTACAAAACCGGCACCAAGCAGGTTTACGAAGTAGAACGTCCCGCCCCCGGCGCTCCCCCGCCCCACGTCCACCTTGCGCACCTTGCCCTCCGCGAGGGCTGCCAGGGAATCCTCAAAACTATCGATGCCCAGGTCCTTGATGAAGGAGTTACCCGTTCCCACCGGAATCTGCGCCAACCGGGGAAGGCGGGACGCCCCCATGATGCCATTCACCGCCTCGTAGAAGGTTCCGTCCCCACCAAGCACGACCAAGGTTTCGCTGCCCGAATCGGCTGCGGCGCGGGCGAAGCGGGTCGCGTCTCCTGGACCGGTGGTAACGCGGGTCTCGAAGGGCAACGAGCGTTCCCGCATCCAGGCCTCTACCTGGGGAAGCCGAATCTTGCCCTTACCCTTACCCGAACGTGGATTGGCGATGATCGTATACATGGGCAGCCTCCCAGTGAAGAAACATTGGCATCACCGGTTCTGGCGATCCCGCGAGTCTGGATTTTCATCGGCACGGAGGCCATTGTCAATGGCCAGAACAAAAACTACGACTGATTGGCAGCCTCGACACGATTCCTGCCATTCTGTTTTGCCCGGTACAGGGCCTCGTCGGCGGATTTGATGAGGGCATCGATGGAGCTATCATCGGAAGGTACGATTGACGCCACTCCGGTACTTATGGATACGTAGGGGTTTACCAGGGAACTTTCATGGGAAATGCGCAGGGACTGAACCTCCAGGCGCATGGTTTCGGCAATGGCCAAGGCTTGATCAATACCCGTTTCCGGCAGTAGTGCGGCGAACTCCTCGCCACCCCAGCGGGCCATCAGATCGGTGCTCCGCTTGGCCTGGGCAAGCAAGCACCCGGCTACGGACTTAAGGCAATCGTCCCCCCCCAAGTGACCGTAGGTATCGTTGTATTTCTTGAAATAGTCGATGTCGATCATCAGGAGTGAAAGGGGCGTTCCATGCCGTTTGGCCCTGTTCCATTCAGACTTAAGCTGCTCGTCGAAGCGGCGGCGATTGGGCAGGCCGGTCAGACCGTCCACCAAGGACTGTTCCTTGAGCCTGTCGCGCAGGTACTTGAGTTCCAGGTGATTCCGGACCCTGGCCCTGATTATCGCCGGCCTGATGGGCTTGACCACATAGTCGATGGCACCCAGAACCAGACCACGTTCCTCGTCTTCCGATTCGTCCCGCCCGGTGATGAAAAGGACCGGAATATCCCTGGTTTTGGGCGATTCCTTGAGGCGGCGGCAGGTTTCATAACCGTCCATGCCCGGCATGGTGATATCCAGCAGGATGATATCCGGTTGGTCATCGGATTCGGCTATTCGTATTGCCTCGAAACCATCCAGGGCGACCTTGATCCTATACTCACCACCAAATACCGACACCAAGGTCTTGATGATGAGCTTGGAATCATCCACGATAAGAATGCTTTGCTGCAGAATTTTGCTCATTTACGCCCCATGTGCCTTAATAATCCATAAGTACTATCCTATCGGCATCCATTATCCGTCCTTTCGGTCCCGCAGTCCGGTCAGGATTGGGGATTCCATCAGGCTCCGGCTACGTGGATAGTCGTAGGCCTTCAAAGCTGCTATCAATTCCGCCATGGCCGCCGGTAAGCGCCCGTTTTTGGCGAAGGCCTGTTCAAGCTCGTCAACAAGCACATCCGGCACCAACAAATCCGTACCCAAATCGTCATGGATATCTGCCAGGACGTTTATAAGGGGTCTTGGATCCGTGGGCTGTCCCTTGCCGTCGACCGGCAAGGAGGCAGCCTTCACCAGCGCATCCCGCATCATTGTACGTACCAGCTCCAGTTCTTCTTCAAGCTGAACCAGACCATCCCCAGGAGAACGGCCATCCTTTACATCCTGTTCAATCCGCTTGCACGACTCGTACAGCAACTGGGCTCCGACGGTGCCGGAAATTCCTTTGAGGGTATGGATGATTCTTCGTGCTGTTACAGGATCGCCCGCTTCCAGGGCAGCTGTGGCTGCCGGCATCAATCCCGTACTGTCCTCCAAAAAGCTACTGAGAAGGCGCAGGTAGGTGTCCATGTTTCCTTTCACCATCTGCAAGCCCTTGGTGAAGGAAAGATGCCCATTGCCCTCAGGCAATGCGTGGTCAGCGGACAGTACCTTGGGGTTTGGCAAAGCCGCGTCGTTGGTCAACGCCGGGTTCGTCCCGACATCCGTCGTATTCCCTTTTCTGGACGCCGGAAGTACCAAGTCGATTCCCAAGACTGCCGAAAGTTTGCCTATTAGCTCGTGGGGTCTGTAAGGCTTGCTGATGTATTCATCCATACCGGCTTTGAGGCAGCGTTCCCTGATCTCGGGAAAGGCATCGGCTGTCATGGCGATAATGGGGATTCGCGCTTTGGCCGGGTCGGCCATTGCCCTGATCCTGATTGTCGCCTCGTATCCATCCATGATGGGCATTTGTATATCCATGAGCACGGCATGATAGGTGTTCCCGCCAACCTTGCGTACCGCCTCCTCACCATCCCCGGCCACATCCACATTCAGGCAGGCTCTCTTCAGGATCGATAAGGCGAGCTCGCGGTTAGTGAGATTGTCCTCTACAAGCAGAATATATACGTCATTGGCAGTACACGATTCCTTGAATGTCGCGTCCGGCACCAGTCTTTCCCCTACGTTGGCTTGTTCATTCCCCGTATCCATCTCCAAGTGGATAAGGCAGCGGAAAGTCGTACCCCTTCCCGGCTCGGTGCGTACCAATTCCAGATTCCCACCCATCTGAACGGCCAAATTCCTGGCTATGGATAGCCCCAGACCGGAACCGCCGAATTTGCGCACATTGGATGAGTCGGCCTGGAAAAAGGGAGAAAACAATTTCCCCACCGCTTCGGGTGGTATGCCGCTACCAGTATCGCTTACTTTGAATTCCAGCTCCAACGCATCCTTTTCCCTCGGGTTGACAGCTACTTTAAGTCCGATGCTTCCGCTTTCAGTAAATTTAACCGCATTCCCCAGGAGATTTATTAGTATTTGACGTATCCTCGAGCCATCGCCCACGACCCGTACCGGGAGCCCATCCCCCACAACAAAGGTGAATTCCAGACCTTTTCGGGCTGCTTCCGCGGCGAAGAGTTCGTGGGCATCTTCGAGCAGGGCTATTAGATTGAATGCTTTGGGGGAGAGCTTGAAGGTATTGGCGTCGAACTTGGCGATATCCAGAATATCGTCGATCAGAACCAACAGGTGATCCGCTGCGGTGCGTATTTTATGTAAGGGTCCTGCTGCCGGACTGTCCGGATAATCGTTCAGGCCCAGGTGGGCAAAGCCGATGATGGCATTCATGGGTGTGCGCATTTCATGGCTCATATTGGCCAGGAAGCGGCTTTTTGTGCGGTTTGCTTCCTCCGCTTCGTGTTTTTCCAGCTCCAGCCGCTCGCGGATGCTTATATTTTCTGCCCAGGCGTGGTTGAAAGCCTCGGCGATGATGGTAAGTTCGGATGGGGGGATCGAAATGGATTCCCGTTTTGCGGCAACGATATCGCGGACCTGCCCTGAAAGTTCAAGGATTGGCAAAAGTATCTGCCGGCTTAGGATTACGCCCAACAAGACGAATAACATGATGGTGAACAAGAACAGTACCAGGCTGGTATACAGCATGGCGCGCGTGCTGGATCGCAATGTTTCCAGGGAATTTCGTGCTGCGATATAACCGTCAAAACTATCCATCTTTTTGATGGTAATGAGCCAGGAATCGTCCCTGCTCCGCTGGACTGTCTCAAAACCTTCCTCCAGCTTGGTCATGTCCATGCCAAAATCAAAAAGCGAGTAGGGTTTGGGAGAAGCATAGGTTCCGGGTGCCTGAAGAAGCTTGAAGAAGAGTATGCCCTGGGGATCAAAAACCACCAAATCCCGTTCGTATTGGTCCAAAAGGCTGGCCAACGCGTTTTCCATAATTCCCGGTTTCAGCTGGTGAGACGCCAGGTAATCGAGCTTGCCGTTCCGATCGCGAATCGGCAGGATAAAGTTGATGACCAGGCGGCTTTCGAAGGGGTGGAAACTTATATCAAACAAGGGCGTTTCACCCGCCAAGGCCTTATCGAAAAGCGACATGCCTTTATAACGATATCCTTTTCGCAAGGGATCGGTACTTTCCAGTACGATGCCTTCGGGACTTACCAAGGCAACCACTTCAAAGCGATCTTCCTGCGCGATGAACCGGAGGGCGGCCTCAGGGTTTCCTTGATAGAAACGGTGGACATGCTCCAGACGGGCAGTTTCGGCGTCTATGAAAAGCCGGACTTGCTTCTCCAACAGCTGCATGGAAGACCTTCCGTCCTCCGCGATGCCAGCGAGTATGGCGTTGGACAGACGGTAATACACCACCAGGTTGGTCAGGCTTACGATTATGAGTCCCCCGGCGAGAAAGAGGAGAAATATCCGTCTCCGCA